>MTLD01001007.1_pt1 | contig 42613 bp, 36 predicted proteins | sample 1982471 | NCBI WGS metagenome assembly MTLD01 (sample SAMN05712604, study PRJNA340218) | biofilm metagenome | isolation source: sample SPM anode biofilm adapted to -50 mV | place: USA | collected 2012-02-03 | reverse complement strand
TAGGCGGACTAATTTACGGGGAGAACGTCAACCAGGTCCATGCCGTGCACTTCCCTGCGGATCTTTGCGATGACATCCCTTGGAGAAAGCGCATTCTCAACCGATGGCATGAATGGATCCTTTCCTGATTGGAGAACAGGAGTGACGTGCTCTTCAATTTCTAAGCCATGATTTTTGGGGAGTGGGTCACAAATACCACAGATAACACCTCCAACCAGATCACGCCTGTATTCAATCGCACACGCAAACAAGGAATTACAAATCAGGGAGGGCATACTCCCAATTCATGAAGCAGTGGCCTCAGTGTTAGCCAGGACTTTTCAATTCGGTCCAGTGCCTCTCCTCCTTGGAGCCACGCACCGGAATGAGGAAATTCTGTGCCGATCTGCAATTGCATGTTGTTGCCAGACCGGCTCACAAATAATTCAAAGGCTGCAATAGCCCAAGCAGGCTGGGGCTTGACTGCCCCCTTTTGCTTTGAGGAAACCGTCCGCAGGTCGATCCTCAATCGCCCGTCTTCGATGGCCTTCTTTTGCGCAACGTAGTGACGCTGGAGAAGGAGCAGGGTTGGGATCGCCTCAGCATTTTTTCCCACTGCTTTGATCATTCCGTCAGACAGTGAAGTCAATAGTTTCAGGAAGCTGTCTTTACCTAGCGCAAGCATCACGTTTCGCACTCTCGTGCGAGCATCGTTCGGGATCGTCACCATCACCTCGACTTTGTCTTGGTGGATGCCAAGCGTGAGATGGGGCCATTGGGTGAACTTTGAGGCTTCCCCAGCAGGCGCCAATGAGAGTAAATCCCAAACCACTCGTTCCTTTGATCCAGAGATTGCAGGTCTTCCCGTCAGAACTGGATTCCTCCCAAGGTTCCTAAGGCTCGGTCGTTTCCGAAGCAGCTCCATGGCCTGTTTCAGGAGAAGCTTGGCTTCGGTATATGAATAGGGATGACTTGGTCCGAAGGGTATTCCATCAAAGGTTGTAAGCGCACCAGGCAAGTGGACCTCCCTTTCAAGGTATTGAGACTCCAACAAGCGCATGAATTCTCTAAGATGGTGCCTCCAGAATTCATCGGTCCCAGATCGCTGAGCGAGCCATTCAAACACCGATACCCAAGTACGATGCTGCACCCCAACTGGAACCTTGGGGGTTGGGTCTGCTGTTATAGCAAGGACTTCCACTCTTTTGAAAAGTGGCAGAACCATCTGTCGATGCCTTCGGAGTTGGTCGGCCGTCAAAGCGGCCGTCACCTTGCTTTCAATAACCAGGCACCACTCTTCGGGAACAAAGAGGCAGGCATCAGGTAGGCTTCGGCGCTCACCTTCCTTCAGGCCGATAACCTCGCCAGGTATGTTCTGCTGGGAAACCTGGATCTGGCCCCCATTTTTGCCAGGTAGTGTTCCATCCGACACCCAGCGCAGGAAATCTCGAGCTAGCCTACGATTCATGGCCAGCGTCGATGCCAAGGCGTGCGTTAACTTGTTCTCAGGCTGGCTGAATTGATCGAAGAGGTTCCTCATAATTATGAGAAGTCTACGCCTGAAGCAATTCCAATAATAGTGACTATCAGGTACGCTCGGGACTCGAATTCACGCGACTAGAACGTGAAATTCAGCCCCACGATAATCGACGATTCGTCCTTCTCCACGATGCTGGAGTGGCCGATGCCCCGATTGATGCTGCCCTCAAGGAAGAACCCACCTTCCAGCTTGCCCGTTATTTTGGTTTGGCTCACGAGGCGCCCACGGAGAAGGAACCGGCTCTGGGCCTGCGTGTAAAACTCATCCTTGAGGTAGGCCATCTCGAGGAAGGTGCCTCGGTATGAGGTGCCTGAGCTATCATTCCGGAGCTGGACTCCGAATTTTCCGGAAGAAATGGAGCGGTCTATCCAGGTGTTCGTGACGGCCCCGGTTGAGGAATTGAACTCCGTCTGAGTCACGTTCCTGAAGGTCACCGAGGTCACGACGTACAAGCGCGTCACGCGACGTGCGAGGCCTCCCTCCCCTTGTGGGAAGGGCGCCCAACGCATGCCTACTTCAGCCGAGTAGTTGCCGGTCTCTTTCACGACGGATTTTGAGTAGGGCAAAACCTCCGAAGTGGCGCTCGGAGTGTAAGCAGCCTGGTTCTTGCCTTCGAGGATGATGGTGCCGAACAGGGCCAGGGGTCTTGTGTTCTCCGACCAGGTACTTTGGGTCTCGACCATGAAGAACCCGCGCTGGCCAAAGAAGTTGTCGCCCTGGCTGTTGTCCCGGTAGTAGTTCGAGGCTTTCATGCCGAAGTAGAAATTGGCCTCGAAGGCCTGAGGGTCCCCGGCAAACGCGGCCAAGGCAATCAACCCGAAAAGCAAGGATCGGAATCTCATGATTGGGGCTCCTTGGAACAGAACTTCCAGATGGGGTCGACGTTCAGATGCGCACCTGTGAAGAGCTGTCGGCCGATGTACTCGCCCAACCGGCGGTAGCTCTCCCACTGGGCCTCGTTGTAGAACTGGTTCTGGGTTCCCTCGTGGGGGAATTCGGGGTGGTGCTCGTGGTAATTCCTCACGTCCAGTGGGAGGCCATCACGTGCCTGGCTCGCCTTGAGCAGAGTCGGTTTGATGTAGAGGATCCAGCTGCCGCCGGTGGTCGCCTCACGGTAGGTCACGCGGGCCAGAGACGCGTGGCAGCGGGAGAACCCTTCGCACCCCTCCTTGGCCAGCTTTTCGCCTTCCCAGTCTCCACGCCTCAACCAGTCCAAGGGCCCAAGGATGGCTTGCCCATCGACGACCTCAACAAATGGCTTTAGGGGGGAGTCCTTCCCATCCTGATCCTTGGCGAAGGATTGGAGTTCCCCAGCGGAGAGGAAATGAACGTCGGCATCCAGGTCCACGCGAGCCAAGCGAACTAGGTTTTCCAGATCTCCGAGGTCTGATTTCGGATCGGCGCCCGCGTCCACGGCGATGACGAAAGGGACCCGCCGGCGTATCAGCTCATGGATGCCCAGGTTCTCGAAATGACCTCCGTCGCTCAGTGGCCATTGCTGGGTGGAGGTGCCGGGGAAGAGCCCCAGGTATTCATCCAGGATGTGCAATTGAACCGAAAACGCCGTTCTGAAAGGACGGACCAGAAGCCGCTTGCTCAGGCGGAGCGCACGATACCTCGGACGGATGCCGCTGTCCCACCAGTGTCCGAGCCGCGCGTTCAAGATCCCGAATAGAAACGAGAGGCCCCGGTTGCCGGCATGTCCCATGCCCGTCCCGACGGCGGCGCCCGAAATCCCCATCCACTGGCCCACCGTGAGTTGCTCCGGGTTGAAGGTCTCGTCTCTATTTACCTGGAAGACCCCGTAGGCTTTAGATCCTCCTTTGGGTAAAGGGTTCTCCCATAAGGCGTGGTGCCTCACCCCGACACTCACGCCCGCCGGCCCCACAGCCATCGCCATGCCTCTGCGGTCTCGCTGGGTGACCTGGGATTCGCCCCCGGTGGTCTCGTTGAGGCAGACATTGATGAGGTGAAGCGGTCCGCCATGTTCATGGGGGCGGTAATCTCGCCAGGATAGGTCGTCCCCATCCACGACGTACGGGGCGCTTTCCGCCCCCGTGTTGCGGACTCCGTTGGACGCACCCAGATAGGCGCGGGTGAGCATCTCGGTATAGAAGGGCCCCAAGGTGGACTGGTTCAGGAAGGAGAAGGTGCGTCCGAAGGCGACGCTCAAGACGAGCGTCACGAGGATGAGGGGCCACAACCGGCCGATGGATTCCTCACCGAGGGAGGTCCAGCCTGAACCCAGTCCATGGGCCAGGTAGGCGAGGAAGGCCAGGATGATGGTCGCGAGAAGGAACGCGAGGACCCCCGCGAGCAGGCTCCACGGAACCCGGATCCGGCCTTGGGGAGACTCCTGCACCTTCGTTGCGAGGAACGTGCGGATGGACTGGGTCTTGGAGGCGAGGACACCCAGGACCGCCACCGCGGTGCCGATCATGGAACTCACGGAGAGCGCGGTGTTCCTGGTGTGTACGCCGTACAGAGCCAGTGCGAGGGTGTCGACCAGTGTTAGGTACAGTCCCCCAAGGATGAGGAAGAGCCCCCACCTCAGGACCGACGTGAGCCTGCGCCGGGGGCTCAACTCGGCCTGTTCGTCGGCCTGTTTCGAACGACTGGTCAAGATCCGCGTTCCCCAATCGAATGCCAGCCAGAGGAAAGCCAGAAAGGCCTCGATGGCCACGAAGATGCAGAGGCCAGTGGTCCAAGGCCCCAGAACGGTTGTCACGAACCCCGTCCAGGAAAGGTAGCCCAGGGTTGAACCTGCTAGGCCCAGCGCAAGGACCGTGGTCCAGGCCGGAAGTCGGAAGGGTTTCCAGGATCCGGAGTCTCCGGCCAACCAATACGCCCACCCTGCGGGAATGGCTACGAGGGCAGCCGCCAGGCCCGGGAGAAGGATCCAGCCACTAAGTTCAACTCCCCAGAGGCCATACGAGCGTTGCAGGGAGCAGTGACCGATGACCAGGGCCAGGACCAGGTCCAGACAGAGGAACCAAAGAAGGGCGAAGACGCCCATCACAATATGGAGGGCCACGAAGTTCCGGATGGCGACCGCCGCTGCCCTCATGAAATCCCCGGATCCTCCGGGGGTCAGGTAGCGCCCGTTTTCCCGTAGGAATCTGAGGGGCGCGCCATGAGGATCACGAAGGCCATCCAGCACCTGGTCAGCCTTCTCGCGGGGTTCCCCCATCTCCTGACTTTTGTGTCCGCCGTCTTCCGCTTTGCGCGCCAGGAAGAGCCCGCCGAGGAACGAACCGATATACCCACCACCGCTCACGGTGGAGAGGATGTCGATGGCCAGCAACCTGGAAGGCTCCTGCTTTAGGGGGGCTGCCAATGCCTGGAGAATGCCCAGAGAAAACGTGGCACTCCGAATGCCGCCTCCCGATAGGGCCAAACCGACCTTGCCCTTCCAGGGCGAGAGATCCCCCTCCGCCTCGTCCGGGTCAAGACCCTTGCGTTGCGCGAGACAACGGGCTTCCGCCTTTCGGAGCCCATCCGGGTATCTGGACAGGTCCAGGGCTGGGTCCTCCACTCTCTTCGTCGCTCCGGTTCTCTCTTGAACCATGTCGACCTCCTCTTCCAGAAGGAAGGGTCTTCGCGTCATAGCCTGAAGGACGGGAACATCGGGAAGCTTTTGAGACCCTTGTGTTTGGAGAGAACGCGAGGGAGGCCGAAGGGGTCTTGGGAGCATTGCTTCCGCGTGATGGGGAGATGTGGGGCTATACCCGCGAGGGCTGAGAGCTCAGACCATCCAAGTGGCATCGTGTTCGTACCTCACGTCACGAAATCGGGCTCAGTGACTTCAATGGCGAGGTGGCCCGCTACCGGGGGAACCTCTTGATCCAATCGCTGGCAATGCGGCTTAGGTGCAGAGTCGCGGCGGCCACCCGGGCGTTAAATTGAGCCTTGTAGACGTCCGGCGGATAAAGGACGTGGCTCTTCTTTGGAGTGGGATCGTCAACAGCAATCTCATCGTGATGAGGCAGAGCACCGCGATCCGGGTAATCAGGCCGATCACGCAGGATCTTCGGAATGTAGGTGAAACGCTCAGCATCCAGCCAGCCCTGCTTTGGGTCGCCGTTCTGTGCGAACCGCCCACTGATAATCTGCCCCGCCCATCTGGCCACAGCCTGATCCTTGGTGCCCTTCCAGATGGCTGGATTCACGCTGAATTCCGACCGATGAAGATCGAATGGCATGTCCGTGTAGCCCGGTGGCATCGAGAGGGCCTTGGCTGGATCCTGTCCGAACTTGCCATGGTCGAAGGGCGGGATGGATCCGCCTTTGATCGCAAAGTGGCCATAGGACGTATGGGCATAGAAGTCCCCGATCCCGTGTCCGGCAAGCGCAAAATCATGCAGTCTCCCGGTGCTTAAACGATCCGCGATTCGTGCCCAGCTCTCTTGGACGAAGGCATTATCGAAATGGTCCCGCGAGTCATAGCCGAGGAAGTTTGCATCGACGGCGAGGCTGGTCGCCTTGATGAACGCCAGCTCCGCCTCACTGAACATGGAATGTAGAGCGCTATCGAAGATGTCGTTGTGGGCTTGAACGCCAAAGGCTGGATCGAACCGGGCCCAAAAGCGGCGATTGGAGATGTAGTCACTGAGCCCACCCTCAAGGTCCGATTGATGCACTCTCCACAGGTGCGCATCGTTGAACACGAAGCGGGGAACGTATTCAAGCGCGGTGGATCGATTGGGGTGAACACCCAGATCTTTGCCAGCACCCTGCTGGGTCCTCGCATCGACGGCCTGAACGGTAAGCAGTAGGGGATCAAGAAGAAGCCACAAGCCGGCTTCACTTTTGTACATGACCCAGGCATGGTCATGAGGGAGTTTGTTCGGCTTGGCCAAATCACGAACTTCGCCGAGCGCGACTCGGATCACGTACCCGCTGATCCCCATGGCCAGGAGGAATGAGGCGAGAAGAAATGCGAGGTCCTCGCAATCCCCGCCACCATTCGCGAGGGTCTCGTCCGGGTACATCCACGTGTCGTATCCTCGGCTCTTCCCCTTCTTGTATTTCACCCGCGTCATCAGGTAGCCCAACGCCTGGCGGACCCTCTCGTCATAGGTCCCCGGTGAGACAGAGGAGAGAAGGTCCTGCTTCTTCGGGGGGAGACCGTGCACCAGGTCTGCAATTGCCTTTCTGAGTACCGCATTCCGAGGAAGGGAAAGGTATTCCCGGATGTCGACTGGGTATTCCCTTGAGGTACCTGGTATCTGCCTTCCTCGCTCGATGATGCAGTCGTTGACTATTTCGCTGCCTTCCCAATTCCAATGGCTAGAGGAGCGAACGGATGACGTGGCGAGGCACATTTGATTCCCCCAGTTCAGCCCATTCCATTGAGGCGATCCAGAAGCTTCCTTTCAGTTGAACTCATCATGAAAAGACGAGGACGCTGTCGAGGTGTTACCCACGCAAGGCGACCAGGAAGCGCTTCAGAGATCCTTGGGCCTTGGGTGGCGGCACGGGCTTCCCTTTGGGCACAGGTTTCTCTGCTGCCTGAGCCGGCGAACCATGCCCTGGTTCTCCACCGGCAACGCCTGCTTGGGAGGTGTGTGCTTGATCCACAGGAGGCGGGGGAGGTGCGGCATGGATCGGTGCTGGAGCCTGGAGCATCAGGTGCTGTGGAGGGCCTTGAGCACCTCCAATCATCCTGGGCTGCGTCGAAGCCTGAGGGGAGGGCTTCTCCGTGGAGGGTGCACTCTGCGCTTCGCTAGAAGTTTGAGCTGGCGCAAAAACAGACGCCCCGTCTTGCGAAACAACGCCACGAACGAACCCGGGGGCGATGACTCCAGCGAGGAAAATGGCCTTCCCGGTTTTGAGCGTAGTCTTCATGAAGACTGCGACCATCCCCCCGAGTGCGAACAGCGCTCCCGTCCGAATGAACCATCCCAGAAGGCCCTCCACTGAGGGGTGCGTGAAGTACTGAAGGTCTTTCCCAACCGCGAGCGTGTACAGCGTCGGGAGAAGGGACCCAAGCCCTCCATAGGTAAACCGACGTGGGGTTGGGATGGCGTGCCCGTTCATGGCGTCCTCCCTATGGATGAAGTGGCCTTCTCGTGCCGCCTCCGTCTGCCTCTTTGGAATGGAGACATCCTCCGGGCGTCCCGAGAGGATCTCCCGAGGCCGTCTCTAGCCTCGTAGGTAGAAACGCCGGAACTCGAGGGGAGTTGGCGAGGGTTGCTGGTGGGGTGTTCTTGTTCAGTGGGGAAAGATAGGTCCAAATTCGTATGGGTTTGAACGGAAAAGGCCGAACAGGCTATTTTTGGCTCCGAACGGTAGACCCAAATGGCATTTATCTAAGGATTACGATGTCTATTGAGCCACCATGCCTACTATTGGCTACCGTAGCTGGCTCGAAGTAGTCACACAGTCACTCACTCGACGATGGGACGGAAGGCATCGTCCTGCTGATCGATCTTAGGCAAGAAGGGGTGGGTTCACGGCTGCATACGATATTTATAAATAATTAAAAATAAAATATTTAATATTAATTCAATTCCAGGAGTCATCAGTAAATTGTAGCCATGACCCAGCCCATTAGACCCAGAGGTCCTTGTTTTTCTCAATGGCCGCATCAATTTTATCTAAGAGATCTAATTTAAATCATACTATTAATAATTACTACACCTACACTCTCACGACTGGATTTAGGCACTTCGCGAGCAAGCATTCTAATCCTCGGCGGTTGAAGCTCCCCAGGAAACGACTGAATTTTTCGAACCTGTTGGGAGGGTGAAATGCGAATCCTTGGGGAGCTTTTGACTTGGCATGGCGCGCCCCCGCATGGACGTCAGACCTTCTTCCCTTTCCGCCCGCGGCTGAGGACCTGATCCAACACCGCGTCGGCGTGATCCGTGTTGACGTGAATCCAGAGCGGCAGGTGGTCGGAGAGCTCGTAGGTGAGCCCCTTCGAACTGGTGCCCGGAATGCCTTGGTAGAGGTCCGCCAGACCCTGGACCCCCGCCGGTCCTGCAAAGTCCAGCACCCCGCCCTTCCCCGTGAACGCTTTCTCGAACACCTCCGAGGGGAGATGCAGCAGCTGATCGTACCGCTTGTCCTTGGCCAGGTTGCTGCCCGTGACGCCGCGGAGAGCTTTTGGGATCTGAAGCCCCGTAGACGTGATGGCCTTGAAGGCCGGTCCCGTGATCGTGGGGATGTTGAAGTCGCCGAGGATCACCAGGTCCTTGTCGGTAACATATTTTTCTTTGGCCTTGGCGCCCACCCACTTCGCCAGTTTGGTTAACTCCCGGGCCCGCGCCTGCTCCCCGGGGTTCCCGTCGCCTCCCCACCGGATGTGAGCCACCACGAGGATGAAGTCAAAACTCCCGGCCTGAAACCCAGCAAGGTACGGCGGTCGCCACCAGTCGATGTCCGAGACATAGTCCTGCTGGGCGTTCTTCTTGCGGTCGGAAGGGACCACGTGACTGGCGAGCCCGGTGAACGTCACCGCCCGCGTGTCGTGGATGAACGCCAGCCGTTCGTGGTTCCCTCCGGGGTCCGCGGAGTAATCGGAATAGACCACGTCCCAGTAGGGACCGAGGTAATCCAGCACCTTGCGGAGTTGCTGGAGGTCGTCGCGTAACTCGACCACAGAGACGAGGTCGAACTGTCCGATGATCTCGGCGATGTAGTGGAGGGAAGCCTCCGTGCGCGGCCCCGCTCCGAATTCACGGATGTTCCAGGTGGCGAGGTTGATGGTTTCGTCGAGCTTGGAGGAGGGGATCTTGGCGTCGGCGAGGCGGGCCCGAAGGCGCTTCAAGCCGGCCGCGATGGCTGGAGAGATCGTTCCGTGGTGCACGGGAACCTCCCGAAAAGGGCTGCATGAGGTCGAACTGGAGGGGCGTCCGAATCATACTCCCGCCTCCCAGCCCCAAGGGACAGCTGGATCCTGGAACCCTCCGTCGGGGAGACCCACCGCCATTGCGCATCGCGAACCGCGATAACGGCTGGTTCAGAGGAATCGAACTCAGCTGTCGATTAAGCCTCTACCCTCACCGCGTGTTCAAAATGTAGGCGCCTTGTTCAGGTTTCAATCCGAGAAGGGAGGCCGCCTGGTCCATCGACCATCCTGCCTCGATCGCACCTGACAAGAATTCCCATCGAGCCTCGAGCAAAGCGGCTGCTGTGTGCCCATCCCCCTGCCCGTCCTCGGCGAGGAGGGCTTGAAAGAGCCTTCGCTCCAGGGGCGCACTCAGAGTCCGAGCTGCCGGCTTCTCGACCTTCTTGGGTGCCCCCACGACCTGAACGATCCCGGCTTCCTGACGGATCACGCCCCGGCGTTGCAGTTTCAGCAAGACCCCGTAGAGACGCCGGGCCAGACGGCCCTTGGCGCCCTTGCTGGACCTCTTGGAGACCAGAAGGGTGGCGAAATGATCGAGGAGCACACGACGAACCACCCCATTGGGGTAGACCTCCACGAGGACCTGCCGAATCCAAGCCCCGCTGAGCCGCCCTACCGCCATGGCCGGCCCCAGGCCTCCTCGACGTGGATCCCAACCTTGGCGAGATCTCTCACCGAAAGAGGGGTGATGAAGTCGAGATCTCCGGTGGCAAAAAGGCCCTCTCGCTGGCCGACCCACACCTGACCGGCAGCACCTCCCACCAGCGCTGCGTCGGCCTTTAACTGCTCAAAGGCATTCAGCAGGGCCGAGGGAACCCCGATCGACGTGGGTGCGTAGTGCCACCTCCGCGAGGTCACGGTCGCTTCCGCTTGGGAGGCCGCCGTCGCTCCCCGTCCTGGCGCACCGCCTCCTCGCGCTCCTGGAGGGCCACGGGATCACCCGCCTCCCGAAGGAAACGACGTTCGATGGGATCCCGGGGTTTTCGGGCGGCACTCTCGGCCAACCGATTCCCATACCCCGCGAGCACGCCCTCCAAGGAGATGGTCGGACGGGACCGATTTTCCTGGATGCGACGAATGGCCTCCAAGGCCCGCGTGACCGTGGTCGAACGCACCCGCCGCAGGGGCTGCTCCTGACGGCTGAGCATGGGCTGGCTGATGCGAAGCGCAAAGGCCAGGTCCGACTGGGTGATCCCTGCGGCCTCTCGGGCTGCTCGAATGGGATTCACCGGAAGGGCGGTTTCGAGACACAGGGCCGGGCTGACCAGGAGCCGATCCAACGCACTCGACTCGGCGTGGGTGGAAGGTGCGACCGGGCTGAGGCGACGACGGGTGGCCGGTGGGAACTGGGCCACGGGCACGAGGGCAAAGATGGGGCGCCCCGTTTCATCCGTGATGTAGCCCACCGAGCGCATGTCGGCCTCCACGAGAATTATAACCTTTTATAACCTTTCGACCACTCGGATTATGGAATGCGCCGACCCTTCTCTCCCTAAGAGCAAGGAAGGAATGGGTTAGCGAGGCGAGTCGAACCCAGCTTTCGATAAGGCCAAGGGTGTCACCGAGCGAGGCCTTGGAGAAAACCTAATTGGCATTCAGGCCAAATTCCCGAGTGTGGAGGCGATCCTTCCAACTCGATTCCAACGCAATGACGTCTTCGGCCGGCATGTCAGGTGCGACCAGTTGCAGGATGGTGAACCGAAAGTGCTGGGGATCGCGGGCCTTCAGGTACTTATTCCCACCATGGCCTGAGGCAGCGTAATTCGTCCATCGCCCCAAAAGGTTCTGGCGGCCGTAGGCTGATCCCACATATCCCTTACGGTCGGTCTCATCAAAGATCAGATAGATCCCGCGCCACTGTTTCAAGGCTTCTCGCCATTTCCCAGGCAGGAGGTTCAGATCCTCCCAGGTAAGCGAAATCTGGTCCCAAGCCGTCATTTCAGGGTTCAGAAGGTCTTCTTCAAGAATGGCAGAGATGGGTATGTGGTTACGTTCGGACCATCGCCACCAAGAGCGATCGATGCCTGGCCAGTCCACGATCAACTTCCCAGCCCATTCGGAATAAAAGTTCATCCGTTTTAGTTCAAACCAGAGAATCGGGTCACGGCCCCCTTCGTAGCCAGTCATGCCGTAATTCTTGAGTTTCTTGTGGCAGGGGAGTTCCCAATACTGTTTAAAAGTCAGCGGGCGAGATCCTGTATTTCGGTAGAGCCCCACGAAAAAAGCTTTCCCAGCGCTGTGTCCCACAAACGACGCCACGTAGGGAGCTTTCAGCATGGCCGCCTGCACCTGCAAGGTCTGGGTTTGCTGGTATGCGTTGTAGAGGTCCGGGCGGTCGGCAGCCAATAAGGGAAGGGTTCTATGCAGCCGTGGCTCCTTCGGCCGATGCCGCAAGACGAGCACCTCTTTGGGATCGATCTTCTGCTTGAGGAGAAGGTCATTAAATTCCATGGAACCCTCGAAATAGGTCTTGGTGCAGCATTGCGTGATTGGTCACCATCCTGCAGCAAAGGCCGACCAATTACCGACGACCGTAGATGTAGCGACGCCGCCAGAGGTCGATTTCGTTCCTAAATGCGGCCTCGGTCTGCTCAGCTTGGCGGAATCCGAAGCTCGGCGCCACTTCCGGGGGCCTGCGCTGCGTCGCAAGGGTCCGGAGCGCTCCCTGCTCCAACGACTCTGCTAATGCTCGAGCCCAGGCCACCCATGTCTCCACCTCTAAGTTGGTTTCCGAGGTGATTCCCCGAATCCTGGCATCCGCCTGCACGGCCTCTGCAAACGCTCGGATGGCCTGCGCCTGCTGGACGTCCATCAGGCGGCTTTCCAGATCGAACATGCGCGCAGCCAGTTCAGCTCGCTGAGCCTCGGCCTCTCGTTTGAGACGCGCGGCCTCCTCTTCCGCCTTCCGTCGAGCGTCGCGTTCCATCGTTCTCTGATGCGCGTGCTCCGCGATAGCCATGACCGCTCGGAAGAAGGGATCGAGGTCCTTCTCGATGGACCGGGACTCCCGCTCCATCCATCGTCTGCGCATGCCATGCGGAGTCGGGTCGACGATTTCCAAGATCAGGTGCCCTGAGAGGATTGCTCTATGCGTGGGTTGAAGGGTGGCACCGAGACTCACTGTGGTCCGATATTTTGAGACCGGCGGAGGAACCTCCACCGTCTCCGAGGCCTCCTTGATTTCGAAGGCTACCAACTCCCCCTTGATTCGAACCCCCGTTCGGCTGGGGTGGAAGGGCTCATACCCGGCCTGGGTGTGCATAGCGGGCCTCGGAGGTAAGACCTCCACCGGATACCCCTGGGACTCGAAGGCCCCAAACAGACGCTGGAGCAAGGTCAAGCTTCGGTCCAATTGGGACGGCGACACCGAAACCGCCAGGCAAGCCTTCTTCGACAACAGGTCACTCACCCCCAGGCCACACTCCTCCAGCACGCTGCGGTACTTCGCGATGAGTGGGTGGGTTCCGCCAGATTCGAGGCCTTGGGACGCAAAGGGCACCGCCACCCCTTCCTCCGCAAGATGCTTCAGCGCCTCCCGGGTCCACCCGGCTCCCCCAACGGTGGCCGCCTGAGCCACGTGATAGGTCTCCTCCTGATCTGCGCGAAGGGGTGGAAGCGGGCGCTTGAGCAGTTTTCGAGCCGCCGGGGATTTGGCCCAGTAGCCGCGTCCGGGCCGGGGGACATTGAGTTTCTTGCAGATCTTCGCAAGGCCGACATCAGAGATGCCCAATGCCCTGGCCAGGCTCTGCACCGATTCTGCCCACACGGCTTCGTATAGTTCTTCGCGGGTGATGAGGTCGGGGTTCAGCACATCAGCCTCCCGGTTTGCCAGCAGAGTAGGCCTCAGATGGCCCTGCCATCAGGTGCATCGGGAGCCCATGGAAGGATCGGCGCGTGGCCGGCGAGGAGCCCTTCTTTCCCACGACTGCAGGCCCTCTGAGCGTACCTCTAGAGATCTTGGAGGAGATGCGGGATTCCTGATCCGGAGCGATCCAAGCCGGGGCCCCGATGACGCGGGTTGAAGTCGCCTTACTTGCCATGAATTGTCTACCTCGAGGTGGTAAGGTCCGTTCTGGAAGGGACTTCATGAGCAGAGCTGTGCAATTCAAACCCCCTACCCTTTTGAAATTCCGAACAGAAAGCTTCTTTGGAGGAAGGAAATCCCTTCACTGGGAGGGCTCCAAGCTCTGGCAATTTCGATCGGACCCTTGGTTTTCGGGTGCTCCGGACGGTATCTGGGAAGCCCTTGTCCCACCCAGTAGGGAACAATGGCTCGAACTCCAGCGACAGGTCGACGAGGCAGACGCGTGGCATTGGCCGACTGAGGGGGCGGACCTACTCGTTCTGGATGGTGAGCGTTGGTCCCTCACTTTGCACTGGGGGCGTCAGCGTTGGTCAGGAGGGGGCTACGAAACCCGGCCTTTTGGCTTCGAGTCGATTGAGCACTGGCTACAAGGCTTGATGAACTCGTCCAGGATCCCCGGGATTCCTCACCCCTTTCATGTCATCGACGAAGGGTCCGAATCTACGTGGGAATTCCGGTGGGACGGCCGAACGCTAACTTGGACCCGTCAGTCCGTGGCGGGGACAGTGCACATCCAGGGCACACTCGAGGACCCGAGCCCAAACATTTGGTCTGAATTTGTGAAGGCCTTTCGGCCCACCGGCCCGATCGAACTGAAATTTCGGCATGGGGCCTTCGCCGGAATCGCCATCAATGCCTTCGCGCCCCTGGCTGCCGAGGATGAAACGGGGCGCGGACTCTCCGTGAGTTCCTTTGTGGACCCTCTCGCCACGGTAATGACCCTCAAGGCACTGGTTCGGGATCACCCAATCGGGCCCTAGATCACATCTAAGAAGGTCGCGATCTGGCCCGCCAACTAAGCCCAATCCACGTCCAACCTGGAGTCATGCATGACTGGAAAAATTTACCTCCGCCAACCCGACGGTTCTCTGCGAGCCATGTGCGAGGCCCCCTTCGACCGCGAAGACGTGCTCCAGAAATTACTCGAGGATTACCCAGACCTGTTAGCAGGTGAGCAAATGAACCCAGAGGAGCCCAGGCGTTGGCTCTTGATCGGTCGTGAACAGGGTGTTCCGGACGAAGTGGGAGCCTCGAACCGTTGGTCCGTAGACCATCTGTTCCTGGATCAAGAAGGGGTTCCGACCCTCGTGGAAGTGAAGCGCAGTTCGGATACCCGGATCCGCCGCGAAGTTATCGGCCAGATGCTGGACTATGCCGCCAACGCGGTGCTGCATTGGCCCATCGAAAGCCTGCGAATGAACTGGGAACAGCAATGCGAGAAGGAGAACGCCGAACCGACCGAAGTCATCCTCGACTTGCTGGGACGCCAAGGTGAGGGGCCAGAGGTGGTCGAAACGTTCTGGGAGAATGTGAAGACCAACCTCCAAGCTGGACGGGTCAGGATGGTGTTTCTGGCTGATGTCATCCCAAGCGAGTTGAGGCGCGTGGTGGAGTTCCTCAACGGGCAGATGGACCCCGCAGAGGTCGTAGCAGTGGAGGTCAAACAATTCATTGGAGATGGACTCCAATCCTTGGTCCCTCGCGTTCTCGGGCACACGGCGACGGCGCAAAGACGAAAAGCCGGAGCCACCAGGCCAGGACGGCAGTGGGACGAGGGCACCTTTCTTGAGGACCTGGAGGCTCGGCACGGCAGTGGTCCGGCAAGAACGGCTAAGAATCTGCTCTCCTGGGTGGCAGACCGTGGTCATCGCGTGTGGTGGGGTAAAGGCTCTCAGAATGGTTCCTTCTTCCCGATGGCCCTCCTCCCGAATGGGAAAGAGTCAGTTTTGTTTTCGGTATGGACCTTTGGTTCCATAGAAGTTGGATTCCAGCACCTCCAGCGGCGACCGCCTTTCGACCTAGAAGAAAATCGGAAGGAGTTGCTATCACGGCTACGGGCAAGCTCGGGCGTGGACCTGCCCGCGGACAGCCACAAACGGCGGCCAAACTTCCCATTGAAGGCGCTAGAAAAGCCAGAGGCATTGGAAGGCTTCAAGCAGGTCATGGACTGGGCCTATACCGGACTGAGAAATGGAAGGCTGGGGATCCGATAACGCATCGGGATTCAGGGAACCCTGCGAATGGCTCCCGTGCAGTCCCTGTTTCAGGCATTCACTTCCCTGATCTGTGTGGCAGGGAAAATGAACCCTGCACATGGGGGAATGAGCGGAATACCTGGCTGTTCAACTTATCTGGCCCTGACCAAAGTCCCCGATTGGGGTGCATTCCCTGTAAATCTCCCTGATATCCAGGAGGGAGGACGGGCTGATGTCAGTTCATAGGATTGGGCACACTACCAATCGAAGGGCCCGGAAACACTAGGTTTTCGGGCCCTTCCTACGTCCAGTCTGAGCTGATGGACCGCGACGGGAAATACACCGGAATACGACACGAACCGAACACAGAGTGACATGGAGGGGTTCCGCGCCGCGACCACCTCAAGCTCACCGAGGGGTTCGTCAGCGGGATCCTCTCCAGCGGCTACTGGAGCATCCAGCTGCTGCACAGCTCGGGTAGGACGTGGCGGGCACCCCCCGCCACGCTCTATGTTTGCCCGGTCATGTCCCGATGTTGAAGGCCTTCGGCCCTCCAGCACGGACTTCCAACCACTCTGACGGGCAAAGCCTGATTAGGGCCCGAACGAAGGCGGTGGTGGCTGCCAGGGCGATGGCCCCAACTGCAAGTTCAGGCTAGAAGTTCACAGTAATAGGCAAGCCCGGCCCCCCCCTTGATTCCTAGACTTGTTCCTGTGGCACCCGTGAACACAGCTTCTTCGGGGCCAAAGTGGTCAAGGCCATCTAGTTAGGGAGGAGGAATATGCCAACGATGCGAGGTGGATGGTGACCAAGGTCCTGATTCTCGGGGCACATGGCCAAATCGCACGAGTGGCCACCACCCTGTTCCTGAACCAAACCGACGCACAGTTGACCCTCTACCTGAGGAACGCCAACAGGTTGAAGGCCCTCGCCAGCATGGACCGGGTGCAGGTCGTAGAGGGTGACGTGCTCGACCCCAAGGCTCTGGCGGCGGCCATGGCTGGTCAGGATGTGGTCTACGCAAACCTGGACGGGGAGTTGGAGCAGCAGGCAAAGGGCATCGTCAAGGCCATGAAACAGGCCGGGCTGAAGCGCCTGATCTTCATTAGCTCCATGGGCATCTACGACGAGATCCCTCGTGAGCGCCACGGCGCTGTCCTTGACCCCTACCGCCAGGCAGCCCGTGAGATCGAGGCGTCCGATCTGGACTTCACCATTTTGCGTCCGGCATGGCTGAACAACCGCGACGAGGTCGCCTATGGAACGCCCCAGAAGGGGGAGCCGTTCCAGAACGCAGCCTCCGTCGTCTCCCGCAAGAGCGTGGCTGACCTCGTGGTTCGGCTCGCCATGACACCGGGCCTTGAAGTCCGACGCAGCCTGGGCGTCCACAAGGCCGTGTAAGACCTCCAACCTGCAACCCCTCAACTGACTTGAAGGAGATCCACATGCAAACCAGAACCCTTGGCAGCAGCAACCTCCACGTCTCCGCCCTCGGCCTCGGCTGCATGGGCATGAGCTTCGGCTTCGGGCCCGCCGCCGACAAGCAGGAGTCCATTGCCCTGATCAGGGCCGCAGTCGAGAAGGGCATCACCTTCTTCGATACGGCAGAGGTCTACGGCCCCTGGACCAATGAGGAACTGGTGGGTGAAGCCCTGGAGCCCTTCCGGGGTCGTGTGGCCATTGCCACCAAGTTCGGCTTCGCTATTGATCAGGTGACCGGCCAGAATCCCGGCGGCCTGAACAGCCGCCCAGAGCGCATCAAGGCCGTGGCCGAGGCATCGCTGAAGCGCCTCCGCGTGGAGAGCATCGACCTCTTCTACCAGCACCGCGTGGATCCCGAGGTGCCCATCGAGGATGTGGCAGGCACCGTGAAGGACTTGATCCGGGAAGGCAAGGTCAAGCACTTCGGCCTCTCCGAGGCTGGCACCCAGACCATCCGGCGGGCCCACGCCGTACAGCCCGTGACCGCCCTGCAAAGCGAGTATTCCCTCTTCTGGCGTGAGCCGGAGGTGGAAGTCATCCCGACGCTGGAGGAGTTTGGCATCGGCTTCGTGCCCTTCAGTCCCCTGGGCAAGGGCTTCCTCACCGGCAAGATCGACGAGAACACCACCTTCGACCCCACGGATTTCCGGAATGTCGTCCCCCGGTTCACGCCGGAAGCCCGCAAGGCCAATCTGGCGCTCGTGGACCTGCTCAAGGGCATTGCCCAACGCAAAGGAGCCACGCCCGCCCAGATCGCTCTTGCATGGTTGTTGGCCCAGAAGCCCTGGATCGTCCCCATCCCTGGCACCACCAAGCTACACAGACTGGAGGAAAACCTGGGTGGCGCCGCCCTGGAACTCACCCCGGACGACCTCAGGGAGATCAGCACCGCCTCCGATCAGGTCAGCCTCCAGGGGGCACGGTATCCGGAGCATTTGCAGAAGCTGGTGGGCCGGTAGGTCAAGCAGCCTTGAAGGGAGGCCATCCCCATGCATGAACCTGCAACAAGCGCCCTGGCCTCCTGGCAGGGGTTCTACCAGCTTCTAGGCGCCGCAGCGGCGGCGCTCATCGGCATCCAGTTCGTAGTCATGACGCTCATCGCCAACATGCGGCGGGCGACCACAGCCGAGTCCGTGAGTGCCTTCGGGACCTCGACCCTGTTGCAGCTGGTGGGCACCCTGCTGGTCTCCGCCTTCATCAACGCCCCCTGGCCCTCGTTCCCCCAGGCGGCCATCGCGCTCGCGCTATGCGGCCTCGGGGGTCTGGGCCACGGGGTCGTCGTGATCCGCAGTGCCCTCCGCCAAACCGATTACAGTCCCGAGCGGGCCGACTGGCTCTGGTTCGTGCTGCTTCCCGGTAGCGCCAACCTCCTGCTCCTGATCTCAGCAGCCTGCCTCATGAAGCCCGCCCCGTTGGCCCCGTTCGGCATCGGGGCTGCGGCCCTTGGCCTGCTACTGATCGGCATCCACAACGCCTGGGATGCGATCACCCACTTGATTGTCCGTCGAAGTGCATGTCCCGCCGAGGATTGATAGGTCCTCGGGAACCTCCGCTCCAGCCCTTGCCAGCAGTCATGAACCAGGAAGAGAGGAACAGATGGCCCTGTCAGTAACCGCCGAACGCAACCATGAGCGCTGGTTCCCACATCACCGGTCCGTGCTGAAGGTCTCCGATCCAGAGTTCATCGAGCTGTTCGACAACTTCGCCTTCGACGAGGTGGCCTCTCACGGGACCCTGGACGACAGAACCCGCCTGATGGTCATCCTGGCTGCCCTGATCGCATGTCAGGCGCACGGGGAGTTCAAGGTCATGCTCCGCGCTGCTCTGAACATGGGGGTGACCCCCATCGAGGTAAAGGAGATCGTGTATCAGGCCGTGCCCTATTGCGGCATCGCCGTAGTCTTCGAGTTCCTCCACGCCACCAACGAGGCCCTGGAGGCTGCTGGTGTGGACTTGCCGCTGCCAGGGCAGTCCACAACCACCCCTGTGACCCGGGTCGCGGAAGGACTGATGGTTCAGAAGTCCATCTTCGGGGAGATCATCGACCGGATGCGTGTGGCGGCCCCAGACGACCAACGTCACATCCAGGATTACCTGTCCGGGAACTGCTTCGGGGACTACTACACGAGGTCCGGGCTGGATCTGCGTATGCGGGAGTTGCTCACGTTCTCGATGTTGGTATCGCTCCGAGGGTGCGAGTCCCAGGTAAAGGGGCACATCCACGGCAACGTCCAGGTAGGGAACGACAAGAGCACCCTGGTGAACGTCATCACCCAGTTGCTCCCCTACCTTGGCTATCCGAGGACCCTAAATGCCCTTCAATGTCTGAATGAAGTTCTGCCCGAACCCAAGTAGGTGCTGAGGAGGGATGGAGCAGGCGCGCATGACCCAGACGATCTGACTTACCCGACTGGCATCGGAGGCGACAATTGGTGATGGTTCCGACAACCCCCAAACCCACTTCCCATGGCTCTGACCTTGAGCACCTGCGGCCTGAACTCCTCAAGCTCACCGAGTTGTTGAAGGCGCACGCACCCTACGACGGGGTATTCGACCTGCGCCTTCCAGGCGTGCATGTCAGCCGAGCCTGCCGGACCAACAAGGAGTTCCACCATGCGGTGCAGCGCCCGGCCTTGTGTCTCGTAGCCCAGGGGGCCAAGCGAGTGATGTTGGGCCAGGACATCTTCGATTACGACGTCTCCCGGATGCTCATCTACTCAGTCGATGTCCCCATCGCTGCCCAGGTCACCGAGGCCACCCTGGACGAACCGTTCCTGGGCCTCCGACTCGACCTTGACCCGTCCAGGATCGCCGACCTGACTGCAAAGGTTTACCCGCATGGGCTCCCCCAACGTGGTGAAGGGCGGGCCATCTGTGTCGATCAGGCCGACGTCCACGTTATCAACGCCGTCGTGAGGTTGATGGGGCTTGCGTCCCAACCCGGAGAGGCTGAACTTCTAGCGCCCCTGGTCGTCGATGAGATCCTGATCCGCTTGTTGCGAAGCCCGCTGGGGGTTCGAGTCGCCCGCATCGGTCAGGAGGAGAGCAAGATCCACCACGTATCCAAAGCCGTGTCGTGGGTCCGGGCCAACTTCGACAAGCCCTTGGACGTGGAGCGGTTGGCCGGGATGGTAAACATGAGTCCGTCCTCCTTCCACCACCACTTCAAGGCCGTCACCTCTCTCAGCCCTCTCCAGTATCAGAAGGCCCTGCGTCTCCAAGAAGCCCGGCGCTTGATGCTGTTGACCATGCTGGATGCCGGGACCGCCAGTCGCAGAGTGGGCTACCAGAGCGCATCCCAGTTCGCCCGGGAGTATGGTCGGTATTTCGGGAATGCCCCGACCAAGGACATCGCGAAGCTGCGGGAGCAGGCAGGATCTCAAACCCCTGATTCTGCCGAATGAAGCGCCAGTCAACGTCGACCTACCCATCGCCGGTGTGGTGGTGGTTACGGGATCCTGGTCAACATACCGACGCGATCCAAGACCTGGAAGCTCTTCAGGGGCTAGGGGTGCCCAAAAAGGAAACGCTGAGAGTCAAAGCTCCCCGCCGAGCCCAGCAAGAACAAGGCGGAAGGCCCGGCCTCCCAAGGGGCACTCATAACCCAAAGGTCGTAGGTTCAAATCCTGCCCCCGCTACCAATCGAAAGCAACAGAAGGCCCGAGAAACCTAGGTTTCCGGGCCTTCTGGCTTTGGGGCCAAGGCGGGCATCCTCCCCCGTCAACAAGCCCGAGGATCCCGGGAGGTCCGCCGCCCCGGGAAACCCCGGGGAGGCGGATGCCGGACTGGGTTCAGGGCTTGGCTTTGCCGGCCGGTTTCACATAGGTGTCGAACCAGCGGACCATCTCATAGAGGAGTTGCTCGTTTGATTCCAGGGCCGTGTACCAGTGGGGCTCGAAGGGGAGCATGACCAGGCGCGTGGTGCCGCCATTGCCGCGGATGGCTTCGAAGAGCTTGGTGGCCTGGAGGGGGGTCGTCCCTGGGTTGGCGTCATCCGCGCCGTGCATGATGAGCAGCGGCGTCTTGAGCTTGTCCGCGAAGAAGAAGGTGGAGACCTTCCGATAGACTTCGGGGGCTTCCCACACCGAGCGGCGCTCGTTCTGGAATCCGAAGGGCGTCAGGGTCTTGTTGTAGGAACCACTGGTCGCCACGCCGGCCTTGAACAGGTCGGAGTGGGCCACCAGGTTTGCGGTCATCAGCGCGCCATGGCTGTGCCCGGTGACGCCGATGCGGTCACGGTCCACCACCCCAAGCTCCACGGCCTTGTCCACGGCAGCCTTGGCGTTGGCCACGAGCTGTTCTAGGTAGGTGTCGTAGGCCCTGGTCGGATCGCCCACGATGGGGAAGGCGGCATTGTCGATGATGGCGTAGCCCGCCAGCAGGAGCAGGCGGTAGTTCCGGAGCCGGGTGAAGGTGTACTGCGAACCCGACACCTGGCCGGCCTTGGAGGGATCTGCGTAGTCCAGCGGATAGGCGTAGAGGATGGCGGGGACGCGGGTCCCCTCCTGGTAGCCCGGCGGGGTGTAGAGGGTGAAGGACAGGTCGACGCCATCGGCCCGCTTGTACTTCACCAGCCGCTTCTTGATCTGGCGGATCTCGGGGGTGGGGTCGGGGATGTGGGTCACTGCGCGCCGGGTGGAGACGAAGGCCGCTTCACCGGCCTCGGCCTTCACGGCCTTGCCGAGGCTGCGGAGGTAGGCGTTGGGGGGATCCAGGGGCGACTGGTGCCAGGTGAGGAACTGCTTCGAGTCCTTCCCCGTGAATCCCACGAACATCTCGAATTCCGTCCTGCCGGAGCGGAACAGCCGGTCGGTCTTGAGGGTGCGCAGATCGAGCCGGTCCAGGAAGGGGCGGTCGCCCTCGGGGGAGGCGCCGCCCCCGCGCAGGTAGATCGTGTCCCCATCCTGCCGGAGCACCCAGGTGCCATCGTATCGGACGTTCATGATGGGGGATCCGGGATCCGCGTACTGCTCCTCCGTGGACAGGTCCCAGAGTTTGCGGGGAGCCTGCTTGGGATCGTCCGGATTCACGATGAAGGTCCGCTGCCAGTGGCGGTTGTGGTCGTATTCATACATCAGGGCCAGGCCCGGTTTCGCAGCCCACTGCAGGCCCTGATACCGCTGTTCGGTGCGGAAGAGTTCCACGGGTGCCTCCGTGAAGGGAGGCTTCAGCACCATGACCTTGTCCCGGTGGGGCACCTTGGCCTTCCAGTCGCCGCCGTCGAGGGCTTCCACCCAGAGCAACGTGGCCGGTTCGGTGGGCCGCCAGGAGAACTGCCGGGGACCCAGGGGCTCGCCATGGATGGGCACCCGGTCGGCCAGGGGGAGGGAGGCGATGGGCCGCTTCACGGGCGAGGTGGGCGCCACGATCTCCCACACCTCGACATCCTTGGGGAACCGGTCGAAGGTTGTGACATAGGAGTAGGGTTTCCGCAGGGCGGTCACCAGGAGGTGCTTCCCGTCGGGGGCCGAGCGCACCTGCAGGTAGCGGTCCCGCGCCCCGACGGGGGTCGCGGCCCCGGACTCCGCATCCACCAGCAGGAGCTGCGCCGTGGCGTAGTAATCGAACAGGTCCTCGTCGTGGGGGCTGCTCAGGGTGTCGCGGTTTTCATAGGTGCTGCTCTGCCCCTTCCCGCCCATGGACTCCTGGATGCTCGGTCCCGGCGGCACGTCCGGAGCGACGGGCGCCCTGCCCAAATCCGCGGGCACGGCCTTCACCAGGAGGGTCTTCTGATCCGGCATCCACTGGACCTCGCCGCCGAGCATCTGGTTCACCCAGACGCCCGGGATCTGCCGCACCGCGCCGGTTTCGCCGCTGCCCACCCACAGTTCCACGGAAGTGTCCGTCACCCGCGAGAAGGCGAACCTGGTTCCGGTCGCATTCCACATGGGGGTCTGCACGATGCCTCCGGCCGGAAGCTGGATCCGGGTGGCCGCGCCATCGGAGATGCGCACCAGTTCAAGGCTGCGAGCCGCCGGCGGGATGCCGTAGCCGCCTGGCGTATCGTGCTTGCTGTGGTTCCTGGGTTCGATGCGGACGCCGGCCAGGCGCAGGTAGGGCGTGGCCACCCTGGCGATGGAGGGGTAGTCCTCCCAGGACACCAGCAGCAGCCGATCCAGCGAAGGGCTGATGATCGGCGAGGCGGGCGAGGGCGCCAGCATGGCATCCAGGATCGCCTTGGGCGGCCGGCTGTAGCCCGCTGCCGGCTTGGCCTGGGCCCACACCAGCGCCGGCGTGAGCGCCAACGCGCCCACCCATGCCGTCCATGACTTGGAATGATCGGTCCTGAACAAAGGCTCCTCCGTGGGGCTGGGCCATGGACCGGATGACCGGTCTCAGGACCTCGTTGGGATGCAGGATGGAACCCAATGATGACCAGCCATTCCACGTCAGGCCCGCCAGATGTGACCGATGCCTCTCCCCCCGGAGCATCAACGGGACAGGGCCCCATCCGGGCGGGCACAGGATCCTGGGCCCGCAGCGGATATGCGGAGGCCTTGGGCCTGTCCTCAAATCGGGGTAAGCGCTCCGTGGCTGCACGTCCTCCCGCCAGGGCTTACATTGGAATTGGAGTCTGGATGCATCCCAGGAACATGGCCAACGAGGAGTCGGTGCGGGCCGCTTCGTAGCCGGAGCGGACGACAGCCTCTCCTGTTCGGGGACTTCGGGTCCCCTGTCTGGTGCATGTCTTCGGAGATTCCCATGAACGCCCATCCACCCTTCCCCTCCATGCCGTTCATGGAGGCCTACGCCCCCCTCCTGCGCCTGTTCAAGGGCGCGCCACGGAGAGGGCCCGGCAGCGAGGCTTCCACCCTCCGCGCCCTGGCCCTCTGCCCCCTGCCTGGCCGGCCTTCCGTGGCGGATCTCGGGTGCGGCTCCGGGGCTTCCACCCTGGTCCTGGCCCGGTCGCTCCAGGTTCCGATCCTGGCCGTGGATGCGGATGGCGCCGCGCTGGATGACCTGTGGGAGGCCGCAGGAACCCAGGGCCTGCTGCCCATGATCGAACCCCGCACCGGCGACATGGCCGAACCCCGCATCCTGGCCGGCAGCCTGGACCTGCTCTGGTCCGAAGGGGCCATCGCCATCATCGGGTGGCACCAGGGGCTGCGCCTCTGGAAGGACCTGGTCCGTCCCGGCGGGGTCCTGGCCGTCACCGACGCCACCTGGTTCGAGGAGGACCCGCCCCCGGAGGCCCAGCGCGCCTGGGCGCAGTGGTACCCGGGCATGGGCACCGAGGCGTCCAACCTTCGGGCCGCCCGGGACCTGGGATGGGAGGTGATCGGAACCTTCCGGTTGCCCAGGCAGGACTGGTGGGACTACTTCGAGCAGGTGGAGATCCAGTGCCGGCGGCATCGCGGGGACGAGAGCCTGCGGGAGGTCATCGAAGCCATGCGGCAGGAGACCGACCTCTACCGCCGCACAGGGCACAGCTACGGCTATGCCTTCTACATCCTGAGGAGGACCTGATCCCCGCCGGGGCAGTCCATCCTCGGACGGCGAAGAACCTCAGGACCTCACTGGAAATCCACATCCTCCGGGAGTTCATTGCGGTCCGCCTCCCCGGCGGAGGGGAAGTGCGTGGCCAGGCGGTCCCCCACCATGCGGATGCCCTCCACCAGGCCCTCGGTGAACGCCCCCCGGCGGAAATGGGCCGAGAGGCAGGCCGACACGTCCTCCCAGAAGGCCTGGCCGACCTTCGCGTGGATGCCCGCATCGCCCAGGACGGCAAAGCGCCTGCGGCTGGGCACCAGGAAGATGAGCACCCCGTTGCGGTCGGCCGTGTGCGCCATGCCGAGCCGATGGAAGGCCTTCCCGGCGGTCTTCTCCACATCCCCCCAGAAGAAGGACGCCACGGAGACCCGGATCTCCCCGGAGGTGACTCGCTCCGCTTCGCGGATGGCCGCCACGACCTGGGCCTGGTCCACGCACTTCCTCAGGCTCCTCCGGCTCATGCCCACCATGCGGATCCTCCCTGCCTCACCATGACCCCGACGCCCCGCCGCCGCCGGAACGGCCCCCGCCGCCGGACCAGCCGCCTCCGCCGCCGGACCAGCCGCCCCCTCCCCCGCCGCCGCGGCCTCCGGAGAGGACGTTGAACAGCAGCCAGACCGCCAGGCCCGGATGGGTGATGGCCAGAGCCAGGAAGCCCAGACCCAGCACCCCCAGGACGATCCATTGCCCAAGCCCGATCGGCGGGCCCTCCCGTCGGCCCCGGTCCCGGGGCTGCGCGGCGGAGGCGTCCCCGCCCACCACCTTCAGGATGCGATCCACGCCCTCGTTGAGGGCCCCATCGGCGTCCCCGGCCGCGAGCCGCGGCAGGATGGTCTCCCGGATGATCCGCGAGGCCACGAGGTCGGGCACCTGGCCCTCCAGGCCATAGCCCACCTCCAGGCGGACCTTCCTGTCCTCCGTGAAGACGAAGAGCACCAGGCCATCGTCCAGGCCCTTGCGGCCCACCTTCCAGGCGGCGAAGGCCCGCACGGTCCAGTCCTCCAGCGGATCCCCGCCGGTGGTGCGCCCGATCCACACCAGCACCTGGTGGCCGGTGCCGGCCTGGTAGGCCTTCAGGCGCCGGTCCAATCCCTCCCGCGCGGCCGGGGAGAGGAGGCCGGCGCCATCGGTCACCCACCGGGTGGGCGGAGGCGGGGGCGCCGGCTGGGCCCCCAGGAGCAGCCCGCCCCAGAGACCCGCGATCAGACCGATCAGGACAAGCAGCCGCCGCATGGGCGCGGGGGACTAGAAGGCGACCTTGGGCGCCGTCTCCGCCCCGGCCTGGGCCTTGAAGTAGGGGCGCTCCCGGAAGCGGTCGCCGAAGAACCCCGCCAGCAGGACCGTGGGGAAGCTGTTGCGCCGGGTGTTGAAGGCCTGGGCCGCCTGGTTGAAGCGCATGCGCTCCACGGCGATGCGGTTCTCGGTGCCTTCAAGCTGGGCCTGCAGGTCCCGGAAATTCTGGGTGGCCTTGAGGTCGGGGTACTTCTCCACCACGACCAGCAGCCGGGAGAGGGCCGAGCCCAGGCCATCCTGCGCCTGCTGGAAATGGGCCATGGCCTCCGGGGAGGCCGGGGCCTTGCTGCCCAGCGAGACCTGGCCCACCTTGGCCCGGGCCTCGGCGACGGCCAGGAAGGTGTCCTTCTCGAAGGCCGCGGCGCCCTTCACCGTCTCCACCAGATTCGGCACCAGGTCCGCCCGCCGCTGGTAGACGTTCTCCACCTGGCCCCACTGGGCGTCCACGGCCTGGCTGAGGCTGTTCAGGGAGTTGTAGGCCCCCATCGTCCACAGGCCCAGCACCACCAGCAGCAGCACCAGCAGCCCGCCGCATCCCAACGCGATCTTTCCGCCCAAGCCCATGGTCCCCCCCAATGGAAGCCCCGTCAGGATACTCGTTTCCTGCGCGCCATTTCCGGGCGGGCGGGAACCGCGGGCCTACCTTTGATGATGAGGAGGTCGCCATGTTCAACCGCGTTCTCGTGGGGATCGATTTCTCGCCCGCCAGCCGGCGGGCCCTGGAGCGTGGGGCGATCCTGGCCCGGGAGCTGAACCTTCCGCTGGTGGCCATCCACGTGGTCGAGAACGCGAAGCCGCCCTTCTACGCGGCCTACGCCCCCCTCGGCGACCCGGGCTGGTTCCGGGAGGCCGAACCCCTGGCGCACCAGAAGCTGACCGAGTGGCTGGCGCCCTACCCGAACGCCCGCGGCATGGTCGCCAGCGGCAGCCCCGGCGAGTCGCTCATGGCGGAGGCCGATCCCGGGACCCTGCTGGTGGTGGGCCAGGTGGGGCACAACGCCCTGGAGCACCTCCTGTTCGGGAGCACGGCGAACCGGGTGGTCCATCACGCCGTCTGCGACGTGCTGGTGGTGCGGGAGTCCGCGCCCCGGTGAACCGCCGCGGGCCGGCATGAAGCCCTCGCACCACGAGGCCTTTCCGCTATGATCCTTCGGATATCCGCCGAAGGAGTTCTATGTTGCGCCGCACGCGACTCGCCCTGCTGGTCCTGGCCGCCTCGCTGGCCTCCGCCCAGGTGGATCCCGCCGGATTCCAGGGCCTCCGCTGGCGGATGATCGGCCCCTTCCGCGGCGGGCGGGTCCTGGCGGTGACGGGGGTGCCGGGCCATCCGGAGCGCTTCTACTTCGGCGCCGTGAACGGCGGCCTCTGGGAGACCCAGGACACCGGCCGGACCTGGCAGCCGGTCTTCGACGGCCAGCCCAACGGCAGCATCGGGGCGGTGGCGGTGGCGCCCTCGAACCCGGAGGTGCTCTACGTGGGCACCGGCGAGGCCGACATGCGCTCCGACATCGCGCAGGGCGACGGGATGTACCGCTCCGCCGACGGCGGGCGCACCTGGACCCGCATCGGCCTGGAGGACAGCCAGCAGATCGGCCGCATCCTGGTGGACCCCCGGGACGCGAACCGCGCCTTCGTGGCCGCCCTGGGCCACCCCTACGGCCCCAACGCCCAGCGGGGGGTGTTCCGCACCCTGGATGGCGGACGCACCTGGACGAAGGTGCTGGGCCCCGACGCCGCCGCCGGCGCCATCGACCTGGCCTTCGAGCCCGGGAATCCCCAGGTGCTCTACGCCGCGCTGTGGCAGGCCCGGCGCACGCCCTGGAGCATCTACCCGCCCCTGGAGGGGCCCGGCTCGGGCCTGTGGAAATCAGAGGACGGCGGCGACCATTGGACCCGCATCGAAGGCGGCGGCTTCCCGGCGAAGGTCGGCCGCATCGGCCTGGCCCTCTCCTCCGCTGCGCCCCGCCGGGTGTACGCTCTGGTGGACGGGCCCGAGGGCGGCCTCTACCGCTCCGACGACGCCGGCGGGCACTGGGCGCGGACCAGCGCCGACAGCCGCATCTGGGCGCGGGGCTGGTACTTTGGCCGCATCACGGCGGATCCCGCGGACGCGGATCGGATCTACGTCATGAACACGATCCTGCTGCGCTCCGACGACGGCGGACGCCGCTTCGTGGCCCAGAGCGGCGACTTCACGGGCGATGATTTCCACGACCTCTGGATCGATCCCGCCGATCCCCGGCGGCAGATCGTGGGCTCGGACCAGGGCGCCCAGGTCACCGTGAACGGCGGGCGGACCTGGAGTTCCCGGCTGAACCAGCCCACGGCGCAGATCTACCACGTGGCCACGGACCGCGGCTTCCCCTACCGCGTCTATGGCGCCCAGCAGGATTCCGGAGCCGTGGGGCTCCCCAGCCTCACCACCTTCCACGGCACCCTCAGCCTGGAGCAGTTCCACGAGGTCACCGCCGGCGGCGAATCCGGCATGATCGCGCCCGATCCCGACGATCCTTCGATCATCTACGGCGGCACCGTGGACAAGCTGGACCTGCGGACCGAGCAGACGCGCAGCGTGGATCCAACCCTGGCCACGCCGGACCTCCACCGCCGGGCCTGGACCCTGCCCCTGGCCTTCTCGCGCAAGGGGCCGAAGGCGCTCTACTTCGGCAACCAGCGGCTGTATCGCACCACCGACGGCGGCCTGCACTGGGACGTGACCAGCCCCGATCTCACCCGCCCGGAACCCGGTACGCCCGCCACCCTCGGCTCGGGCCTCACCTCCGATGCCGGCGCGGAGCCCCGCCGCGGCGTGATCTACGCCATCGCCCCCTCGCCCCGGGACGGGAAGCTCCTCTGGGTCGGCACGGACGACGGCCTGGTGTGGCGCAGCGCGGACGGCGGCGGGCACTGGCGCGACGTCACGCCACCCGCCCTCACCCCCTGGTCCAAGATCGCCGGCCTCGAAGCCTCCCCCTTCGACGCCGGCATCGCCTACCTCGCCGTGGACCGCCACCGGATCGAGGACCGGGAGCCCCACCTCTACCGCACCCGCGACGGGGGCCGTCACTGGACGGACATCTCCGCCGGACTCCCGGCCGGCGAGTTCGTGAACGCCGTCCGCGAGGACCCCGCGCGACGGGACCTGCTCTACGCCGCGACGGAGCTGGGCGTACACGTCTCCTTCGACGCCGGGGACCACTGGCAGCCCCTGCGCCTCAACCTGCCGCCCATCTCCGTCCGCGACCTGGAGATCCACGGCGAGGATCTGGTCATCGCCACCCACGGCCGGGGCTTCTGGATCCTGGACGGCCTCGGCCCCCTGCGGCAGGCGGAGGCGGGCACGCTCCGGACGCGCCTCCTCCGGCCCGCCACGGCCCTGCGGCTCCGTCCCGCCCAGTTCACGGGCACGCCCCTCACGAAGGACGAGCCCACCGCGCCCAATCCGCCCTTCGGCGCCTGGATCGACTACGTGCTGGCCTCGGCGCCGCGGGGGCCGGTCACCCTGGAGATCCGTGACACAGCGGGCCGCCTCCTGCGCCGCTACAGCAGCGCCGACACCCCGCCACCCGTGGATCCCGCCACCGCCCATGCCGCGCCGGAGTGGATCGTCCCGCCCAGCGTCCTCACCGCCGCGCCCGGGATGCACCGGTTCGTGTGGCCCCTCCGCCGGGCCCTGCCGCAGGAACTGTCCCACAGTCCCTATGCGGATGGCCTCTGGGTGCCCCCGGGCCGCTACACCGTGACCCTGCGTGTCGACGGCCGGGCCTTCCAGCAGCCCCTCCGGGTGGCGCCCGATCCCCGCATGAAGCTGCCCGCCGCGGCCTACGCGCGGCAGTACGCCCTGGCCGGGCGCATCGAGGCAGCCCAGGTGCGGCTGGCCGGAGCCGAAGCTGCGGCCCGCGCCCTCCGCAAGGCCCTTGCTACCGCGGGGGGAGACGAGGAGGCCCGGCGCCTGGACAGCGAGGTGGCGGCCCTCCAGGGCGCCGCCGTCACCGCCAACCCCGCGAATGTCTGGGCCGCCCCGGTGACGGGCCTCCAGACCTTCCGTTACCTGGGCGGGGCCCTGGGCCAGTTGCTACATGCGGTGGACGGCGCCGATGCGGATCCCTCCCCGGATGCGATCAAGGGATGCGAACGGCAGGAATCCCTGCTCGCCACCACCCTCGCCGCCTGGGAGGTCCTCGCGCGCCGGGACCGGACCCTTCTGAAGCTGGACAGGCCCGGGACCGGAACGCACATTTAGGCGCACCCGGCTTGCAAGACCACCCGCCCCGCCCGGCACGTTCCCGGTTGTAGAGGAAGGTGAGGCATTTCCTTCACGGCCACGGCCGTGAAGGCGTGCTTGGCCATCTTCGGAGGAGCGCCCCATGGAACGCTACGACCTGAGAACCGAACCCAGCGGCCGGAAGCGGCTGGCCGTCCCCTACCGGGGGGCGCGCCTCCTGCGCCATCCCCTGTACACCAAGGGCACCGCCTTCACCCAGGAGGAGCGGATCTCCCTCGGTCTCGAAGGCCTGCTGCCCCATTCAGTGACCACCATCGACCAGCAGTCCCGTCGCGTCTACGCCAGCATCCAGCGGAAGCAGGATCCCCTGGAGAAGTACATCGGCCTGGCCGCCCTGCAGGACCGCAATGAGTATCTGTTCTACCGGGTCCTCATCGACCACATCCAGGAATTCCTGCCCATCGTGTACACCCCCACGGTGGGCCGGGCCTGCCAGGACTTCAGCCACATCTTCCGGCGGGCCCGGGGGCTCTGGATCACGCCGGAGCACCGCGGCCAGATCGCCGATGTGCTGAAGAACGCGCCCTTCGAGGACATCCGGCTCATCGTCGTCACCGACAACGAACGCATCCTCGGGCTGGGCGACCAGGGCGCCGGCGGCATGGGCATCCCCATCGGGAAGCTGGCCCTCTACACCGCGGCTGCGGGCATCCCGCCCTGGCAGACGCTGCCCATCAGCCTGGACGTCGGCACGGACAACCTGGACCTGCTGGACGACGAGTTCTACCTCGGCTGGCGGGCGCCGCGCCTGCGGGGCCCCGAGTACGACTCCCTCCTGGAGGAGTTCGTCCAGGCCGTGAAGCGCGTCTTCCCCAGGGCCCTGCTCCAGTGGGAGGACTTCAAGAAGCTCAACGCCTTCCGCCTGCTCGACCGCTACCGGAAGACCCTCACCAGCTTCAATGACGACATCCAGGGCACGGCCGCCGTGGGCGTGGCGGCCCTCCTGGCGGGTTCCCGGGCCACGGGCATCCCCCTGCGACAGCAGCGCATCCTCTTCTTTGGCTCGGGCGCGGCGGGCATCGGGATCGGACGCCTCGTGCGGGAGACCCTCCGCGGCGAGGGGCTCGATGGCGAGACCCTGACCGCCGCCACAGCCCACCTGGACCTCCAGGGCCTGCTCATCGATGAGGACCCCGCGCTGGATCCCGTGCAGCGGGCCTTCGCCTGGCCGGCGGCACTGGCGGAGCGGATGGGCCTGGGGCCGGAACTTCGCGGCGATCTGGCGGCCGTGATCCGCGCCTACAAGCCCACCATGCTCATCGGCGCCTCGGCCACTCCCGGCGCCTTCACGGAGGCCGCCATCCGGGAGATGGCGCGCCATACGGTGCGCCCGCTGATCCTCGCCCTCTCCAACCCCACGAGCAAGGCTGAGGCCAAGCCTGGCGACCTGCTCACCTGGACCGAGGGCCGGGCCCTGGTGGCCACCGGAAGCCCCTCCGATTCCGTGACCTTCGAAGGGCGGGAGCACCGGATCGGCCAGGGGAACAACGTCTTCATCTTCCCCGGCGTGGGCCTGGGGGCGCTGGTCGCGGAGGCCCAGGAGGTGACGGACGGGATGTTCGCCGCCGCGGCCCGGCAGCTCGCGCGGGAAGTCCGCGACGAGGATCTGGAGGCCGGCAGCCTCTTCCCCTCCACCGCCCGCATCCGTGAGGTCACCGCCCACGTGGCCGAAGCCGTGGTGCGGGAGGCGCGGGAGTCCGGCGTGGCCAACCGCCCCCTGGAAGATGGCCTCGTCCCCGGGATCCTGGCTGAAGCCATGTGGAATCCCGCCTACCTGCCGGCGGATCCGGTGGCGGCCGCGACCGCCGGAACAGACCGCCCGATGCCCGTCTTCGTCTGAAAGGTGACGCCCATCCCCCCGGCGCAGCTTGCGGGACCCGCTACCGGGGGAGATGCTGGTCCGCATGACGGATGCCCCGGAACTCGCCACACCTCCGCCGCTCTCCTGGCGGGAGCATCGTGGCCTGCTTCTCATCCTGGCCCTGTTGATGGGCGGGAACATCCTCCTTCCCCTGGCCTACACCCTGCATCCCGTCGTGCGGGACCTGGACTACCTGGGCACGATGGGACTGGCCCTGCTGGCCGCCGTGCTCTGCTTCCGCCGCGCCGCAAGCGAGGGGCCGCCGGCCTTCCGGCTCCTGGGCGTCGGGGTGGCCCTGAGCGGCCTCCAGTACCTGCCGGCCTTCCTGTTCCTGCCCCAGTACCTCCTTGCGGGCCCCGCCATCGCGACCCTGGGCCTCCTGTTCCTGGGCGCCGGGCTCCTCACCTGGCCCCAGCGGATTCCCATGCCGGGAGAGCGGATCCGGACGCTGCTGGACGGGCTGATGATCACCCTTTCCGTCCTCATGGCGGCCTGGATGCTCGTGGACATGGGCGTCTACCTGTCGAACCTCCCCAGGGGTGTGATGATCCTCAACGCGGTGCTGGTGAGCTGCTCCTTCGGGCTCCTGGCCTTGTGGCTCGTCCAGGAGGCGCGCCTGTCGCAACCCGGGCAGAGCCGCACCACGTTCCTGGTGCGGGCGGCGATCATGGCCACCCTCCTCCACAACCTCGGAGGCGCCCTCCTGCGCGCCCTGGGCCTCTATGCCGGCTACCAGGCGCACGCCGCGGATGCGGTCAATCAGGTGGCCGTATGCCTCTTCGCCCTGGCCTCGATCTGGCCGCCCGAGCGAGGCGAGCGTCCCCTCCCCCCGTCGCGCTCCGGATGGCGCGCCCTCATTCCCACGGGCGTGGCCGTTGCCATCATCCTCCTCGGGGCCTTCCGGATTTTCGAGCCCGGCGCCGGAAGGCGGCCTCCGCTCCCGGCGCTGGGCCTCGCCCTCCTCGTCGTCCTGCTGGTCCGCCAGGGATTGCTGATCCTGGACCTGGAGCACCTCTCGCAGCACCTGGAGGCCCGGGTGGAGGAGCGGACGAACCGCCTCGAGGCCCACCACCGCGAGGCCCTGCGCCAGCAGCGGATGCAGATGGTGGCCGGGCTCGCCGCCGGACTGGCCCACGACCTCAACAACCTGCTGAACGTGATCCGCATCCGGGTGGATCTGCTCCTGGGGCAGGCGACCCCCTCCCAGCGCCCGGACCTGGATGTCCTCGTGGAGGCCACGGAGCGCGCCAAGGGGATGACCCGGCGTATCCTCACCGCCAGCCGGGGACAGGACGCCACCCCGCTGACCTTCGATCTGGCGGAGTGGCTGGAGGGGCAGGCCGCCCTGATCCGCGCCCAGCTGTCCCGGGGCCAGACCCTTCGCCTCGAGGTGCCGCAGCGGATCTCCGTGATCGCCGACCCCGAGCAGCTCGACCAGGTGATCCAGAACCTCACCAGCAATGCCCGGGAGGCCATGCCCGAGGGCGGCATCCTGACGCTCTCCGCCCGTTCCGCCGGGGAATGGGCCCTCCTCGAGGTGGCCAATACCGGGCCCGGCATGGCTCCGGATCTCGTCGCCCTGGCGTTCGATCCCTTCTTCACCACGAAGCCCAACGGTACCGGCCTCGGCCTCGCAACCGTGCGGAACCTCGTCCTCCAGAACCGGGGCGCCATCTCCGTCGAGAGCGCCCCGGGCAAGGGCACCCGGTTCCGGATCGAACTCCCCCTAGCAGAGAACTCCGGCCAGCTCCCGGCACTCGGGACGGACAGGGTCTGAACTCGGCTACCGGGTGGGGCGCCCCTGCTCCAGGGCCTTTCGGATCGCCTCGAAACGGGCCACATCGCAGCCCCCGGCACGACAGGAGCCGCAGGAACCGCCGCTGGCGCAGCCGCCCCGGCCCAGCAGGGCGCGCAGGAACCCGCGGCCGAACCAGAGGGCCGCCGCGAGCACCAGGCCCATCGCAATCAGGTTCTGGACGTTCATGGCCACCTCACGCGTATCCCATCCACCGGCCCACCGTGACCGCCGTCCAGGCCAGGCCCCAGCCGAGCACCAGCCCGTAGGCGATGGTGAAGCCGGCCCAACCCCAGCTGCCGGCCTCGCGCCGGATCATGGCCACGGTCCCGAGGCAGGGTGTGTAGATGAGGGTGAAGATCATGAATGCCAGAGCCGTGAGGGGCGTCAGGCCGGAACGGTTCCGCAGGGACACCTGCAGGGGGCTCAGGCGCTCACCAGGCCTGGGCTCATCACTGGCCTGGTGGATGACGGCCATGGTGGAGACCACGATCTCCTTGGCCACGAAGCCGGCCGTGAGGGCGATCACGTCCTTCCAGGCCTCGGGACGCCGGTGGTCCGGATCCAGGATCGGCTGGAGGATCGGCGCCACCTTCTGGCCCAGGCGGGCGGCAAGGCTGCTGTTCACGATCCGGCTCTCCCGCGCCAGGTCCAGGTCCCGGAGGCGGCTGTCGGTCTCGGCCTGCGGCAGCTGGAGGGCCAGGACCGCCTGGCGCTGCTGGAGGTACTCCTCCGTCCACTGCGGGTTGGCGATGCCGGGGTAGCGGGACAGGAACCAGACCAGGGTCGCGCCGGCGAAAATGGTGGTGCCCGCCCGGGAGAGGAAGACGGAGCCCTTCTCCCACATGTGCACCAGGGTGCTCTTGAGCACCGGGAGGCGGTAGGGCGGCAGTTCCATGACGAAGGGGGAACTGGGCCCGTGGAACAGGGCGGACCGGAGCAGCCGGCCCATGAGTACCGCCAGGCCCAGGCCCAGGAAGTGCATGGCCACGATGGCCATGGCCGCCTTGACCGGGGTGAAGAAGGTGCCCGCGATGACGATGTAGACCTGCAGGCGGGCCGAGCAGGAGACGAGCGGGGTGACGAGGATGGTGATGAGGCGGTCCTGTCGGCTCTCGATGGTCCGCGCCGCCTGGATGGCCGGCACGTTGCAGCCGCTGCCCATGATGAGGGGGATGAAGCTCTTCCCGTGCAGCCCCATGACGTGCATCAGGCGGTCCATGATGAAGGCCGCCCGGGCCATGTAGCCCGTGTCCTCCAGGAAGGCGATGCAGCCCATGAGGATCATGATCACGGGCACGAAGACGATGACCGCGCTCACGCCGGGGATGACGCCGTCCACCAGGAGGCTCGTGAGCTCACCGGTCGGCAGATGGTCCCCGGCGAAGGTGGACAGGGCCTTGAAGCCCGAAGCGATCCAGTCCTGGGGGATCTTCCCGAGGATGAAGGACACGGAGTACACCAGCCCCAGGATGAGGATGAAGATCGGGATGCCCAGGTAGCGGTGAGTGAGGATGGCATCCAGGCGGGATGTGGGGCTCTTCCGGTCATCCACCGCTTCCGTGGCCACTTCCTTCACCAGGCCGTGGGCGAAGCCGTAGCGCCGCTCGGCCACCAGGGTGGCCCCATCCTGCCCCAGGTGGTGTTCGAGGAACGAAAGGCTCTTCGTCAGCTGCTGTCCAATGGCGGTCCGGGCGTGGCTCCTGGCCAGGGCCACCTGGGCCGCCGGGCTGCCCTCCAGCAGCTGGAGCGCCAGCCAGCGCGGGGGCATGGAGGCCGCCAGGGTCTCGTCGCGCCCGATCTCCCCCTCGAGCTTTCGGATCTCCCCTTCGAGATCGTGCCCGTAGTCCACCGCGATGGTACGGCAGCGCTCCGTTTCACCGCGCGCCAGCGAGGCCAGGAGCGACTTCAGCGCGTCGACGCCCTCCTCCCGGTTGCCCACGGTGGCCACCACCGGGCCTCCGAGCAGGGTCTCCAGGGCCTTCAGATCCAGGTGGATGCCGCGTTTCTCGGCATCGTCCATCATGTTCAGGACGAAAGCCACAGGCTTGCCCAGCTCCATCAGCTGGGTGCTGAGGTAGAGGTTGCGCTCGAGGTTGGAGGCATCCAGGACGTTCAGCACCAGATCCACTTCACCCGAGGCCAGGGCCTGGGCCGCCACGCGCTCGTCCTCGCTGCGGGCCGACAGGGAGTAGGTCCCCGGAAGGTCCACCACCTCCAGCTGCAGACCCTCATGCTCGAAGGTCCCGCTCCGGCGCTCCACCGTCACGCCCGGCCAGTTGCCCACGTGATGCCGGGCCCCGGTGAGGGCGTTGAAGATGGTGGTCTTCCCGCAGTTGGGGTTTCCCGCCAGGGCAATGACCATCGGCATCAGGCCACCCGCTGGACGAGGATGCAGACACTCTCCTCCCGCCGTAGGGACAGGTGGTAGCCCTTGATGACGAGTTCCATGGGATCCCCCAGGGGCGCCAGCTTCTCCACCCGCAGGTGGGCCCCGCGGATGAAGCCCATCTCCAACAGGCGCTGGCGGATGGGCCCCTGGGCCTTCACCTGCACCACCTCCCCCTGGTCTCCGGGCTGGAGCATGCTGAGGGGGATCGATGGATTTTGAGTCATAGTCTCAACTCCGAATTCCAGTGTAACTCACCACTAGAGTGCAACAAGGCCGAAGTCTTGGGATGTGATCTGCGTCTAAACTGGACGCAATGCGCCCCTCCAGCTCCCTGACCCTGCCCAATGCACTGACCCTGCTCCGGATCCTGGCGATCCCCTTTTTCGCCATCGCCCTCTGGTATGGGCACCACTGGCACGCCTTCATCATTTTCGCGGCGGCAGGCCTCACCGACCTCCTGGACGGCTTCGTCGCCCGGACCTTCAACCAGCGCTCGGATCTGGGGGCGGTCATGGATCCCGCCGCGGACAAGCTGCTCATGACCACGGCCTTCATCCTCATGGCCTGGCGCACCCAGGGCATGACCGCCCCCATCCCCGTATGGGTGGCGATCCTGGCCATCTCCCGGGATCTGGTGATCTCCTTCTACGCCTTCGCCTCCGTGGCGCGCCTCAGCGAGAGCACCTTCCAGCCCAGCCTGCTGGGCAAGCTCAGCACCGCCGCCCAGCTGGTGGCGGTGTCCGCCGGCCTGCTCTTCAACGCCCTCGGCCCGAGACCCTGGATGGCCCACTTCTACCCGGCCATGTACTACCTCGTGGCGGCCCTCGTGCTGGCCTCCGGCATCCACTACTTCCTCCGGGCCAGCCACGCCCCCCGCCACTGACGATGGAAACCCGCTCCAGGATCCCCCTCCGCTTCGCGCTGGTGCTCGCGGCAGGGGTGCTGGCCCTGTGGCTGCTCCGGCGGGCTCTGGCCCCCTTCTTCCTCGCCATGGTGCTCGCCTACCTGCTCGCGCCGATCGTGGAGGCCCTCACGGCCCGCATGGGCCGCCGCTGGAGCGTGGCCACCGTCCTCCTGGGCTCCGTGGCGGGGCTGGGGGGGGTGGTCGCGGCCGTGGCGCCCTGGATCGCCAGCCAACTCCAGACCCTCCTCGCCTCGCTTCCGCGATGGAAGGCCGCCCTGGACGCGCGGTTCCTGCCCTGGCTCCAGGCCCATCCCGCCTGGCAGGCGCGGATCGACCGGGCCCTGGAATCGGTGGATCCCGTGAGCGTGGCCCAGGGGCTCCGGGCCACCGGCGGAGGCGTGCTCGGCTGCTTCCTGGACCTGCTGGCCCTGATCCTCGTGCCCCTGATCCTCTACTACCTCCTCCTGGAGGGGCCGGAGCTTGTGAAGACGGCCCGGGGCCTGGTGCCGCCGCGCCACCGCGAGCGCCTCGACCGCATGGCCCAGGCCATCCACCAGCGGCTGGGCGGCTACATCCGGGGCCAGCTGGCCGTGGCCGTGGTCATGAGCCTCCTCCAGGGCGCCGGCTTCCTCCTCCTGGGGGTGCCCTCGGCCGGGCTTCTCGCCCTGGTGGCCGGCTTCTCGAACGTGGTGCCCTATTCGCCCTACCTCACGGCCCTCCCCGCCGCGGTGGTGCTCTCCTACCTCGACGGTGGCCGCGGCGGCCACCTGGTCCTGGTGGCGGCCGTCTTCTTCCTGATCCAGAAGATCGAAGGCTTCTACCTCACCCCGGTCTGGGTGGGACGGGCCAGCCGCCTGCATCCGCTGGAGGTGCTGATCGCCCTCACGGCCTTCGGCTTCTGGTTCGGCGTGCTGGGCCTGGTGTTCGCCGTGCCCCTGGCCGTCGTCCTCAAGGTGATGGTGGAGGAGCTCCTGAGGGACTACCGCGCCCACCCGTGGTTCGGGGATCCCGCCTGAGAGCCTGCTAGACTGCTTGTTCCGCGTCGGGAGACGCCGAAGGAGCCGCCATGAGGAAACCCGCCCCGAAGGGGCCGAAGCCCGCGCCCAGAACCCAGCCTTCCCCTTCCAGGGGACCCCGAAAGGCCGCAGGCCCCTCCGCGGGGCCCCGTTCCGCCCGCCCCCGGGGGACCGCCCCCGCCCGCCCCGCGGCCGGCGCCCCCGCCGAGCGGCCCAAGGCCTCGCCGGCGTCCCGCAGGCCGCGGCCCTCCGAGGCGGGGGGCCAGGAGCGCCTGCAGAAGATCCTCGCCGCCGCGGGCATCGCCAGCCGCCGGGCCTGCGAGGCCATCATCCTCGACGGCCGGGTGCAGGTGAACGGGCGGACTGTCTCGGAGCTGGGCGCCAAGGCCGATCCCCGCCGGGACGAGATCACCGTGGACCTGGTCCCCATCCACCGCGAGGCGCCGGTCTACATCCTGATGAACAAGCCCAAGGGCTACGTCACCACGGTGAAGGACGACCAGGGCCGGCCCACGGTCATGGCTCTGCTGAAAGACGTGCCGGGCCGCCTCTACCCCGTGGGCCGCCTGGACTTCAACTCCGAAGGCCTGCTGCTCATGACCAACGACGGCGCCCTCGCCCAGGTGCTCATGGGACCCGAGCACGAGATCCCCAAGGTCTACCTGGTGAAGGTCCACCGCACGCCGAAGCCGGAGCTGCTGAAGGAGTTCCAGGAGGGCTTCCGCCTCAGCGGGCGCCGGCTCAAGCCCTGCCACATCGAAATCGCCGAGAAGGGCGACAACCCCTGGCTGAAAGTCACCCTCACCGAAGGCAAGAACCAGCAGATCCGCCGCATGTTCGCCGCCGTGGGGCACCCGGTGAGCAAGCTGCGCCGGGTGCAGTTCGGCCCCCTCGCCGACCCCCTGCTGAAGCCCGGCGCCTGGCGCTTCCTCAGCCCCCAGGAGATCGCGGCCATCAAGAGCCTATAGCAGCGAGGAGATGATTCCGCCGTCCACGGCCAAGGTGCTGCCCGTGATGTAGGCGGCGGCGGGGCTCGCCAGGAAAGCCACCACCTCGCCGAACTCCCGGGGCTCGCCGTAGCGCCCGGCGGGGATGCGCGTGGCCTGGTCCGCCTGCACCTCCTCCAGCGTCCGCCCGCTGGCCTTCGCCGCCTCGCCGTCGAGGAACCGCACGCGATCCGTGAGGATGCGGCCCGGCGCCACGCAGTTCACCGTGATGCCATCCCGCGCCACCTGGCCCGCCAGGGTCTTGGCCATGCCCGTCACCGCGGCGCGGAGCGAATTCGACAGCACCAGCGCGGGGAGGGGCTGCTTCACCGCACTGGAGGTCACGAAGAGGATCCGGCCCCAGCCCTGGGCCTGCATCCCCGGCACCACGCCGCGGGCGAGCCGTACCGCGGGCATCAGCAGGCTGTCGAAGGCCCCCTGCCAGGCGGCGTCGTCGAAGCCCATGAAGGGCCCGGGCGGCGGGCCGCCGGTGTTCGACACCAGCACGTCCACCCGGCCATGGGTGGCGAGGGCCGTATCCAGCACCGCCTGCACGTCCTGCGCGCGGCTCAGGTCGGCGACCAGGGGGAGCACCTGCCGCCCCGTGGCGCGGCGGATCTCCTCCGCGGCGCGCACCACCGAGGCCTGGTCGCGGCTGCAGATCACCAGGTTGCAGCCCGCCGCCGCCAGGGCCTCCGCCGAGGCCCGCCCCAGTCCGCGGCTCGCCGCCGTGACCAGGGCCACCTGCCCTTCCAACGCCTGCGCCATGCGGCACCCCCAGGGGGGCATTGTGGCAGCGGCAAGGCCCTACAGCGCCTCTTCCTCGAAATCCAGCATGTGGCCGCTCTTGCGGGCCTTCGTCTTGAGGTAGCGCAGGTTGTAGGGGTTGGCGGCCAGCTGGTGGCGCTCCCGCTCCACCTCGATGCCTGCGGATTCCAGGGCGCCGATCTTGCGGGGGTTGTTGGTGAGCAGCTTGACGTGCTTGATGCCGAAGAACTTCAGCATCTCCACGGCGCAGTCGTAGGTCCGCAAGTCATCGGGGAAGCCCAGGGAATGGTTGGCCTCCACGGTGTCCAGCCCCTGCTCCTGGAGGGCGTAGGCCTTGAGCTTGTTCAGGAGGCCGATGCCGCGGCCCTCCTGGCGGAGGTAGAGGACCATGCCGCCATGCTCGGCGATGTGGCGCAGGCCCTCCTCCAGCTGCTGGCGGCAGTCGCACTTGAGGCTGCCCAGGACGTCGCCGGTCCAGCACTCCGAGTGGATCCGCACGGGGATGCGGCGGCGGGCGTCGATCTCCCCGCTCACGATGGCCAGGTGCTCCTTGCCCGTGGCGTGCTCCAGGAAGCCATAGACCGTGAACTTCCCGAAAATGGAGGGAACGTGAGCCTTGGCGATGAAGGGCACCTTCTCCGTCTGGAGCTTGCAGAACAACTCGAGCTTGGGGGCGCTGCTGGGTTCTTTGGGGGCCATGGGATTCCGGGAGAAAGGTCCGACATCTGATGGGATGCCGCTCGACCTGGATATGAGTCTGGGATCGATCACACCGGCGCGCAAGAAATGGTGTCTGACTTATTTTCTAGACAATATCCTGCCCCAGCTGGGCCAGGACCGCCGCCTCCACCTGGGCGATGAAGTCGGGCAGCGGCAGGGGAGCCTTCGCGCCGGAGGCCAGGCGGTGGCCGCCGCCCCCGAATTTCCGGCAGACCGCGTTCACGTCCACCCGCTCCCGGGACCGGAGGCTCACCTTGGCGCGGCCATCGGCCGCCTCCGAGAAGAGGGCCGCCACCTCCACGCCCTTCAGCTTGCGGGGCTCCTCCACCAGTTCGTCCAGGTCCTCGTGGGTGGCGCCGCAGGCGGCCAGGTCCGCCTTCGTGACCGTCACGTAGGCGAAGCGCCCGCCGCCGCGAAGCTGCAGGCCCTCCAGGGCCCGGCCGAAGAGCTTCAGCTTGGCCGGGGTGGCGGTCTGGTAGAGGGCGTTGTAGGTGCGGGAGGGGTGGATGCCCTGCCCCACCAAGTCCGCGGCGATGCGGTGGATCTTGGGGGTGGCGTTGGAGTGCCGGAAGTTACCGGTGTCACTCACGATGCCCGCATAGAGGGCCTGCGCCATGACCTCCGGCAAGGGGCCCCCGACGTGCGGCCGGACCAGGTCGTAGACCAGTTCGGCACTGGCGCTGGCGGAGGGATTCGTGAATTCGGCGTCGAAGCCCTTGGGGGCATCCTTCAGGTGGTGGTCCAGGCAGGCGCGCTGGGCCCTGGTGGCCTCGAAGGCCGTGAACAAGGGGCCCATCCGGTGGGGCTCGGAGGCGTCGATGAGCAGCCAGGCATCGGGCCAGGCGGCCAGGTCCCGGTGGGCACCGGCCGGGTCGTGGGCCTCGATCCAGCCCTCGGGATCCAGGAACCGGAGGTTCTCCGGAAGCGCGGGCGTCACCACGATGCGGACCTGCCGGCCCTGCGCCTTCAGGTGGGCGGCCAGGGCCACCGCGGCCCCCACGCCATCCCCGTCGGGATTCTCATGGGTGGTGAGCAGCAGCCGGGTGTGGTGGTCGAGAAAGATGGCGAAGCGGTCCAGCATGAATCTTGACCTCGGAAGTCAGGATATCAGAGCTGTTCCTTTTTGCTTTCCAGGCTGCCCGGCTTGAAGGCCTTGAGCTCATGCACCACTTCGGCCAAGAGCGCCCGCTTGAGGGCGTAGGGCAGGAAGGCGCTCTTGAAGCCCATGATGATGACCTCCTTGATCTCCTCGAGGCTGAAGGCCAGCTCTTCGTGGATGACCTGGAACTCCCGGCTCACGGTGGTGTTCGTGACCATGCGGTTGTCCGTGTTCACGGTGACGCGCAGGCCCAGGTCGTAGAAGAGGCGGATGGGATGATCCGCCATCTTCTTCACGGCCTTGGTCTGGACGTTGCTGGAGGGGCAGCACTCCAGGGGGATGCGGTGGTCGTTCACGTAGTTGAGCAGGTCGCCGTCCTCGATGAGCCGCACGCCGTGGCCGATGCGGTGGGCGCCGCAAAGGTGGATGGCCTGGTGGATGCTCTCGGGGCCGTAGGCTTCGCCGGCATGGAGGGTGCAGTTGATGTTGTTCTGGAGTACCCGGCCGAAGGCGTCCTTGTGGCGCTTGGCCGGAAAGTTCTCCTCGGCGCCGGCGAGGTCGAAACCCACCACACCCTTGTTCTTGAAGGCCACGGTGAGATCCGCCAGACGCAGGGAGATGTCGGGCGAGATGTGGCGCATGCCGCAGAGGATGACGCCGGTCTTGATGGGGTACTGCTTCTCTGCCAGGGCGAGGCCCTCGAGTACCGCCTGCACGATGGCGTGGAGCGTGAGCCCTTTCTGCTGGTGGAGGATGGGGCTGTAGCGCACCTCCATGTAGCGCACGTTCTCCCGCGCCGCGTCCTCGGCCAGCTCGAAGGCGGTGCGCACCAGGCTTTCGTACGTCTGCATCACCGAGAGCGTCACATCGAAGGCCCGCAGGTACTCCACCAGCGACTTGCAGTCCTCGCCCACCTCCACGAAGGGGCGGAGCCCCTCGGCGGTGTCCGCCGGAAGCTTCACCTTCTGCTGCTCGGCCAGTTCGAGGATGGTGGGGATGCGGAGGCTGCCGTCCAGATGGACGTGCAGATCCGTCTTCGGAAGGCGCTGGAGATCCTGGAGCGTGAGTTTCGGCATGGCCTAGCCTA
>MTLD01003119.1_pt1 | contig 42824 bp, 39 predicted proteins | sample 1982471 | NCBI WGS metagenome assembly MTLD01 (sample SAMN05712604, study PRJNA340218) | biofilm metagenome | isolation source: sample SPM anode biofilm adapted to -50 mV | place: USA | collected 2012-02-03 | reverse complement strand
ATTTGGTCGGCGCGAGAGGATTTGAACCTCCGACCCCTGACACCCCATGACAGTGCGCTACCAGGCTGCGCTACGCGCCGGATATTAAACAAAATCATTGCTTAACGGTTGCAGAGTCTATGTGCCCCCCTTGACCCTGTCAACCGCGCTCTGGCTGGCCCGTCATCAATTGATGACGTTCCGCACAATTAATTCCGCTTAAACTGCAAACGATGACCAAACTGTGCGGTCTGGATCTGACCATTCTGATAAGCAATCGTGCCGTTAACCAGTGTGGTGTGAATGCGGCTGCGGAACTGATATCCCTCGAACGGTGACCAGCCACACAGATACAGCGTGTTTTCCGGCGTCACCAGATACGGGCTGTTCAGATCAACCAGCACCAGATCCGCAAAATAACCTTCACGGATATAGCCACGCTCACGGATCTGATAACGTTCAGCAACGGCATGTGATGTGCGTTTGACGATCGTCTCCAGCGAGAAAATACCGTTGTGGTAATGTTCCAGCAGTGAGACTAACGCATGCTGGCAAAGTGGCAGACCAGACGGTGCCTTGAAATAGGTATTCTGCTTTTCCTGCCAGGTGTGTGGGGCATGGTCAGTCGCAATGATATCAATCACACCGCTGTTGACTGCTGCCAGCAAGGCCTGCTGGTCAGCGGCGGTTTTAATCGACGGATTGCATTTAATCAAATGGCCCAGACGGTCGTAATCAGCCTGATTGAAGAACAGATGATGCGCACAGACTTCAGCCGTAATGTTTTTGCCGGCGAGTTCACTGAGATCTTTACTGGCGGTAAACAGTTCCAGCTCTTTGGCGGTAGTAATGTGCAATACATGCAGCTTGGCATTGTATTTTTTCGCCAGTTCAACTGCCATACTGGAAGAAGCATAACAGGCATCAGCAGAACGAATGTTGGCATGTTCACGGGCGGGTACATCTTCACCGTATTTTTCGCGTGCCGCATCTTCCAGCAGCTTGATCATCGGCGTATTTTCACAATGCGTGGCAATCAGCATTGGTGCTTCACGGAAGATAGCGGCGAGGGTATCGGTATTATCCACCAGCATATTACCGGTCGATGCACCCATGAATACCTTGATGCCGCAGGTCTGGTTGGCATCCAGCAGTTTGATCTGTTCCAGGTTATCGTTCGTAGCACCGAAATAGAAACTGTGGTTGGCAATCGCCTTCTGGCTGGCCAGTTCATATTTGGCTTCCAGCGCTTCCACTGTTACTGTTTGCGGAGTGGTGTTTGGCATTTCCATAAAACTGGTCGTACCGCCGGCAACGGCTGCGCGCGACTCGCTGGCCAGGGTGCCTTTGTGTGTTAAACCGGGTTCACGGAAATGTACTTGATCATCGATCATGCCTGGTAGCAGATGCAGACCGGTGGCATCCAGCAACCGGGACTGACCATCATGAGGAATATCTGCAGCAATTTTTTCGATGCGCTGCCCGACGATCAACACATCGGCCTGTTGTTGACGATCTTCATTGACCAGGGTGGCATTTTTAATTAACAGTCTGTCCATGGAAGTCACATACTTATTTGCGTGAATGTTGTAATAATAATAAACGCAAATATGTCTGTCAGATACACGGGATTTATAGGGTTTTTCATATGATATTATTTGTTCGCGATCTCACTGTAATTGATGCCGCTTATTTATGTCCTCACCGCGGTGTGGTAGGTGAAAGCTGGCTGGTAGATGTTGAGCTAACCGGTGAACTCAATGAAATGAGTATGTTGTTTGACTTTTCCCGGGTTAAAAAACAGCTGAAGGCGATTATTGATGCCGAGGTAGATCACCGCCTGCTGGTTCCGAAAAAAGCATCGGAAACCATGATTGAACCCGCTGCTGCCGGTTATCTGTTTGTCGATTTTCTTTCCGAAGAACAAACAATTCATCTGAACTGTCCGGAGCAGGCGTTTGCGGTTATTCCGGCAGCTGAGATCAATACTGAAACCGTCACCGATTATCTGCTGACGCTGATCCGTGATCAGCTGCCCGGCAACATTGATGGTCTGAAAATCACCTTGCGGCATGAACATATTCCGACACCGTGCTATCACTATACCCATGGTCTGAAAAAGCACGACGGCAACTGTCAGCGTATTGCTCATGGCCACCGTTCGATGATTGAACTGTGGGTCGATGGTGCGCGTGATCATGCCCTGGAACAATACTGGGCGACCCGCTGGCAGGATATCTATCTGGGCACGCAAGAAGATCTGGTATCTGTGGCTGAACTGGAACTGAGCGAAACCGGAAAGGAACTGGTCAGTGATCAGCAGCATTATGGTTTCCGTTATACCTCTGCACAGGGTGATTTCCAGCTGGCCATTCCGAAAGAAAGCTGTGAAATCCTTGATACCGATACCACTGTGGAATTACTTGCCTCTTATATTGCTGCCCAGCTCAAACCGCAATCAGGCGAAAAAGAGCTGAAAGTGGTGGCTTATGAAGGCGTGGGTAAAGGCGCGATTGAGGTTCTTTAACCCGATAAACGATTTTTGGGGCTGAACTGAAAAAAAGGCTGTGCCAGAATAGGTGCAGCTTTTTCTTTTTGTCTATCTGTTGAACTAAGGAAGCATCATGGCCGAAGAAACTATTTTCAGCAAAATCATCCGTCAGGAAATTCCTGCAAAATTATTGTATCAGGATGATCTGGTCAGCGCGTTCCGAGATATTCATCCTCAGGCACCAACCCATATCCTGATTGTACCGAACAAAGTGATCCCGACCGTTAACGATGTGACAACGGAAGATGAAGTGGCGCTGGGTCGTTTGTTTACCGTCGCCCGTAAACTGGCCGCAGAAGAGGGGATTGATGAATCCGGTTATCGTCTGGTTGTAAATTGCAACCGCGATGGCGGACAGGAAGTATTCCATCTGCATATGCATTTGCTGGGCGGAAAACGGATCGGTCGTCTGGTTCAGGCTGACGCATAATGACGATGCTGACTTTTCCGCGCATGGGCTGTTATCACTGGCTGTTATGGCTGACGGCGTTTGTACTGACGGGTTGTAATACCACTATCTATAAACCCGCCGGGACTCGTCCATCAGGGCAGACCGTCACAACCGGTACAGCACAACAGGCACGTCCGGTTGACTTGCAGCCTCTGGCCAAACGTACCGCCAAATCGGTGATCAAGCGCAGTACTGCGCTCGATCTGGGTAAAAAACCGACCTTATATGTGGATATGCTGCGTAACAGCACGGGAAGTCCGCAGGATACCGCCAAAATCACCTCGGTATTGCATAAGGAACTGGCTCGTTCCGGCCGTTTTCAGTTGATCCCGCTGGAGAAAAATGCGGCGTACCAGCAATCGCTGGATTATCAGCAAAGTGAAGGCTCAATGAACCCGTCGACTGCTGTGCAGTTAGGAAAACAGACCGGGGCTGATTTGATTCTTTACGGCAATGTCAGCCGGATCAAAAAGAGTAATACCTATCAACTGACGACGCATCTGATGGAACTGAAATCAGGTGAGCTGCTGTTTAGTGATAAACAATCTGTACGTAAATGATCACGCCTGCGTTACCGGCACCGTATGATCAGGCAGACGTAACGCTGTTGGGGCAGGGCTTAACCAACAGCGCTTACCGTCTGCAACTGCAGGGTAAACGCTATTTCTGGCGACAGGGCATTGCCGAGCCTGAGACACTGTTTATCGATCGTCAGCAGGAACGACAGGCGCTGTTGCTCGCGGAAGCCGCGGGATTGCATCCCCAAATTCATTATCATTCCGCCGACGGACAACAACTGGTGCTCGCATGGTGTGATGAGCCATCGTGGAGTCCGGCTTATTTTTCCTCGCCTGCCGGCATTTCACTGCTGGGGCAACTGGCCGCACGGGTGCATGCGCTTCCGGCCAGATTAAAAGCCCTGGATCTCTCCGGTTACTTACAACGCTTCATTAATAGCCTGCCTTCACTTCCGGCAGATTTACGCCGTCATGTCTGCCGTCTGCAAATGATGCTAAATGCTTTACCTGCAAGACCCCTGGTGCTTTGTCATAACGATATAAATCCGGCCAATCTGCTTGGCTCTGTGCCGTGGCTGATTGACTGGGAATATGCCGCGCTGGGCGATCCTGCCTTTGAATTGGCGGTGATCTGTCGTGCCGGACAGTTTAATGATAGTCAGCAGCACCAGCTGGTAGTGACATATCAGTCGGCTGGTGGCGATTGTGACGCTGAGCGGGTCAGACAGATGTTACCGGTCGTGGATATGGTGAGTCTGTTATGGTGTGAAAAAATGCTGTCGCTGCGGCCGGATGCACGCTATGAAACGCTGCGGCAGGAATTGTCTCTGTCTGTTTTGGGCGGCCCGGTTCAGGGCTGTCCGGTACTGAGTAGTCTGACGCAGAAGACGCAGAAATAAAAAGCGCGTCATTAAGACGCGCCTGAGAATAAAGAGATAGTATCAGAACATGACAGCCATAGAATTCTGGCGTTGTACAACTCTGTGGCGGCGAGCATCCGGACGATGAATATGTCTGATGATCTGACGCTCCAGTTTTTGCTCTAATGCATTGATTGCCGCGTGCAGATCTTCATGTTCAGCTTCGGCAAATAATTTGCCAAACGGGATTTGAATTTTTGCTTCGATAACGTAACGTTCACCTTCCTTGCCAACATATACATGTGGAGAAATCATCGGTACCTGCATGCGTTCCAGTTTCTCAAACTTGGATACCACATACTCGCGGATGGATGGGGTTACATCAATAATTTTGCTGGTAATTTCGATCAGCATAGTCGCATCCTCCTGCTTTGTTTTCTACAACCCACGTATTCAGGATAATGTTTTGGTAAAGTAAATTTGCGACCGGGATCACCTAAATGAAGATAGAAACTTTGCGAGTTATCAATGTGTGATCCCTGTGCGCAACAGGCTATTAAGCGAACATCCGGTTATCTCTGTGTATTAGTTGCTGCTTTAAGCGGTAAATTCGCTGTCAGCACATCTAAGCTGTGTTTATAATTCTCAGGTTACAGCCGGAGTTGTGCTGTTATCCTGTTATTCCCCGAATGGATTGCATCTTCATGAAAACGCGAATAGTTGTGCTGTTACTCAGTGGGTTGATGGCATTCAATGCAGCGGCATCATCTTTATCTGCTCAGCGCGCCCGTTTTATTGCCGTAACGCAACAAATTAAAGACGGTAATTTCAGCTCGCTGGCCTCAGCAAAAGATGAACTGGATGATTATCCTCTGCTACCTTATCTGGATTATTACGCACTCTCATATCAGCCGGACATTAATCGTTTTAGTCATGTAAAGCGGTTTGTCAGACAATATCCGAAAAGCTATCTGGCCAGTCGTCTGACAGAGCGTTATGCCTATCTGCTGATGCAGAACAATATGTGGCGGGAATATTTGCAGTTGCAACCTGATGAACCGCAATCCATGACGCTGCGTTGTACCTGGCATATGGCGCAATACCAGACCGGAAAAACGGATAAAGCAGTCAGTTTTGCACGCAAAATCTGGTTTTATGGTCATTCCCGTCCGGCGACCTGTGACAGTTTATTCTCGTTGTGGAAGCAGGCCGGCGGCCTGACAGAAGATGATATCTGGAAGCGCATGATACTGGCTTTCAACGCAGACGAACCCCGGTTAATGAATCATCTGTTGCAACAGATGAGCAGCTCTAATGGTATTTATCATGCCAGCAAGCTGATTTCTGTTTACTCACAACCGGAAAATGTCGAAACCCTGTTGCCGGTTACCAGTGATGCCAGAAGCCGTAAGATTGCCAGTCTGGCGTTACAACGCTGGGCTGATAAAGATACAGAAGCCGTTCTGGCGCGCTATCTGACAATTAAAGCCCGTTATCAGCTGAGTGAGGCTGATCTGGTGCCGGTAAAAGCAGAAATTGCCCGGGACATGATGCTGAAGCGGATCAAAACATCCCGTGTGTGGCTGGATAGCACCTTGCTGCAGTTACGTGATAATTCATTGCTTGAACTGCGTATCCGTCTGGCGCTGGCTGAAACGGACTGGCGCGGTATCAAAAAATGGATCAGCCTGATGCCAAGAGCCGGACGGGATGATATTCAATGGTCCTACTGGCTGGCCCGCGCCGAGCAGCAATTAGGCAATAAAAGTCATGCTAAAGCGCTGTTCCAGCAGGCCAGTTACGATCGTAGCTATTACGGTTTTATGGCGGCAATTCAGTCCGGTATGCCTATTCGTATCACAGAAGACGTATTAGAGTCGGGATACAAATGGAAAGAAGCCGTACGTTTGTGGCCGGCATTACAGCGTATTGAAGAGCTGATTGCGCTGGATGAAACTGCTATGGCGCGCAGCGAATGGCTGTTCCTGCTTGATCAGTCAAACTATGACAGCAAACTGCAACTGGGGCTGGTGGCGCAGCAACGTGGCTGGGCACATTTGGGCATTCAGGCCAGTATCAGGGCGAAAGCGAAAGATGTGCTGGCTTTGCGTTTCCCGACACCAAGAAAAGCTGTATTCAGTCGTTATGCCAAAGAGCGCGATATGGATATCAGCTTGCTGTATGCACTGGCACGCCAGGAAAGCGCAATGTATGAACGGGCACAGTCGCCTGTCGGCGCTTCTGGTCTTATGCAACTGATGCCGGCAACGGCGGCTGACACGGCACAAAAACTAGGTGAAATCCCGCCTTCACCGAATGCGCTGACGAATGCTGAAACCAACGTGCGTCTGGGTAGTGCCTACATTAAAGGTCTGCTCGATCAATATAACGGTAACCGGGTACTGGCTACCGCCGCTTACAATGCCGGGCCTGGCAGGGTACGTAAATGGCGCAGAGAAAGCAGTGGTCAGCCGGTTGATCTCTGGGTTGAAAATATTCCGTATAAAGAGACCCGGAATTATGTACAGAATGTCCTGGTGTTTAATGCCATCTATCAGGATCGGCTTAACCGTCCGGTTAAGTTCCTGACAGACAGCGAACGTCGTCTGAGTTACTAACTATCCGGAGCCGGCATGACGACTAACGATATTTCGATTATTGGTCTCGGCTGGCTGGGGTGGCCTCTGGCAAAACAGCTGGTGGCTAATGGCTATCAGGTGACCGGTTCTGTCACGACTGCAGAAAAACAGCAGCAGCTGACCACCGATATGCCGGGCATTGATGTGCAATGCTGGCAGGCCGGAGAACAGGCGCAACTACCGGCGTCATTACTCGCGCCGGTTATGATCATTACTATTCCGCCGGGTAAACTCGGTAATTACTTCGCCGCACTGCAGACGCTGATTTCTCAGGCCCGGCAAGGTGGTGTCAGGCATCTGATGTATATCAGTTCGACATCTGTCTATGGCGGGACTGGCCGTTGTGATGAGTCATCACCACTGATGCCGGAAACGGCACAGGCAGCAACCCTGATACAGGTTGAGCAACTGGTGCAGGACGCAGGTTTCCCCTGCTGGAATATTCTGCGGCCATCCGGATTAGTTGGTCCGGGCCGGTATCCCGGACGTTTTCTTAGCGGTAAAACGCTGGATGGTGGTGGCCGGGTGGTTAATCTGGTCCATCAGTGCGATGTGATCGGTGCCATCATGGCATTACTGACTTATTCCCGCAGTGACATCTTTAATCTGGCAGCGCCTGATCATCCGGCCCGGGCGGTGTTTTATAATCTGGCTTGTCAGTTAGCCGGGTTATCTTTACCGCTGTTCAGTGATATGAATGATGATGGCAAGCTGATTGACGCCAGCAGAATTGAGTCAGTACCGGGTTATCAATATCAGGTTCGTGATCTTCTGCAGTGGTTGCAACAAACAACAACAGGTGAATGATGAAATTCCGTACTTTTTTTAGCGTCATTACAGCTGTGTTATTAAGCGGATGTCTGGAGATCCCGCCGCAGGAAACCCTGTCCACCAATGAAGGAACCCGGCTGGTTGATCATTGTCCCGAGGTTGTGCCTGCAATCCGGCAGCAGGGCGGGGATATAAAAGAAACCTTTCGTATCACTAGCTGGAACATGAACAAGTTTCAGCGGGCTGGCTGGCAGCAGGAACTGAATGTGTGGGCAAAGCGCAGTGATCTGTTGTTGCTTCAGGAAGCAATGGAACGGCCTGCGCTGAGTCAGTTGCTGCAACAATCACATTTTAACTGGCAGCAGTTACAGGCGTTCCGGCTGGAAGGCGAGGCGACCGGCGTGGTGAATGCTGCAACGGCGGCGGCGTTATATAATTGCTCATTGCGGGAACCTGAACCAGTCAGCCGGCTCCCGAAATCCACGTTGCTGACGCTCTATCCACTGGATGGCAGCAGTTATCCTTTGCTGGTGGTTAATGTCCATGGCGTTAATTTCGAACTGGGTGTGGCGGCTTATCGTCGTCAGATGACACGTTTATTCCACCTGGCAAAGCGTTATCCGGGGCCAACTGTTCTGGCGGGGGATTTTGCAGCCTGGGGAAATAAGCGAAGTCATTATTTGTCAACGCTGGCACAACAAAGTGGTTTTGACGAAGTGATCCCGGAACCTGATTTGCGGCTGAAGGTACTTTCTGAGCCAGTAGATCATATTTTTTACCGCAAACTGAATTTACAACGGGCCGAGAGCAAGAGCACACACACCTCTGACCATAACCCGCTGTGGGCTGAATTTTCTGTAGTCAAAAATCCGGTTCGTTGATGCTTTCATAATATCCATTTGCCTGGTGTGGTTAAAAAATAACCATCGCCAAGGCAGGCCACACGGGCTATAATCCGCCGCCATTTTTATCTGTGATGTATACATACCATGATCCAACCAGAAACCTTACTGTTTGATTATCCGAAATATTGGGCTGAATGTTTTGGGCCTGCGCCCTTTCTGCCGATGTCCCGCAGTGAGATGGATCAACTTGGATGGGACAGTTGTGACATCATTATTATCTGCGGTGATGCGTATGTGGATCATCCGAGTTTCGGTATGGCGATTGTCGGCCGTTTTCTGGAAGCGCAGGGTTTCCGTGTTGGTCTGATCTGTCAGCCGGACTGGAACAACAAAAACGATTTCATGAAGCTGGGTAAACCGAACCTGTTTTTCGGGGTGAGTGCCGGCAACATGGATTCGATGATCAACCGCTACACTGCGGATAAGAAATTACGTCACGATGATGCTTATACCCCGAATAATGAAGGCGGGAAGCGTCCGGATCGTGCCACGCTGGTTTATTCCCAGCGCTGTAAAGAAGCTTATAAAGATGTGCCGGTCGTACTGGGGGGGATTGAAGCCTCACTGCGTCGTATCGGCCATTACGATTACTGGTCAGAAACTATCCGCCGCTCTGTGCTGGTGGATGCCAAAGCCGATATTCTGGTATTCGGTAATGGTGAACGTCCGCTGACTGAAATTGCGCACCGCTTTGCCCGTGGTGAAACTATTGCAGAAATGCAGGATATCCGTGGTACAGCTGTGATGCGCAAAGGCCCTCTTCCGGGCTGGAAAGGTGTGGATTCTTCCCGCCTGGATCAGATTGGTCATATTGATCCGATCCCGAATCCATATATGGAAGGTGCGTCATGCGCGACAGACGCCACTGCCGAGCCAGAAAAGCCGAAAGCGGTGGTAGTGCAGCCAGCGAAACCAAAGCCATGGGAAAAAACCTATGTGCTGCTGCCTTCCTATGAGAAAGTGAAGGCTGACCGGGTGCTGTATGCGCACACATCACGTATTTTGCATCACGAAACCAACCCGGGTTGTGCCCGTGCGTTGTTGCAGCAGCACGGTGATAAGACTGTATGGGTGAATCCGCCCGCGCTGCCATTGAGCACCGAAGAGATGGACTGGGTCTTCGCCTTACCATACCAGCGTGTGCCGCATCCGGCGTATAAAGGCGCGAAAATTCCTGCTTACGACATGATCAAAACCTCGGTCAATATCATGCGTGGCTGTTTTGGTGGTTGTTCATTCTGTTCTATTACCGAACATGAAGGCCGTCAGATCCAGAGTCGTTCTCAGGAATCCATTCTGACGGAAATCGAAGAGATCCGTGACAAGGTGCCGGGCTTTACCGGGGTTATTTCTGATCTGGGTGGCCCGACCGCGAACATGTATAAACTGCGTTGCAAGAGTCCGCGCGCAGAAGAAACCTGTCGCCGTGCATCTTGCGTGTTCCCGAGTATTTGCCCGCATATGGATACTGACCATACGCCGACCATTGAGTTGTACCGCAAGGCGCGTGATCTGAAAGGTATCAAGAAGATCCTGATTGCATCCGGTGTCCGCTACGATTTGGCGGTGCAGGATCCACGTTATGTCAAAGAGCTGGTGAAATACCATGTCGGTGGTTATCTGAAGATTGCGCCGGAACATACCGAAGAAGGCCCGTTATCGAAGATGATGAAGCCGGGTATGAGTAGCTATTACAAATTTAAAGAGCTGTTTGATAAGTACTCGAAAGAGGCAGGAAAAGAGCAGTTCCTGATCCCGTATTTTATTTCGGCACATCCGGGCACCACCGATGAGGATATGGTGAATCTGGCGCTGTGGCTGAAACAAAATAACTTCCGTCTGGATCAGGTGCAGAACTTCTATCCGTCGCCGCTGGCGAATGCGACAACCATGTATTACACCGAGCTGGATCCGTTGCATAAGGTGGATTACAAGTCGGAAAAAATGTTCGTGGCGAAAGGCGAGATCCGCCGTCGTTTCCACAAAGCCGTGCTGCGTTATCACGATCCGGCAAACTGGCCGAAATTGCGCGAAGCGTTTCTGGAGCGCGGCTGGGGACACCTGATTGGTAAAGGTCCTGGTTGTCTGGTGCCGGAAGAGAGCAAGACACCGAGCAGACAGCGTAAAGTGGCAACTATGCAGAAAACCGGACAGATCGCCTTAACCCGGCATTTGCCGATGGAACAGCAAAAGCGTTCATCGACAGAAGGCGGAAAGGCAAAGGGTACGGCAGGCAAGGCGCGTCCGGCATCGAATAAAAAACCGGTGCTGGCAAAACCGGATGCCGGAAAACCATCGCATGGCAAACCGTCTGCGAATGGGAAATCTGCGGCAGCCCGGCCATCGGCCAAACGTCCGCAAGCCGGTGGATCACGCACCCGTTGAGGGGCGTCATATCCCCGACAGGCATCCCTCATCGCAGTGGATGCCTGTCGCCGTGAACAGTCCATTTTTTTGCAAGCAATGCTATGGCCTCTCTGTTAAAATGCGCGCCAGTTTAGTGGATACAGGGAGTTCATGTGGTCTGGATTGATTATGCAATCATGGCGGTGATTGGTCTGTCATCCCTGATCAGTTTGATCCGTGGTTTCGTTAAAGAAGCCCTTTCTCTGGTAACCTGGTTTGCCGCATTCTTTATCGCCAGTCGTTTTTTTGGTGATCTGGCCGTATTCTTCACTTCCGTTTCCGATAGCATGGTTCGTAATGGCATGGCGATAGCCGTGTTGTTTGTCGCAACGCTGGTAGTTGGTGCCATTGTTAACTATGTGGTCAGCGTATTGGTGAACAAAACCGGTTTATCCGGAACAGATCGGGTTTTAGGTGTCTGTTTCGGTGCAATTCGTGGCGTATTGATTGTAAGTGCGTTGCTGTTTTTTATGGATACTTTCACCAGTGCACACGATGCAATCTGGTGGAAACAATCCATACTTATTCCAGAATTTGGTGTGGTGGTGAACTGGTTCTTTGAGTTCATGAAACACTCATCAAGTTTTATCAAGTGATTATTGGCATTTCGAGGAAGAAAAGAGATGTGTGGTATTGTCGGCATTGTTGGCACAGGTCCTGTCAACCAGGCCTTATATGATTCACTGACGGTGTTACAACACCGCGGGCAGGACGCCGCAGGGATCGTGACTATCAGTGATAACACGTTCAAGCAGCGTAAAGCCAATGGTCTTGTGAAAGATGTGTTCGAGACACGTCACATGCAACGTCTGAAAGGCAATATCGGTATCGGTCATGTGCGTTATCCGACTGCCGGCAGCTCCAGCGCCGCGGAAGCACAGCCGTTTTATGTTAACTCTCCGTTCGGTATTGCACTGGCTCACAACGGTAACCTGACCAACGCTAAAGAACTGCGTGATCTGCAAACCAGACAAACTCGCCGTCATATCAATACCACTTCTGACTCCGAAGTTCTGCTGAATACATTCGCGTATGAACTGGATAAAACAGAAGGAACGGATCTCTCTGCTGATGAAATTTTTGCAGCAGTAAGCCGCGTTCATGCGCAGATCCGTGGTGCATATGCCGTTGTTGCGGTAATTATTGGTCATGGTCTGCTGGCATTCCGCGATCCTAATGGTATTCGTCCGCTGGTTCTGGGTCGTCGCAAAGCAGAAGATCGCGCTGATCGCTATGAGTACATGGTTGCTTCAGAAAGTGTTGCACTGGATGTTCAGGGCTTTGAAGTAATGCGTGATGTCGCACCGGGTGAAGCGGTATATATCTCTTCTGCCGGTGAACTGTTTACTCAGCAATGCGCTAAAGCCAATCACTGTCCATGTATCTTCGAATACGTTTATTTTGCCCGTCCTGACTCTTTCATCGACAAAGTGTCTGTCTATGCTGCACGTGTGCATATGGGACAGAAACTGGGCGCTAAAATTGCCCGTCAGTGGAAGGATCTGGATATCGATGTGGTTATTCCGATCCCGGAAACGTCCTGTGATATCGCACTGGAAATTGCACAGATCCTGAATAAGCCATACCGTCAGGGTTTTGTGAAAAACCGCTATATCGGCCGTACCTTTATCATGCCGGGTCAGACCCAGCGTAAGAAATCGGTGCGTAACAAGCTGAACGCGATCTCTTCTGAATTCAAAGGCAAGAATGTGCTGCTGGTGGATGATTCTATCGTTCGTGGCACCACGTCAGCTCAGATCGTCGACATGGCGCGTGAGGCAGGTGCTGAGAAGGTTTACTTCGCATCAGCTGCACCGGAAATTCGTTTCCCGAACGTCTACGGTATCGATATGCCGGTTGCCAGCGAACTGATTGCTTATGGCCGTGAAGTTGATGAAATCTGTCAGCTGATCCGTGCCGATGGTCTGATTTTCCAGGATCTGGACGATCTTGAAGCGGCTGTTCGCGAATGTAATCCGGAAATCAAACAATTTGAAACTTCCGTATTTAATGGCAAATACATTACCGGTGATATCAATGATGATTACCTGGCATTCCTGAATAACCTGCGTAATGACGATGCCAAAGCCGATCGGGAGTGGAGTGAAGCCACTGCAGATTTAGAGCTGTATAACGGCGAAAATTAATGAGTAAACAGAGCCCCGTGATGGGGCTCTGTTGTTTCAGCAACACTCTATTTCGACAACATCCAGCAGCGCCAGCGCTTCAGCATCTTCATATAATTCAAACAATTCCCTGATTTGATTCAGATTGCTGTGGATCAGAAACAGATCATCCGGTTTCGGACCGTTTCCACCCTCTGCCTTTTTCCTGAAATATTCCCAGAACTTATTGCTCTTTTGCGGATCATCGATGTGTTTATGGATATAAGACATTAAGATGCGCGCATTGCCATCACAATCAATACCATCAAAAGTGATATACCGATCTGTGGTGATATCGGATGGTGTCGCTTTTTTCTGTTTACAACTGCAAGGCATAGGTAATTCCTCTGATTAAATGGGAAAGGAATTGCCAGCGGATGATATTTGAATTGTCGCATCTCAGTAAAAATGCAGCAAAAGTAACAATTCATATATAACAAAGAGAGGCTGGCACATGATTACACAGGGCTATTGCGTAATTTGTGCCAGTCAAAACCGAGTCAGCCGAGAGTGGCGTCAAGCAGCATCATCAAGACAAAACCGGCAATCAGTGAGAACGTCGCCAGATGTTCATAACCCCGCCGGTGGGTTTCCGGAATAATTTCATGGCTGATAACAAATAACATGGCTCCCGCCGCCAGTCCGAGCATACAGGGCAGCATGGCAACTGAAACGATCCCTAACGATGCACCAATTAATCCGCCAATCGGTTCAACCATACCGGTTAAGGCCGCGATAATAAACGCGGACAGCCGGCTGTGATTAATGGATAGCAGAGAGGCGGCCACAGCTAATCCTTCAGGGATATTTTGCAGACCTATGCCGGTTGCAAGCGTAATCGCATTTGCCGGGTCACTGCCTGCAAACGCAACACCCACAGCCATACCTTCCGGAAAGTTATGCAGTGTGATAGCCATGATAAACAGCCAGATTTTCCGGATTTTTGTTTTCATCTGATTATCGTTACCGATAATAAAATGTTCATGCGGCAGATGCTGATGCAGAAACCAGAGGCCAACAGCCCCCAGCAATATACCGCTACTCACCAGCAATACAGCGGGAAACCGGGACTGAATCAGTGCTTCGGCATGTTCCAGTGCCGGTAATAACAGTGAGAAAAAGGTGGCAGCCAGCATGATCCCGGCTGCGACACTCAGTAAGGCGTCTTCCAGCCTGGCCGATAGTTGGCGGAAGATAAAAACGCCCCCGGCACCAGCAGCAGTACCGATACCGCCGGCGATAAAACTGGCCAGTAATCCGGCCCAGATAGCTTGATTCATTCATACTCCTGTTGAATCGGTTTATTCAGGCCGTTTACGTATGTCTTACCTGTTATTCCAGCAGGCTGCGCAGCATCCACGCTGTTTTTTCATGCAGCTGGATCCGCTGGGTCAGCAGATCAGCAGACGCTTCGTCACCGGCCTTTTCAATTAACGGGAACAGGGAACGGGCGGTGCGGACGACGGCTTCCTGACCAGCTACCAGATTTTTAATCATGTCCTGAGCTTTAGGTACATGGTTGTCTTCCGGGATCACGGTCAGTTTGGCAAATTCCTGATAGGTACCCGGAGCATAAACGCCCAGTGCGCGGATACGTTCTGCGATTAAATCAACGGCCAGGGACAGTTCGGTATACTGGGTTTCAAACATCAGGTGCAATGTATTGAACATTGGGCCGGTAACGTTCCAGTGGTAGTAATGCGTTTTCAGATAAAGCGTGTAGCTGTCAGCCAGAAAGCGGGCGAGACCGGCAGCAATTTCCAGACGATCGTTTTCAGCAATACCAATATTAATAGGTTGATGTGACATGATGCGCTCCTTGGTTGTATTTGATTTTCCAAATCATTTGCAGGTCATAGCCTCTGCTATGTATACATATTAGGCAGAAATCAGCAGCATATCCAATTGATAAAACAGAATTTTTTAATAGGTATAACCTATCAATAGACAGGTTAATTGCAGTAACCGGCCGGAGGATGATGACCGGTTACCGCAACGGAAGGCTATTCAGTATCAGGAATTTTTGTCTTTTCCGTCAGATTCGTAAGGAAACTTCAAATGGCCATAACGTATCACCAGAACGGTGATAGCCATCAGGAAAGCACTGGCTGAGACACCAACCAGCTGCCAGGCATCCATTGATTTCATATCCAGAATCAGATAACGCGCCAGAGCGACAATCGCGATATAGAGCGGGATCCGGATCGGCATTTTTCCTGACTCCAGATACATCGACACCATCGCCAGTACTTCCAGATAGATAAACATCAGCAACAAATCAGCCAGTGCGACTTTTTGCAGACTGATCATCGATAATACTTCTGTACCGATAGCGAAAATACTGGCGATGGCAATGATCACCAGTCCGATATCCTGCATCCATTCCAGTGCTGTTTTGATCAGATTATTAATTGGTCGCATATTATGTTCCGGCCATTGTCTGTGCTTTGGATCACAATATAACCACAATAAGCTTATATTGTTAATGCTTTGTAACAAATAAACAGTCAGAGGATGATTTGTATGAATCCCATGGTGGCGAACACCGGAATTTGCTATGTTACAGTAACATTGATATGCCGGATTTGAAGAGAATGAGCCAGAAACACCGTCGTCCCACGTTACAGGATGTTGCTGATCGCGTAGGTATTACCAAGATGACGGTAAGCCGCTATTTAAAGGATCCCGCATTGGTTTCTGCTGTCGCACAGGAAAAAATTGCTGCTGCGCTGGATGAACTGGGCTACATACCTAACCGGGCGCCGGATCTGCTCTCGAATGCGAAAAGCAAGGCGATCGGCGTGTTGCTGCCATCGCTGACCAACCAGGTATTTGCCGAGGTGATTCGCGGTGTGGAATCGATTACCGAACAGGCTGGTTATCAAACCATGCTGGCGCACTATGGTTACAGCTCTGAAGTTGAACAGGAGCGCATTGCCTCTCTGCTTTCTTACCATGTCGATGGGTTGATCCTTTCTGAAAGTTATCATTCAGAACGTACGTTGCGGATGATCCAGACGGCAGGTATTCCGGTTGTTGAAATCATGGACTCCCGCTCACCAGTGATTGAACAGGCAGTTGGCTTTGATAACGCAGCGGCCAGTTATGCGATGACAGAACTGATGCTGCAGAAAGGCTATCGCCGGATTGTCTATTTCGGTGCCCGGATGGATGTCCGGACCAAGCTGAAGATGGAAGGCTATGCCGCAGCAATGCAGGCGCATGGACTGGAACCGCTCAGTATGGCAACAGATGCCGCCTCTTCATTTTCACTGGGCGCCCGATTGCTTTTGGATGCGCGGGCTCGTTATCCGGATATGGACGGTATTATCTGTACTAACGATGACCTGGCAGTTGGCGCTATTTTTGAATGTCAGCGCCAGGGAATTGCGATACCGGAAGAGATCGGTATTGCTGGTTTCCATGGTCATGATATTGGTCAGGCAATGGTGCCGAAACTGGCGAGTGTGATCACACCACGTGAAGCGATGGGACGCGTTGCGGCGGAGCAACTCCTGGCGCGGATCAATGGTGCGGAATTAACGGAACCGGTTATTGATTTGGGTTTTGAATTGTCGGCGGGGCAGAGTATTTAGTTTTTTGTGTTTTTAAAGCCAGCTGCAGGTAATAAAACACGGACACGCTGTAAAGAAGATTGCCGGGAGTAAATTAGCAGACCGTCGGCGGCATGGATGCCGCCGTCGAGCGTCCAGGGATGGATTCACCGCGTGTCTGCGTTTTACTTCCGGCAGTCTCTGGCCTGATTAGCCTTTTAAGCCTTTAATCAGTGCGACCGCTTCTGCGGACAACTGAGTAATACTTTCCCAATCACCGGCTTTTACTTTGTCAGCAGGGATCATCCAGGAACCACCTACTGTCGCTACGCATTTCAGTGCCAGATAGGCCGCAACGTTTTTCGGGCTGACACCGCCAGTCGGACAGAATTTGATCTGCGGCAACGGCGCAGAGATCGCTGCCAAAGCAGGTGCGCCGCCGTTTGCTTCCGCCGGGAAAAATTTCAGATGGGTATAACCCATATCCAGAGCGGTCATGATTTCTGATGGCGTGCTCACACCTGGGATCAATGGCACGGCATTCGCGGCGGCGTGAGCCAGCAGTTTGTCGGTAAAGCCCGGAGAAATGATGAACTGCGCGCCCGCAGCAACCACCTGATCATATTGTTCCGGGTTCAGGATAGTGCCTGCACCGACCAGTGTTTCCGGCATCGCTGCACGAATAGCGCGGATGGCATCCAGCGCCGCAGCGGTACGCAGTGTGATCTCGAATACATTGATACCACCCGCTGACAATGCTTTTGCCATTGGCACTGCATCGGCAACATTATCAATGACCATGACCGGTACAACCGGTGATGCGGCGAATACGGTAGCAGGAGAAAGTGTCCAGTTCATATTGAAATCATCCTTTCATTAACAGTCATTATCAGAAAACAGAATTGAAGCGCCTTGTTCCGCGCTGGTAACAACGTGGCGGAATGCGCCAAACAGTTCACGGCCCAGGCCATAGTGCTGTGCTGCCAGATTGGCTTTCGCCAGAGGACGCGGACGAATATCATCAAGTACGTGCAGCGTGCCATTAGTGGCATCAAGACGGATACGGTCTCCCGTCTGCAATTGTGCTAGCGGACCGCCTTTTGCTGCTTCCGGCGTGATATGAATAGCAGCTGGGATTTTGCCGGATGCGCCGGATAAACGACCATCAGTGACCAGAGCCACTTTGTGACCCGCCTTTTGCAGGTTACCCAGTACCGGCATCAGTTTGTGCAGTTCAGGCATTCCGTTTGCTGCCGGGCCGTTAAAGCGCACGACAATGATGGCATCACGGTTCAGTTCGCCCGCCTTATAGGCTTTTTCGACATCATGCTGAGAGTCGAATACCACGGCTTCGGCTTCGATGTGATGATACTGCTCTGCAACCGCACTGACTTTAATGACACAGCGACCCAGATTGCCGGAAAGCACTTTCAGGCCACCACTCTGATTAAAGACCGCTTCGCTGTCAGATAATACTTCCGGATCTTTCGATTCGGTGACCGGGTGCCAGCTCAGTTTTTCATTATCGAGCAGCGGATGCTGCAGGTAGTCCTGCATGTTGCCAGTCAGCGGGGTGGCATCCATATGCAACAGACCACGGTTAGCCAGACCACGCAATAACAGCGGAACACCACCAGCCTGATGGAAGGCGTTAATATCTGCCGGACCGTTCGGATAGACTTTTGCCAGCAAAGGCACGGCATCGGACAGATCGCGAAAATCATCCCAGGTCAGAATAAGACCTGCGGCACGGGCGACAGCCACCATATGCATGGTATGGTTGGTACTGCCACCGGAAGCCAGCAGTGCAACCAGACCATTCACCAGTGATTTTTCATCAACCAGCTGATACAGCGGGCGATAGTTGGTAGAACCGGAAACCAGACTTGGTAACAGCGCGGCTACTTCATTGGTCAGTGCATGACGTAACTCAGAGTCTGGCGACACAAATGCAGAACCCGGCAGCATCAGACCCATTGCTTCAAATACTAACTGGTTGGTGTTGGCTGTACCGTAGAAAGTACAGGTACCCGGGCTGTGATAAGCCTGATTTTCCATTTCCAGCAGTGCGTCTTTACCTAATTCGCCGGCAGCATATTTCTGACGGATCCGCACTTTTTCATCGTTACTGATACCTGTGCTCATTGGCCCGGCCGGTACAAATGCCGTTGGCAGATGTCCGAAGGAGAGCGCGCCAATCAGCTGACCCGGTGCGATTTTGTCGCAGATCCCCAGCAGCAGTGTTGCATCAAACGCGTTGTGGCTCAGCGAAACGGCGGTGGATTGTGCAATCACATCACGGGAAAACAGCGACAGATCCATGCCAGCCTGACCCTGGGTGACTCCATCACACATGGCCGGAACACCGCCAGCGACCTGCGCGCTATGACCTTCCGCAGCCAGAACCGCTTTTATTTGATCAGGATATTGCTGATAAGGCTGATGGGCACTCAGCATATCGTTATAAGCAGTAACGATAGCGACGTTGACGCGGGTCATGTCCATCAGTGTATTTTTCTGAGCATGTGAGCAGGCTGCCAGCACATGTGCCAGATTGCCGCAGGCCAGTGTTCCGCGTGGGCGACCTGCTGCTGCCTGCGCTTGCATACGTGCGACATAATCTGCACGTAATGCAGCACTGCGCTCACGAATGCGTTCGGTTACTTGTTGGATCACTGGGTGCATGTTTCTTCCCCTTGTAATGCGGCCACGCAACGGTTGACCACGGTGGTTAAATCTCCGTCAATACTGACGTGTAAGACATCCGGTTCTGTCTCGTCCGGCATTTCCAGCGCTTCAAACTGGCTTTTTAGTAAGCCGGTGGGCATAAAATGACCGGCACGGGCTTTCATGCGGGCTTCAATCAACTCATAGCTGCCATGCAGGTAAATGAAACGCATGGTCGGATTACCTTCACGCAGACGATCGCGGTAACGGCGTTTCAGCGCAGAGCAGACAATGATGCCGGTTTCATTTTTGTGGCACAGGCTATAAGCCGCATCACTCAGGCGTTCCAGCCATGGTGCCCGGTCATCATCATTCAGTGGTGAGCCGCCAGCCATCTTCTGTATGTTGGCCCGGGGATGCAGATCGTCACCATCAATAAACTTGGCGTTTAAAGCTCTACTCAATGCGGCGCCTACAGATGATTTACCGCAACCAGATACTCCCATCAGGATGATGCTATGTCCTGCCATAATTTGACCTCAGTCTCAAATTTGATAATTGCTCGTGGATGATGGTTTGTACCTTAGCATGTTACCGGTATCATGTTACCGGTAACAAGTTGATTTGTGAAGCGCGCCACAAATTCAAAATGAACCATCACCAATACGAGAGACAACTATGTTTGCAGAGACCGTCATTATGCCAATATCGCCGCCACCGTGCATCCTGAGCTCATTTTCAGTGTGTGTGTCCAGCGCGTTTACAGGAGTTCAATCATGCCGTTAATTATTGTTGCTGTTGGGGTGGCACTGCTGCTCTTGTTGATGTTGCGCTTTAAAGTAAATGGTTTCCTTTCATTGATCCTGGTCGCACTGGCGGTAGGTTTGATGGAAGGAATGCCTATTGCAGACGTGATGAAATCGGTGAAAGCCGGGGTAGGTGGTACGTTAGGTAGTCTGGCACTGGTTCTGGCATTCGGTGCCATGCTGGGCAAATTGATGGCGGATTGTGGCGGCGCACAACGTATCGCTACCACACTGATTGCCTGGTTCGGTGTTAAGCGGATTCAGTGGGCAGTTGTGATCACCGGTTTTGTGGTTGGTTTCGCACTGTTCTATGAAGTCGGTTTCGTTCTGATGATCCCACTGGTATTCACCATCGCGGCATCAGCACGTATTCCTCTGCTTTATATCGGTGTACCGATGGCTGCGGCATTATCCGTAACGCACGGTTTCCTGCCACCACATCCGGGCCCAACCGCGATTGCTGGTATTTATGGCGCTGATATGGGTAAAACCCTGCTGTACGGTATCATTCTGGCTGTTCCAACCGTGATTATCTCCGGTCCGCTGTTTGCCATGACACTGAAGAAAATGGATAAACCAATCCCTGCTGGTTTATACAATCCGAAAGTATTCACAGAAGAAGAGATGCCTGGTTTCGGTGTGAGCGTATTCACCGCACTGATCCCTGTTATTCTGATGGCTGTGCAGGCTATTGCTAAAATGACACTGCCTGCTGACGCAGCGATTCTGGGATATACCGGCTTTTTCGGTGACCCGGTAATTGCGACCATGCTGTCAGTGTTAGTTGCTATCTTCACCTTTGGCCTGAATCGCGGTAAAGAGATGAAAGAGGTAATGGGTACTATTGCTGAGTCAATCAGTGCCATTGCGATGATTATCCTGATCATCGGCGGCGGCGGTGCGTTCAAACAAGTGCTGGTCGATAGTGGTGTGGATAAATACATTGCCGGAATGATGAATGGCAGTGGTATTTCGCCGCTGGTACTGGCATGGGGTGTCGCTTCCGCATTACGTCTGGCGCTGGGCTCTGCCACTGTAGCTGCCATGACTACCGCCGGTATTGTGGCACCAATTATTGCGACCACTGGTGTCAGCCCTGAGCTGATGGTGATTGCAACCGGTGCAGGCAGTGTTATTTTCTCTCACGTGAACGATCCGGGATTCTGGATTTTCAAAGAGTATTTCAACCTGTCAATTCCGGAAACTTTCAAGTCCTGGTCAATTCTGGAAACCCTGATCGCGGTTTGCGGACTGGCCGGTACACTGATTCTGAGCAATATGATCTGATTTAACGTATATTTTGGAGCATCCGTCAGAGGATGCTCCTTCTCTTGCTTGACCCAAGCCTGTTCTATCAATACGCTAGTGCCGTCTGGTTAACCAATGAGGCCCTATATGGACGATAGCAGTCGCGACTCTGACTACTATTCAGCTAATTTCCGCGTTTTAAATTTTCTTTCCTATTATTCAGATGTTTCAGCCATAAAAGCTGAGTTACTGTCAGATGTTGATCATTTGCTTGTAAAACGGAATGCTTACTCTGTTGATCCGGAGGAGCAAAATGTTTGAATGGATGGTTGATCCCACCGCATGGCTGGGCTTACTGACACTGGTTGTACTGGAAATAATTCTCGGCATCGACAACCTGCTTTTTATTGCCATTCTGGCGGAAAAACTTCCCCCTGAACAACGTGATCGTGCCCGTTACTATGGCCTGGCACTGGCGTTGCTGATGCGTTTTGGTCTGCTGGCCAGTCTGTCGCATCTGGTCAGTTTTACGCAGCCGCTATTTACTATCTGGTCATTTCCACTTTCCGGCCGGGATCTGATCTTACTGATCGGTGGTTTCTTTTTGCTGTTTAAGGCAACCCGTGAACTGCATGGGCGAATAGAAGGGGCCTTGCACAGTGATGAACAGAAAAAAGTCTATCTGGGCTTCTGGGTTGTCGTTACACAGATTGTTGTGCTGGATGCGGTATTCTCACTGGATGCCGTGATCACCGCCGTAGGGATGTCCGATCATCTGACGGTCATGATGATTGCAGTTACCGTCGCCATTCTGATCATGATGTGGGCCAGCAAGCCACTGACGTTGTTTATCAATCGTCATCCGACATTAGTGATCCTGTGTCTTGGTTTCCTGCTGATGATAGGTTTCAGTCTGATGGCGGATGGCCTGGGCTTCCATGTACCGAAAGGTTACCTCTATGTCGCAATTGGTTTCTCAATCCTGATCGAGTTCTTTAATCAGCTGGCCCGTGCGAATCAGGAAAAACTGTTTAAAGGAAAACTGCGTCGTCGTGAGCGTACCGCTGAGATGGTGATGAGTCTGCTCGGTGTTAAACAGGAAATGCCGCAGCATCATGATGATGAATCAGTCAAGGTTTCGCAGTCGCAGGTAGCCGTCTTCAGCGAAGAAGAGAAAGACATGGTGTCCAGGGTATTACAGCTTTCGTCGTTGCCTATCCGGGCAGTAATGACGGTACGCCGTGATATTGACATGCTGGATCTGACTGCTCCGCAGCAAGAAACTCTGCAACTGCTGGCGCAGACCCCGCACTCCCGACTGGTCGTCACACGGGATAATAACCGTGATGCTCCGCTGGGAATTATTCGTAAGCGGGATGTACTGGCCCAACTGCTGGAAGATAAGAGTCTGCATATGGACTCGCTGATTCAGCCGGCGTTGTGTCTGCCGGAAACTATTTCGGTTCTGAATGCACTGGAACAGTTCCGTCAGGCCAAGACTTATCTGGCCTTTGTGGTTGATGAATTCGGTAACTTTGAAGGGCTGGTTTCTATCCGTGACATTATGGAAGAAATTGCCGGTAAGCTGCCGGAAACAGGCGAAGAGGAGTCAGAGTTTGTCATGCTGGCTCCGGGCAGTTTCCGTGTCAGTGGCGACATGCTACTGAGTGATTTGCAGCGGGAACTGGCATTTCCTGCCGCAGCAACCGAGCATTATCATACGCTGGCTGGCTGGTTGCTGGAGTGGCTGCAACGCCTGCCAACTACCGATGAAGTCATCGAATATGAAGGCTGGCAGCTGACTGTAACTGATATCCGGGCTCATCGTATTGAGTCGGTCTGGCTGACTCGCCAGCAAACAGAATAATAACCACCTGGTGGAATGATGATGACGCAATTGATGCAACGCTGGCAGCAAGTCAGCCAATATCTCGCGGACTGGAGTGATAGTCTGCTGGCTGCAGAAAACACGCTGCAGCAGAAAGATAAAGTATATAACTGGCAGGCATGGCTACTGCCAACCTTGCTGGGTCTGTTATTCGCACTGCAGAACCCGCTGCTTTACGGTATGGCACCGGCTTATGATGCCTCGTTGTTTGCCACCATGGGCAAGATGTGGGCTGACGGAGCCGTGCTCTATCGCGACATGATCGATATTAAAGGCCCGGTAATCTTCTTGCTGGATGCGATTGGTTATGCCATCGGTGGTTTTCAGGGGATCTGGCTGCTGGAAACAGTACTGCTGATTTGGGGGCTCAACGCTTTATACCGCACACTTGCCCTGTGGGGGATAGCGCCATTAAGCCGGCTTGCCGGTATGCTGGCCTGGTTATTCCTGTATGCCTACCGTTATTACTACGGCAACATGACGGAAGATTACACGTTCAGTCTGGGATTAATCGCTCAGTATCATTTTGTACGGATGCTGCTGGCAGAACGTTTCCGCTGGCAGGATGCAGTCATTCCGGCGGTGACATTCGGGCTGATTGCCATGTTGCGCATGAATAATGCCGCAATGTGGTGTGGTTACTACCTGGCTCTGTTTGTTTATTGGGCATGGCAGCGTCGCTGGCAGGATGCACTCAAACTGACAATCAGTGGGGTTGCCGGTTTACTTGTGATTACTCTGCCACTGCTGGCCTATTTTGTCTGGCATGGTGTGCTGAGTGATTTCTGGTTCTATTCATTCGGCATTTTCTTCGGTAGCAGTTATGGCAGCGGCCACTCACTGATGGTGGGTTTCCTTGGCCTGGCCAGAACTGGTCTGCTGTTATTGTTGCCGGTGTTTATTGCGGTTGTCTGGCAACAACAGCGCTCAGCTGATAATTCCCGTCCATGGGGCATCTTGCTGGCAACCCAGCTGACCGGAATCGTCATGGGAATTGTGGCAAATTCCGTTTCCGGTCACACCTACGAACATTATGAAATTCTGTTCTTTACCTTCGCCATGCTTGTGCTGCCTGTCGTCATTCAGGCTGCGCGCAGTGGCGGGCTGACAGGGCAGATAGGTTGCCGCCATATTCAGCAGGCTGGTGTTTTAACGCTGTTGCTGGTGATCGGTTATTTGTTGGCACAGCACATTATCTTTACCTGGTCGCGCTTTGAATCACCACTGCCGAAACTCACATATGAGTTGCTGGTCAGTCTGACAGCCAGTGTCATTGCAACGGCTGTTCTGGTTGGTATCTGGTTCGTTACCCGAAGCCGCCGGTTATATCTGCCAGTGATGTCATTACTCGTCCTGCTGACTGTACTGATGGTGGTGTTACCACTGGCGCGCGGGCTGACCAAAGGGCGTCCGTTTGATGAAGTGTCAGAACAGATGGTGGAACATATCAACGCAAACACCAGCTATGATGACCTTATTTGGGTGGATGGCATTATTCCGCAATATTATGTCTGGACTGAACGTCGTCCGGCCTCTGCGTATCTGTTCTTTGATAACGTGACGCCGCCGTATGATGTCCGTGCCCGTATGATGGATGATCTGAAGCGGAATAAACCCAAATTCATCATTGTGAAACTGACACGGATGGAAAAGGTGATGAGTGGTAAAGACAGAGACAGTACTCCGTCGTTTATTGCTTATTACAATTACATCAACGAAGCCTATCAGCCGGTATCTGCTGATTTGCCCCGTCTATATCGTCTTAAAGAGTAATCAATAAAATAAAGGCAGCTCATCAGAGCTGCCTCACTTCCAATTGCCTGAAATGTAACGTGGCGTTTAAAAAATGCCGAAGTTATCCATGGCGAATTTTACCCGATCTGCCACGGACATTTTCTTGATCTCACTCTCTGTCATCTTTTCGACCTTCCGCAGGCGGGGCAATAAACCGGCGCCGTTAGCGATCTGAATTGAAAGGCCCGGGCGGGCATTCAGTTCCAGCAATAGTGGACCACGTTTTTTATCCAGAACGATATCCGTACCGATATAGCCCAGACCTGACATCTCGAAACAGGCTGCGGAGAGGTTCAGCAGTTTTTCCCAGTGCGGAACCTGCAGTTCATACAGATCCCGGCCGGTATCCGGATGATAACGCATCGGACTGTTGTACTGCACCGCACGGAGTGCTTTGCCCGTACGCAGGCAGATACCCACACCGACAGCCCCCTGGTGCAGGTTAGCTTTACCATCTGATGATGCAGTAGATAAACGCATCATGGCCATTACCGGAAAGCCTTTGAAGATGATCACGCGCGTATCCGGAACACCTTCATAGGAGTAACCATCAAACACGTCATCAAACTGGATCAGATCTTCCACCAGTACGAAGTCGGGTTTACCGCCCAGCGAGAACAACCCGGCCAGAATGTTCGTGATATGACGTTCCAGATCGGTTGCCGTACAGCCGCTACCGTTGGGTTTGTAATACAGGCCATCTTCATGGCGCATGATTACCAGGATCCCTTTACCACCGGAACCGCGTGCCGGTTTGATACAGAATCCCGGCCAATCCTTAACCATTTCGGTAATCTTGGTCACTTCATGCTGATGTTGTATGGTGCCGATCAGTTTCGGCACCGTAACACCAGCATCAACCGCAATGCGTTTGGTTTTCAGCTTGTTATCTACTAACGGATATAACGAGCGCGGATTATAGCGCCCGATATAACTTACGTTACGCTGGTTCATGCCCATGATACCGAGCTGAGCCAGCTTAAAAGGTGAGGTGTACTTCTCTAAAAGCCACATGGCATTACTTCTTATGCAGTTCGTCAGCTAACGGTTTGAACCGTTTAAGCTCAGACAGACGGTAGCCGGTGTAGTTACCCATCACCAATACGGTTGCCATGATGATCAGCTGTAACCCGAGGAAGTTAAAGGTCAGATGCTGAACCATACCGCTGCTCATCGCCAGATAAGCGATTACGGCCACCAGCAGTGAACCCCCACCTTGCTTGACGACTTCTTTCGGACCTTCTTCTTCCCACAGGATCGACATACGTTCGATGGTCCAGGAGAGAATGATCATCGGGAAGAAGGTAATCCGCATACCCTGAGTGATACCCAGTTTATAGGTCAGCACGGAGAGGCCGCCGATGATGCAGATAACGGTAATGATGATGGCCGAGATACGGGCGACCAGCAGCAGGTTCAGTTTCGACAGCCAGGAACGGATTACCAGACCGACCCCGACAATACTGAGGAAACCAACCAGTCCGGTCAGTAACTGAGTCTGCAGGAAGGCAACCGCGATCAATACCGGCATAAAGGTGCCGGATGTTTTCAGGCCGCAGATGACACGAAGGAACACCACGACCATCACGCCAATCGGGATCAGCAGGATGCCTTTGAACAATGACTGTTCTTCTACCGGCAGCATGTCCACCGAGAAGTTCAGCATATCGGTATGTTCAAACTTTGCCTGCAGCGCTTTGTTTACAGGTACCAGTTTCTTGATAACAGAGAAAGTTACCTGAGAGTTACTGGCACCAGCCACATCCAGCAGCGGCGTGGTGTTGTATTCCCACAGCAGCAGATTTTCCGGACGACCCTGCACACCGGTATTAGGATCGAACAGATCGTATTTGTCGCCGTTAAAGACCTGAACATAATCAATCACCCGCTGACGACGACGTCCGTCTTCCAGATTCAGGGCGCGTACCACACGGGCCGGAATATCAGCCTGATTCAGAATTTCCACCAGCAGATAAGCCGGTTTTTTATATTTGGCCAGCAAAGCCGCATTCTGTTCCTGATTCTTGAATTCTTTAAGAATTTCGCGAGTCAGGGTAAACGCATCGGCTGAGCGGGTTTTAGCTGCTGCCAGGATCTGATTGATTGCGGAAGCAATCGGCTCTTTTTCCAGCGATTTATCAATAGTTGGTATTGTTACCGGCAATGCCTTGGCATACGGGTCGCTCAGCATATCGGTACGATAGTAAAGCTCCTGATGGCCGGTCGCACTGCTGATTGACCATTCAGCACGGGTTACACCGTCTTTGGTGATAAAAGAAAGACCATATCCCGGGCTGGCAGCATTTTCGTCGACATGCGTGAAGCCTTCCTGGGTATCAGGCAGTGCCAGTGATGCCATAACCGGACCGCCATTAGCATCAAATTCGACTTTTGCTTCGGCAGACCAGACGTTGCGATATTCTCCCGGCCACATAGGAACATCAAACGCAACATGACGGTACACAACTAGTGCGATACCCAATATATAGAGCAACGCAACTACGATATAAAACGGGCGGCGTGAGACCATGATAATTACTGCTTATCCTTGTTATTATCTGAAGTTGCCTCGGCTGCGGAGTCTGTCTTAACAGGCTCTACATCTGCCGGGGTGGCGGTTTTTACTTCTTTTTTGACTGGTTTTGCCAAATCGGCAGTTGGTTGCACCGCTGGCTTGGTTTCATCTTTAACTGGTACTTTCTTTATGGTTTTGGATTCCTGAGCTGCAGGTGCTGAGGTTTCTTTTTTACCATTTTTGCCATTAGTAACCGTTTTGCTTGTTTTCTGTTGTTCAGATGCCTGGACTGCACCTTCTACTTTTGATTTACCCTGTACATTTTCACGGGCTACGTCTACCACTGCCACATCTTTAATGAATTCACGACCTAACAGTACCGGAAAATCCATATTGGAACGATCGGTTAAGCTGAAGTCCGCTTTTTCAACAACAGAACCCAGACGGATAGTCATGCGCACAATCGGACGGTCTTCCATGCCGTTAGCCTGACGGATACGGATATATTTAACGAAAGGAGCCTCCACATTGATTAGCTGGCCACCATCAACAGGCATTACAAATTTAACCCAGCGACGTCCTTCACGTTCAAATACGGCTACATCCTGAGCAGTGATTGATGACGTTGTTGCGCCGGTGTCCACTCGGCTCATGAAGTTACCATTGGCTTCTTCAACATAGATCCATTCGGTTTCGCCGAGGATCATTTTGCCATCCGGAGTAGTTTTCCCGGGTTCGGCTGATACACATAAACCAGAATTATCTTTTTTAGATGATTTTTTGAGAACCGGAGGTTCTGGTGGTGGTGCCAGCTGTCTGCCGAGTTGTTGCTGTATAGTCATCAGTTCGTTCAGCTGCTTTGCGCTATGACCTTGCTGATCAAGCAGGATGCTCAAACGGGTATTTAGCAGGTTAGTTGTTTCAGCCTGTTGCTTTAACAGTTGCTGTACGGCAGCTTCACAACTGGCGCTGCTAGCCTCATCAGCTAACACATATCCAGAAAACAGACTCATAGTGAACAGAGCTAAACCCGGTAATGCTTTTGTAATCATGGTTTCAGTTCGATCTGGTTAACAAAAATTTGCTGTAAGTTTATATCAGATAACGATCAGGGGACTAGTCCTCTGAGCCTCTGGTCGCAACAAAAACGGCGCGTTTCGGGGCCGGATAGCCTTCAACGGTGCGGGTTGGATCATCCGGCATCAGGTATTGCGCAAGAGAATCATTTCGCATCCACTCGGTTTTGCGTTGTTCGTCAGTGGTAGTGATGGCTTCGTCCACCATGCGTACATCTTGAAAACCGCATTTTTTCAGCCACTTGATCATGGCCGCCGGCGATGGCAGGAACCAGACATTATTCATTTGTGCGTAGCGATCATCCGGTACCAGTACGGTATTTTCATCGCCATCGACAATCAGCGTTTCCAGTACCAGTTCCCCCCCATCGCGCAGCTGATCTTTCAGCTGATAGAGATGATCAATCGGGGAACGGCGGTGATACAGCACGCCCATCGAAAAGACCGTATCAAATGCGCGCAGTGGCGGCAGTTCCTGAATACCCAGCGGTAAAAAATGGACCTGAGGATCATTACCACCTAATTGTTTCACTGCAGTGAACTGACAAAGAAACAGTGCGGCAGGATCGATCCCGACAGCCAGTTCTGCGCCTTCCCCGCGCATGCGCCACAGGTGATAGCCACTGCCGCAACCTACATCCAGCACATAACGGTCTTTCAGCGGACTGATATGCGGCAGAACGCGATCCCATTTCCAGTCAGAACGCCATTCGGTATCGATGTGAATGCCGAACAGATCGAACGGACCTTTGCGCCAGGGATGGAAATGCTGCAGCAGGTTTTCCAGTTTTTTGGTTTCGCCATTACTTAATTCGCCGGGAAGACCGATTTCGACCTTATCCTGCAGATTAACGTGCGGACTTTGATAGCTTTCCAGCTTTTTCAGTACCCGCTGCCATTTCGGCAGGTTGCCATGACGTTCACTGTTTTCCCATGCATTCAATTGTGCCGGCAGGGTGTGCAACCAGTGACTGAGGCGGCTTTTGGCAATCACCTGATAGAAAGAGGCAAAATCGATCATGCGTTTGCTTCCTTATCTTTGATGGCGACGATGGAGCCGAAATTAAAGCACTGGAACCAGAGATCGATATGTTCGAATCCGGCCTGCTGCAGGCGCTGTTTATGTAACTCAATGCTGTCGGCACGCAGTACGTTTTCCAGCATGGTACGTTTCTGGCTGATTTCCAGTTCGCTGTAACCATTCGCCCGTTTGAAATCGAGGTGCAGTTCAACCAGCAAGTCACTGACTTCGGCATCCTCGAAGCGGAATTTCTCACTCAGGATCAGGATGCCGCCCGGACGTAAGCCGTTATAAATGCGTTTCAGCAGTGTCAGCCGTTCTGCAGGTTCAATAAATTGCAGGGTAAAGTTCAGCACCACCACCGACGCATTCTCAATTTCTACGGATTGTACGTCTGCCTGGCGTATTTCAACGGACACGCTACTTTTGTATGCGGCCAGATGCTGACGGCAGCGTTCTACCATCGGCGCTGAATTATCTATGCCGATGATCTGACAATCGGTGTGTGGCACATTGCGCCGCATCATCTGGGTGGCAGCACCGAGCGAACAGCCCAGATCATACAGATTGGAACCCGGTTGTGCGAAACGGGCAGTCATCATGCCGATGGCAGATAAAATATTGGAATAGCCCGGCACGGAGCGCTGGATCATGTCAGGGAAGACTTCGACGACTTTTTCGTCAAAGCAAAAATCGCCCAGCTGATCGATAGGGGCGGCGAACAATTGATCTTTCATGGTGAAAAAACCGGAGCAAAACAGAAAGCGAAATTGCCGCGCATGTTAGCAGATATCGCGCCGGAAGGTCAGTGTTATCCCATGACGTTATCTGAGGTTATCGCTAAGATAGGTTATTAGGTCTTTAAAGACAGGGTTACGCGTGGAACAGAATAAAACTCATTTCGATATCACGGTAGTTGGCGGTGGTATGGTTGGCGCTGCAGCTGCATGTTTGCTGGCACAGCAAGGCTGGCGGATAGCGGTGGTCGAGCAGGCAGAGCCTGAAAGCTATGCGCCGGATCAGGCGATGGATTTACGGGTATCGGCGATCAGTCCGGCATCGGTGAGATTATTGCAGCAGGCTGAAGTCTGGGATGCGGTCACCGCGATGCGTCTGCGCGCGTATGCGGAACTGGCAACCTGGGAAGTTCCCGGTCTGGAAACCCACTTCAGGGCAGAAGAGGCGGGTGTTTCCGAACTGGGATTTATTGTTGAGAACCGGCTGATCCAGCTGGCGTTATGGCAGAAATTGCAGTCGTTACCGAATGTGCAGCTGTTTTGTCCGGCACAGGTCATGGCGCTGTCACAGAGTGAAACGAATGCCGCTATCACACTGACAGATGGCCGGATTATTACGGCATCCTGGCTGCTGGCGGCGGACGGGGCTAATTCCAAACTCCGCACTCTGGCAAAAATCGGTATCAACCGCTGGGATTACCGTCAGGATTGTTTGCTGATCAATGTCGATTTAGAGGATGAGGCGCCGGCTATTACCTGGCAACAGTTTTATCCGGATGGTCCCCGGGCATTTTTGCCGTTAGCTGGTAGCAAGGCCTCGCTGGTGTGGTATGACAAACCGGCGCGGATAGCTCAGCTGGCAGCGATGCCTGCGGCACTGCTGGATAAGGAAGTCAAACGCCATTTCCCTGAACAATTACCGGCTTGTAAGGTCACGCACAGCGGCAGTTTCCCGCTGACGCGCCGGCATGCACAACAGTATTATCAGGGACGGGTGATCCTGCTGGGTGATGCTGCGCATACGATTCATCCTCTGGCCGGGCAGGGGGTGAACTTAGGCTTCAAGGATGTCGCCTGTCTGGTAAATCTGTGGCAGACAGCGCAGCAAAAACAGCAGCCATTCAGCGTTGAACATCTGAAACAGTATGAGCGTGAGCGTCTGTGTGATAACACCCTCATGCAGTCAGCGATGGATCTGTTTTATGCCGGCTTCAGCCTGCAACACACGCCAGTTAAAGTGCTGCGCAATATAGCGCTGCTGGCCGCTGAAAATGCAGGCTGGCTGAAGCAGAAAGCGCTGCGTTATGCGTTAGGACTTTAATTCCGCGGCTACCTGCTGTTCCACTTCCAGAAACACCTTCAGACTGCGGGAGATGTGTTTCTGTTTGTGCCGGATCAGATAGAGCGGTCGCATCATCCTGTCCATGCCTTTAAGGTGCAATGTGGCAAGACGACCACTGTCCAGCTGTTCGGAAATGACAACGCTGGATAAGCAGCTGACCGTCAGACTGTGACTGACCGCGTGTTTGATTGCTTCGGAGTTACCCAGCTCCATGACCAGATTTAACTGGTGCAGTTGCGGCAGTAAGAGCTGTTCTACTACTTCGCGTGTGCCGGAGCCGCCTTCACGTAAAATCCACTGACATGCCGCCAGTTCTTCTGCGCTGACAGTTTTTCTGGCCAGTGGATGATGGGCGGCACAAAACAACAGCATTTCATCTTGTCGCCAGAGCTGACTCTCCAGATCCATCCGGTGGCAGGGCCCTTCGATAAAGCCGATATCCACATCAAAACTGGCTACTGCCTCGGCAATATCGGCACTGTTGGCCACGCGTAACTCCAGCTGAACCCCCGGAAATTTTTCGCGATAACGGGCGATTACGGCGGGTAGCAGATAGTTGCCGATAGTCGTGCTGGCACCGATCCGCAGCATGCTTCTGCCGTCGGAAAACAGATTTTCCAGTTCCTGCGCCTGTTCCAGCAGTGCCTGTGCACGGGGAAACAGCAATCGGGCATTTTCATTCACTATCAGTCGTTTACCGGCGCGTTCAAACAACTGTACACCTAGCTGATTTTCAAGATCGGCCAGTGCACTGCTGACGGCTGACTGTGATAAGGCGAGTTTTTCTGCGCCACGGGTGGTGGATTGCGTGTCGATAACGGCCAGAAAGACCTCTAATTGTCGTAAGGTAATATTCATACTGTTATCATTTTTTTGGATTAATTGTATAAATATAATCATTTTTACTAATAGATGCACCATCGATATAACAGATCCGTACTTTGATTATCAAAGTCTGTGCAGTGATTGACGCCGGGAGCCAACCATTTCATTATCGGAAGCGTTGGGGTAATTTGCCTTCCATTAAGGAGATTCAATGAAACTGTATTACGCTCCTGGTGCCTGTTCTCAGGCTTCCCATATTGCATTGCGCGAATCCGGTCTGGATTTTCAGTTAGAGAAAGTCGATTTACGTAAGAAAGTCACCGCTTCCGGCGAGGATTACCGCCAGATCAATCCACTCGGGTATGTGCCGGCATTACAACTCGATAATGGGGATATGCTCACGGAAGGGCCTGCGATTATGCAGTTTATTGCTGATCATGCACCGGCTGCAGGATTGTTACCGGCTGGAGGCACTGCCCGCTACCGGGGTATCGGCTGGCTGAATTTCATCGCTACCGAGTTACATAAAACCTGTTCACCTTTGTTTTCTCCTGCCATCACGGAAGAACAGCGCAAACCGATCATTGAACGCATCTCTGGCCGTCTGGATACAGTAGAGCAGACCCTGGCAACAGGCAGCTATCTGCTGGGAACCGAGTTCAGTGTGGCCGATATCTATCTGTTTGTTGTCACCGGCTGGTTTGGTCATATGAATATTTCGCTTAAAAAATGGCCACATATCGAACGTTTCCGCGAGGTTGTTGCGACACGCCCTGCCGTACATGCCGCCCTGGAAGCGGAAGGTTTTCTCTGATTTCTCAGTTATATTCCGTTAAATGAAAGCCCGGTTCCGGGCTTTCTCTTTTTCTTTCGCTTTTCATTTCTGCACTGGCTTTGGCACAATGCCGCCATTCACTGTAACGGAGAATCATTTTGTCCCAGCTGCCAATCCATGAGCTGTTACCGCAGATAGCGCAGGCCTGTCAGAGCGCCAGCCAGCTGATCCTGCAGGCATCGCCGGGAGCGGGGAAATCTACAGTTGTTCCGCTGTTTTTACTGCAACAGCTATCTGGTTCCGGTCGCATCATTATGCTGGAACCGCGTCGGCTGGCGGCACGGAATATCGCCCTTTATCTGGCGCAGCAACTTGGCGAACCGGTCGGACAACAGGTTGGTTACCGGGTGCGCGGTGAACAAAAAACCAGTAAAGCAACACGACTGGAGATCGTCACCGAAGGTATTCTGACCCGGATGCTGCAGCACGATCCGGAACTTTCCGGCATTGATTTGCTGATCTTTGATGAATTCCATGAACGCAGCCTGCAGGCAGATACAGCACTGGCGTTTGCGCTGGAAAGTCAGGCGGCATTACGTCCGGATCTGAAAATTCTGGTGATGTCGGCCACGTTAGAAGGGTTACCGCTGCAGCAGTTGTTGCCGGAGGCTACGTTACTCAGTTGCCCCGGACGCGCTTATCCAATCGCATATCATTACCGGCCGGTGAATCGCCAGCAGCAGTTGGTGCCGCAATGGGGCCCGGTGGTGCTGGATGCGGTACAAAATGAAAGCGGTAGTCTGTTAGTGTTTCTGCCCGGTGCTGGTGAGATCGATCGTCTCGCGGAATGGTTGCAATCTCGTTTGCCGGCTGAAATTGCCGTATTACCGTTGTATGGCCGTTTACCTTTTGCTGAGCAGCAACGCGCTATTCTGCCCAGTGCGGCAGGTAAGCGGAAAATTGTACTGACGACCAATGTGGCGGAAACCTCGCTCACGATTGAAGGCATTCATGTCGTCATTGATTCTGGTCTGGAGCGGCGCAGCAGCTTTGATCTGAAAAGTGGCGTCACCCGGCTGGAGACCCGCCAGATTGCCAAAGCATCGGCTACCCAGCGGGCTGGCCGGGCCGGACGTCTGGGGCCGGGGGTTTGTTACCGGCTCTGGAGCGAAGAACAGCAAGATCGGCTGGATGAACAATCTCCGGCGGAAATTCTGCGCAGTGATCTCGCCTCCCTGTTACTCGAAGCGGCACTGTGGGGCAGTGCGCCGGAAGATCTGTTATTGCTGGATAAACCACCGGCTCCGGCGCTGGCTGCCGGACGTCAGTTACTGCAATGGCTGGAAGTATTCGATGAACAAAACCATCTGACAGCCAAAGGCCGTCAGTTGGCGTTACTGCCTTGTGAACCGCGGATGGGCCATTTGCTGTCCGGTGCGAAAGCACTTGAGCTGCAAGGTCATCAGGGCTTGCTTGCCGCCGCTTGCTATCTGGTGGCACTGCAGGAAGAGCGGGTGCTGGGCAATGATCCTGTCTCGGTTCAGTTACAGCGGCTGAGTCATAGCTTGCGGCCGGCGGCACAACGCTGGTGGCAGCGCATGCAGGGAGATGGTGCATTACCTGCCTGCCCGGTAGCGGAAACAGATATCCTGACAGCAATGGCCTGGCCGGATCGTATTGCCAGAAAAAGTGGCGAACTCCGTTATCAGCTGGCCAACGGACAGCGCGCTGATCTGGTGCCGGATCATCCTTGTCAGGGCAAAGAGTGGCTGGTGGCGGTGTCATTGCAGCAAACCGATCAGGGGTTACGCATTTTTACGGCCGAACCGCTGGATATCACGGTATTAGAGAAAACCGAACCGCAGTTGTTCCGGGAAGAAACGTATCTGGGGTGGGATAGCAAAGAAGAGCGTGTCCGGGCTGAAAAACAGTTTCGCCTCGGCGCCATTGTATTAAAGCGTCAGCCGCTGACTGATCTCAGCGCTGAACAGAAAGCGCAATGTTTGCTGGAAGGTATCAGAGTACATGGCTTGTCATGTTTACCGTGGAATACCGACAGTGAGCAATGGTTACAACGCTGGCGCTGTGCGGCAGAATGGCTGCCGGAACTGGCATTGCCGGCGGCAGATGATGTCACTTTACTGGCAGAACTGGAGCAATGGCTGCTCCCGCATCTGGATGGTCTATCCCGGCTGGAGGAGTTAAAACGTCTGTCCTTGCTGACTATTTTGCGTGGCTGCCTGAGCTGGCCACAGCAGCAGAAACTGGATGAACTGTTACCCGTATATTTCACTGCGCCGACTGGCAGCCGGATCGCGCTGCGCTATGAGGCCGGCCGTTCACCGGTATTGGCAGTGCGTATTCAGGAGATGTTCGGGCAGCGTGAAACGCCGAAAGTAGCTAACGGTAAAGTGACTTTGCAGATAGAGTTGCTGTCGCCGGCAAAACGACCATTACAGATCACACAGGATCTGGTAGCGTTCTGGCAGGGTGCTTACAGCGAAGTGAAAAAAGAGGGAAAAGGGCGTTATCCGAAGCATTACTGGCCTGATGATCCACTGCAGGCTATGCCAACCAAAACTGTTAAACGACTAATGTAACAGGAATAAATTTCTCGTGGCTAAGAAACCAACAAAGAAAAGTGTGCCGGTTTATCCTTTCTGGCACTGGCGTCGCTGGATTGGACTGGCGATAAAACTCGGACTGGTAGGGATCGCTTTCATGGTGCTGTTTGGCATCTATCTCGACAGTCTGATCCACAGTAAATTTGATAGTGATCAGAAATGGCAACTGCCGGCTGTGGTCTATAGCCGGCCACTGGAGCTGTTTCCCGGACAGCGTTTGTCATTGCAGCAGATGCTGCATGAACTGAAACTGCTGAATTATCGCGAAAGCACTAACCCGAAAGGGCCGGGACAGTATGCGGTTAATGGTCAGCGAATGGTGGTTATCCGGCGTTCGTTTAATTTTGCTGATGGTACCGAGAAAGCGCGGCCATTACTGCTGACCTTCAGCGGACAACGTCTGGCGAATATCAAGAATGCGGATAACCAGCGTGAGCTCGGTTATATACGCATGGATCCGGTGTTGTTGGATCGCCTCAGTGGTGAAGAGATCGAGGACCGTATTCTGCTGCGGATCAACCAGGTGCCGCAGTCGTTTGCCAATATGCTGCTGCAGGTGGAAGACCGTGATTTTTATAATCACGGCGGGGTATCGTTACTTTCGATTGGTCGTGCCTTTCTGGCCAACCTGCGGGCAGGTCATACGGTGCAGGGGGGGAGTACCCTCACGCAGCAGCTGGCCAAAAACTACTTCCTGACCCGTGAACGCAGCATCTGGCGTAAAGTGCAGGAAGCGTACATGGCGGTGATCATTGATTATCGCTATGACAAAAACCAGATCCTCGAAACCTATATGAACGAGATTTATCTCGGTCAGAATTTTGCGCAAGGTGTGTATGGTTTCGGGCTGGCGTCATATTTCTATTTCGGTATGCCGCTCAATGAGCTGGAACCGGATCAGATGGCCTTGCTGGTTACTATGGTTCGTGGTCCTTCTTATTATGACCCATGGCGTTATCCGGAACGGGCTCAGCAGCGACGTGACATGATCCTGCGACTGATGCTGGAAAATAACCAGCTGACACCGGAACAGTTCCAGAGTTATGCCGCCCGTCCGTTAGGTTTAATTGAACGCGGACAGATGACGTATGGCCGCACACCTGCGTTTATGAATCTGCTGCGGCGTGAACTGCGTCAGCGGTTCGGGGCCGGTTTCCTTGAACAGTCGGGTCTGAAAATTTTCACCAGTCTTGATCCGGTAGCGCAACAGGCGGCGGAAGAGTCAGTTTCTTCCCAGCTGAACAGTATTGAAAAACGCCTGAACCGGAAAGCATTGCAGGGTGCAATGGTCGTAACCAATCGTCATTCCGGTGAAGTATCTGCGCTTGTCGGCGGACGTGACACCAGCTATGCCGGTTTGAACCGAGCGCTGGATGCGCGCCGTCCTATCGGTTCACAGGTTAAACCGGCGGTTTATCTGACCGCGCTTGATCAGGGCTATCAGCTGGCAACACCACTGAAAGATGAACCGCTGCAGCTACGTAATCAGGGGGGCAAAACCTGGACACCGCAGAACTACGATAAGACCTATCGTGGCAATGTGCCGTTATATGCTGCCATGGCGAATTCACTGAATGTGCCGACGGTTCGTTTAGGTATGGCGGTGGGTGTCTCTGCAGTCGCGGAAACATTGAAAAAAATGGGGGTGATGCAGGATATCCCGCTCTTCCCGTCACTGTTTCTGGGGATACTGGAACTCTCTCCGTATGAGGTGAATCAGGCGTATTTAACGTTGGCGACAGAAGGGTTATATCAGCCGCTGACCGCTATCCGGACGATTCAGGATAACAGTGACAAGGTCATTTATCAGCGAGCTGAAAAAGCTGAACGTCGTTTAAGCAGTCAGTCAGCGTATCTGACGCTGTTCGCGATGACGAAGGTTGCCAGTCAGGGGACGGCACGCAACCTTGCTGCCAAATTCCCGGGTGCTGTGCTGGCGGGTAAAACAGGTTCTACTGATAACCTGCGTGATGCATGGTTTACCGGTATGGATAACGATGAGGTGGTTACGGTCTGGGTCGGACGGGATGACAATAAACCGGCTGGTTTGACCGGTGCCAATGGTGCATTGCCTCTGTTCAGTGACTATATGACTCGTCGTGGTGTGAACTCGCTGAGATTACCGGTTCCGCAGGGGATCGCTATGGTCAATTTCAACCTGAGCGGTAAGCCTGTTGCCAGTGGTTGCGGTGGTGCGCTGATGTTACCGGCCCGCAGTGATAAATTACCGCCGGCGGAGAGTTGCAGCAGTACACCGGTCGACTGGATTAAAAACATGTTCGCCGCAGGGGAATAGTTAATTCGGCGTAAAGGCTCAGGTTACCGACTCAACGCTGACACGCCGTAAATCCATCCATGGAGGCTTGAGCGCCGCATCCCTGCGGCGCACAGTCGACTTATGAGTCGGTAACCTGCCGCCATCCAGCCTGGCGTGTCATTGCCTAGGCCAGCATATCCTTGCGTACTTTGTCGGCAGTTTCCCTGCCTTGCAGAGCGGCAACGATCGCCAGAGCGAAATCAATACTGGTTGCCGGGCCCTGACTGGTGATCAGTTTATTCGGCTTATCGACGACAACGCGATCTTTACGTACCTGAGCCGCCGGCAGTTGGCCTTCAGTGCCGGGATAGCCAGTGACCAGCGCATCGCCAATCAGGTTATGGTGGGCCAATACAAAGGCGGGGGTGGCACAGATAGCCGCCCGCCACAGATCTTTGGCGTGCTGTTTCTTCAGCAATTCAATCACCAGCGGATTATCACGCAGATATTCAGCGCCCGGTAAACCGCCCGGCAGTACAATGGCATCGAACGTCTCGTGTGCCACCTCTTCCAGCAGATGATCGGCAACAAGATGAACCCCCCGGGAAGCCACCACTTCGCGTTGTTTGTTCGGATTAATGGATGCCACCGTTACTTTGACATTACCGCGGACCAGCGTATCAATACTCGTCACGGTTTCTATTTCTTCGCAGCCGGGAGCGATAATAACCAGTGCTCTTTTGCTCATCATTTTCAACCTCATGAAGTAGTGTGTTGCGATTCTAATACTTTGACTTTCAGGTATAGCGCACGGTGCTGTGGTAGTTCAAGTCCTTGTTTTTCTGCTTGCTGCAGCAAATAACCGGTGATGTAGTCAATTTCGGTTTTACGATGGTGTGCAATATCCTGCTGCATGGAAGAGTAGTTCTGTGCCGTGCGTTCCACGACCTGCAATACCAGATCACACCACTCAGCGATGGTCTCGTTAAAACCTTGCAGTAATAATAGCGGATGTAATTCCTGACACAGTTCTCTGACTTCATTCTGATGCTGAAGCAATATGCCGTTTGGCTGGTTGCAAACAGCAGTCAGAGGATTAATGATGGCGTTAACCACCAGCTTGCGCCATTGCCGCTCACTGATCTGTTCACTCCACCCGGCATGTCCCAGCGCGTCAGCCAGCGGCGGCACCAGAACCTGCCATTGCTCTCCTGCCGGATTCAGGGCACCCAGCCAGGTTTCACCAAAGCCGGTGTGTCTGATGTGGCTGATATCTTTTTTCAGCGCACCGCAGCTGGTTACCCCGGCCAGCAACGGATTATGCGGAAAGTGTTCCAGTAGCCATTCCGCGGTGCCCATACCATTGTGTAACAAAATAACCGGGCAGGATTCCGGTAACCGCCCGGCTAATGGTTGCAGTGCCGGCATTACTTGCCAGACTTTGGTCGTTACCAGCAGACAACCGATCTGTGATAAATCCTGATAGCCGATGCAGGGCAGTTCACATGTAAAGGACGCCCCGTCTAATAACTCCAGCGTCATAAGATGTGATGGTTGCCGGTGCGCCTGACGGGTATCCAGCCGATTTACGTTCTGGCCGGTACGCAGCAAATGCGTGGCAAACAACGAGCCAACCGCTCCGGCTCCCAGGATTGTCCATTGCATAAACAGGTTAACTCTCTGTCTGGTTTAAGAATAATTGTAAGATGTTAAAGCAGTTCTGGCAGCTTTAGCAGTGTATAACCTTCTTTCAGGCGCTGATTTCTGCTAAATTTGGCGGCAATTTGTAATAAGGAGAATTTACTATGCCGTCTTTTGACATTGTATCTGAAGTCGCGATGAACGAAGTTCAGAACGCCGTAGAAAACGCGAATCGCGAATTACAGACCCGTTTTGATTTTCGTGGCGTTGACGCCTCCTTTGAATTGAACAAAGAAGAGATCAAAATGGGCGCGGATGCAGATTTCCAGCTGAAACAGATGATTGAAATCCTGCGCGATAAGATCGTGAAACGTGGTATGGACACCAGCTGTCTGGATTTTGGTGATGTTGAACATTCTGGAAAACGTTATTTCCAGGTTGTGAAGCTGAAGCAAGGCATCGAAACCGATGTAGCGAAAAAACTCATTAAAATCATTAAAGATGCCAAAATCAAAGTGCAGACTGCGATTCAGGGCGATGAGATCCGCGTGACCGGTAAAAAGCGTGATGATCTGCAGGAAGCCATGGCGCTGGTGCGTCAGGCTGAACTGGGACAGGCGTTCCAGTTTACTAACTTCCGCGATTAAGCTGCTTTACGCTGCACATTACATAGCCTCCTGAGTGTGTTTACCTCAGGAGGCTTTATTTTTCAGGGAGTGTTCATGCCTCAAATGCACTGGTATCAACAGCTGTTTACCCGCCGGATGCTGATTTGTGTTTTCACCGGCTTCAGTTCGGGTCTTCCTCTGTATCTGTTGCTGAACCTGGTTCCGGCCTGGCTGAAGACAGAACAAATCGATCTGAAAGCAATTGGTTTATTATCACTGGTACAGTTTCCCTATACTTGGAAATTTATCTGGTCGCCGCTGATAGATCGCTTCCCGATTTTAGGATTAGGCCGTCGTCGTGGCTGGATGCTGGTCTCTCAGCTTGCACTGGTGCTGGCTATTGCGACGATGGGGTTTCTTTCGCCGAAAGAATCATTATGGAGCATTGCCTATCTGGCGTTCGGGGTCGCATTTTTCAGTGCCAGTCAGGATATCGTGCTTGATGCCTATCGCCGGGAAATTCTGACGGATCAGGAATTAGGGCTGGGTAACTCAGTGCATGTGAATGCATATCGTATTGCCGGTCTGATACCGGGTTCATTGTCACTGATTCTGGCTGACCATCTGCCGTGGCACTGGGTATTCCCGATTACTGCGTTGTTTATGTTGCCGGGTCTGATGCTGACACTGGTATGTAACGAACCGCAGGCCGCACGGGCTCCACGTACACTACGTGAAGCTGTCATTGAACCGTTTCATGAATTTATGCAGCGTCAGGGGGTGCAGAATGCGTTGCTGATTCTGGCGTTTATCTTCCTGTATAAACTGGGTGACAGTATGGCGACCTCACTGGCAACCCCGTTTTATCAGGACATTGGTTTCAGCAAAACCGAGATTGGCCTGATAGCCAAACATGCGGGCCTGTGGCCAAGCGTGATCGGCGGTATGCTCGGCGGGATCTGGATGCTGCGTCTGGGGATAAACCGGGCATTGTGGCTGTTCGGTGTGGTGCAGTTATTGTCTATTCTGGGCTTCTACTGGCTGGCCGGTGTGGGCCATGATCGTATGACACTGGGTTTTGTCATCGGCTTTGAGGCGTTTGGTGTGGGGGTGGGAACTGCGGCGTTCACGGCATTTATTGCCCGTACGACGGATCCCCGTTATACCGCGACCCAGTTTGCGCTGTTTACCAGTCTGGCTGCTGTGCCGCGTACCTTTTTTAATGCCAGTACCGGCTGGCTGGTGGAATCACTGGGCTGGCAGAATTTCTTCCTGCTCTGTGTTTTACTAGCTGTGCCCGGAATGTTGTTACTGTTTAAGGTTGCTCCGTGGCAGGCTGAAAAATATCAGTAATAAAAAACCGGCAGGGTTTCCCCAGGCCGGTTTTTTTAACAATGCAGCAGAGCATCAGGTTTAATTCAGACGAGTCACTTTGCTGATGATGATCGGATTGTTTGGCACATCGCTGGCCCGCAATTTCGGATCAACGCTGGTTGGTTCATCAGCAATCTTTTCCAGTACTTCCATGCCGGATACCACAGTCCCAAACACGGTGTATCCTGGCTGGACAGTCGCATCCAGTGACGCATTGTCATTCAGATTGAAATAGAACTGACGAGTCGCACTGTTCGGATCACTCATTCGCGCCATGGCCAGTGTGCCGCGGCGGTTAGACAGTCCGTTGGTCGATTCATTTTCTACCGGATTGTGCGTTGGTAAGGGCGTGAAACTGGAATTATAACCACCACCCTGTGCCACAAAACCTGGGATCACACGGTGAAACAGCGAGTTGTTATAGCTGCCTTCGTCGACGTAACTTAAAAAGTTGGCGACAGTTTTCGGCGCTTTCTCAGCTTCCAGTTCAACGACAATATTTCCGAGATTAGTTTGCATTTCCACACGCGGACCGCTTGCCCAGACCAAACCAGGCAGTAAGGCGGCCAACAGTGCCAGTTTACGACACTTCATTAAAATTGCCCTTTGATTGCACCACGGATCTGATTATCAGCCAGTGCTTGAGCCATGATTTCAGACAACTGCTCGTTCAGCAAGATTTCCAGGTCATGAATGTCAGGACGAGTCACACTATCCTGTGAGGACGCCCGATTATATTCTTTATTCAGAATATTACCGTTGTTAGTTACGGTCAGTTTAATGCGGCTCTTCGCATTGGCATTAAACATCACGCCCGGTTTGGTCAG
>MTLD01000743.1_pt5 | contig 43120 bp, 40 predicted proteins | sample 1982471 | NCBI WGS metagenome assembly MTLD01 (sample SAMN05712604, study PRJNA340218) | biofilm metagenome | isolation source: sample SPM anode biofilm adapted to -50 mV | place: USA | collected 2012-02-03 | reverse complement strand
GGTGGGTCATTTTTGCACGCCGGTTCACAAAATACTAAGTGGAGAATGGAAAAACAACCGCCTCAATGGGAGAGGGATCGTAACTTTACCCAATGGCGAACGCTATGAGGGCGGCCTAAAAAACGGTGAACTTGATGGACAGGGGGTAATTTTATATCCCAATGGTGCAACTCGTTCAGGAGTATTCAAGTTTGGAAAACTGAATGGGAAAGGCTCCTTCAAACATCCGAACGGGGAGATGTATGAAGGAGATTACAAGAACGGAATACATGAAGGGTATGGAACCTTAACGCTATCTGATGGAACCACCTATGAGGGTGGATTCAAAGATGGTAAGTATAGCGGGAATGGAACACTCAAACTCTCTAACGGTACCCTGTATGTTGGAGAATTTCTGAATGGCACCTACGAAGGTAGGGGAAAGCTAACCTTCGCTGACGGCAGTGTTTATGAAGGCCTGTTCAAGGCGGGAAGAGCTGAAGGACAAGGAACAATGGTCTATGCAAACCACAACAAATATCAAGGTTACTTTAGAAACAGTTTGCCGGACGGGGTGGGGCAACTGACTTATGCAGACGGAAGCGTTTTCTCTGGCGAAATGAAGAATGGGAAGTTTGAAGGCAAGGGGGCGTTAGAATTTAACGACGGTCGAAAGTTTGCAGGAGAATTCAGAAATGGGCTTTTCGATGGTAAAGGCAAACTGCTGTTTCCACACCGTGGAACTTATGAAGGTGAGTTCAAAAACGGTCAATTCGACGGCCATGGAACTTTCACCCTTTTGACGGGTATTACGCTGATCGGAGAATACAGAAGTGGTCAACTCAATGGCTCATGCCAATTTATCCTCAATGACGGAACAATCGTCAAAGGAGAGTATAAGAATGGAGTCGCTGATGGGAAATGGTCATACACCGACCAACGTGGCATGACAAAAGAATGGGATATGAAAGATGGTATGCCGGAGGAAATCACCCGCTCGCTACAAGGAGTCTAACAATTTGTCGGAGCAAGTACAAAGAAAGCCATGTAACAACTCTAAATTGCACAGCTTTCCCCTCACCCAAGCAAACCATTAGATAATTAATGAAGCTGACTTGAAGTGGTCGAAGCGAGAGAGGAGAATCCGCTATGAAGCAATAAAAGCGAGGCGTAAAAGCTGGAACCTGTTTACTGAAGCAGCATTGGGAGCACGAAAACGGGCTGAGTCGACAGAGCAGCCCGAACGCCTCTCCAACGGGCTGATGAAGCAGTCAAGAAGGATCTGTAACATGGCGAGAGCCTCGGTGCCAGGGCCTGAAATGTAAGGTGTGAGGTTGAGGTGATTCATTTGCGGAGTTGCACACGTGTTGAGACAACATCCCCAGCCCGAAAGCCGCACTCAACATCGGCATCAGTCCATATGAAGTCCATGTTCTTTATGGGGAATTGAACACAACCCTGACGTAAGGTGACTCGTGTATCGATGAAGACGGGCTTATCGTCGCTGAATACCTCGTTTACAGCGGCGAGATTATAGGCGTTATCTATTTCCGGAGCCCACTTGAATCTGACAGGCTGATCCGGCTTAGATGTCATACTTTTATCCAAAGATTTGTCGATCGCTCTCCAGCACTTTGCAACGGGTGCAGGAAGAGAGGCCATCTCTTTATCTTTTGTTTCCTTTTCGCTCTTTGCTGAATTTTTCTCCATCAATAGACCAATGGGCGCCCAGACGGGCATAGTAACCAGAGCCCCGAGGAAAATATAGACATCCGCAACAATTCCCACAGGCAGCAAAGCCCACGCGGCTGGATGGGGCTGCCGGCGTTCACTTTTCGCGACAAGCCCCATGGCATCGGAAACAGCAACACCCTCCAGTGCCGGCTCCCCAAAGGAGCCATAGGAGACCAAGAGCGTACAGGATGGATAACCGTTACCGGACAACGGTAGGCGGTCTGCCGTCACCCAGTTAGCACTCTCCTGCTGGGCGATCTGGAGTTCGTGAACGGAGTCATTGACAAAAAAGCGTGCGGTATCACAGCCTACAGGTAAATTGCGTCGTGGGATGATCAAAGTCTCCTTGCCTTGGGGGGGCGACTGGCTCGCGCCCCACCATCTGGTGATTTCGTACGCGTTACCCTTGGTGCCCAGAGCAAAGACCCCAGCGTCCTTAGGTTCACCCTTGGCAGTAGCTTCGACCCAAGAGGCGGCCAGACATCCGGTCAACGTTGCACTAAGCAGCGCATAGATGGTCAGGTAGAACGGAATCCGAAGTGAGAATGGAATTGTTCGTCGAGACAATAGATGCATCCTGATCTTAAATAAGTCCCACTGTGGTATTGCCATCTTCTCTCTCATCCCGCTTCCTAAGCCATCACAAACCAACTCCGGCTACAGCGCGAATAACTTTGGCGGGTCATTCTCTAAGGACTGCCCCACCTTCTGTTCTTTATGCGCACTGCCATCGGCTTATCGGGCACCAAGGAAGGAGTATATCTAGAGCCAGCTTGTCCTCAACTCCGTGTGAAGTGAACCGCAGAAAAACCATTGGCCACGGATAAAATCTGAGAGGAGCGAAAAGGTCCTGCAGTGGTAATTCGTTGACACTCCGATCCTTGCCGATGGTTCCCGCTACGGGTTGTTGTAAAAAAGAGGAACGCTCGCGCCCAGACCTTGGACCACGCTGGTGCAGGCGTTGCGGCTCTCCAGCTTGTCCGCACCGAAACGCTCTTCGAAGAGGCGCGGGATCATCAAGATCCGCGAGGTGCCCCCGGTAGGAACACGGTGTCGATCGAGGCCTGGGGAGGCCTGGGGGTCAGGTCTTTATTCTTGAGTTTTGTTGTTATTTCTGGCCATGATGCGGCTCACCGTTGAGTAGTGCAATTGCAGATAATCAGCAACTTCTTTCTGGTCATATCCGTGAGTTTCTACTGCCTCGGCAACCAGACGATCACGCAAATCCTTATTTTGTCTCGCCTCGTTCGGAAAAATCTGCTCCAGAGAAGGGCGATGCAGGAACCGTTGGCTCTTCGGGATCTCCGTGAGTTCTTCTATTCCTTTTGCTACGTCGCTGAATTCATCGACGAACCCCTCATCGCCTAGGAGAATTTGCGACTTGACACCTTCCCAGATAGAACTTCCACCTATCCCGTCTTTGACAAATTCCCGGTACCTTCGTTTGGCGTTTTCCGGCTGCTCTCCGAATTGCTGTAAAATCCAGTCGGTTGTCAGAAAAACGGCGGGCGTTGTCAGATGAGCGGTCCCACTATAACTGCTCCATTGCCATCCTTCTGGCTTGTCTGTCATCTTAGCCCTTACGGGGTTTAAGACCACGTATCGACACGCTTCCAGGAGATGCGTTTCCTTCTCGATCAATATTGCTTTGTACCTACCTTGGAAAATATGCCCCACCCTATTGTGGTTCCAATTGAATTTCTGTGTATACACGCCATTCAAATGGCGCATTCCTTTACTCAAAGTGCCGTCAACGGTTTCAACGATAAGGTGGTAGTGATTTCCCATGAGACAGTATGCGTGACATCGCCAATTAAAGAGATTGCAACACCTTGAGAGGATATCCAGAAAGATGGCCCGATCTTTGTCATCACGGAAAACATCTTTCCGCTCATTTCCACGGGAAGTGACATGGTAAAACGCACCAGGAAATTCTATGCGTAAGGGACGAGCCATCGTAAGAGTCCTCCACTTTGATCTTACCTCAAGGATACTGTGGAAAATTCAAGAATAAAGACCTGACCCCCAGGCTTTCCCAGGCTTTTGTGGACTCAGGTGCGGAACTCTGAGGTTGCAATGTAGAACACCTCCCTAACTATCAAACTGACCATAAAGTGATAATATATTCAATACAAGCCGAGCCTCCGCGCCTTGCTTGCTCAAATCGGTTCCCGCTGCACTCCAAACACCAAATCGCGACTTTCGCGCCAGAAACGGCGGCATCTTCGGTTAGAGCGGGGCCGGGCATTCTTGCAGCGAGAACTAAGTCCCTCTGTAAAAGGTGGCGTGGTATCCGGCCCCAGATATGGAGTTGCCATGCGCACGTCAAGCGGAATCAGCCGCCCTAAAATCACGTGGTGCCTCATGGCCGCGTTGCTGGGCGGTTGTTCTCTGAACCCGTCCTACCAGCGCCCTCCACTGCCCACTGCAGCGTCCTATCCAGAGCAAGCCGCGACTCAAGCATCTGCGAATATCGGACACCTAGGCTGGCGCGACTTCTTCGCGGATCCAGCGCTTCGTGATCTGATCGGCTTGGCGCTGAAGAACAACCGGGAGTTGCGTATCGCTATGCAGCGGGTGGAGGAGGCCCGCGCCCTTTACGGCATCCAGCGCGCCGACCTGTTACCCAGCATCAGCGCAAACGCGGCGGGTAGCCGTTCGCGCCTGCCTGCCACCGGAAGCGCTCTGACATCCAACAGCTTCGAGGCCACTCTCAACTTGAGCACTTGGGAGCTAGACTTCTGGGGCCGGGTGCGCAGTCTAAAGGAAGCGGCGCTGGAAGCGTATCTCGCCACCGACGAGGCACGACGCGCGGTCGTCGTCAGCCTGGTGGCGCAGGTCGCCAACACGTATCTCCAGGAACGCGAACTGGATGAACTAATTGAAATTGCCCGGCAGACTATCGCAACGCGGGAAGAGTCGTATCGCATCACCCGGAGGCGATACGAGGTCGGTTCGACCTCCCGACTGGACGCTGCGCAGGCGGATGCGCTCTTGAATCAGGCCCGCGCCGACCTGACCGTCTTGCAGCGGCTGCGCGAACTGAACCGGAACGCGCTGACGCTTCTGGTCGGCGCCCCTATCACGCTCGAACTCAGGCTATTGTCGCAGATCGAGCCTGGTTTTCTGAGCGACTTTTCGCCGGGACTCCCCTCGGACCTACTGGTGCAACGCCCCGACGTGATCGCAGCAGAGCATGCCCTTAAGGGGGCCAACGCCGACATCGGGGCGGCAAGGGCAGCCTTCTTCCCGCGCATCGCTCTGACCGGGGATTTTGGGAGTGCCAGCGGCGAGTTGAACGGTCTGTTCGGCTCGGGCAGCCTGGTATGGAGTTTCACCCCCAGCCTGTCTATACCTATTTTCCAGGGCGGGCGTATCGAGGCCAATCTCGATCTGTCCAGAGCCCGCCGCAACCTCGCCGTGGCGAATTACGAGCGAACCATTCAGGTCGCCTTCCGCGAGGTCGCCGACGCACTGGCCGAGCGCCGCTGGCTCGCCAATCAACTGACCGTTCAACAGGCGACGATGGCAGCCCAGAACGAACGTTCCCGGCTGGCGCGGTTGCGCTACGACAATGGTGCGGCACCCTACCTCGAAGTTCTGGATGCGGAGCGCGACAGGTTCAACGTCCAACAGGCGCTGGTGCAGACCCGGCGCGCGCTGCTTGCCAGCGGCGTCAACCTCTATGCGGCGCTGGGCGGCGGGGCTTCGGACTTGGTCCACGGCCCCGATAAAGGGCGCCAACCGGCAGCAATTATGGAGACCGGACAATGACCGGACGGCAGAAAAAATGGCTCATCACAGCGGCAGGTGTGCTGGCGATCGGAATTCTGGCCATGGTTGTCTGGCAGAGATATGGCGGCAATAAAAAGGAGACGGGTTTGGCCAGCGGCAACGGTCGCATAGAGGCCGTAGAGATAGACGTCGCGGCTAAGACCGCCGGACGGGTGAAAGACATACTGGTGCGGGAAGGCGACTTCGTCAGGTCCGGGCAGGCGGTGGCGCTGCTGGACACCGAGGTCCTCGATGCTCAACTCCGGGAGGCCAAAGCTCAGTTGCAGCATGCGCAAAGCGCTGTTGCGATCGCCCGGAGCCAAACGGTCCAACGGGAAAGCGAAAAAGCGGCGGCCATGGCGGTGGTCAGGCAGCGCGAGGCCGAACTCGGATTTTCAAGAAAACGCCTGTCACGCTCCTCGACTCTCGCTGCCGAGGGCGCGACTTCGCAGCAGGAAGCCGACGACGATCGTGCGCGTGTCGAAAGCGGTGCCGCCGCCACGGTCGCAGCCCATGCGCAGGTCGCCGCCGCTCAAGCCGCCATCGTTACGGCACAAGAACAGATAGGGGGAGCGAAATCGAGCGCCGAAGCCGCACGGGCCACTGTGGAGCGTATCCAGGCGGATATCAAAGACAGCGTCCTCAAATCGCCCCGCGACGGACGCGTACAGTACCGCGTGGCCCAGCCAGGAGAAGTTGTGGGTTCCGGCGGTCGCGTGCTGAGCCTGGTCGACCTGAGCGACGTCTACATGACCTTTTTTCTTCCGACGGCCATGGCGGGGCGGGTGGCACTGGGCACCGAGGTACGGATCATTCTGGATGCGGCGCCGCAGTACGTGATTCCGGCGTATGTGTCGTTCATTGCGGATGTGGCGCAATTCACCCCCAAAACGGTTGAGACCGCCAGTGAACGGGAAAAGCTTATGTTTCGCATCAGGGCCCAGATCCCTGTTGTGCTGCTCAGAAAAAATATCCTCCAAGTCAAGACCGGACTTCCTGGCATGGCGTATGTCCGTCAGGATCCCAAGGCGCCATGGCCGCCCCGCCTGCGGGTGAGGCTGCCGCAATGAGCGAGGGCGCCCCCCTTAACCTCGTAGCACAGTCTGTCCCGGCGCCTGCGGTCCGCCTGGCCGCAGTCGGTCTGCGCTATGGGAAAACGCTCGCGCTGGATGCGATCACTCTCGATTTGCCCTCCGGCTGCATGGTCGGAGTCATCGGCCCCGACGGGGTGGGCAAGTCCAGCATGTTCTCGCTGGTAGCAGGCTCGCGCGCCATCCAGGCAGGACAGATCGAAGTCCTGGGTGGCGACATGGCCGATAAACGCCACCGTCGGCTGGTTTGCCCACGGGTTGCCTACATGCCGCAGGGGCTGGGCAAAAACCTCTACCCTACCCTATCCGTCTTTGAAAATGCCGACTTTTTTGCCCGTCTCTTCGGCCAGGGCCGCCAAGAGCGCCAGCGCCGCATACATGAGCTGCTACTGGCCACCGGCCTCGCCACCTTTGCGGACCGCCCCGCCGGCAAGCTTTCGGGCGGCATGAAGCAGAAACTCGGGCTTTGCTGCGCGCTGATCCACGACCCCGACCTCCTGATCCTAGATGAACCGACCACCGGCGTCGATCCCCTATCGCGCCGCCAGTTCTGGGAACTGATCGACCGTATCCGCGCAAAACAGCCCGGCATGAGCGTACTGGTCGCTACCGCCTACATGGAGGAGGCCGCCCGTTTCGACTGGCTTGTGGCAATGAACGCCGGGCGGGTACTGGCAACGGGAAGGCCGCTGGAGCTCCTGACTCAAACCGGCTGCGCCACGCTTGAGGATGCCTTCATCGCCCTGCTCCCCCGGTCCCAGCGCGAAAGCTACCGGCCGGTGGTAATCCCTCCCCGCGAGACGGACTCCTCCGTAGAGACCGCCATCGAGGCTAACGACCTCACCATGCGCTTCGGGGATTTCACCGCCGTCGATCATGTGAACTTCCGCATCGGGCGAGGGGAGATTTTCGGTTTCCTGGGGTCGAACGGCTGCGGCAAGACCACCACCATGAAGTTGCTGACCGGCCTGCTGCCCGCCAGCGAAGGGGAGGCCTGGCTCTTCGGCCGGCCCGTGGACCCGCGCGATATCGACACCAGGCGGCGCGTCGGCTACATGACCCAGTCTTTTTCCCTCTACCGGGAACTTACGGTGCACCAGAACCTCGTGCTCCACGCGCGCCTTTTCAGACTGCCGGCAGACGGGATCCCCGCGCGGGTGGAGGAGATGGCCAGGCGCTTCGGCTTGGGCGAGGTCCTGGAGAGCCTTCCCGATGCCCTGCCGCTCGGGCAGCGCCAGCGCCTGTCACTGGCCGTGGCGATGATCCACGGCCCGGAGATGCTGATCCTCGATGAGCCGACCTCGGGGGTGGACCCGGTGGCGCGTGATGCCTTCTGGCAGATCATGATCAACCTGGCGCGCCAGGACAAGGTCACAATTTTCATCTCCACTCATTTCATGAACGAAGCCGAGCGCTGCGACCGGATTTCGCTGATGCATGCAGGCCGCGTGCTGGTAAGCGACGCCCCGGCGGCCCTGATTGAGAAACGCGGGGCGAAAACGCTGGAGGAGGCGTTCATAGGCTACCTGGAAGAGGCGGCCGATGCAGCCGCGGGGAGGCTTGCGGCGGAAATCGAGGAAACAGCCTCCGTTCCAGTGCCGCGCGCAGATCCTTCTCCGGTCAGGGGTGCACCGGCGGGCTTCTTCAGCCTGCGCCGTCTGTTCAGCTATACCCGGCTCGAGTCTCTGGAACTGCGCCGCGATCCGATACGTCTGAGCCTGGCATTACTGGGCAGTGCCCTTCTGATGTTAGTCATCGGCTACGGCATAAACATGGATGTGGAGGGGCTCTCCTTTGCGGCTCTCGATCGGGATCAAACGGCTGTCAGCCGCGACTATCTGCTCAATATCACCGGATCGCGCTATTTCAGCGAACGCCCCACGATCAGGGACGATGCTGACCTAGATCGGCGCATGCGCGCCGGAGAGATCACCCTGGCTATCGAGATCCCCCCCGGGTTCGGGCGCGATCTGCGTCGCGGCACGCCGGTCGCCGTAGGTGCCTGGATCGACGGAGCCATGCCCACCCGTGCCGAAACAGTGCGAGGGTACGTGCAGGGGATGCACGCCCACTGGCTCTCGACCCAGGCGCGGCAGAAATTGGGCGCCGCCGCAACAACAGGAACAGTCAGCATCGAGACCCGTTTTCGCTACAACCCGGACGTCAGGAGCCTGCCGGCCATGGTGCCGGCGGTGATCCCACTGCTGCTGATGCTGATTCCGGCTATGTTGACCGCGCTGTCAGTCGTGCGGGAGAAAGAACTGGGTTCCATAGTGAACCTTTATGTCACCCCGGTCACACGGCTGGAGTTTTTGCTCGGCAAGCAGCTTCCCTACATCGCACTGGCGGTGCTGAGCTTCCTGCTGCTTACGGCACTGGCAGTATTCGTCTTTGGCGTACCAATCACGGGGAGTTTTATCACCCTGAGCGCAGCCTCGCTGCTGTATGTCATCAGCGCCACCGCCTTGGGTCTGGTGATTTCCGCCTTCATGCGCAGCCAGATTGCCGCCCTGTTCGGCACGGCGGTACTGACCATTGTGCCTGCAGTCCAATTTTCCGGATTGCTCGACCCAGTCTCGTCGCTGGAAGGCGCGGGTGCCTTTATCGGGCATATCTACCCGACCACCCATTTCCTGACCATTGCGCGCGGCGCGTTTTCTAAAGGGCTCAGTTTCGCGGATCTGCACGCTTCTTTCACACCCCTGCTGGTGGCTGTGCCCGCACTTGTCGGATTGGCCGCCACCTTGATCAAAAAACAGGACCGCTGACCATGCATGCAGCCAACATCCTCCATCTCGGCATTAAGGAGCTGCGCAGCTTGCTGCGCGACCCGATGATGCTTGTGCTGATCTTCTATTCCTTCACCTTTTCGATCTACACGGCGGCAACGGCCATGCCGGAAACACTGCACAAGGCGCCCATCTCCATTGTCGACGAGGATCGCTCGCAACTCTCCCTGCGCATCGCCGACGCCTTCTTTCCTCCACATTTCGTGTCGCCGGTGCAGATCACCCAAGCCGAGATGGATGCCCGGATGGATGCCGGACTCGATACCTTTGCTCTGGCCATCCCACCCGAATTCCAACGCGACGTGCTGGCCGGACGCGCGCCCACCATCCAGCTCAATGTCGACGCCACCCGGATGAGCCAGGCCTTCACCGGCAGCGGGTATATCCAGACCATCGTCAGCAGCGAAGTCAGCAGCTTCCTCCAGGGGTACAGGTCAAACGTGGCATTGCCGGTGGACCTGGTCCTGCGCGCGCGCTTCAACCCCGACCTGAACAAATCCTGGTTCGGCTCAGTCATGCAGGTCATCAACAACGTCACCATGCTCTCCATCGTTCTCACCGGCGCGGCACTGCTCCGCGAGCGGGAGCACGGCACAGTTGAACACCTGCTGGTGATGCCGGTGACACCTTTCGAGATCATGACGGGCAAGGTGTGGGCCATGGGTCTGGTGGTGCTGGTTGCAGCGGCCTGCTCACTGGCTTTCGTCGTCCAGGGGCTGCTGTCGGTGCCCATAGAAGGCTCGATTGCTCTGTTTCTGCTCGGCACCGCGCTGCACCTGTTTGCGACCACTTCATTAGGCATCTTCCTCGGCACGCTTGCCCGCTCCATGCCGCAGTTCGGCCTGCTGCTCATGCTGGTGCTTTTGCCGTTGCAGATACTCTCCGGGGGTACGACTCCCCGCGAGAGCATGCCGGGGTTCGTCCAGTTGGTGATGCTGGCGGCGCCCAACACCCATTTCGTCATGCTAGCCCAGGCCATCCTGTACCGCGGTGCAGGGTTTTCGGCGGTGTGGCCGCAGTTTATTTTTCTCATCCTGATTGGATCGGTGTTTTTTACCATCTCCTTGGTGCGTTTTCGCAAAACCATAGGGACCATGGCATGAAAAAGCCATCCGGGGGTCGACAGCCTCCGGGAAAAGGGGAGAGAACAGAGGAAGGGCGGGCAAACAAAAAGGCACTTAGCTAATCAGCCAAGTGCCTTTGTTATGTTTTGGTTGCGTGGACAGGATTTGAACCTGTGACCTTCGGGTTATGAGAGTAACCTGGCACCCATTCCCGCTTCAAAGAAAATCAACAACTTGCTACCAATCCGACAGGTTAGATACGCTCGAACAGCTTCCCATACAACACATGCTTAACATCTTTGCAACCTCTGAGGGTACAACTTAGGGTACAGGGATTTTCAGCAACAGGCTCAATTTAACGTAAAAAGGCAGCGGAAATTAAAGCAAAAAATATAGCAAGGAAGGTTCACACTTTTTTTGGGCTGAGGGGCCAGACACCCGGCTCATACCTGATTTGGAGCAGCACTATTCAGCATTTGTAACCTATGCGCCGCAACAGGTCGCGGCGTTCCTGTCGGTCCTCGTCCGTCTCCACCCCTTTGGGCGGCAGGCCATCGATTACCCCGAGGATTCCCCACCCCTGAAGCGTGGAGGCAACGATAACCTGGAGCGGATTTGCCGTGGCGCAGTAAATCCGGCAAACCTCCGGGCAGTTCTTGATCTGGTTCAGCACGTTAATGGGGTAGGCATCGCGCAGCAGGACGCAGAAGACATGACCGGCGCCGATCGCCTTCAGCGCCTGCACGCATCCCTGGACCAACTCTTCGTCGTTCCCCTCGGTCCTTATCAGGCAGGGACCGGATGCCTCGGTAAAGGCAACTCCGAAGCGGGCCTTTGGTACTGTCGTGGCAATGATCTCATACAGGTCCTCGGCAGTCTTTATGAAGTGTGTCTGGCCTAAGATGATGTTGCATCCCTCGGGATACTCTATTTTCACATCATGTATTTCCACGTTCATGGGTTCCTCCCGGACAAGGCAAACAACCAGCGCCTCGATCAGTGCCAGCGAGCTCAGCTCTCACCTTCATCTAGTGAATCAGGATCCGGCTGATGTCATGCGCCGAGATCTGGTAAGTTCCTTCACCCGTATCTCCGTAAAAGACGGCACTCTCCCGTACGTTGAGCTGGAGGCGGCGTCCGGATTTTAGCAGCAGGTCGGCCTGCACCGTATCGCCACTGGCAGGGCCGAAGCCGATTTCTTTCAGGTCGTGGAAGAAGACATTCATCTCTCCAGCCCCTCTTTTCCCTTCAAGGAAGACCTTTCCGTTCATAGAAAACCTGGTCAACTCGATTCTCACTCCCGCACGGTCGGTAAGCTGCACCTTGAGGTTCTCATCCGTTTTGGGCACCTCTCCTTCCGGTGCGCCTCCCAGGCTACCCATGCCCATCAACAAGGCAGCTGTTAAAAGGACCAGCGCGGCTTTCACTATGTTTCTCATACCGTCTCTCCTTTCAAACTCAAATTGAGTACAGGATAGCACCGGACGAGGTTATGTAAACCTTTTGAATTCACAGAGATGTACAAGAACCCGAAATGACAGCGCCCCGACAGGCGGGGCACATGTTGAACCTATAAGAGATCGGCTGCTGCATGAAACTGGGAACAGGGGTCAGGGAAGAAAGATTGTTACAGGTGAATATTTGGCTACACCTCTCGTGCTTTTCTGATTCTGGAACGATTTGCCATGAGGCGGCTGCAAAACTCGTCTTCGGTTAAAACTGTTTTCCTGGGATCCTGCACACCGATGCTGTGAGTAAGAACTTCCTCGCCGGTAGCCAAAAGATCGTCGGCAAACTCGGCTGACAACAAGGCAGCCTCATATAGCCTATCAAGTAGCTGCTGATATTCCGGCGACAAACGGTCATACGACCTGCCCTGCCACCACAGTGTTTGACTGCTTTGCCATGCTTCGTTTCTTGTTTGGCCAATAGCCTTGGCTTCTTGGCCAGACATCATGCAGATCCGCCTTTGCATTTCAGGATCGTCAAACTTAAATGCCTGAAGCGGTCCCTCCAGACATGCACACTCAAAATTATCCAGGACAAAGACACGTGGAGTAAAGTTTGACAATCTTCCGGCCAGGCCCTTTGTGTAGCCACCAACATCCATAAAGCACCTCGTACCTTCCTGAAATATGCGAGATGAGCAGAAAGCTGTGAACCGGATTGCAAATTTAACCCACCACCGGCATTGTTGAGGCCCACCTACTGTTCATAAGTCTCTGATATTAGTTGCAACTGGGTCATCTTTGGACGCCGATATGGGGTCATTATTGGCAGCCAATTGATAGGTTGCTTGTTCGGAGGGCGGGAACATCATTTGAACGCGTTTGGCAGATTAGAAAACAGGTTTATGCGTGGGCGATGCCCTGTGGCTACAGTATCGCGGACAGGATGAACTTACAGTTATATTAGGCGGTTATGTATCATGAGGCAACCTACCATGTCAACCATTCTTACCATATTTACCAACGTTTGGTGTGCAGTTTGGTGTACAGAAGTCCTCTGAACTGAGTTAGCAAAGGAAACGCGGTTCGAATCCAGCAGGCATCCAAAGAACGCCCTCATCCCAACAGACTAAACACAATTAACACCAAACCTCCTTGTGGCTTCCGTCCAACGAAACACAGGCGGTTCTATCAGAATCCATCACAACCTGCGAAAGTGCTAGTCATCAAGCAGTCCCGAATTTCTGCACAAATACGTCATCCGTCATGGTAAGAAAGAGGATTCCCTCAATCAGGCCAAGCAACTAAGGTATGAAGGTCCAGCAGAAGAAGAGGTACAAAAGGCCCCGGACAACTGTAGAACTTGTGGCCACCTACCCGGCTTTTCTCCTCGTTTTGTTTAGGTTTATCGCAATTGCTTTCTACCATAAATTCATTCAACCAGACCTCAAGTCTCGGCAAATCCCAATGCCCACCCAACCTTGTCGAGATGAGGCTGCTGGAACCGTGACATAGCTTGCAACAACGCGTCCGGTTTAGCTGAAACCACGAGGGTTTCGACAGTCTCCGGTGGCGCGAACTGCTCTTCGATCATATGATGGAAAAATTCAAGGAACCTGTGGTAGTACCCTTCAAGGTTCAATAGCCCGCAAGGCTTCCGGTGTATCCCGAGTTGGGACCAAGTGAGAATCTCGACGAATTCCTCGAGTGTGCCAATGCCGCCGGGTAAGGCAATGAAGCCGTCGGCAAGTTGCGCCATCAGCGCCTTACGCTCGTGCATCGACTCTACGATATGAAGATCGCTCAGGTGCTTGTGGGCCAGTTCCTTCTCGACTAGAAACCGCGGAATCACACCAGTCACCCTGCCGCCTGCACCCAAAACGGATTGCGCCAGCGCTCCCATAAGTCCGACTCCTCCCCCGCCGTACACCAGCTCCATGCCGGCATCTACCAGTGAACGGCCAAGTTCGCGCGCGGACTCCACATAGGCCGGCCGCACACCGGGACTGGAACCGCAAAAGACACAAATTCGTTTCATGCACAAGCCTCCGATAAATTCGCGGTACGGAAACGCTCAAGCAGCGGTTGTCACTACTTTGCCCGGCTTGGATGGTGATTCTTATGGAGTATTTTTGTTGCACCCCAAAAGCCAGCCAGAAGTAGCAATACAAGTAATAATGTAAAATTATTTTCCATGCATGATACCCATAAAACTTGAGGCGGGCCATGCCGCCCGCCTCAAGTTACTTTGAATCACTGTTTGTTTAAGACATCAAGAATTTTATTAGCCTCAGCGAGCTTTTTCTTGAGATTTGCCAGGTCTTTAGCACTGTACTTCTTTTCTCCTTTAGCTACTTCACTGTCTAGCCGCTTGATCTTATCTTGAATTGATTCAGCCTGAAGAGCACATTCCCGTACGCCTTCCTTCGTGTCCATCTTCATGCTGCTGTGGTCTGCCGCAAAAGCCGGCATCGCGCCAAACAAGCCAACTGCCATTGCTACTACCAATAATCTTTTCATACCCGTACCTCCCTCTATTGAGTTCGGAGAAGATAGCTTCTCCTTTCGACCATGTTATTTTAACACTTAATATACTGTGTACAAGATCTTCGCACTACAGGTTTTGCCGTCTTTGAGCTAAAGTTTACACATTATGCCGTATTTGCCTTTTTTGGAAAAATCGAAATCTACTCCGAAGTGCGCCTGCATGCCCATCAGATCATTGATCTGATCAGTCTTTTCCAGATTCTGAACCTTGACCTGACTTCTCCATCGGAAAGTGCTTTACCGGTTTTGGCATCCTTGAACTCAACTGCGATATGGGTGAGTTCTCCTTCATGCCTTTGGGCATTTCCGTATCCGCGGCCTTGAAGGTTACCTTCACACCATCGACCACTTCTTCATGAGCCACATCACCCTGATGGCTGCTATGTCCCATCTCATGACCACCGCCATGATCCATGTCGTGACCACTGTGGTCCATGGCAAATGCAACCGCGTTAGCCGTAGTGCAGCAGGTTCACACGGATAACAAGCAGCATAATGACTGCCGTTTATATGCCGTTGTATTTCCAGTGAGATTCATTGATCGTTCCAGAAGAAACGCGTATCAATGAGCATTTACCTGTTTGCCTGATATGCCTGGTCAATAATTTTGACGTCACCGGCAGAAGCGCCTGGCCGCTGCAACTCTACCTTACCGGTGACCGGTATGGGGCGAGCAAGGGTGTCTTGAACCGGACAGTGTTTTTCCACCAGGGAGATAAGCTTGTTGATGGCTTCTTCCGATGATGGCGACACAATTCGAGTGGTGAATGAAATATTGCTGAAACCTGCAGGCACTGACGCGTCAAGACCAAGGAAACCATGCAAATCAAGATAACCTTTTGCATGTACTTCGATACTTTCGATCTCAATGCCCAACACAGCTGCAAAGGCTCGATAAACGATTTCCTGGCATCCACCCAGAGCAGCGAGTATAAGCTCCACCGGATTCGGCGCTGTGTCATTACCACCCAGTTCGCGCGGTTCGTCGATTGGTACGGTAAAGCCACGGATATCCGAACGCACCGTGAAATTCGACTGTTCCGAATAGGTTGAGGCCCGAAATACGGAATTTGCCAGCTTTGGGTTTTTCGTCACAGCTTCAATCAGATTTTCCACGGAGGCCTTGATAGAATCAGACATGATGACATCTCCTTTGATGTTGAAAGTGATTTTACTGTCCGCCTTGACCGGAAGACGTTGACCTGCCGATAGTCCTGAAGACCGAGCTTATGGCGTCGTCCATCTTCTGTTCATAGAGGTCCCTTTGCCGACTACTGTCCCTAACCTGCATGAGCCGAGAGTATTCCTTCCCATCCTGTTCCGTGACCGGTTGACCACTTGCTATAAATTCAAAGTGCACATGGGGGCCGGTTGACCTTCCGCTGTTTCCTGAAAACGCCACCACCGTACCCAATTCAATCAGCTCTCCGGATGTGACCCGCACGAGGGAGTTATGCCCGTACAGAGTGCGATCACCATTGTCATGCTCGACAATTACTGTCGCACCGTAACCGCGACGTTCACCTGCAAAGACAACTCGTCCTTTACGGACAGCCTGCACAGGGGTGCCGACAGGAACGGCAATGTCGATTCCCCGATGAAAGACAAACTTGCCGCTGCCGAAGGGGTCAAGCCGCAATCCCACCCCCGATGTTATCGGACCGTTCACCGGCAAGTTCAGGTCGGCGTAGCTGTATCCGGGAGTCAATGCCGTTCCGGCAATCAAAATAATCAGAAATAAGACTAAGCCTCGTATGGATGTCAGGTGATCGATCATAAAAGTCTGGTTCATTCCAAGAGAAAAATTTTGCCGGTTTCCCGGTATTTGATATCCAGCAGCATGCTGCCGAAGTTGTGCGGCTCCAGCGGAACTGCCGAGATGTCAGAAACCTTCGATTCCAGCGTAAGCCTCAAAATCTGCTCCGGGCTGTCTGCAGCGAAGAGCACGATGTTCAGTTCGGGATTGATCTCATGTGCGGTTCGCTAGAGCCACCCCACGAGAGAACAATACTATGCCTGCCCCATCAGGGTAACCAGTGTGACGATGGTAGCGATCCCCACCATAAGGCCGATGGTCAAAAAGGCCATTTTGGCCTTGCGCCGTTTCAAAGGTTATCGATGGAAATGGCGTGCCGTTTCATCAGAAATATCTCGCTCCACCCTTGAGGTCAGAAACCTTGATAACGACATTACCGCCAGTTGCTCGGCTGGGGAGGTAGCCGGGATTGCAACCACCGGTGGCGTTAGGACCGAGCTTGGCAATGGCGAACTTCTGGTTGCAGTTCTTGCAATTCATCCTGTCACCCTGCTGTTCATATCCCTTTTTTGACTTGTAGCAGGAGTCGCAGGCGTCAAACGCGGCCTTGAAGCTGCCGTCAGCCGCCTTGGCCACAAAGAAGGTGATCTCCTTACCGCCATTTTTATACTTAAAGAAATGCGCCTTTCCGTCAGAAACCTTGGACACGGCTATGATTGCCGCATCGCCGCTCACCTTGGCTTTTTCATATTTGCCCAGCGAAAAGGCAAATGCGCTGACCACACCCGTTACCAGAACTGCAACCGCCACCACTGCCCAGACAATCCGCTTTACCTGTTTTGCCGCCATTTTGTTCTCCTTTTTTCAACCTTGTTTGCTCCGCACCCGCCACACCCGCCGCAACCGCCTGACGGGACTGTTTGCTGTCCGATATTCTTAACGGTGATTTTGCTTGAAGCGTTCCAGGGAAATCGCTTCCGACACCATACTGTCATAATCGGTGGCTTCAACCTTTGCACCGCAAGTTTGTCAGGCTGCACGACCTTGGTATCACAGCCAACAAAGATCCACCCGTTTTCTACGTCAACCTGAGTGGCAGCGACACAACATTTATAGTTATCAACTACTATGCCAATCGCGGAAGTCATGTAACGATTTATTATTACATATCATTAGCCAATTGATATTATAGTCTGGCCGGATACGATTGGAGAATATTCAAATACGATGAATAATATTCCACTATCATCCCGACTCGGAGCTCAGGTGGGATATCGGTGTCTTTCCGTCATCCGCTAACTGATGAGCAGTCGTCTGATCGGTTTCCACACCACGACTGTTCAGAAACAGAGTGGAGCCGATTAGGATATGCCGTCCGTCAACCTCCGCTTCTATGCCTTGTCCAGAATCGCGTTGAAATAAGTGGGCGCTGGCCGCTCCACCCCCCTCTCACAGCAGAGCGCACTATTGCCTCGCCAAGCGGGTGTTCTCTGCCCGTTCCTCTGATGCCACCAATTACAGCAACGTATCTTCGTCCACGCCTACTGCTACAAGGTCAGTAACCGTTGGCACACCACAGGTGATGGAGCTGGTCTTGTCAAGGGCTATCGTCGTCAGCTTATGATCTGATTCCAGCGCCTTGCGTGTAACTGCGGGGCTATGGAACGATTTGGAGATGATTGGCGGGTATTATGAAGGTGGCGCGGGGTTATAAATCTACGGTGTACCAGATTCACTCAGAACCACTCTGGTGCACATCCCGGTAACGGTCTGCTATCTCCCGTAGTTCTTTCGGGTCCAGCGACAAAAACGCCGCCACAACAGCGGGATCGAAATGGCTCCCGTTCTGTCCTTTTATTGCCGCAACAGCATCAGTGTGTCCTATCGGCGAACGATACGGCCGTTCGGAGGTCAGCGCGTCGTAGACATCGGCTACAGCAAAAAGTCGTGCTCCAAGCGGAATTTCTCCTCCCGTGAGCCCACGCGGATATCCTGTGCCATCATACCACTCATGATGGGCGTGAACGATCTCCGCAGCATCCTTGAGAAAGCCGATGCGCTTTAGAATTCGGAATCCCGCTTCTGGATGTTTGCGCATCTCCTGCCACTCATCATCCGTCAGCTTATTAGGCGTCAGGAGAATCCTGTCCGGAACGGCGATTTTTCCGACATCGTGCAGTAGTGCCCCGAAACCGATCTCTCGCAGCAACTTTCCATCAACCCCGTACCTTATCGCCAGCAGTTCAGTATACTCCCGCACTCGCTGTGAATGCAGCCGGGTGTTGTGCTCCCGCAGATCAAGCGCCGACACTAGGCCGAGCAAAGTTTCCTCGTTGGCATTGGCAAGCTCTTTGAGAAGCAACCGTTGTCGGTCGAACAGCCAGCCGGGGACAACGGCGGCTACCCAGAATCCAGCCAGTTCTCCCACCTGATTAGCCTGCTCCATGTAATTACCCGGCCAATCAAGAAATGCATGCAACGTGAAAAGTAGACTCACTGCCAGTGCCGTCAAGCATGCACCCCGCAAGCCAAACCAAGCCGCTGCCATGACCGGCGGCAGGAAGTAGAGTTTGCGAAGGATAATATGGATCTTGTGATAGTAATGCGGTTCAGTGGGCGTCAGATAGTGCAGTAAGGCGATTATAGTGATTGTCCCCGCCAAGATAATGACCTTGTCACACGAAGGGTTTGGATCGTTCATGACTTTATCCTGTTCAATCATATTGCGAAGATCAACAGAGCGATAGATCTGCAGAAAATTCTCCGATTACGGAAGGGTAGTGTAGCATATTCCTTATTGCCAAAGCCCACTATTCCAAACCCTAATTACATATAATCTCAAATTTTTAACAGGTTATACCAACATTCAAAAGATGGCACGCAAGTTGATATTTGTTAAACGTAACAGGCGGGCATTCGCCTCAATCTCAAATTTCAAAGGAGAGAAGACAATGAAAAAAAACATGATCATCGGTACGGTACTGGCACTAGGGATACTTTCGATTGGCGCTTTTTCAGCCTCGGCAGCCAGCACCTGCGGCAAATGCGCGGACAAGCAAGCGATCCAGCAGTTCACCCAAGAAACAGACACTCTGAACTCAACCCTGACGGCAAAAGGCATTGAACTGCGTGGCCTCTATGCTTACGACGGCATCGATATCCACAAGGTGAACGCGCTTGAAGCAGAAATAAAAGAACTCAATGACAAGATCAATGCAGCCGCGCACACCTAAAACATTATCTCCCATAGCCTCCTGCACACTTGATTCACCGAAACTTGTCGTGGCAGGCTGCACAGGTCTCCTCAACAGCCTTAAATGCGGTGCTAGCCTCCACAAATTCTCCCTTTTTGGATAACTCCAACACCATCGTCGTCTTTTGCTCCAGCCTCCCCGCAAGGGCAACAAAGTCCATTTTCCTCTTGAAGTTGCGGTGCGGCCTAGACTTTTTGAGATCGGGTATCGCCTGCAGGATCTTGTTCGCCTCTTTCTCGGCTGTTGCAGTGTCCTTGTTTTGGAGTGCTGTTTCGAGTCGGGCGGACGCAACTGAAAACATTGGCATCATTGCGTGGAGCTTCTGCATCTGCTGGTCAGTGGCCCCCTTTTTGGAATGCCCCTCGTGTGCGAAAACCAAACCACTCGTCAACACCAACCCTATCAGAAATACGCCGACCATTACTCCCGTTTTTTTCATTAGCTCTCCGGTCAAATCTGGGTGCTGTATAGTAGGGTTAACTACAACAAATCTTTTGAGATATTCAACCTACGAGACCGAACAAAAGGCAGGCCGAAAGCAGCCTGCCCCTTATATATTTTGAAATCTTGATCTGGAACTAGTGCTTCTGTAGACCTCTCAGCAGGTCATTGGCTTCTTTCAGCTTTGCGTTGAGGACCTTCAGGTTCTCAAGAGACTTTTCGTCAGCACCTTGCTGGCTGATCGCTGCTTTCAGCTTGGCGATTCTTTCCTGAATGCTGTCGACTTCTTGAGCACAATTTTTGAGAAGCATTTCGCATTCTCTCGCGCACTGCTCGTCGCTCGTCTGGTGGGAAGCACCATGGTGTGTCATGTCATCAGCCAGGGCGGGCGCCGCTACTGCGAAAAGAGACACTGCCAACAACATTACTAGTTTCTTTTTCATCCCCGATTCCTCCTTTGGAATTGATAGTACTATTTAGAGGTGTACCAAAATTTGGTAGAGCGAACTTTGCCATCTTTGAGTTGGAACTTACACATCACACCGTACTTCCCCTTCTTGGACAGATCAAAATCGGCACCGAAGTGGCCCTGCATCCCCATTAGATCCTTGGTCTGCTCCGACTTGTCCGGTCCCTGAACTTTCACCTTCACCTCGCCTTCAGTCAGTGCTTTGCCGGTCTTAGCATCCTTGAACTCGACAGCGATGTGGTGGGTCTCTTTCATTTCCATTGGCATTTCCATTTTCATGGCCTTCATGTGTTCCTTCATGCCCATGACTTTGAAGGTCGCCTTTACCCCGTCTACTACTTCTTCATGAGCCACGTCGCCTTGATGTCCACCATGCCCCATATCCATGCCGGCCATAGAGCTGTGATCCATAGCGAAGGCCCCCATAGGTGCTGCGAGAGCAAAAAAAGCTGCAACGAGAACGGTAACTTTTTTCATGCGGTAATTCTCCTTTGGTTATAGACGAAATTCAGGTCAAATAATGCATCTGTCATACCAACCTATAAGTATCTAATTTTAGGTTAGTCTTCAACGCAGACAGGTCCTAACGTAGAGACTATTCCACAACGCCGTAGCATATTCCGCACTAGAGTACTAGTGGTGCGTGTGACCGCCCCCGTACATCTGGCCGCCAGTTTCGTAGTTATCGGAGCGATAGGCTAGGACTAAAGCCTCTATGGCTGGAAAAACGAGGCGGGGTCCACTATCTGCCCAAACACAGCATCCATATCTCACAACTCTACTGGGCCTCTCTTATAAAATGAAATCTCAGCGGGAATTTGCTTATCTTACTTTCTGCATATCATGGGAGAACCACAAAGCAGAACAGCCACCTACTGCCTCCATGGGTTTTTCCTTCACGTGCGAGATATGGCGGACGTAAGGACCATAAATGTGTGGTGGTACTACATGCCATAGCGCCCGCATGTGACCACGAACACACCATGACCCTCGTCAACTACTTGCATATATAAAGTTGGCCATATCATTCGTCAGTACAGGACCTTCGGTTGCATTCTATGGGATCATGAAACTAGCTTGGTCTTAAATAGGAGGGTTGATGCTTGAGGGGGTGTAATTGATGTGGGGAGGTGTCTTACTCGGAGGAGCTTGTGCGGACAAGCGAGGACATAGTGCTATACAGCAAAGAGCTTAAACAGAGAGAATGCCTCTATCTGCGTCAGCATTTGCGTCAGACTAACAAAAAAGCCACTTAGCTTTTGAGGTCTAAGTGGCCGTTGTGTTTTGGTTGCGGGGACAGGATTTGAACCTGTGACCTTCGGGTTATGAGCCCGACGAGCTACCAGACTGCTCCACCCCGCGTCATGGACAACTCAACTCTTATACTACAGGCGTCCGCGCCAGTCAATGTAAACATTCCCGCCTTACGCTTTTTTCAGGGTCAGCCTCTGTCGCACGACCTCGAACAGGAAGATTCCTCCTGCTACGGAGGCATTTAACGAATTGACGCCCCCCTGCAGCGGGATGCTGACGATCTCGTCGCACCCTTTTCTGACCAGCGGACGGATCCCCTCCCCTTCCCCACCTATTACGAGAGCGACCGGACCGGTGAAGTTCTGCTGGTAGAGGGTGTGCTTTGCGGAGCCGTCGGCTCCGTAGATCCAGAAACCGGCCTTCTTCAGACTCTCCAGCGCCTGGGAGATGTTGGTCACCTGAGCGACGGGAATCGTCTCGGTGGCGCCGGCTGAAGACTTCTCTGCCACTGCCGTGACTCCCGCTGCGCGGTCCTTGGGGATGACGACGGCGTCTGCTCCGGCACAGGCGGCGCTCCGAATCAGGGCTCCCAGGTTGTGCGGGTCCTGCACGCTGTCTAGCACCAGGATCAATCCCTCCTGGTTTCCTTTCAGTTCTGCCAGTACGTCGTCCAGATCGGCATAGGGGAACGGCTCAGCCTTGACCGCTACGCCCTGGTGATGATCGGTGCCGCAAAGACGGTTCAGATCGCCCTTCTCGCGCTGGCGGACCGGGATCTTCTTCTCTGCGGCCAGCTTAAGCAGCTTCTCCAGGCGTTTATCGGCACTGGTGCCGGCTACGAAAAGCTCGTAGATCTCGCGCGAGCCGCGCAGGGCTTCCATTACCGGGTTCAGACCGTAGATGATTTCTTCTTTTGACATATTCCTCTCAACAACTTTTTAAACCATTGGCCACGGAGAACTTCGGAGAAAGACCGTCACCCTCCCTGTCCCTCCCCCTCCGGGGGCGGGAACCAAAATGGACGAATCCCGTCTGACGGGGACTAGCCGGCTACGATCTCGTCTACTATCTTTTGCGCGGCATCTACCGGGCTCTGGGCGGCGGCTATGGGGCGACCGATAACGAGGTAGTCGGCTCCGGCTTTGACTGCTTCGGCAGGTGTCATGATCCTCTTTTGATCGTCTGCGGAGGCGAAGCTCGGACGGACGCCGGGGGTCACGACGAGGAAGTCTTTGCCGCAGGCTTCCCTGATCAGATCAACTTCCTGCGGGGAGGCTACCACACCGTCTACGCCTGCGCTCTTTGCCAGCTTGGCGAGCTTCACTACCATCTCCGGCACCGGGAGCTCGATCCCGATCCCGCGCAGGGTTTCTTCGTTGGAGGAGGTGAGTACGGTGATGGCGAGGACCTTGGGACGCGGAGTGCAACCGCTGAAGTTCTTGTCCAGGGTCTCCATGGTCTTGTTCATCATCTCGTAGCCGCCCATCGCGTGCAGGTCGCAGAGCTGCACGCCCAGGTTCGCGGCTTCAAGGGTAGCCATGGCCACGGTGTTCGGAATATCGTGATACTTGAGGTCGAGGAACACCTCGCCGCCGCACTTCTGGATCATGCGGACCGCGGCGGGGCCGCAGGCGGTGTAGAGCTGCTTGCCGACCTTGAACATGCCGACGTGCTGGGAGAGGAGCTCGGCCCAGTACTGCACGTCGCTGAACTCCTTCACATCCATGGCGAAAATTATCTTCTTGATTGCTTCTTCTCTGGTCATATTTTAAATCCTTAAAAACTTGAAAGCTCACCACAGAGGTCACAGAGGCTCACGGAGGTCCCGGAGTAATACAGGGTCAAACCAACTGTTTGGCCGCTGCGACTCAAGCGTGCCTCTGTGTCCTCTGTGGTTAAATGCTTTTTGGTTTGATCTTTTGTTGTTAAACCTGCAGCGCCTCTTTGACGGCGGCTTTTACCTTGGCTATGGCTTCGGCGATGGGGAGCACCTCTACTTCACCGCTTCTCCTCTCCTTCAGCTCGACTTTGCCTTCTGCCAGGGCCTTTGCGCCTACAACTATGCGCAACGGAATCCCGATCAGGTCGGCGTCCTTGAACTTGAATCCCGGACGCTCGTCGCGGTCGTCGAGAAGCACTTCTATCCCCGCATCGAGAAGCTCCTGGTAGATCGACTCGGAGGCGGCCTTGACCTCGTCCTCTTTCGCACTCAAGGAGGAGATGATGCAGTGGAAGGGCGCGATGGGAATCGGGAAGATGATGCCGTTCTCGTCGTGGTTCTGCTCGATGCAGGCGGCGACGGTGCGCCCGACGCCGATGCCGTAGCACCCCATGAAGATGGTCTGCTCTTTGCCGTCGGCGTCGAGGAAGGTGGCCTTGAGCGCCTTGGAGTACTTGGTGCCGAGCTTGAATACGTGGCCGACTTCGATGCCGCGCCAGATCTCCAGCTTCCCGCTGTCGCAACGGGGGCAGGCGTCGCCGATGACGACGTTCCTGATGTCGACGAAGCCGCTGACGCTGAAGTCGCGCCCAAGGTTCACGTTTTTCAGGTGCGTGTCTGCTGCGTTCGCGCCGGTGACGAAGTTGTGCATCCCCTCCAGGGAGAGGTCGGCTACGACTTTCACCTTGCCGGCAAGACCCACCGGACCGGCGTACCCGGTCGGAGCACCGGTGACCTTGAGGACCACATCGTCCGGGGCCATTTCCAGCTCCGCGCAGCCAAGGTGGTTTTTCAGCTTGATCTCGTTCAAATCGTAGTCGCCGCGGATCAGGGCCACCACGGGCTCGCCGTCTGCGACCAGCACCAGCGTCTTCACTACCTGGGTGTTCTGAACGCCAAGGAAAGCTGCCACGTCCTCGATGCTTTTCTGTCCCGGAGTGCTGACGTGCTCCATCGGACGCGGGTCGGCATGCTCGACCGCCTCTCCCTTACGGGCCTCGGCCTTTTCCATGTTGGCGGCGTACTCGCAGGCAGAGCAGGAGACGATGGCGTCCTCGCCGGAGTCGGCCAGAACCATGAACTCGTGCGAGTAGTTGCCCCCGATGGTGCCGGTGTCGGCTTCAACGGCGCGGAACTTCAGCCCGCAGCGCTCGAAGATGCGGCGGTAGGCCTTGTACATCTTCTCGTAGGAGACGTCGGCGCCCGCCTCGTTCACGTCGAAGGAGTAGGCGTCCTTCATGATGAACTCGCGGCCGCGCATCAGGCCGAAGCGGGGGCGGATCTCGTCGCGGAACTTTCCCTGGATCTGGTACAGGTTGATCGGCAGCTGGCGATAGCTGCGGACTTCCTTGCGGATGAGGTCGGTGATGACCTCCTCGTGGGTGGGGCCCATGCAGAACTCGGCGTCCTTCCTGTCGTTGAAGCGGAGGAGCTCCTTGCCGTAGAACTCCCAGCGCCCCGACTCCTTCCAGAGCTCGGCCGGTTGGACGGCAGGCATCAGCAGCTCGATGGCGCCGGCGCGGTTCATCTCCTCGCGGACGATGGCCTCGACCTTGCGGATGGAACGAAGGCCGAACGGGAGGTAGTTGTAGATGCCGGCGGCAAGCTTCCTGATCATGCCGGCGCGCAGCATCAACTTGTGGGAGATGACCTCCGCGTCAGAGGGAGTCTCCTTGACCGTCGGAATAAAGTACTGGGAATAACGCATGAATCGACCTCACTATGAATTAAAAACCTAAAAGCATTTACCACAGAGGACACAAAGGAACACTGAGGTAAAACCAAAAACTAAAACTATAAAACCTTTAGCCACGGAGACCGTCTGAGAAAACGAAAAAGGCTCTGTGAGTGCCTTTTGCCTTTTACCGAATAAACCTCAGTGGCCACCGTGAACCTCCGGGACCTCTGTGTTCCGCCTTTCGGCTCTAGGTGTTCTTCAACACTTCTTCCACCAAGGCATCGGCCAGCTCTGCTTCGGGGACCTTGCGCAGGATCTCGCCGTGCCTGAAAAGAAGCCCCTCTCCCCTACCCCCGGCTATGCCGAAGTCGGCCTCGCGGGCCTCGCCGGGACCGTTGACGGAGCACCCCATGACGGCGACGGTGAGTTTCTTGTCCAGGTGCGCCAGGCGCCGCTCTACTTCCTCGGCTACCGGTATCAGGTTCACCTGGCAGCGCCCGCAGGTGGGGCAGGAGACGAAATTGATGCCGCGCGTCCTCAGGCCGAGAGACTTGAGGATGTCATACGCCACCCGCACCTCGTCTACCGGGTCGCCGGTAAGCGAAACACGCATGGTGTCGCCGATCCCCTGGTGCAAAAGGATGCCGAGGCCTACTGAGGACTTGACGGTTCCGGCGAAGATGGTCCCGGCCTCGGTGACGCCTATGTGCAGCGGATACTCCACGGCATCCGAAAGAAGCCGGTACGCCTCCAGGGTCCGGAGCACGTCGGAGACCTTGATCGATATCTTTATCTGCTGGTACCCCAGATCCTCGAGGATGCGCACGTGCCCCAGCGCCGACTCGACCATGGCCTCGGGAGTCGGGTGCCCGTATTTAACCAGCAGTTCCTTTTCCAGCGAACCGCCGTTGACGCCGATGCGTATGGGGACGTTGCGCTCGGCCGCGGCCTTCACTACCTCGGCGACCTTCCACTTCTCGCCTATGTTGCCGGGGTTTAGACGCAGCCCGTCCACTCCGGATTCCAGCGACTTCAAGGCGAGCTTGTAGTCAAAATGTATGTCGGCTATGAGCGGCATGGGGGAGCCGGCCTTGACAGCCGCGAGGGCTACGGCGGCGTCCATATCGGGTACCGCACAACGTACGATCTCGCATCCGGCGGCTGCAAGCCGACCGATCTGTCCAAGGGTCGCGGCGACGTCACGTGTGTCGGTCGAGCACATGGATTGGACGGAGCAGGGAGCGCCTCCGCCGACCGGGATATTCCCTATCATGATCTGCCGGGTCGATTTTCTCATAGCGGGCCATAGTAGCTAAAAGTAGTAGGAAATGCAAGGATGAAGGGGCGGCGGGTTGTGCGATGATGGGACTAGACTTAAGCCACATAGTCTGGATCTTACAGTGCTATCCGATATTGAGCTACACCGGGTAACCCAGGTGAATTCGGCGGTTGACAGGAACCTGTTTTACCCTTATGTAAGAGAGATGAAAAATAAAAGCCAAGCCCCAAAAAGAGATAGAGTGAAACAGGTTGCACAGGACGGCAGGTCCAAACAGTTAGACAACTCGCGTCCCCAGCCTCAGAAGTCATACAGGAAATCTGACCCGGCCAAAACCGAAGGTGCCGCGCCCCGCGCTACATCCAGCCACTCCAAGACCTCGTCAACTACAGCGCGCAAAACCAAAGCAGCCCCGACTGAGCGAGCCGAAGCTCCGCGCAGCCCCAGGGGCGAGGCCCCTGTAGCCGGCTATGGCTCACGACCCGCCCAGCCTAAGGGTGACCGTTCTGCGCATCCCGCAGCGGGCAAAACCGGTGACAGGAAACCGACCGGAAAGACAGCCGGCAACAGACCGGACCGGGCCCCTGCAGCAAAGGGAGGTGCAGCGCGTAAAGAAGAGCGTCAGCCCGCGCTGCGCAGCGGGCAGGTACTGGAGCTTAACATCCTCACCACCAACGACGAGGGTTTCGGGGTGGCGAACCACGAAGGAACCCGCGTGCTGGTGGCCGGGGGGCTTCCGGGCGAGGTGCTGGTGGCGAAAATCACCTATGTCGGGCGCAGGGAAGCCTTCGCCAACACCATCAAGTGCCTGAAGCGTTCCCCGGACCGCAACCCCTCCCCCGCCTGCACGCTGGGACGTGTATGCGACGGTTGCGGCTTGATGCAGATGCGCTACCCGGCCCAGCTGGCGTGGAAAAAGGCGCTGGTCGCGCGCCACTTCAGGAAATACTCTTCTCTTTACGAGGTACCCGTCAGGGAAACCATCGGCTCCCCCAGGGAACTTGGCTATCGCAACACCGCGAAGCTGGTCATCGCCGGGAAGAACAACGATCCGGTGATCGGCATCTACCGTCGCAACACCCATGACGTGCTGGAGATCGAGGATTGCGCGCTGCACCACCCGCTCATCAACAAGGTGGTGAAGGCTGCCAAGGCCGGGATCAAGAAGGGAAAGGTGCAGATCTACAACCCCAAGAGCGAGATGGGGCTTTTGCGCTACCTGGTGGTCCGCGTGGCCGAGAAGAGCAACCAGGCCATGGTGGTGCTGGTGACGACGGACCAGGGATACAACGAGATGCACCACCTGGCGAAGTTCATCCAGCAGGCGGTCCCCGAGGTCGCGGTGGTGGCACAGAATATCAACACCTCGACCGGCAATGTGATCTTCGGCACCAAGGACCGATCCATAACCAAGGCGCAGACGCTGAAGGCGTTCGTGGGAGACAAGATCTTCAACCTCTCGCCCCATTCCTTCTTCCAGGTCAACAGCGGCGCAGCGCGCATCATCTACGAGAAGGTGCGGGAGTTGGCGAGCCTCAAGGGGACCGAGCGGGTCATCGACGTCTACTGCGGCATCGGCGGCATCTCGCTGTTTCTGGCCGACCAGGCGCGCGAAGTGGTCGGCATCGAGTTCGTCGAGGCGGCGGTCGCCGACGCCACCATCAACGCGGCGTTGAACCACGTGGAGAACTGCCATTTCGAGGCCGGCGACGCCGCACACCTGATAGACGAGATCGGCGAGGAAGGAGGCGCCGACCTGATCGTACTCAACCCGCCCAGGAAAGGGTGCGACGAGAAGGTGCTGAAAAGCGTGGCCGCCATCAAGCCCCCCCGCATCATCTACGTTTCCTGCTCGCCGGAAACGCTGGCGCGTGACCTCGACATCCTCTCCGGGCTTGGGTACCGCACCATGGAGGTGCAGCCAGTGGACATGTTCCCGCAGACGGTGCATGTCGAGGACGTGGCGCTGCTCGAATTGAAGCAGGCTTAAGCTATAGATCAGGCGACGATTCAAAGCGGCAGCAATGCCGCTTCAAGGGTGGCCATGGACGCTTTGATCCTACGACTGAAGAAGTTCTTCCCCGCGTCCCTTCACTCCCGTATCTTCCTCACCGGCGGCATGGTGCGCGACTTCCTGCTGGGAGTCGCCTGCCAGGATGTAGATCTCGCGGCGGCGATTCCCGCCGCGGAACTCGCCTCTCTCGGCTTCCGCCTGGTCGAATCCAAGAGCACCCCCAACATATACTTCAGTTACCGCCAGGAGTTTGGAAAGATCGAGGTCACCCGCCTGGAGTCCGTTGAGGAACTGGAGGCTGACCTTCATCGCCGCGACTTCAGGGTGAACGCCGTGGCGATGAGCCTGGACGGCGCGCTCATCGACCCGCTGGGCGGAGAGTCCGACCTCGAGCGGCGTACCCTGCGCGCCTGTACCCCGACCAGCATCAGCGATGACCCCTTGAGGATGTTCCGTGCCTTCCGTTTTGAGTGCGAAGGATGGCGTCTGGACCGCGAGACCGAATCCATCCTATCTGGCGGTGACTGGTCCGACGCCTTCGCCAACATCCCGGTAGAGCGCTTCTCCCAGGAGATGCTCAAGGCCCTGGCCAAGCCCGACCCCGCCCGCTTCTTCCGGCGCATGCTGGAGTTCCAGGTGGGGCAAAACTACCTCCCTGAAATCTTCGAAATGGCGCAGGTCATGGCGGGACCGCCGCAACACCACCCGGAGGGGGATCTGTTAACACACTCCGTGCAGGTGCTGGAGCGTATGGCCGCCCTCACCAGTGACGTCAACGGCCGCTTCTGTGCGCTCTTCCATGACCTGGGAAAACTCTACACCCCAAAGGACCAGCACCCGAAGCACCACGGACACGCGGCCCTCGGGGCAAAAGCTGCCGACCCCTTTTGCAGGAGACTGCGCCTGCCGTCGGTGCTGCTGCGCGCCCTGAATGCGACCAATAAGCTGCACGACAAGGCGAACAAATGGGAAGAGCTCAGGGACTCCACCAGGATCAGGCTGGCACTGGACGCGGTCAAGGGGGGTATAGCTGATTTTCTTCCGCTGCAGGTTGCAGCAGACTGCGGCGGGACCATGCCGGGGTGGGACGAGGCGCTCAGGGTGGCGTCGCTCAACGCTGCGCAACTGGGAATAGAGCCTGGGATGCTCGACAGCAAGGTGACACCGCCGGAGAAGCTGCAGCAGATCATCATGCAGCGAAGGGTGGAGGAGCTGAGAAAAAAATGATCAGGGGCTTCCCTCACCCTGTCCCTTGTGTTTTCCTAGCTTTTCTCCGTGTCTCCGTTGCCGACATTTTTGGCTTTGTTCTTATGGTTGCGGTATAACCCGAGTTTCGGCACCGAACTGTCGTAGATCATGTCAAACATGTGCTCTATCCTGAAGAATGCAGCTAAAACCGCCGGGTCGAAATGGGCCGCGGGATTGATCCTTTCATCCCCATCCCTGAAAACAGCCACCGCTTCTTCGTGAGTCCTGGCTCCCTTGTAGCTCCTCTTGGAACGCAACGCATCATAGACGTCCGCCACCTTGACGATGCGCCCGCCGATGGGAATCCTCTCCCCACGCAGCCGCTTCGGGTATCCCGTGCCGTCCCAGTTCTCGTGATGGGCCAAAGCGATCTGGTGCGCGAGCCTGAGCCTCGGCGAGTCCCCAATGATCTCAGCGCCGAACGCCGGATGCTGCCTGATCAGTTGCATCTCCTTCGCATTAAGCAGACCCTTCTTGAGCAGGATTTCCGACGGTATCTTCATCTTCCCTACGTCGTGCATCTGCGCCGAGATGGAGATGTCCTCGATGAACTCGACGTTGAACCCCATGTTGGCGGCAAGGGCACCGGAATAGCGGTTGACGCGGACTATGTGCCTGCCGGTGTCCTCTTCCGCCGCCTCACAGGCCCGCGCCAAAGCCTCTATGGTGTAGTTGAACGCCTGCTCCGTCTCGCGCATCCCGTTTGACACCGCCAAAAGCGATCCCATGACCACGGCCGCGCTCCGCAGCACGTCGGCATCGTACTCGGTGGCGCGCCCCGGGTAATTGAAGGCCTCGATGATGCCTGCAGGCTTGCCGCTGATGCGGCAGCTCACGAAGTTGAGAATCGGCTCCGCCATCGCAGCCACCACCTTGGGATGGAAGAAACCCTGGAACTCCTCTACGCTGGAACAGATGTCCTTCCAGTTGATTGCTACCACCTGCCCCCCACCTTCCAGAAGGACCAGACTGCTGGCGTAGCTCGAACCGGTTTCGATACAGATGACGTCGGAGCGCTCTACCAGACGCTCGTGGCGCAGGTGGAACACCCTGCCGTTGCAGCAGGCGGCGTCGGCGCTCTCGCTGGCGATGAGGATGCCAGAAGGGCCGCGTACCCCGTTGCCACCTAAAAGCTTCACGAGGACCTCGCCGTATAGTTCGTCGCTGGTGAACTTGCGGCGCTTCAGTCCCTGCAGAGTCTCGTCTGTAAGTCCGATCAGGTCCAGCGTCTGTCTTAGCGCCATGTGGCAAAGTTCGAGTGACACGATCACTCCCGGTTCTCATTGAGGATGCTGGTCTTATTCTTATATCGAATATTCAATGGAATTTCAAAGTGATCAGACTGCGGCGCTTTCCAACCCCAAAGCAAATCCCCCCTGTCCCCCCTTCGCAAAGGGGGGAACTTTGGGGTGCGTGCTGCGCTTCGAGCGCATCTATACCAAAGGGTCCACCAAATTATTCAAAAAAAAGGGCCCGGCGTTTCCGCCGGGCCCTTCGGTGTTACATACGCAGGCTGAGATTATGCGCGTGCTGCGATAGCCTTCTCGTAACCCATCTGGAACGCTTTCTTGTTCAGCTCGACGAAAGCCTCCGGAACGCGGGCCAGAACTGCCTTCTCTGCGCCTTCCTTGGAAACGACTTGAGTGAGAGCAACCATGGCGCCCAGCGCCACGATGTTAGCAACGATCTCACGGCCGACTTCGTTCTTCGCGGTGTTGATGATCGGGAAGGCAACGGTTTTGAAGTTGCCTTTCGGGATGTTCTTCACCAGGTCGGAGTCGATGAGCAGCACGCCCCCTTCCTTCAGGTCGTGGGAGTACTTGTCGGCCGCTTCCTGGGTCAGCGCCAGCAGCGCGTCGACCACGGTCGCTTTCGGGTAGTCGATCATGGAGTCGGAGATGACGACTTCCGACTTGGATGCACCACCCCTTGCCTCCGGGCCGTAGCTCTGGGACTGAACTGCCTGCTTACCGTCGTAGATCGAGGCGGCTTCTGCCATGATGACGCCGGCAAGGATGAGACCCTGCCCGCCAGCCCCGGAAAATCTGATTTCATATCTCTGAGACATCTGAGGTTCTCCTCCTTTGTTATTTCTTGGCGCGCTCAATGACCTTCGCGTATTCGTCGGTGTAGTTCGGCTTCTCTTCCTTGTACAGGACGCCGGTGAGGATCTTGCCCTCGAGCTGCTCCGGGGTCATCTTCTCGGCGGCCTTCACCGGAACCGCGACGTCCTTCAGGCGGTTCATCATCTCGATGACCGACTTGAACTTGTTGCGGCGACCGTAGGTGGTCGGGCAGTCGTCGAGGATCTCGACTACGGAGAACCCTTTGTGCTGGATCGCTTCGGCGATCAGCTTGTCGATCTGGGTTGCATGGTATGCGGTGCCGCGTGCCACGAAGGTGGCGCCTGCGCCGATGGCAAGCTTTGCGACGTCGAATGCCGGGTCCGGGTTGCCGTACACGGTGGTGGAAGCCTTGGCGCCGGTCGGGGTGCACGGGGAGAACTGGCCACCGGTCATGCCGTAGATGTTGTTGTTCATGATGATGTAGGTCATGTCGATGTTTCTGCGGCAGGCGTGGATGAAGTGGTTGCCGCCGATCGCGGTGCCGTCGCCGTCGCCGCCGACGAGAATCACGTTCATCTCCGGCTTGGCCATCTTCACGCCGGTTGCGAACGCAGCGGCGCGGCCGTGAGCCGTGTGGAGGGTGCAGAAGTCGAGGTAGCCCGGAAGACGCGATGCACAGCCGATACCGGAAACGATGGCGGTGTTGTTCTTCTCAAGACCAAGGGTGTCGATCGCGCGGATCAGGCCCTTCATGATAATCCCGTGACCGCAGCCAGGGCACCAGATGTGCGGCAGCTTGCCGGGACGGATGTACTTATCGTAATCAAAAGCCATGTTACTTAACCTCCTTGATCTTTTCGAGGATCTGCCCCGGGTTGATCGGCTCCCCGTCGACGCGGAAGATGCCGGTCACAGTGGTCTTCCCTTCAACGCAGCGCTTCACTTCACCGGTGCACATGCCGAGGTTCATCTCCGGGGTGATGATAGCCTTCACCTTGGCGCCGAGGGCAGCGATCTGCTTGTCCGGGAAAGGCCAGAAGGTCTTGATCCTGAAGAGGCCGGCCTTGATCCCCTGCTTCCTTGCCTCGTTCACCGCGAAGCGGGCGGAACGGGAGGTGGAGCCGAAAGCAACGACGGCGACTTCTGCGTCTTCCAGCTGGTATTCCTCGAAGGTGACGATATCGTCGATGTTCGCGTCGACCTTGCGGACCTGCCGCTCTTCCTCAGCCTGCACCAGGGCGGCCTTGGTGGTCGGGAAGCCGTCCTCAGCCTTGTTGAGGCCGGTCACGTGGAAGCGGTAGTCGGAACCGAAAGCTGCCAGCGGCGGAACGTCGCCGAACTTGGTGTCGTACGGCTTGTACTCAGCCGGAGAAACGCTCGGAGCGGTGCGGTTGATGACTTCCATCTCGCCCGGCTCGGGGAACACGATGCGCTCGCGCATGTGGGCGACGATCTCGTCGGGCATGACCATTACCGGGGTGCGGTATTTCTCGGCCAGGTTGAAGGCGCGAACCGTCTCTTCGAACAGCTCCTGGACGGAAGCCGGAACGAGGCAGATGGCGGGGTGGTCACCGTGGGTGCCCCACTTGGCGCACATCACGTCGGACTGGGAAGGGCCGGTCGGCATGCCGGTGGACGGGCCGCCCCTCATGACGTTGACGATGACGACCGGGGTCTCGGCGATGCAGGCGTAACCGATCAGCTCCTGCTTCAGGGAGAGGCCAGGACCCGAGGTAGCGGTAAGCACCTTCGCGCCGGTGAGCGACGCGCCGATGACGGAAGCCATCGCGCCGATCTCGTCTTCCATCTGGATGAATTTGCCGCCGATTTTCGGAAGCTCTATGGAGAGAACCTCTGCAACTTCGGTGGAGGGTGTAATCGGATAACCGCCGAAGAAAGTGCACCCGGCATACAATGCACCCTGTGCGGCAGCTTCGTTCCCCTGAAGGAATGCAACTTTTTTAGCCACTTTCAATACCTCCTAAGAATAATTAAGCCGTTACTTTGATTGCAAAATCAGGGCACCTAAGCTCGCACTGCATGCACTTGATGCAAGCCTCAAGGTTCTTGACGCTTGCCACGAAACCCTTCATTTCCAAGACCTTGGTAGGGCAAAACTCCACACAGATGTGGCACCCCTTGCAGTACTTCTCGATTATCTCGATTGTCGGCAGTTTTTTCTCCATCCACGTAGCTCCTTTGACTAAAATGCCCTTTCAGGCTGTTCAAAATATGGGTTTATAACACATGCCGTATACAAAATGCAAGCTGCGGCTATCCAGCGCCACAGCTTCGCCTTGCAAAAAAGGGGTAAGGAGGGGACACCTCCTTACCCCCTGGCAAAGCATGTTCAGCCTGCTGCTACTTCATGGAGCCGACGAGTTCCTTGACGGCCGCGACGGACTTGTCCATCATCGCCTGCTCTTCTGCGTCCAGTTCGAACTCGAGGATCTGCTCGACGCCGTTCTCGCCCAGTACGCAGGGAACGCCGACGTAGAAGCCTTTGACGCCGAACTCGCCGTTCAGGTAAGCGCAGGTCGGGAGCACGCGCTTCTGATCCTTGAGGATCGATTCCGCCATCTGGATGGCGGAGGAAGCCGGGGAGTAGAATGCGGAACCGGTCTTCAGGAGAGCAACGACCTCGCCGCCTGCGCCGCGGGTCCTCTTGACCATGGCGTCCATGACTTCTTTAGCCTTGGCTTTGTCCTTGTATTTCTTCTCGAGGAGTTCCATGACGGGGATCCCGTTCACGGAGGCGTAGCGTACCAGCGGCACCATGTCGTCGCCGTGGCCGCCCAGGGTCATGGCGTTGACGTCCTTCACGGACACGCCCAGCTCCCAAGCGATGAAGGTCTTGAAACGTGCGGAGTCGAGCACGCCGGCCTGGCCGATGACGCGGTTGTAGGGGAAGCCGGTGATCTTCTGGCAGAGGGTAACCATTGCGTCGAGCGGGTTGGAGATGACGATGACGAACGCGTTGGGTGCGTTTGCCTTGATACCTTCAGCCACGGAGGTCATGATCTTGGAGTTGACTTCGATCAGGTCGTCGCGGCTCATGCCCGGTTTACGGGGAAGACCTGCGGTGACGATGACGACGTCGGCGCCCTTGATGTCCTCGTAGCTGTTGGTCCCTTTCAGGTTGCAGTCGAAACCGTCGACGGAGCCAACCTCGGCGATGTCGAGCATCTTGCCCTGCGGAAGACCTTCGACGATGTCGAACATCACTACGTCGCCCAGTTCGCGAAGAGCTGCAAGCTGTGCAAGTACGCCGCCAATCTGTCCACCACCGATAAGTGCGATTTTCTTACGTGCCATGTTTTCTTCCTCCGTAATTAAATTGAGATTATCTACCTGGTGCAGCGAAAGCTTATACGATCGAGTTGATGATGGCGTTCAGCGTTGCGCTAGGACGCATAGCAGCTTCGGTCTTGGCATCGTTCGGGTGGTAGTAGCCGCCCATGTCGACCGGCTTGCCCTGTGCGCCGATCAGTTCGGCGTTGATTTTCTCTTCGTTGTCCTGCAGCTGCTTGGCGACCTTGGCGAAGCGTGCGGCGAGGTCAGCGTCCTTGGCCTGGGCGGCGAGAGCCTCGGCCCAGTACATGGCAAGGTAGAAGTGGCTGCCGCGGTTGTCGATCTGGCCGACCTTACGCGCCGGGTTCTTGTTCTGGTCCAGGAACTTGGTGTTGGCAGCGTCGAGGGTCTCGGCCAGAAGCGCCGCCTTCTCGTTTTTGAAGGTCGCAGCCAGGTGCTCCAGGGAGACCGCCAGGGCCAGGAACTCGCCGAGAGAGTCCCAACGGAGGTAGCCTTCCTGCTGGAACTGCTGCACGTGCTTCGGAGCGGAGCCGCCCGCACCGGTCTCGAACAGGCCGCCGCCCGCCAGAAGCGGAACGATGGAGAGCATCTTAGCGGAGGTGCCGAGCTCGAGGATCGGGAAGAGGTCGGTCAGGTAATCCCTGAGCGCGTTGCCGGTCACGGTGATGGTGTCGAGGCCCTTCTTGGCCCTGGGGAGGGTGAATTTCATCGCCTCTACCGGGGACATGATGTGCAGCTCGAGCCCTTTGGTGTCGTGGTCCTTCAGGTAAGTGTTCACCTTCTGGATCATCTGTGCGTCGTGAGCCCTGTTCTTGTCGAGCCAGAAGACGGCCGGAGCGCCGGTGGCGCGGGCACGGTTGACGGCAAGCTTGACCCAGTCGCGGATCGGGAGATCCTTCGCCTGGCAGCCGCGCCAGATGTCGCCCTCTTCAACCTGGTGCTGGATCAGCACTTCGCCGGAAGCGTCGACTACGCGCATGGTGCCGTTCAGGGGCGCCTTGAAGGTCTTGTCGTGGGAGCCGTACTCTTCAGCTTTCTGAGCCATGAGGCCGACGTTGGAGGTGGCACCCATGGTGGTCGGGTCGAACTGGCCGTTTTCCTTGCAGAACTGGATGCACTCCTCGTACCACTCGGAGTAGCAGGTATCCGGGATCACGCACTTGGTGTCGGCCAGCTTGCCGTCCGGGCCCCACATCTTGCCGGAGTCGCGGATAACGACCGGCATGGAGGCGTCGATGATGATGTCGTTGGAGGCGTGCAGGTTGGTGATCCCTTTGTCGGAGTCGACCATCGCCAGCGGCGGCTGCTTCGCATAGGTAGCCTGGATGTCGGCCTCGATCTCTGCCTTCTTCCCTGCCGGAACCTTCTCGAGTTTCTTGTAGAGGTCGCCAAGGCCCAGGTCCGGGTTGACGCCGATCTCCTTGAAGGTCGCCGCGTGCTTCTCGAAGACGTCCTTGAAGTAGACGGAGACGAAGTGGCCGAAGATGACCGGGTCGGAGATCTTCATCATGGTCGCTTTCAGGTGCACGGAGAAGAGAACGCCCTTGGCTTTCGCGTCGTCGATCTGCTCCTGGATGAACTTCCTGAGGGCGCGCACGTTCATGAAGGAACCGTCCAGCACCTCGCCTGCCTGCAGCGGAAGCTTCTCCCTCATCACGGTGACGTTGCCGAAGGTGTCGACGAACTCGATCCTGGCGGTGGTCGCCTCTTTCAGGGTCACCGACTTCTCGCTGTGGTAGAAGTCGCCGGTGCTCATGTTGGAGACGTGGCTCTTGGAGTCGGAGGACCAGGCGCCCATCTTGTGCGGGTGCTTCTTGGCGTATTCCTTGACGGCCTTGGCGACGCGGCGGTCGGAGTTACCTTCCCTGAGGACCGGGTTGACTGCGGAGCCCAGCACCTTCGCGTAGCGTGCGTGCAGCGCCTTCTCCTCGTCGGTCTTCGGCTCTTCCGGGTATTCCGGGAGCTTGTAGCCCTGGGACTGGAGCTCGGCGATGGCTGCCTTGAGCTGCGGGATGGAGGCGGAGACGTTCGGAAGCTTGATGATGTTGGCTTCCGGCTTCTGGGTCAGTTCGCCCAGGTAAGCCAGCTCGTCGGGGATCTTCTGCCCCTCGGTCAGGTAGTCCGGGAAGTTGGCGAGGATCCTGCCTGCCAGCGAGATGTCCCTGGTTTCAACGACAACGCCAGCGGCCTTGGTGAAGGCGTTGACGATGGGGAGCAGGGAGTAGGTTGCCAGTGCGGGGGCCTCGTCGATCTTAGTCCAAACGATCTTTGCTTTTTCTGTTGTCATGGTCTCTCCTTGGGTTTTATGCCAATTGCACTAAAGGTCGTTTACAAGGGGCAACTGTGCACGACAGTACGCCCGATATACTGTTTTATTTCGCCTGTGGGAGCCTGTCGACTGTCAGCCTTTAGGCTGCCGGCAGCCCCCCTGCAATGCGGCTTTCGATATACAAGGGATTATGGGATGTTAGCAGGATTGTTCTGGTTTACAAATTTTGTATACAGTATACAAAACGTTTTTCACTGTCAAGGGAAAATCGGGGCGGGATACGGTGCGTCTGCAATTAGCGGCGAGGGGTGCGGACGGAGCAGTTCAAGGGGTTATAATCACTCGAACTGCGGTGGTGCGAAGGGGTTTTGAAAGAGATTTGGCGACGGCAAAATACTGTTTAAATAAACCGTCAACGGCTAATCAGTGCAGCGGGTGTTCCTGGGCGTAGCGCCTGGCCTCGGAGATGTCGTCGCGCCCCTGGTTGCGCGGGACGCGCAGCACCTGCCCGGGCCAGATGTGCCTGGGGTCCCGGATCTGGTCGCGGTTGGCGCGGTACAAAAGCGGCCAGAGGGAGCGGTCGCCGTACACCTCGGGGCGCGAGGCGATGAGTGGGAGCGACTCCCCCCTTCTGACGGTGTAAGAGGGGACGAGCTGCGGCTCTTTCTGGGTTTTCGCCCTCCTGCGCTCGGCCTCCGCCGCCTCCCGCCTGGCCCTCTCCTCGGCCGCAGCCTTCGCCTTGGCGCGCCGCTCCGCCTCTTCCAGCGCCTTTTTCTCGTGCTCGGCGCGCCGTCTTTGCTCCTCGGCCAGCTCGCGCGCGGCCGTTTCCCGCGCCTTCTCCTCGTCGAGGGTCTTTTCCAGCAGCTCGGCCTTCAACAGGGTCAGCTGGAAGTAGCGCTCCGCCTCCTCGCGCTCGTTGGCCACTAGCAGCGCGTCCCCCTTGAAAAAGGCCTGGAGCGTACCGGCGTACTCGTTGGGATGGAGCCGCTCGCCGCCTTCGAGCCTCAGTTGCTCGAGCCTCGCGCTCGCCTCGTCGCGAAAACGCGGCGGCTGCGTTGCGCAGGCCGCCGCTGAGATGACGAGCAGCAGGGTTATGAAACGGACGGCAAGCTTCAACAGCCCCCCTTACTTGGTGGCGAGACGGATGCCGAGCTCGCGCAGCTGCAGTGCATCTACCCCGGAAGGGGCTTCGGACATGAGGCAGGCACCCTTCTGGGTCTTCGGGAAGGCGATGACGTCTCGGATCGAGTCGCTGCCGGTGATAAGCATCATCAGGCGGTCCAGGCCAAAGGCGATGCCGCCGTGCGGCGGGGTGCCGTACTCCAGCGCGTCGAGCAGGAAGCCGAACTTGGAACGGGCATTCTCTTCGGAGAGGCCTAGCATCTTGAACATGAGCGACTGCACTTCCTCCTGGTGTATCCTGATGGAGCCGCCGCCGATCTCGTTTCCGTTCAGCACCAGATCGTAGGCCTTGGCGCGGCAGCGGCCGGGATCGCTCTCGACGTACTGCAGGTCCTCGTCCATGGGAGCGGTGAACGGGTGATGTACTGCCGCCCAGCGATTGGCCTCCTCGTCCCACTCAAGAAGCGGGAAGTCGGTGATCCAGACGAAGCGGAAGACGTTGGGATCGGTGAGCCCCATCTTGGCGGCCAAGTGGTTCCTGAGTTTGCCCAGCGAGTCGTTGACCACCTTCGGCTTGTCCGCAACGAAGAGAAGCAGGTCACCTTCCTCGGCCTCGAAGGCCTTGTCCATGGTGGCGATCTCTTCCGGGGTGAAGAACTTGGCGATCGGGGACTGCCACCCCTCCGCGGTCATCTTCACGTAGGCAAGCCCCTTGGCGCCGTAGATCTTGGCGAACTCGGTCAGGTCGTCGATCTCCTTGCGGCTCATGGCGCCGGCGCCCTTCACGTTCATCCCCTTGACGATGCCGCCGCCGTTCACCACGTCGGCAAAGACCTTGAACCCGGAGTTCTTGACGATGTCGGAAAGCTCCACCAGTTCGAGCCCGAAGCGGAGGTCCGGGTTGTCCACGCCGAAGCGCCGGATCGCCTCCTGGTAGGTCATCCTCTCTATCGGGAGCTCCACCTTGACCCCTTTGGCCTCGCTGAAGATCCGCGCCATGAGCCCTTCCATCACGGTGATGATGTCCTCGCGGTCGATGAAGGACATCTCGCAGTCGATCTGGGTGAACTCCGGCTGGCGGTCGGCGCGCAGGTCCTCGTCGCGGAAGCAGCGCACGATCTGGAAGTAGCGGTCAAACCCGGAGACCATGAGAATCTGCTTGAAGAGCTGCGGGGACTGCGGCAGCGCGTAGAACTCGCCCTTGTTGATGCGGGAGGGGACCAGGAAGTCGCGCGCCCCTTCCGGGGTGGACTTGGTGAGAAACGGGGTCTCCAGCTCGATGAAACCGTTGTCGCTTAGGTAGGAGCGGGTGAGCTGCGCCACCTTGGAGCGGAGCATCAGGTTCTGCTGCAGGGTCCCGGTGCGCAGGTCGAGGTAGCGGTACTTGAGCCTGATGTTCTCGTTGACGTCCACGAAGCCATCCAGCGTGAAGGGAAGCGCCTTCGAGGGGTTGAGGAGCTTGCACTCGGTCACCAGCACCTCGATCTCGCCGGTCTTCATCTTCGGGTTCACGGTCCCTTCCGGGCGGGCGGCAACCGTCCCCTTGATGGCGAGGACGTACTCGTTCCTGGCGGACTCGGCCTTGGCGTGGGCCTCGGCGCAACGCTCCGGGTCGAAGACGATCTGGGAGATGCCGTCCCTGTCGCGCAGGTCGACGAAGATGAGCCCGCCGTGGTCGCGCCTCTTGGAGACCCAACCCATGAGGGTCACTTCCTGCCCTATGTGGCTCCCCCTCAACTCGCCGCAGTAACTGGTTCTCTTCCAACCGCCCAGAAAATCTATCATCGAACTCCTCCTTGGAATTAATCTGCAAGAAATAACGGGTCACTATACCCAAAAAGAAAGTGAGCTTCAACCAAAAACGGGGGATTTGGGCGCGGCGCCATCGGCGCCGGACAGAAAGCGACAAAGGCCCGGCAGGATGGCTGCCGGGCCTTTGTCAGTTGTTTGCTGCTGCGTTATTCGGTGCCGCGCATGGAGACGTAGGCGGAGCATCTCTTCTGCGCGAAGTCGAGGTGCTCGAGCATCGCCGCTCTCGCGCCTTCGGCGTCGCGGTCGCGGATCATCTCGTAGATCTTCAGATGGTGGCTGAAGAGCAGGCGCTGGTCCTCCTCGGTGAGGTAGACGGCGCGCCAGACGTCGCGCTGGAACTCCTGCATCGCCTCGAAGATGCTCTGCATCATGTGGCTCCAGACCACGTTATGGGTGGCCCGGGCAACCAGCATGTGGAAGTGGGCGTCGAAATCCTCCGAAGCCTTCAGCTGCTCCAGGTTCTTGGCCATGCCGTCGACCACCACCTTGAGGCGCCTGACGTCCTCGGGGAGCGCCCGGGAAGCGGCGTACCAGGCGGTCCAGGATTCCATCCCCTTGCGCACCTCGATCACGTCCAGGGCACGGTCACCGTCGATGCGGATCAGCTCGGAAAGCGGCATTCCAGCTGAGTTCTCGACCAGGGAGCGGACCAGAGTGCCCCCCCCTTGATAGGTCTCGACGAGACCTGAGGAGGTAAGGATGTTGAGCGCCTCGCGCACCGAGGGGCGGGAGACGCCGAACAGCTCGGCCAGCTCGCGCTCGGGGGGGAGCTTCTCCCCCGGGTTGAACTCGCCCGCAAGGATGGAGCTGCGTATCTGCTCCGCGATCTGGGTCGACACCTTCTTCGGTTTGATAGGGGTAAATTTCATAAGGCACCGATACTACATTACTAAGAGGATGGCAATAGTTTTCTGGTAAATGTTTTTTACCAATCCACCTACCCCGCAAATAACGTATACACCGCGAAGACGGCCCCCCCTGCCCTCACGCTTCCAGGCTCATCTGGAGCAGTTCGGTGAGATGGATCACCCTGACCTTGGGCTCGGCCTCCGCGAGCGCCTTTTTCAGCTGCAGCAGACACCCCGGGTTGCTGGTCACCAGGTACTCTGCGCCTGTCTTCAGCACGTTTTGCACTTTGCGCGATAACACCCGGTCCGACATTTCAGGCTTCTCGATGTTGTAGATCCCCGCCGACCCGCAGCAGGCGTCCGCCTCGGGGAGTTCGCGGAAGTCGATCCCGGGGATCAGCTTGATCAGCGCCCGGGGCTGGCTGCGGATCCCCTGGCAATGTGCGATGTGACAGGGGTCGTGGTAGGTCACCCTGAGCGGCAGGGGCTTTAGCTTTTTTGAGAGGGCCTCCGACTCGGCGAAGAGGACTTCGGAGATGTCGCGCACACTGGCGCTGAATTCTTCAGCCTTGCGTTCACCGTCCAGGTGCTGGCCGTATTTCTTCAGCTCGGCCCCGCAGCCGCCGCAGTCGGTTACCACGAAGTCGAGGTCGAAGGAGTCGAAGAGGTCGGTGTTGAAGGCGGCCGCCTCCTTGAGACCGTCCAGGTCGTGCACCAGCATGTTGGGTGCGCCGCAGCACTTCTGCGCCTTTGGGGTCACCACCCGGTACCCCAGGGTGGAGAGCAGCTGTACCGTCGCAAGGCTCGCCTCACTGAAGATGAGGCTCATGACGCAGCCAAGGAAAAAACCCGCAGTCCCTTTCTCTTCACCAACCGCCGGCGTCACCTCGCTGATGGTCTGGCGCAGAGGCGCATCAGGGAGCTTCGGCAAAAGCCCCTCCATGCGCCCCAGCGCTTCGGGGAAGAGCTTCAACAGCCCCAGCGAGCGGACCACCTGCTGCAGACCCGTCTTCTGGTAGAGCCTAAACGGCGCCGTGGCCGCCTCCAGGCGGTCCGGATGCGGCACCAGCTTTCTTAGGACCAGGTCCTCCATGAGGGAAAGCCCCTTTTCCTTTTTGCTCTCGCAGCGGAACTCCGCCACCAGTTCCCCTGCGTTGACGCCGCAGGGGCAGGCGGAGGCGCAGGCCTGGCAGTCGAGGCAGAGCGATACGTATTCGAGGAACTTCTCGCTCTCCACCAGTTCCCCTTCCTGGAGCTTACGCACCAGCGCCACGCGTCCGCGCGGCGAGGCGGTCTCCAGGAAGGTCTCCTTGTAGGTCGGGCAGTGCGGCAGGCACATCCCGCAGCGCATGCAGTTGATCAGCTTGAGGTAATCCATGGTGCATCCTCTTGGTTCGTAAAACGGCTTCGGCGTCGGACAGGTCAGACAGGTCACTGCCGACGAGCTAGAAAATCTTCCCGGGGTTCAGTATCCCCCTGGGGTCGAGCGCCCCCTTGATGCCGCGCATCACGCGCAGCCCCGACTCTCCCACCAGCTTGGGGAGGTACTTCTTCTTGGCCACCCCTACCCCGTGCTCGCCGGTGATGGTCCCACCCATGGCTATGGTCGCCTCGAAAATCTCGCCAAACGCCTTGTGGGCACGGGCGATCTCGTCGGGGTTTCTCTCGTCGGTGAGGCAGGTGGGGTGGAGGTTGCCGTCGCCGGCGTGGCCGAAGGTGCCGATCAGGAGGTCGTACTTCCTGGCGGTGTCCTGGATCAGCTTGACCATAGGTGCTATGCAGCTTCTCGGGACTGTCGCGTCCTCCAGGATGGTTGTCGGCCTCATGCGGGCCAGCGCGGAAAGCGCCACCCGGCGCGCCGTTGCGAGTTTCAGCGCCTCTTCGGGCCCCGCCGCGGTCTGGAAGAAGGAGCAGTGGTGCCGCTCGCAGATCT
>MTLD01001335.1_pt1 | contig 43368 bp, 37 predicted proteins | sample 1982471 | NCBI WGS metagenome assembly MTLD01 (sample SAMN05712604, study PRJNA340218) | biofilm metagenome | isolation source: sample SPM anode biofilm adapted to -50 mV | place: USA | collected 2012-02-03 | reverse complement strand
AGGCCATTTACACAAACGATTTTACAGGCTCGAGTTTGTGGCTAGGGTGCGCGAGGTTTCGGGTGGAGAATAATTACATCCTCGTGGGGCTTCGTTACTTTAGCCGTTGGAGTTTTGTATTTTTCCTGCCTGCATGGTTCCTGCGTTGCAATGAAATGATGCGAATTGATTTCTTTCTCTTCAATATTGCGAAAAAATCATATAGTATGTGCTGTATTTCAATAATTTTTTTTAATATATGGTTGATGATTGAATAAGGCGAGAGGATGCCTGGCACCGATTAGGAGGATATTTTTATTGGAGGAACAGATATATGACTAAAGCTGATATTGTAGAGGTCATTCAACGAAGCAATGGATTTTCGAAAAGAGAAGCAGCCGAAATGCTGGAGACGGTTTTCAGCATCATGAAGTCAACGCTTGAATCCGGCGAGAAACTGAAGATATCCGGTTTTGGTAATTTCGTGGTCAAACAGAAGGCCGATCGTCGCGGGCGTAACCCCCAAACCGGCGAAATAATCACCATCGGGGCTCGCCGAGTGCTGACGTTCAAGCCGAGTACCATACTCAGGCAGGCACTCAACAGCGGCCAGTGACCGGAGAAACCGGATATTGCAATGCTTTTTGCCGGAGAGATACGTTCTGGGAAACGCTTGATGAGAAGTTGCTGCGATCTTTGCGTGGCATTACAAGAGAGGCGGTATTGCTCAAGGAATTGGAGCAAAACAGGATTTCGAGAGAAATGGTTCCAAGTCAGGTAGTATCTTGACAACAGGTGGTTCGTAAGAGAAAGGCCCCGATTTCCGGAGCCTTTCTCTTATTCTAACGCGAGATGGTGGTGGAATTCTAAAAACCTACCACGAGAACGTCGGCGATTGCTTGCACCTGGGCTGCTGTCAGAGTAGACAGAGAACCCATGCCACCTACGTTGTTATTGATTGCAGTCTGGGTCTGGGCCGCGGTCCTGCCCGCTTTTTCCGAAACGGAAAGCGCGAAGTGGCAGCTTGCGCAGTTGTTGCCATAGAGCGTTACCCCATCGGTAGCGGAGGTGGTGGCTGTTGCTTGAGCGGAGGCGGCGCTTTCTCCATTGGCATTAACGGCTGTAACTATATAGAAGTAAGGGGTATTGGCTGCCAGCCAGGTCGGGGTGGCGGTTAATCGTGAATGCCTGTATGGGGAAGTTACCCCTGTGATCGCGGTGCCGGTAGCCGTGGTCACTCCAGTGGTTGTTGACCAGTAGAGATTGTAGGAGGTTGCGCCGGTTACGGCACCCCAGGTAACAGTTACGGAGTTTGTACCGCCGACTGCCGAGGAAATGGTTGGTGCGGCTGGCGCGCCTGAGGTGACAGCTATGGAGAGTGCGCTTGTGGCGGTTCCCGCAATGGTGGCCGAATCGGTGACCATTACGGTGAAATTCGAGGTTCCTGCCGTGGTCGGAGTTCCGGTGATTGCACCGGTTGTGGTGTTCAGGCTCAAGCCTGCCGGGAGGGAACCAACAGAAATCGACCAAGTATAAGGAGATGTGCCGCCGCTGGCGGCAAGCGTTTGGCTATAGGCTGTTCCGACATTCGCCCCTGGTAACGATGTGGTTGTTACGGTCAATGCGGCAGGCGCGGAAACGATTATGGAGAGTGCTTTTGTGGCAGTTCCCGCAGTTGTGGCCGAATCGGTGACCATTACGGTGAAACTCGATGTTCCTGCTGTGGTCGGAGTCCCGGTGATTGCGCCGGTTGTGGTATTCAGGCTCAAGCCTGCCGGGAGGGAGCCAACAGAAAACGACCAGGTATAAGGAGATGTGCCGCCACTGGCGGCAAGGGTCTGGCTGTAGGCGGTTCCAACGGTTGCTCCGGGTAGTGATGTCGTTGCTACCGCCAATGCGGCGGGAGTGACAGTGGCTTTGGAATCGCTTCCGCAACTAGCAATGACCGTTGCGATGAAGGCTAACGTCAGAAAAACCAGTAGCATTTTTACGCTTCTCATAATGGCTCCTTTCTTGCTCGTTTGTATGTGTTTTGTTTACATTTTTAGTATTCTATGGCAGGAAATGTCAAATTCAAGGTCAGGCGGTATTGATTTTTATAACGTCATGCAATGATAGATAATTTTTTTTGAAACGTGCGTTTTTCTTGTCGTCGCATAAATGTTTTGGCGGTATATTTGATTGGTTTGGTGTCCTAATGATAAAAAAAACGGCCTGATTTTATTCAGGCCGTAAAAAATCCGTCAGTCAGGCGTCGTTGAGTGTTTGTTGCCGTGATATACGGGCGCTGGTTGTTACCGCATGCAGCGCGCTACCAATACGGTGATGTCATCCGGCTGCGGTCCCTGTTGTCCGGTGAGCAATATGAGCCGGTCCACCATTTCCTGGGCGCTGACGGCTCCGCTGATTTGGCGGGCAATAAGCGCTCTGTCAAAGCTTGTTCCGGGCTGTGCGTCAACAAGACCATCACTGTAAAGAACTAGCGTGTCTCCCTCCTCAAAGCTGATAACTCCTTCCTGATATTCCTTGTCCACTGGTACGCCCAGGGGAAGACCGCGTGGAGAAAGACCGTCAACCTCCCCATTTTTGCGAAGCACGAAAACATGGCCGTGGCCGCAGTCCACGAAAACAAAACTGCGATTGGCCGTATTAAGCTGTCCGTAAAACAGCGTGACGAAACTTTCCGAGTTCTCCAGGTCGTGTTGCACGGCTTGTTCAGCCAGCCGCAATGCCTCCGCCGGACGATGGTGGGCCACTGACCGCATGGCGGCCCTGACGGTTGCCATCAGCATGGCTGCCGCCATGCCTTTGCCCATGACATCGCCGAGGGTGAAACCCCACACGCCTAGGCAAACCTCCTGCCAGTCGAAGAAGTCACCGCCGACCTGCTTGGCAGGAAGGCACTTTGCCGCAATATCGAAACCAGGGACGCTTGGGTAGCCGCGCGGCAGGAGCTTTGCCTGGATCTCGGCTGCGTAGACCAGTTCAGCCTGCATCTGATAGCGTCGCATTTCGCTGTCACGCAAGGCGTCTTCTGCTTTTCTGCGCTCGCTGATGTCCCTGATCATCCCGATATTGCCGGTCGGAAGTCCTTTGCTGTCCAGGTGCTTCAAGGCGTACAATTCTCCAATAAAAATCTCGCCGTTCTTCCTCATAAAGCTGACTTCCATCAGCTTTCCCTTAACCGATTTCCTGGCATCGAAGATCTCCCTGCCAGCCAAGCGGTATTCCCATTCATCAGCATAAAAAAGCCGGACATTCTTACCCAGCACCTCTTCCAGTTCATATCCGAATGTTTCTCTCAGCGCGGGCTGGTTGACGTTCAGGATGTGACGGTCATGATCTGTTACGCAGATAACGTCACGTATACTATTGAACAGATTCTGGTAGCTTTCCGCTTGCAGGCGGATTTCGGCATTGGCCATTGCCAGCTCATGTTCCGCTTTTTTTCGTTCGGCCCGTTCATCCGCTTCGTCCAGAGCCCGAATAACCGCCGGAGCAAGCCGGGAGAGTCTGTTTTTCAGAACATAATCCGTTGCGCCGTTGCGGAGTGTTTCAATGGCGGCCTCTTCTCCCAGCCGTCCGGAGACGAAAATGAAGGGGAGGTCTAGATGCCGTTTCCTCACGATATTCAGGGCACTCATGCCATCGAAGCCCGGCAGGGCGTAATCCACGAGGATCAGGTCAATGTTTTCCTGATCCAGTTCCGACATGAATGACTCACGCGTGTCAACCAGCAGAACTTCACAGTCGATGCCCTCGGCAGTCAGGGTTTCCTGAACAAGTTCGGCGTCGCCCGGATCATCCTCAAGATGGAGTATTCGCAAATGCCGGTTCATTCAAGCGTGCCCTGTTTTCTTTCCGTGGGCGGCGGTTCGTTGATAATTGCCCAGAATATGCCCAACTCCTTGATCGCATCCATAAACTCGGCAAAATTAACCGGCTTGACCACATACGCGTTCACACCTAATTGGTAGCTTTTGATCATGTCCTGTTCTTCGCGGGAAGAGGTAAGGACTACCACAGGCAAGAGCTTCAATCTTTTGTCGGACTTTATGGTGCGTAACACTTCCAGTCCATCTACCTTGGGAAGTTTCAGATCAAGGAGGATCACCGACAGGTTATTGCAATCACACCCTGCGAATTTACCACGACAGTGGAGGTAATCCAGAGCTTCTTCGCCGTCATGCACCCATTCGACACCATTTGCGAGGTTGTGTTCGGCCAGCGCTTCCAGGGTGAGTTCCGCATCATTGGGGTTATCCTCCACCAACAGGATCCGTTTTAATTTAACCATGGCCTACTCCTCTTTCGTCTTTTGCAGCGAAAACCAGAACGTGGCGCCGCCGTCCACTTCTCCCTCGGCCCAGGTTCTGCCGTTATGACGGTGGATGATGTGCTGGACATTTGCCAGGCCGACACCCGTTCCCGCGAACTCCTCTGAACTATGGAGACGCTGGAACAGCCCGAACAGTTTGTTGACATATCTCATGTCAAAGCCAACACCATTGTCTTTGACATAAAAGAGTGTTTCATGGGGCTGGTCGTCGATAGCACCGATCTCGATCCTGGTCTGTGGGCGCGAAAGGGTAAATTTCAGGGCATTGGAGACGAGATTGACCATGACTTGGCGGAGCAGGGCCGTGTCCCCCTCTACAACCGGCAGGGGTAATATTTTCCACGTGATATCCCTTTCACGCGTTTCTTCCTTAAAGTCGTTGATGACCTCTTTTACCAGTGAGTCAAAATTTACCCGGGCTCGCATCATCTCAACGCGTCCCATGCGGGAAAAGGCCAGCAGGTCGTCGATCAGGGTGCCCATCTTCTGCGCGGATTCCGAGATTACGTTCAGATAATGCCGGCTTTTTTCATCAAGTCCCGACATGTCCCGTTTGTTTAGAAGTTCCACAAAACCGGTGATGTGACGGAGAGGCGCGCGCAGATCATGGGAAACGGAATAACTGAAAGCTTCCAATTCCTTGTTGGCAGCCTCTGCCCGCAGCAGATTCCGGTTCAGTTCGTCATTCAATTCCTGGATCTGTTTCTCGGCCCGGCGCCGATTCAGGGCTTCGGCGCATGCTGCCGAAAGCGCTTCCAGGTCCTGCTGATCGTCCACGGTATAGCCGTGTTCCTTGCTTGCCAGCGCAATCATCCCTGTTGTTCCGCCAAGGTATTTCAAGGGGACCCCAATAAAAGATGTGATTGCGGGATGTCCGGCCGGTTTCTCCACCGCCTCGGGATGTAAGGAGGGTTTGTTGATGATCCAGGCTCTGTTTTGCCTGAGTCCGATCCGGTTTATGCCTCTGTTCGGCATGCTTTTCAGCAGAGCATAGGCTTCCGGCCGCGGTACCTTGCAGGCCTCCCATCCCGCGTCGCTGAGAGTGGTTGTGTCGAACAGGCCTTGGGGATTCAATTCGCCGATGAAGCCATACGCGCTGCCGGTCAGGTTCTCAGCTACCTTGAGGCATATCCGTGCAACGTCCTCTTCGGTTTTGCATGTCATGGTTTCTCTGAACACCCTGATGATTGCCGACAGCAGAGCGACTTGGCGCTGAGTCCGCTCTTGTTCGCGGCTTTGCCCTGCGATTTCTTCTTCAAGGGAGGCAAAGGTTTTTTTGTTCATTTTCAGGCCTTGTTGTTAATTATTGATTTCGTGTTTTGCTGACATAAAATCCATAACTTACTCAAAACAATAGCATTCATTCAAATGAACGCAACTTTCCTCATCTTATCCCAGTATTTTTTTATGGTTAACGTGGTTGAAACTTGTTTGACATAAACTATGAGGTATCATTAAAATTAAGTATGATCCGCAAAGTTGGTAAAGATATTTTGCATAATGCTGATAATGTATCGTCTTGCGGACATATTCAGCGAGATAGTTGCGTGGGTGATGACTTTTTGTCTCATTCACGCCCCATCAGGACGTTTTTTTAGATAGTCAGACCACTTCGGTGGGGAGGGAAGATCATGGAAAACGTTTTTAAGGAGAGGGATGAAAATACGAGAATACGAGAGCTTACCAGCCTCGATAAGAGCGCGTTACCCGCTGATGGCGGGGCTGAATACAATCGCCTGATTTTTGCCGCCAGCCCTTATCTGTTGCAACATGCCGATAATCCGGTTGACTGGTATCAATGGGGGGATGAGGCGTTTGCCAAGGCTAGCCGGGAGGACAAGCCGGTTATGGTTTCCATTGGATACGCAACCTGCCATTGGTGCCATGTCATGGCGCATGAATCCTTCGAGGATCCGGAGATCGCAGCGGCTATCAATAAATACGTCGTTCCGGTAAAGGTGGACCGTGAGGAACGTCCCGATATCGATTCTCTTTATATGACCGCGGCCAGAGTATTGACCGGAGGCAGCGGGGGGTGGCCATTGACGATCTTTTTGACTGCTGATCGCAAGCCATTTTATGCGGCTACGTATATTCCCAAAAAAGGTGCGAACGGGGTGCTTGGAGTTGTCGAGACTCTGGAAAAACTTATGGAAGTCTGGCAAACGCGCCGGGAGTTGATTGACGAAAATTGCAACGCGGTCGTACAGGCGCTTGGCGAGATGACGGCTTCACCGGGTGGAGAAACCAATTACGGTGAAGTCCTGGACAACGCTTTGGCGGCGCTGGGAGGAATGTATGACCCCATGCAGGGAGGGTTCGGTGAAAAACCGAAGTTCCCGCTGCCGGGTAATATCCTGTTTTTGCTGCGCATGTGGTTCAGGACAAAAAACCCCGATGTGGAGGAGGTTGCCGGGTTTACGTTGCGTATGATGCGTGACGGCGGCATCTTTGATCAACTCGGGTTTGGTTTTCATCGGTATACCGTGGATCAGGAATGGCGGATTCCTCATTTTGAAAAGATGCTTTATGATCAGGCTCTTGTGGCAATGGCCTATCTGGAGGCATTCCAGGCATTTGGAGATGATTACCTGAAAAATACGGCCTTGGAGATTTTCAGGTATGTATCGCGCGAAATGACATCGCCCGAAGGTGGGTTCTATTCGGGGCTTGACGCGGATTCCGAGGGTAGGGAAGGGAAGTATTATCTCTGGACTCCCAAAGAAATCGAGGAACAACTGGATGTGGAAACCAGCCGGCTGTTCTGCAAGGTTTATGGCGTGTCAGAGACCGGCAACTTCGAAGGGGGCAATGTTCTGCATATCCCCTATTCCCCTGCCATGATCGCCGAGGAAAACGGTTTCGGCTCAGAGGATCTCGACACCCGACTGGCGGATGCCGCTGCAAAGCTTCTGGATGCGCGCCAAAAACGGATAATGCCGTTTCGCGACGAAAAAATACTCACATCCTGGAACGGGCTTATGATAGCTGCGTTGGCCCGCGGGGGGGCGGTGACCAGAGATACGGCGCTGATTGAGGCGGCGGAGAAAGCGGCCCGTTATATACGGACGAATCTGCGCGATCCGACTGGACGTCTGTTGCGGAGCTATTACCAGGGCGAGGCTTCCATTCACGCCTTTCTGGAAGATTACGCCTTTTTGTGCTGGGGGTTGATCGAGCTGTATCAGGCTACTGCTGATACGAAAAATCTTGTCGAGGCGGTGGCGCTGGCCGAGGAAATCCTTGCGCTGTTCCACGACGAGGTAAACGGCGGCTTCTATGATACCGGTACGGATGCCGGCGATGTCCTTGTAAGAATGAAGAACATCTATGACGGCGCACTGCCGTCCGGGAATTCGATTGCTTGTCTGTGCCTGCTGAAGCTTGGGAAAATCACCTTTGACGAGAAGCTGATTCAGGCAGGGGAAAAATGCCTGCATTCATGCATGGGGAATGTCAGGCAGCAACCCGTGGCACATCTCCAGATGGTGAATGCCTTGGACCTTTTCCTTGGGCCGGATGTGGATATTACCCTGGTTGGCGATAGGAATGACGCGACTTTCAAAGATATGTTGAACATCATTCACGGGTTGTATCTTCCCGGCCTTGTCCTTCGGTTCTGGCAGGAAGGGGATCACAACGGCTATCGGGTAATTGACGGGCATACGACCGCATACGTCTGCACCAGAGGCGCTTGTCGGCCTCCGGTCAACAGTGTGGTGGAGTTCAAACAACTGCTCGACGAAGTTTTGTGAGGGATGGTTCAGGGATTTTCTGAAACCGGAAATGTCCGGCAAACAAAGAATCACCGTAGCAGTGAATGGAAATGGAAAAGGACTTCAACCGGTTCATGCAGGGAAAACCGGGGAATCCGGTGGCGGGCATTCTTACCGACTGTATTTTGCGCCGCCTTAACAATGAGCGTGAGCTTGCTGAGATGGGGCGTGTCATGTCGGATACCGCCGTGGCCGGTATTCTCCACGTTCGGTGAAATTCTCGGATTGAACCTGAATCAGACGCTGACAGCTATTTTCTTTTTCCGGGTTCCGGCCGGTGCGACTTTCCGGGATGAGTACGTCGATAATTTCGTTACATATTATGGCGAATGCAAGGCCTTCTTTTTACGGCGGCAAGTTTCCAAATTGAGCGGATTGTCGCAGGTTATGATGAAACAGATAAACATTTAATAGTAAGAATAGCTGCTATTTTGCATGCGAACTCTTTTCAGCCGTATATTGAATTGAATAGTAGCAAGTTGTGCCTTTACTGCTAGAGTTCGGCTAAAGCTTGCTGTCAGTGTCATGCATTCTATTGATGTCATCAGCACCGGGGATAAAAGATCCTGTGGCGACAGGGCCGCTGAACAATTCGCACCTTATTCGCTCCCGCTCGCGGTCAATCTGCTCGGAGGTAGCGCCAAGTTGGCGGAGAATGAGTTCTGTCATGTTGAGCGCCACTTCTCCCTCGCCAGAGAAAACGGCGTTGGCGCCAGCATTACGCAAGCCGGCAATGTCTCTTAAATAGTTCGCCCGTGCGATTACGCTGAGACGGGGATTGAGTTCACGCGCCAGCCGGATCACCTCTTCACTGCCGTGCATTCCGGCGGAGGTGAGGATGAGGGCAACCGCATCTTCTACCCCAGCTTCCTGTAACGTTTCCCGGTGCGTCACATCGCCGTAGATGGACGGCAAACCCGCAGCTCGGAGCTCACGCACCGTGTCCAGGTTCAATTCAATAATTATTGGAGCGATTCCGTTTTCGTTGAGCAGGCGGGCGACAGTCCTCCCCGTCGGTCCGTGGCCCACTACGATGGCCCTGTCTTGGGAAAGCGGCACATGGCCGATCGTTCCTTCGGCTACTTTATGGAGTGCATGTCTTGCCCTTGCTTCGAGCATGCGCCACAGGCCACTACCCTTTGCCCAATTCTCCATGGGGTGGATCAACCGGTAAAGGAGAGGATTCATACCGATGGAGACGATCGACGCGGCAACAAGCGCATTGGAGGCGCTCTCCTCCAGAATTCCCAGACTCCGGCCGACTGTAGCCAGAATGAACGAAAATTCTCCGATCTGTGCAAGGGCTACGGCAACGGACAGGGCGACACGTGGGGCGTAGCCTAGGGCCAGCACAATCCCCAAGGCTGCCAGCGGCTTTCCCAGCAAAATGATTGCGAGGGTGGCGGCCACGAGTCCCGGTGCTTCTATCAGGAAAGCGGGATTAAAGAGCATGCCTACCGAGACGAAAAAGAGGACTGCAAAGGCGTCCTTCATTGGTAAAGCCTCGGTAGCGGCACGAAGGCTGAACTCCGACTGTCTTACAACCATCCCCGCCAGAAACGCCCCCAAGGCCATTGAAACACCGAACAGCTTGGCGGACCCGACGGCGATCCCCAATGCGAGAACGAGGACTGTCAACGTAAAGAGCTCCCGTGAACGCGTGTCTGCAACGTGACCAAGGAGCCAAGGGATGAATCGCCCGCCAACGAAGAAGGTGAGGATGACAAGAAAAACGATTTTTATTAAGGATAGGCCGAGAACGACAGGAATGCCTCCCATTTCAGGCTTCGCAGCACCAAAAAACATGGGGAGAAGCACGAGAAGAAATATCGTGAAAAGGTCCTCGACCACGAGCCAGCCAACGGCGATGTGGCCGGTCGGTGTATGCAGATCATTGTTGTCCACCAGCACACGGAGGAGTACAACAGTACTCGCCACGGATATGGCTAGGCCGAAGACAAGGCCCGCAGACCAACTCCATCCTAGTCCTTGGGCAACCATGTAGCCAAGAAGTGTTGCCACGGCGCTTTGGCATATGGCTCCGGGAATGGCAACACGCCTGACATCCAGAAGCTCTTTCAGATGGAACTGAAGACCAACGCCGAACATCAGGAGTATGATACCGATCTCGGCAAATTGCTGCGCCATCTCCTTGTTGGCAACGAAACCGGGGGTGTATGGGCCAACGGCGACACCTGCCAGCAGATAGCCGACAATTGGTGACAGCCCTAGACGTTGGGTTATGCACCCAAAGAGCAGCGCCGCAGCTAAGCTCCCCGTAATTGTCAGAATCAGTCCAAACTCATGCATGTTTCGGTCAAACCTCTTATGACATCATTGATTAGGTGTGTGAAGTATAGCAGATAATGATGATTGAGGTGGATGGGACAACGTCATATGTTGACCTCTATTGACGACGAGGCCAAGCGTCGTAGTATTTATGAGTTAGTTCAATCGTGGCGAGGGAGGGTATCGCTTGGTTCGGGCAGTTTTTGGGGGAAACGTGGTGAGTACGGCAGCATTACCGTGAAGGGCAAGGGGAACAGTTTGGCATACACTGCCTGGTGCTCAATGTTATCGTCTTATGGGATGCCAAAAAACTATAAATAGATTTGGTTGAAAAAAATAAAAGAAAAAGCCCTTGAAAATTCAAGGGCTTTTAGCTTGCCGGGCTTGGCCGGACTATGTAATGGTGGCGGTGCAGAGATTTGAACTCCGGACCTAGCGAATATGAGTCGCTTGCTCTGACCAGCTGAGCTACACCGCCGTTGAATATGCCTCTTTGAGTGGCCAAAGAGGCATGAAGGTTTGAAAAAAAGGTGTTAAAAAATAGATGTACACAAATATACAATTTTCGGAATGGTGTCAAGGGAAAAGGTGTGTCATCCAAAATGCGGGCTTGTTTGTCCGGTAAATCTGATGACACAACGTAATTCCAATTCCAAATCAAAGCGCTATCTTCGTTGGCTCGTTGAAGGCTCCTCAACGTACTATCTGTACGCCTTCGTCGCCTTCTTCCTCGCCGCCTTGATATCATCTTTGATTTGAAACCGGAATAATTTCATCTCCCAATCGAATCGTTGTTTTATGGTTTTGCTTCATCCAGGATGTTCTGTACCTTTTGCATGAAAAATGTTGGCAAGTAGGGTTTGAGAATAAAAGCGGCATGCGGGTCTGCCAATATTTTCTCTTTGGCTATTTCCTGTATGTAACCACTCGTAAACATTACTTTTATGTCGGGTTGAAGTTTCCTGATCTCATCATATGCTTCTTTTCCGGTTTTTTGGGGCATGACAAGGTCAAAAAGGAGCAGATGGATTTTTCCCGCATGCTCCTTGTATTTCGCAATGGCGTCTTCCCCGTCGATTGCTGTGATTACTTCGTAACCAAAATACTGAAGCAGCGCCATTGCCATGTTTCTTACCGATTCGTCGTCTTCGGCAAGCAAGATGGTTTTCTTTCCGGCTATAAAACCGGCTGATTCCATTTTCCGGGTTTGTCGCAACTGTTTTTCGGGTTGTTTTTGGCCGGTAATGTCTTGAATGCCGAGTATGACCATGTTCTGATTTTCAACGGTAACTCTTGTGGTGGATATGAGAAACGTCATGGCTATATTATGATGGTTGTTGGAGAGCGGCAAACTCACCTCCACCCCATAATAGCTCTTACCCGTTTCAAATGTATCTATGATGTTGAGACGTAATGCGCATTGCCGGCAGGATGGGCCGAAGCCGCATCCATCGGAAGAGTTGAGCGCATGGATGCAGCGTAGCGCCGCTCCGCCTTTCCGGCCGATCATGTCTTCAGCCGAAATATCTGTGAAGGAGCATGCGGCCGTATTCGCTCTGCGAACTTTTCTTTCACCATCAAGAAGCAGCATTGCAAAGGGAGCAACCTCGAAGATTGCGCCAATCTCTTGCTCCTTCTCTCTGACCGCCTCCACTGCCTGCTGGAGTTCGGCGATTCTCAAGGCGAGTTCCTCATTGAGGATTCGAAGCTCTTCCTCGTGCTTTTTGCGCTGGGTCATTGCCTCTTCAAGTTCCCGCACCTTTTCGTGCAACTTGGTCGCATTAATCCGGGCGTAGTCCCAAAGATATTTCCCGACATTTTTTTGTATGTCCGGACACCCGGATGTTTCCTGGTATGTTTTTCCCGATAGTAATATTTCGTTGGCGCGCTCCCAAACCTTTTCGGGCCCGTCTTTTTTGACAATGAAGGCCCCAGCTCCAATTGACTGGGCAAGTTTTTCTTCTTGTTGACCTGCATAGGTGTCGGAATAAAACAAAAAGGGGATCGACGTGAGTTTCGGGTCGGATTTCAATGCCCAGAGTAATTGAAATCCATCCAGGTGCGGCATGAGAGTGTTGGATACAATGATGTCAGGTTGTTGGTGGATGGCGCAATCAAGTCCTTCCAGTCCATCAATAGCTTCTATGACCGCGCAGCCGTGGTGTTCCAAAGCCGAACGCAGCAATTCCCGGTCTTCGGCATTTTTATCGACAATCAAAACATTCAATTGTATCTCCACGCTTCCGGTTGCCGCTCCACAAGCCCGGCGTTACTGACGATTGCACGGGGGGATGGGTGTTGTGTATACCTTTTGCCGCACCGGATATCGATACGAAACCGAACATTAATATTGTAACAACTCTAGCGAACTTTGACGGAGTTTCAAGTGTGGCAGGAAAACCCCGGCCTGTGGATTTTAAATGAAAAATCAGGAGGGGAGATTTTGTTGGCCGGGGGGCAAGGATGTGCTGTTTTTTTTGTTGACAAGATAAAGACATTGAAGGTACCCTTAAACGACCTCTTAACATTCTATGCCGAAGAATCAATTGATTCAACCTCAGACAACCTATCGCCAAACTTGATAAGAATCTCCAAGATGTAGTGAGCTTTTTCACGCAGGAAACCACCTGTCGATATATGATCCCTTTCCCTTGACGCTTTGAGTTAGAGCGCACACTGAAATCAACTAATTTTTTCGCAGCGTTGCCCCGCTGAAAATTTATTTTTGCAGCCGCATTGCGCATGTCCGTGAACATGCAGGAGAACCGATGAACTTACAGGAATTAAAAGGCAAAAAGATCAACGAGCTCAATGCCATTGCCCGTGATCTCAATATCGAGGGGGCTTCAAGCCTGCGAAAACAGGATCTGATTTTCGCCATACTCAATGCCCAGACTGAACAAAACGGCATGATCTATGGGGAAGGTGTTCTGGAAACCCTGCAGGATGGCTTTGGCTTTCTCCGGGCCACGGATTACAACTACCTGCCGGGTCCTGATGATATATATGTTTCTCCCAGTCAAATACGGCGGTTCAATCTGCGCACCGGCGATACCGTTTCAGGTCAGATTCGCCCTCCCAAGGAAGGGGAACGCTATTTCGCACTGCTCAAGGTGGAAACAATAAACTTTGAACCTCCCGAAGTTGCGCGCGAAAAGATACTGTTCGATAACCTGACCCCGCTTTATCCCCAGCAAAAACTGAAACTGGAAACCGGCAGCGACAACCTTCCCATGCGTGTGGTCGAGATGGTGGCCCCCATCGGTAAGGGGCAGCGCGGCTTGATCGTGGCCCCGCCCCGCACCGGCAAAACCATGTTGATCCAGAATATCGCCAATTCCATTGCCGCCAACCATCCGGAGGTTTATCTGATCGTGCTCCTGATCGACGAGCGCCCGGAAGAGGTTACCGACATGCAGCGTTCCGTGAATGGCGAAGTGGTTTCCTCAACCTTTGACGAGCCTGCGACACGCCACGTGCAGGTGGCCGAGATGGTCATCGAGAAGGCCAAGCGTCTGGTCGAACATAAACGTGACGTTGTTATTCTTCTTGACTCCATTACCCGTCTGGCACGGGCATACAACACTGTCATTCCGCCTTCCGGGAAAATACTTTCCGGTGGCGTGGACTCCAACGCCCTGCATAAGCCCAAGCGCTTTTTTGGCGCTGCCCGCAATATCGAGGAGGGCGGTTCGCTGACCATTATCGCCACGGCGCTGGTGGATACCGGCAGCAAGATGGACGAGGTCATCTTCGAGGAGTTCAAGGGCACCGGCAATATGGAGCTGCATCTCGACCGTAAACTGGTGGAGAAGAGAACCTTCCCGGCTATCGATATTAACAAGTCCGGAACTCGCAAGGAAGAGCTTCTTATTGACAAGATCTCCTTGAATCGCATCTGGATTTTGCGCAAAGTCATCCACCCCATGAATGTGGTTGACAGCATGGAGTTCCTGCTGGAAAAACTTTCCGCAACCAAAACAAACCAGGAATTCCTGGATTCTATGTCGAAGTAGAAAAAATAGGTTGTAAATACTATCCTGAATCGCTAAGATTTACAGTTGGTGAATCGTTGCGTTCGTTTTGTGCACCGATAATGTCAAGGAGGAAGAGATGAAAGAAGGTATTCACCCGATGTATTCCGACGCCACCGTTAAATGCTTGTGTGGCAATACGTTTCAAACTCGATCTACGCGCAAGGAGATCAATACCGAGATCTGCTCCGCCTGCCATCCGTTTTTTACCGGTAAACAGAAACTGGTGGATACCGCTGGCCGTGTAGAGCGCTTCAAACGGCGCTACGGCCAAGCTTAGCAACGTACATCACCACAATGGAAAGGGGGTTTTGCGCAGGGCGAAATCCCCTTTTTCCGTTCTTTTGCTGAATTCTAACGCTATGGCGCGTATTCTGCAGCCATCCTTATATATTCCATGAATATCGAGCTTCTATCATATACTCCGGAACCTGAAAAAGTCGTTGCGCTGGCTGCACGGCTCTGCTATTCACCCTCGTCCATCCCGGAATTGCAGCAAAAGCTAAACTCTTCCGATATCGAGTCGTTTCTCGATAAGATTATGTCTCTCGGGCATCATTCGGTGTTGGAACATGCCACGTTTACCTTTGGGATAGAAGGAATCTCCCGTGTGACGTCTCACCAGTTGGTGCGGCACCGCATAGCTTCGTTTTCCCAGCAATCCCAGCGCTATGTGTCGCATAAGGACGAGTTTACCTCCATCATGCCGGATACTATCGCGGATAATATCGAGGCACGGCAGATATTTGCCTTCATGTCCGAGACGGTGCACAAGGCCTATGCTCAGTTGGTGGATATGGGGATTCCTCCTGAGGATGCCCGTTACATCCTGCCCAATGCAACCGAAACCAAGCTCGTCATGAGCATGAATGCCCGTGAGTTGTTGCATTTCTTTGCATTGCGTTGTTGCCAGCGGGCTCAGTGGGAAATTCGGGAGATGGCTGTGGAGATGTTGCGGCTTGTGAAGAAAATTGCCCCGGCTATTTTTCGTGCTGCCGGTCCTGGTTGTGTCAATGGAGCTTGTCCGGAAGGAACATTTTGTTGCGGTCAGACCAGCGAGGTCCGGGAATATTTCAAGACATTGGAATAATACGTATGTTTTTTCAGCGGCAGGCATGAGGGGTGTGGAAATGTCGCAACATCGACGTGGTTGCGCGGTGTTGTGTGATTCTTTCCCAATGTGCTTGCCCTTTTTGTTTTCTCCCACTCTTCAACTGAGTTACGTCAAAGGGGTTTGAATGAAGAAAATTAATGTTGGCGGTCAAGCGGTGATTGAGGGCGTCATGATGCGGGCCCCGCGTTCTATTGCCATTGCCGTTCGCAAGCCAAGCGGCGAGATTGTGGTAAAACGTGAGGCGGTGGCGCCATTGTCGGAGCGTTATCCGATCGTCAAACTGCCGATCGTGCGCGGTGCGGTAGCATTGTTTCAGTCACTGGTAACCGGCATCAAGGCCCTCAACTTCTCCGCCAATGAAGCCATGAGCGAAGAGGAACAGGAAGGAGGAGGGGAGGGAAAGGAACTTTCGACATGGGCAATGGCCGGCACCATGGGCGTTGCGTTTGTTTTCGGCATTGGCCTTTTCTTTGTCCTGCCGCTCTACGCTACCAAACTTCTGACGCAGTTTGCCATTATCAGCAATAACAATATTGTCTTCAATCTGGTTGATGGTTTAATTCGGGTGGCTGTTTTTCTGATGTATATTTGGGCCATTTCCCGCATGAAGGATATTCAGCGGGTTTTCCAGTACCACGGCGCTGAACATAAATCCATCTTTGCCTTTGAAGCCGGAGAGAGTATGACCGTGGAGAATGTGCGCCGTTACAGCCGGTTGCATCCTCGCTGCGGCACCAGCTTTCTGCTGATTGTCATGCTTGTCAGTATTGCGGTCTTTTCGTTAATTCCCAAGCTCTGGCCGTTCTATTTGAAGGCCGGTTCGCGCATCGTGTTGCTGCCGCTGATTGCAGGCATCTCCTATGAATTTCTCAAATGGAGTGCCAAAAACGAGGCAAATCCTCTGGTCAGAATGATCATCACACCCGGCTTGGCCCTGCAGCGTTTGACTACCGGTGAGCCGGATGATGCCCAGTTGGAGGTGGCAATCAGGTCGCTGGATGAAGCGTTGGAGGTTAATGCCGGGTATGCCGATGACAGGTTGGTTGTATAACCGTAATTTTCATCGAGCAGGGGCGCATTACTATATGACAGACCTTGAAGTGGCTGGGTAATGGCCTCAAGAAGGGCATGTCTGCAAATATATATGAAAGGTTTAGTGTAATGTTCGACAAGATTGAAGAACTGGAACGTCGCTATCAAGAGCTGGAGGCGCTGTTATCCGATCCGGCGGTCATATCCAATCAGCCCGAGTTCCGCAAGTTGTCCAGGGAACATGCCGACCTGACCGAGTTGGTGACGGCTTTTCGCCGCTACCGCAAGGTGCTGGAGGAGATAGAGGGAAACCGCGAGTTGCTGGCCGATGCGGATATGAAGGAGATGGCCGAAGAAGAGCTGAAGAGCCTTGAAGCTGAAAAGGAACGGCTTGAGGCGGATATTCAACTGTTGCTGCTTCCCAAGGACCCTAATGATAATAAGAGCGTCATTCTTGAAATCCGTGCCGGAACCGGCGGCGACGAATCGGCCTTGTTTGCCGGCGATCTGTTCCGCATGTACTCCCGCTTTGCCGACGCCAACCGCTGGAAGGTGGAGACAATCTCAGCTTCCGAGTCCGAACGGGGCGGTTTCAAGGAAATTATTGCATCAGTTGAAGGAGAGAGCGTTTTTGCCAAGCTCAAATACGAGTCAGGCACCCATCGCGTACAGCGCGTGCCGGAGACTGAGGCCCAGGGACGCATCCACACCAGCGCCTGCACCGTAGCCATCATGGCCGAGGCCGAAGATGTGGATATTGACATCAATCCCGTTGATTTGAAGATTGACGTTTATCGCTCTTCCGGCGCCGGGGGACAGCATGTAAATACCACCGACTCTGCCGTGCGCATCACGCACTTGCCCACCGGCACGGTTGTGGCCTGCCAGGAAGAGCGTAGCCAGATCAAAAACCGGGCCAAGGCGATGAAGGTTCTCAAGACCCGCATCATGGATACCATTCTGCAGGAACAAAGCGCCAAACTGGCGGCTGATCGCAAACAACAGGTCGGGTCCGGCGACCGGAGCGAACGCATCCGGACGTACAACTTTCCCCAGGGACGCATGACCGATCACCGTATCGGACTGACGCTCTACCGCCTGGATGCAATTATGGCCGGGGATATTGCCGAGATCGTGGATGCCCTGCGGGCCCATTATCAGATGGAAGCGCTTAAGGCTCAAAGCGAGGGGTAGCGTGCGGATACGTCTTTTGATATGTTAACGATGAAAATAAATGGGGCGGCCAATTGGTCGCCCCATTTATTTTGCGTATCAGTCATAAAGAGCAAGACGCGCGTTCTTTGTCTGAAAAAAACTTAAAGATCCAGAATCATGGCGTTTTCATCACAGTCCGGAAACTTGACGCACTTGATGCAGTCTCCCCACACTTTATGGGGAAGTTCTGATTTATCAATCAGGCGAAAGCCGAGGCTTGAGAAAAAATCGGGGCGATAGGTCAGGCAGAAGATTCGCTTCAGCCCCAATTGGCGGGCTTCGTCGATACATGCCTGAACAAGCTTGCTGCCGATGCCGGCGCGAGTCCTGTTCTCGGCCACGGCTACAGAGCGCACTTCCGCCAAATCTTCCCAAACGATATGCAGGGCGGTTGTTCCCAGAAGCTTGCCATCTTCCTCGTAGACGTAAAAATCACGCAATGACTCATACAGTTCCGACAGGGAGCGGGAAAGCATTTCGCCCTTATTGGCGTAGATTACCAGTAACTTCTGGATATCCTTGATATCATTTATTTGTGCCTTGCGAAGCATTCTCTCCCCTTTCTTTATATGCCGACTTTTACCAATACCGGTTTCAGCACCCTTATCAACTCAGTCGGCGTCATCTGCACCAAGTAGCCTCGTTTTCCACCATTGATAATGATTTCCGGTAGTTCGGCAATGCTCTCTTCCATGTAGACCGGCATGTGCCGGCGTGTGCCAAAGGGTGATGTGCCCCCCACCAGATAGCCGGTATGTTTGTGAGCCGTTTCCGGGGTGCAGGGGGTGATCTGTTTGGCGCCGATGATTCTCGCCAGTTCCTTGGTAGATACCTGCTGATCCCCATGCATCAGGATGATGAGAGGAGATTGGTGCTCATCCTCCATTATGAGTGTTTTGATGACACAATGTTCGTCAACCCCCAGTTCGCGTGCCGACACCGCCGTGCCCCCCTTGTCCACATAGGTGTAGAGGTGATCGGTGAAGGCGACCTTTTCTTGCCGCAAGTGCCGGACTGCCTGGGTTGTGGGGTATTTATCCTTTGCCACTAGAATGATTTCCGTTCAGTATATTTATGGAGGTGTCAACCTTATCCTGTTCATTCTACTGCTATCAAGTGCACGATAGCACGCTTTTTTCCCCTTGTCACCCCTGGCGGGAAACAGCTTTTTCTGTTCACATTCCGTGGTGGTTCGTGGTAAGAGAGTATTCTTCGTATACTCTATAGCTGGATACTCAATGTGGAGGTGCATATGACTGATTATAAAGCGATGCAACAGTTGCCGGATGTGGCAGGATATAAGGCCGGAGATGTTTTAGTATTGGCGGGAGAGCTTTTTGGGCGCGGCTATGCCAACGGATTGATCGATGAGGCCAAGCGTATCGGGATGACCGTAATCGGGATGACCGTAGGGCGGCGTGACCCGGACGGCACATTACGCCCATTAACAGCCGAAGAATTGACAGCCGCGGAGGCCAACCTGGGCGGCACAATCATCAATGTCCCGCTGGAGGCCGGATTTGACATGGAGGCGGTTGACGGCCAGCCATCAATTGTGGAACAGCTCAAAAAAGCCAAGCCGGATGACTGGAACTCAATCAAGATCGGCGCTGATTTCATCGAGAAGGCCAGGGCTGCCGGTACGACTCGTTTTCGTGGAGCGCTGCGACAGATAGCCCAACAGCTTGACGCCATGATTCCGGCTAACGTCAATGTATTGATTGCTCATACCATGGCAGGCGGAATTCCCCGCGCCCGGGTCTTTATGCCGCTGCTCAACCGGGTCTTCAAAGGTACCGGCGATAAATACCTGGCTTCGGCCGAATTCTGGAACAGTGATCTGGGGCGGCTGTGCGATGCCAGCTTTAACGAGGTTACCGCCGATACCTTCCGCTATCTGATCGAGGAAACCGCTGCGTTGCGTGAGCGCAACAGTGCTGCCGGAGGCCGGGTCAACTACTCCGCCTATGGTTATCACGGCATCGAGGTACTGATTGACGGCAAATTTGTTTGGCAGTCCTATACCCCCTATGTACAGGGGTGGGCCAAAATACGGCTTGAGGATGTCGCAAAAGAAGCAAGTGAAAAAGGGATTACCGCGGCTGTATTCAACTGTCCCGAGATTCTGACCAATTCCAGTGCTCTTTTCCTGGGAGTGGAAATCTCGCTCTATCCGCTGCTTACTGCCGTTCGCGCCAGCCTTGGCGATGCCGCCGAACCTCTGTTCGAGCGTTGCCGGGCTCTGCTGAAAGAAGGTGAAACCCTAGAGCTGATGCTGGAGCGGGCCAATGCCTATCTGTCGTCACCGGTTGTTGCGCCAATGCTCGATTATGCCTCCTGGCCGCATCACAATACCCGGGAACAGGCAGAATTGATGCTGGCGGCGTCCGCCGAACTGATGGGGATGCACACCGACCAGAAACAACTGGTATGTGCCGAGCTGTCCAAAGTTGTTTTCCGGTCAACCGGCAAATTGATTGTGCATGGGTCGTGGAATCCGCCGGCCCCGGCAGTGTGGCTGACACATGGCATTATTGCCCGCCTGCTGGCTGACAAACTCGGCGAAGGCATTCTGTAGCTACGGATGCCAGGAGAAGAAATTCCCGGAAGTATGAGGATGGTATGAAGATACGATTCAAGGCCGCCTTTGTTGTTATCAGTATGGCATTGTTGCAGCAGGGGTGTTCAGAGGTCAAGTTGAATAAGCCGGTCGAGCAACTGTACAGGGATGGCGAGGTGTCCTTTCAACAAAGGAAGTACGCGGATGCCCTTGCACAGTGGAAGCGAGTCAAGGAAAGCTATCCTCCGCCCGAGCTGGCGGCCCGTACGGAGATCAATATAGCTGACGCCTACTACCTCAATAAAGACTATATCGAGGCCGCGGCCGAATATGATAACTTCCGTAAATTGCACCCCAGCCACGAATTGGCCGGATATGCCCTGTTCGGTCAGGGGCTCAGCAATTACCGCCAGATCAAGGGCATCGATACGGATCAGACACCGGTCAAGAATGCGTTGGGCATATTTGAATCTTACCGCAAGTTGTATCCCAATGGAGCAAGCACTCTGGAGGTAGAGGAGAAGATTCGCGCATGTCGTGACAAACAGCTCCAGTATGAACTCTATGTGGCCAAGTTTTACCTGCGGACCGAGGCATATCCGGCTGCCATTGGCCGTTTTGAGGGAGCGCTGTATAGCTTTTACGATTTGCCGCGTAGTGATGAGACGCTCTTTTTTCTCGGCCGGGCCTATGTGGCCAGCGGGCAGAAAGAAAAGGGACGCGATGTGTATTCGCGTTTGCTGAAGGAGTATTCCGGCAGCACGTATGTGCCTGAGGTCAAAAAGGCCGTCGAAAAGCTGTGATGGGAAGTGACCACATGATATTTGCGGTCATGCTTGTGGCCGCTTATTTGCTCGGTTCAATACCCACAGGATTGTTGCTGGGCAAGATCCAGGGAGTCGATGTACGTAAAGAGGGGAGCGGCAATATCGGAGCTACCAACCTTTATCGTACGGTCGGACGTTCGATTGGAGCAATGACCTTGCTGGGTGATTGTCTTAAAGGGGCAATTCCGGTGTTGCTGGTTAGGCATTATGCCTTGCCGGTTGAGTACGCTGCCTGGGTTGGGTTGGCGGCCTTTTGCGGCCATGTGTTTTCCCTCTTTCTGATGTTTAAGGGCGGGAAAGGTGTGGCTACCGCGCTGGGAGTCTTCCTGGTGCTTTCTCCCCCGGCCGTGGCTTTTGCCCTGGCGGTGTTCGTGGGGTTAATGCTTGTCTGGCGTTATGTGTCGTTGGGGTCAATCATGGCGGCGGCAGTGATGCCGTTGGCTGTGGCGTTTCTGGAAGACAATAGGACCATCTTGCTGGTGACGCTGATCATCTCTGCGGTTGTGATTATTAAGCATCGCGGAAATATCAAGCGGCTTCTGACAGGAACGGAGAATCGTTTCAAGGCTTGACCCTCAAACTAGAACTCCAGGATTATCACTCTTTTGCCGGGCTTTAACACTCGCCGCCTCTCTCCTAGCCTCAGCCGCTTTTCTACGATTTTTCCGATCCCGAATGCAGTGGAAATCGAATCGATGTGATCAGACTGAAATATTCGTCATTTCACATGTCGAGTCCGCAATAAAAGGAGAACCAAAACAGTGTCACCGCCGTTTATCCGTATCCAGGATGTGGCCGATATCCTGATCATGACCTTTCTGCTCTACCAGTTGTACTCATGGTTCTACCGAACACGCGCCATGCAGGTGCTTTTGGGGCTAGGGGTGGTAACGCTGATCTACTTTGCCACCAGTTTTCTCGGCCTGTACATGACGAGCTGGATTCTTCAGCAACTGGGAACGGTTCTGATTATTCTTTTAATTGTTGTTTTTCAGTCCGAAATTCGCCAGACGCTCTACCGTTTTAGCTTGTTGCGGCACTTGTTCGAACGACGGGCGGAAACGAAGCCGAGCGGTTTTCAGGATATTGCCGAGACCCTTTTCAGTCTGGGGTCCAAACGAACCGGGGCCCTGCTGGTTTTTGAACGGAGTGAGCCGTTAGGAGATCTGATGCTGAACGGCGTCAGGCTGGATTCCGAGATTACCCCCCAGATTCTGGAAACCATCTTTATGGACGGAACGCCGCTTCATGATGGCGCCACTCTGATAAGAGACGGCCGGATTGCCATGGCATCCTGCCACCTGCCGCTTTCGACCAGTCCAGATATTCCTCAGTTTCTGGGGACGCGTCACCGCGCTGCTCTCGGTCTTGCGGAAAGGACGGATGCCGTTGTGGCTGTCGTTTCGGAAGAGCGCGGCACGGTGTCACTGGCAGTGGGGACCGATCTGCGGGTACTTGCCTCACCCGGTGAACTGATTGCTGCATTGGATCGTTTGTTCGATCCTGATCGCGAGCGCCCCCACATGGTTCCTCATTTCAATATTTTCAGCAACCTGCTTCCTAAAACAGCAATTCTCGTAATAGTGGCAACATTTTGGGCATTGATTACATCGCGTCAGGGACAAATTATTACAGTATCCGCTCCAGTCAGAATGCACGGCATGCCTGAAGGGCTGGCCCTGGTGCGCAGCAGTCCCGAGGAAGTGGATGTGCAATTGAAATCTTTTTCAATCCTTACTCCCATGCCTTCCAAACTGGATATTACGGCGGATGTGGATCTTTCGGCAATCCGGGAGGGGCAGGCAACCGTAAGGGTAAAAAATTCCGATTTCAAACTTCCGTCCGGGATGGAAATGATGACGGTGAATCCGCCGGCGATTCGGGTGGTAACCGACCGCAAGAAGCGTAAGTCGGTTCTCGTCAAAGTTGCATTGCGAGGAAGGATAGGCCGGGGAGTGGAACTTGTCGCCGATCCGGATAAGGTGGAGGTGGAAGGGCCTGCCTCGCAGGTTGAGCGGATCGAAAAGGTGGCTACCGAGGAAATCGATGCTTCTAAGTTATTGAAAGGACGAGACTATTACATAAACCTCATGCCGCCCAACAATAATGTAAATATTCTTCGGAATGAGCCGATAATAGTAAGACAAACAATGCGAAAAAAAAATAATGATCTGCAATAGTTGGCTTGCTTGATGCATATAAATTTGCTTTCGGGCACATTCCGTTTGACTTTTGAGAAGGGATGTTATATATAGTTCAAACCCTGATGCCTAAAATAAAACAAAAAGGAGGATGGATGAAACAAAAACATTACATTATACTGCTGTCTCTTTTGATTATCGCTTTCCCTCAACTTGTATTGGCATCCAAAACACATGTTGCACGCAAGAGCGAATCTCTTCATACAATTGCCCGCAAATATCACGTCTCTGTCAATGAACTCAAATCTGTCAATAATATGACCGGAACCAGGGTTTCCAAGGGAACGCGGCTGATCGTTCCTTCCGCTTCCGCGGCCCCGGCCAGGAAAACCAAAGTTGCGGTAAAAGCCAAGACTTACCGGGTTGCCAAAGGGGATAACCTTCCCAAAATCGCCAAAAAGACCGGCATAAAGATGAGCGAACTTCGGAGCCTCAACGGCTTGAGAGGAAATCGGATTAAAGTCGGCCAGGTGTTGGCGCTTAATACGCCAGTGGCGGCGAACGACGAGGCGCCGCGTACGCCAGTCACCACAAACCGTGTTCAAGTGGTCAACAAGGATCTGCTCAACGAGCAGGAGTTCAGCGATACATTGTCCGAACTGACCGATATCGACTCTGATCGCCCGGTTGACTTGGCCAAAAATCTTGAAGATAACGGTTCCAGCGTCTCAAAGCTGAAAAAGACAGCTTACAGCTTTCTGGGCGCACGCTACCGGTTCGGCGGCAATAGCCGTAATGCCCTTGATTGCTCCAGCTTTATCCAGCAGGTGTTTCGTGATCATAAAATCAATCTGCCCCGTACCGCCCGTGAACAGTTTTATGTTGGCACCGAAGTACCTCGCGGCGACCTGAAGAAAGGGGATTTGGTTTTCTTTCAGACGTATGCTCAATTTCCGTCGCATGTCGGCCTTTACTTGGGTAATCGTAAAATGATCCATGCCTCTTCCCGAGATCACCGTGTGGTAATCTCATCCATGGATACCCCTTATTATCTTTCCCGTTTTCTCGGTGCCCGCCGGATTGGTTTGGTTCGTTCCGAGAACTTCAACGAGCTTTTGTCAGGTGTTGAAGAGGAACGTGATGGCGATGTTCTGGCCAACGATACGCTTGGGGTCGCACTCACCCAGAATAACTGAATCTGCTCTTGTCACAAAACGTGAATCCATGAATCCGGGCCGCTTGGCCCGGATTTTTTCTTTTTACCATGAAAATATTCCTTACGTATATATCCGGTGTTCCAAATCGGGATGATCCTTTTGTTTCCCTTCTTCCCTGTGGGCTCTGCTATCTGCAATCAAGCCTGAGAGAGGCTGGTTTTGATGCGTGGCTGGCCAATTTCTCGGGTTGGTCGAACGGCGAGATTACCCGTCTGCTCAAAGAACAGCTCCCGGATGCTGTTGTTATCTCCCAGTGGACCCATAATCGGCATGCCTCACTAGAGCTTGCGCGTACCGTTCGTCGTTTGAATCCAAAGTGCATAATAGTCCTGGGAGGCAGCCACGCAACCTTTCAGTACGACGAAATCCTTCGTCATGACTCCCCGGTGGACGCGGTAATACTGGGAGAGGGGGAGGCAACGCTTCTTGAGCTTGCCGGGCATTTGGCGGAAGGAAGTGACTGGCAGGATATCAAGGGGATTGCATGCCGTTGCAACGGCACGGTGCTTGTGACTCCTCACCGGCCTCTACTGGCCGATCTGAATGCGCTTCCCTTTGCTTCACTGCACCTTGAACATTCATTTGGTGTTGATTGTGAGCAGCAAGCGGAATTTGTCATAACTGCACGAGGGTGTTCTTCGGCCTGCAGTTTTTGCAGCTCACCCAATTTTTGGAAACGTCGAATTCGTTTTCGCTCCCCTGAAAATATTGTCGATGAGATACTGTTTATTCGTGACCGGTATGGATTGATCTATTTTTCCCTCAGGGATGACACCTTTACTGCAGATCGGGCAAGGACCATCGCCATCTGTCGCCTGCTGATCGAGCGCAAAGCGCACATTATCTGGAACTGCCAGTCGCGTGTCACAGCCCTTGATGAAGAGTTGCTGGTTTGGATGAAGCGGGCCGGTTGCGAATGCGTCCAGTTAGGTGTTGAATCCGGCTCGCCTCGGATTCTTTCACGGCTCGGTAAAACCATCACGCCTCTTCAGGTTGAACGTGCCGCATCGGTTATCAGGAAGGCCGGCATCAGTCTCTCGGTCTACCTGATCAGTGATGTTCCGGGCGAGACCGATGCCGACCGTAACGCGACTATAGTACTGATGCGCCGTATCCGGCCCGACGACGGCTATGTCTCGCCACTGGCCTATTATCCCGGTACGAAACTGTTTAACGAGGCGGTTGCCGCTGGGCAGGTCAGGACTGATGTGTTTCAGAAAAAGCGTACTGTTGCCGTTTATGCTGCTGGAAGCTCGGGAAACAATGCGCGGGCATTGCTGCGGGTTTTGACAGGACGTCGTGAGGACGATAGAAGGCGCTTTGAATATCAAAAACAGTTTCTGGGGTATTGCTATACGACAAATGTTCTGGCAGGAGAGTATTTCCGTCAGTGTGGAGATGTTGTTGCCGCCGAACGGGAATTTCGAGAGATTGTCGAACGCGAGCCTGATAATCCCTGGGGATGGTTTTTGTTGGGAGAGTTGCTTTCGGAGCAGGGAGACCATGGCCGTGCCGCTGAGTGTTATCGCCGCGTGTTGGCTCGCGTACCGAACCACACCCCATCCCATCTGGCCTTGGGGCAATAAAAAAAGCGAGGCCGCTTCTCAGGCCTCGCCCATATGCAATCCCTCCCCCAAATCCATATAGTCTTCACCCAATTTTGATAAAAACTATTTTACGATCCTGATGCCGGGGATAAATGATATCTTGTCGAAATTTCTGTTAAGAGTTTTGCTGTGAAAGTTGGCCATTGCCGGAGCTTCCGGGTATTCGATGCTGTTGCCTACGCTGACTTTGACTTCCGGCATGGCGAGCCATGTCTTCTGTCCCTTCTCGTCCGCAACTTCCAGGAAAGTTTTGCCCTGCGCGCTTACAACCTGAGTTACCTTACCCTTTTTGCCGACACCAGCCGGAATTACCTGGGCCTTCATGCCGGAGTGCGGATCAGAGCCAACTGCCGGGTGGCCGGGCGGCATCTGACCAGTAGCGGGCATAGTTGCCTCCGGTTTTTGCGGTGCTTCAGTCGTGGGCTTGTTGTTACAGCCTGCAAGGGTGAGTGCGGCGATAGAAAAAAGCAGCAATGACGTTTTTTTCACCTGGCGACCTCCTGAGTTGAATTAGACAAAAATTATCATGTTTCTGGCTATTATTCCATGAAAAAGATGGTTAATAACGGCCTAAAACGAGCAAAAGCCCCTGTCATTCCGACAGGGGCTTTTGCTTTTGTATTGCTTCGTTGCGTCGCGCCGAATCTTATTCGTCGCGTTCGTAGTCAACCATACGCTGGGCAACTGCCTTGATGCTCATCAGGTCGCGGAAGCTGATGTTGTTGCCGAGGTAGTTGCTGCCGTCGGTGCCGCAACCAAGGGTCAGTGATGGGGGCAGCTTGTTGTAGATCAGGCCGACCGAGCCGTGAACCGCAGGCTGGTTGAGGAGTAGACGGTTTGCAGGGATTTCCATAGCATATCTATCCAGAATGGCCTGGTCCTGGGAGTGAACAACCGAAGTATGGCCGGCGCCGCCCCACAGTAATTGGCTTTTGGCAGCAGCGATGGCATCGTCGGTGCTGTTAAAGGTTATGTAACCAAGAACCGGGGAGAGTTTTTCATGGCTGAACCAGTCTTCGGGGCCGATGGAGGTCAGGGGTACCAAGAGCAGCTTGGCTTCGGCGGGGATCTCAAAACCGGCCAGTTTGGCGATGAACTGGGGGGATTTGCCAACGATAGCGGTAGCGGGAACGCCACGCTCTTTGTCGAACATGACAGCTTCCAGTTTCTTTTTTTCGTCTTCATTGACGAGATAGGCACCGCGCTCGACCATCATCTTTACGCCCTGCTTACAGACTTCCGGATCGTCGAAGATCATGGACTGGTCGGAGGAGCAGATCGTGCCGTTGTCAAAGGTCTTGGAGGCGATAACGTTGTTGATGGCAACGCTGAGTTTGGCGGACTTGGAGATGAAGACCGGGGTGTTGCCGGGGCCGACGCCGATGGCGGGGTGGCCGGAGCTGTAAGCCGATTTAACCATGGCGCCGCCGCCGGTGGCAAGGACCAGCTTAACGCCAGGATGTTTGAACAGAGCATTGGTCCCTTCGATGGAGGGCTCATCGATCCACTGTATGATGTCGGCCGGTGCTCCAGCAGAGATGGCTGCGTCGAGCATCAACTGTGCGGCGTGGACGCTGCACTTCTGGGCGCGGGGGTGGGCTGCGAAGATGATGGAGTTACGGGCTTTGAGGGCGATCAAGGATTTGAACATGACCGTGGAGGTCGGGTTTGTGGTCGGTGTAGCGGCGGCGATAACGCCGAAAGGTTCGGCGATGTACTTAACGCCTTCCTCTTCCCTGATAATGCCGACGGATTTTTGGTCTTTTTGCCATTCATAGACAACGTGAGCGCCAAGGTGATTCTTGATGGCTTTGTGGTCGGCACGGCCGATACCTGTTTCTGCAACGGCTTCTTCGCCCAGCACGACTTCGTTGGCAACGCTGACTGCGTCCATGGCTGCGCAGATCTTGTCAACCTGCTCCTGGGTGAAAGTCTTGTAGATTTGAGCTGCTTTCGTTGCTTTGGCTACCATGTCATCGATCTTCTTGATTACGTCTGACATCACTTACCTCCCGAATAAATTAGTGTTTCTGTGCAGGTTAACCGCTCCATATAAGTAGTTGTGAAGCGGGTCACTTTGCCTTGTGGATTCTAGCAAAATTGAAACAGTTGTCAAACACTTTCTTGTTTTTGCGTTAAAGTACAATTATTGAATTGCTGTCAGTGGCCATCTGATTCAAGTTTACTGCTTAACTAATTAAAAAACAAGCAATTATTTGCTATGCCGAGCTGTGAATAATTTTGATGACACCGTTTTATATTTGATTATACAGGTGTTATTGGTCTTTGGAATGCCTGATGGAGAGTTGTGGGGTAGTGGCATATAATGAGACATGTGTATAAAATGCAGATTACAAGGCTATGAACATAAGCTGTGAAAGCCGGAAAAAAGGGACAGATTCAAAGTGTGTTTATGGATCTGTTTTAGTCGTGCTCTTGCGTGGCAGTGAATTGCTTTCCTTTGGGAAGCACTTGTTTTGAGATGATTTATTGTATTGTGTTTTTGCTGGAAATATTGTACAAGATCTATTCTTTAAAAAACGGCTTTGGCCGTATCTCCTTGTTCCGGGTAAGACCGGGGCTGGAAAACCGTGAGGAGGAAACACAATATGAGGAAGTATGAAACAATTTACATCCTCCAGCCGGACCTGAACGACGACGATATAAAAGTTGTTGCCGATAGGGTTCAGGAGGTGATCGCATCCTTCAAGGGTGATTTTCACCGTCTGGAAGACTGGGGTATCAGGAAGCTTGCCTATCCCATCAACAAATGCGTAAGGGGACGCTATTTGTACTTGCGTTATGATGGCGGCCGGGAACTGATTGCTGAGCTTGAGCGTCGCCTCAGGTTAAACGAGAAAGTGCTTCGCTTTCAGAGCGTAAACATCACCAATCAGCCCGAAAAGCCGGTGGTTGAGAAGAAACCGCTTGCAGTCGAACCCGAGGTCGTTGAGGGCAACGAGCCAGCTGAGGCATCTGTTAGCCCCGCTGAAACGGCAACCGAATAAACTTCCCGGAGGATAAGAATATTATGGCTAACGAAAGACCCACCTCACAACAGAGACCCGCAGGCGGCCAAGGCGGACCACGCAAAAAGCGTCCCTTTCAGCGCCGGAAAGTGTGCCGCTTCTGTGCGGAGAAGAATCTGACTATCGACTATAAAGAACCGCGCACACTGCGTTATTTTATCTCCGAACGCGGAAAAATTGTACCACGCCGCATTTCCGGCAATTGTTCCGCACACCAGAGGGAGATAACCGAGGCAATTAAACGTGCCCGTAACCTTGCCCTGCTCCCGATAGCATCGAACCACGTACTCCCATGATTTTATTTGCATGAGCGTTGAACCGCGGAGTGACAGCGCCGTGACACGGCTTGCCGTGGTTGGTAGCGGAGCGGTGATTTCGGCCATTCTGTTTTCCGCCCATATACTCTTACCGCCGGCAGGCTTTGTTTTTGGCCTGCTGGCTCCCTTTCCGCTGGTTATATCACGGCTTCGATATGACAGTTGGATGCTGGGTATTGCAACTTTGGCGGCAACCGCCATGCTCATGGCAGGATTCGGAGCACATGCAGGGGGGCTGTTTCTGGTGCAGTGCGGAGTTATTGCTCTGCTGTTGCCGGAACTGCTCATTCGTGGTTATGGTGCGGCGCGTAGTCTTACTTGGACAGTGGCAGTCAGCTTGGTTGTTTATCTGCTGGCTACGTTGCTAATGATTTATGTAAGTGGCCGCAGCGTGCAACAACTTCACGACCTGGCAGTTTCAGAGATCAGTACCAGTATTGCTCAAGCTGTGCTTGTATATGAAAAAGCTGGGATTAAGGCTGATGAGCTTGCTGCAGTGAAAAGCGGCATGACGGCGGTTGGCAATCTGATCATCAAAATTTACCCGGCTTTGGCAACAATAATGCTGATTGCCATGTCCGGATGCAATCTGGTTCTGATAAAACGCTTTGCGCTCCGCATTGGCTTGAAACTGAAGATTGGTGAGTTCAGGAACTTCAGGAATCCGGAGTTAATGATCTGGCCTTTGATCGTTGCCGGTTTTGCGATGCTGTCGAACATGGCAACGGTTACTATCCCTGCTCTGAATGTTCTCGCGGTTCTTGGAGTGCTTTATTTCTTGCAGGGAATGGCGGTTATATCCAGCATGTTTTACCGGCTTGGCTCCTCCGCTGTTTTGAAAGTTGCATTGTACCTGCTGTTGCTTGTGCAGCCTTATACCATTGCATTGGTAGCGGCCATTGGAATATTTGACCTGTGGGGTGATTTTCGCACCCCCAGAAAACAGGAAAACCTGTAACTCAGGCTCGAAAGGAGAGAATTGTGAAAGTTATTCTCAAGGAAAACATTGATACCCTCGGTCATATTGGTGACATCGTCAAGGTTGCCCCCGGTTATGCCCGCAACTATCTGCTTCCCAAGGGGTATGCAGTAGAGGCCACTGAAAAGAACGCCAAGGCTCTTGAGCACGTTAAACGCCAGATGGCTTACAAAAAGGACAAGGTTACTGAAGCAGCCAAGCTATTGCTTGCGAAGCTTGAAGGGCTGGCCGTTGAACTGGTCCATCAGGCCGGAGTCGAGGGTAAGCTGTTTGGTTCCGTAACCAATATGGAAATTGCCGCATTCTTGAAAGAAAAGGGCATCGAGATAGATCGCAAGAAAATTGCTCTGGTCGAGCCAATCAAACAGGTGGGTGAGTATACCATTCCTGTTAAGCTTCATCCCGAAGTGACGGCTACCCTCAAAGTGAATATCATAGCTTCCTGATTTTTGACTTAGGAGCATTCTTTCGATATTACCGCTAAAGCCTGTCAGAGTAATCTGACAGGCTTTTTGCATATACGCGATGCTATTTTCTTGAGTAAAGTGACTACCGGGAGCTTTGCCGGAAATTATGTATAACAATGCAGAATTGTAGAGTTGGTTACGTGTCTGCATGGTTGACAATTTTTAAGGCAAAGGTGAAAATGCAATGATTGGGGGAAATTCCGTGGACAACATTGTACTTGAAGTATTGGTAGTTTGCCTGATGGTGATTTTAAACGGTTTTTTTGCGTGTTCTGAATTTGCTATCGTTTCGGTACGTAAGAGCCATGTAGCCCGGTTGGTGGCCGAAGGAAATGAGCGTGCGAGAATCATCGAAACGCTGCAAAAAGATCCTCACCGGTTGTTGGCACTGGTACAGATTGGTGTAACCGTGACCGGAGCTACAGCGTCTACCGTTGGCGGCCTTATTGCTGTGGATTATCTCCGCCCCTGGTTGCAAGGTTTGAATGTTGATTTTTTGCGCCATACTGCTGAACCGGTAGCTGTCACCAGCATGGTTGTGATCATATCCTATCTTTTGCTTATCTTGGGCGAGTTGGTTCCCAAAGCAATCGGCTTGCAGTATGCAGAGCGCATCTCCCTCTTGATTGCACGTCCCATCGATATGTTGTCCCGGTTTGGATCAGCGCTTGTTGGAGTGTTGACCATGTCCAGCAAGGCTGTGATGAAGCTTTTAGGCATCAGCGGCGATCGGGAGGGATTCGTTACTCGCGAAGAGCTACAACATATCGTCGCTGAAGGACAGGAAAGCGGCGTTTTCAGTGAAACAGAAACAGAGTATATTCGTAATGTGTTTGAGTTTACCCATACGTGTGTTCGGGAGGTAATGGTGCCGCGCACCCGCATCATTGGACTTGAGCTGACTGCCTCGCGTGATGAAGTTGTCCGGATCGTGCTGGAGAATATGTATTCACGCTATCCGGTTTATCGAGGAACCATTGAGGATACGGTGGGTGTGGTGCATAGCAAGGATCTGTTGGGACGCATGGTGGCGGGTGAGCCGTTCGATCTGCAGGCTAGCATGAAACCGCCGGTTTTTGTTCCCGAAAGCAAGAAGGTGAGCAGCCTTCTTGGGGAGATGCAGCGCAGCCAGAATCAGATGGCGCTGGTGGTGGACGAATATGGAGGCCTGAATGGCCTGGTGACTTCCGAGGATTTGATTGAGGAGGTGCTGGGTGAGATTCGTGACGAACATGATACTGCGGAGACCGGCGGTGTTCAGCGTTTGCCCGATGGCTCGCTGCTGGTGGATGGATTCCTGTCGGTGTTCGATCTGGCTGAATACATTGACATAAAACCCGGAGAGGATGTTCCCTATGACACTGTGGCCGGGATGATCCTAGATGCTTTGGGCCGTTTTCCTCTCCGTGGCGAGGCGGCCGAATGGCAAGGCTATCGTTTTATTTGCGAAGATGTCACCCTGGTCGCAATTCTTAAGGTGCGTGTCGTGGCAATAAAGGAATAATGTGCTCATGCTGAAACGTACGTATATTAGAATATCAGCTCTGATGCTCCTTTTTTTGGTGTCAGGCCTCATGGGGGTGGCCCTTTTCCTTCCCAAGCTGGTCGATATCAATGCCTACCGCGATGACGTCATCACCAACCTGCAACAAGTTTTGAATCGCAAGGTTAACTTTAGTCACGGCGAGTTTTCCATGCACTTCGGCCCGACCTTCACCTTTGATAAGGTTTCAATCATGGAGCCGGATGGCAAGAATGTTTTTTTTACGGCTAAACGTATAAATGTGCATTTGGCCCTGTTCCCGTTACTGGAAAAGAAAATTGTATTGCGCGAGCTTGGGCTTGAGGAAGCTGATATACGTCTGGAGCGCGGTAAAGATGGAAAGCTTAATATTGACGACTTGCTTGTGCCGCGCCCTGGAGAATACCAGCTACAACTCACTAAATTTCAGATTAAGAAAGGGAAATTGCATTGGCGCGACAAGAGTATTGAGAAACAGGGTTTTTTTGCGGATGTGCGGATCAGTAGCCTGGTTCTTAACGGCATCTCCCGCGGACATAAGGGAACCGTAAAACTGATGTGCGAATTGCCGGCGCTTTCCGGTGCTCCCAGTCAAGTATCCTTGTCAGGGTCGGTCAGACTTTCTGCGGCAAACAAACCGCTTGCTGAGACAGAACTGAACTTGACTGGCGATATCAAACAGTTCGATCCTGGACGTTTTTGGCCTTATTATGGTCGGTTCATACCGTTCGGACCAACGGGGGGGCGTGTAGATCTTGCTACCAGTTTCGAGGGAAAAGTTCGAGAATTCAATGCCAAGGGCAACCTTCGCCTGTCTAATGTAACCGTGAACTGGCCAGCTGTCTTTCATCATCCGGTTAATCCACGTTTGGCGCAGCTTGAGTATGAATTCAAACTGGACAAAAACAACATTGAAATGCCGCGTCTTCAGATTTTCGCTGATGGATCGAAGTTCAAGGGGAATTGCCGGCTTCAGGATATCTACTCTCGTGACATGAGAATTACAGCCAAGGCGTCTTCTGAGCCGCTTGTGTTTGAGAGGGTGCGGCAATGGATTCCTTACGGCATTATTGCCAAGGATACTTCTCAGTATATTGAAGAGCATATTACCGGCGGCTTGGTCAAGCTTGAAACCGGCCTCCTTGATGGCAGGGTCAGTCAGATTACCCACATGGAAAAGGGAACCAACTATAATGTACTCCATATCAAAGGGAGTGTGGACAGGGGTGTTGTCAGTTATGGTCCCAACGTCCCGGCATTTACCAACATTAAGGCCGGTCTGGAGTTGTACGGCAAGGATTTCATTCTCAGTAGGGCAACTGCCACATTTGGTGGTTCTCCCTTAAAGCTGGATGGAAGGATCACCGATTATCCACTGGTGACCCCCTGCCAATATGTTTTTCAAATGGAGATGAATCCCCGCTCGACTGAAGTTGCCTGGCTCGCGAGCCTGGCTGGAGCCGACAAGCTAGATTACTCCGGCGTTTCGCGACTTGTATTGAGAGGGGGTGGCATGACTTCTTCCTACAATCTTTCGGGTGATTGGGACTTGAAACCGGCGGCCTACTCCTTTCCCGGAGTTGTCCGCAAAGCTGCAGGCACTCGCAATGGACTGTCATTCAGCGCTGTGCTTTCGCCGAACAGCACGAGGCTGAACAGCCTGACCTATATTCTGCCGCCGCTCAGTCTTTCGGCCAACGCCCAACTCATCTACGGCGATCGCCCACATCTCGGTTTTGAACTGCAGACCAACCAGTTTCTTTTGAACGAATCGCTTCCCATTCTCTCCATGTGGCAGTCCTATCATCCCCGCGGCAGGATACAGGCCCACATCAAAGGGGCTGGCAATCCGGTCGACTTTGCCGCCATGGATTATAGCGGCTCAATTTCTCTGAATTCCTTTGCATTTCTGCCAGGCGAAAGACTCAGGCCGGTCAGTAATGTCAACGGTGCGGTTACTTTCAGGGGAAATAGTCTGGAAACATCCAATATAACAATTAATTATGGAAGTTCGCTTGTCAGTGCCAAGGGTAAGATCAAGAATTTCAGCAATCCGGAGGCTGAAATAACCTTGTCATCGCCGGAGTTCTTTTTGCGTGATGCGTTATCTCTGCCTGCCAAGCCGAATGCTAGTATCCGCCGGATGTTTGTTTCCCTTGGTATGCATAATAACTCCTATACGATCCACAATTTTTCCGGACAACTCAACTCTTCCAGCTTTAACCTTAGCGGCAGCTATATCGCCGGTGGTTCGCCGACAGCAAATTTTACGGTTACATCGCCCCATCTTGATTTGAGCGAGCTTTTCGCGCTGGCTAAAGCGGGGTCAGAAGGAAGTGGCGGATCAAGGGTGGATCTTAAGCTCAACTTGGCCGCTGATTCGGCAAAATACGAAAAAGTTCAGTTCAACCGAATGAACCTTGCGCTCTCCCGCGATAGCGGCGTGTATTATGTTCAAAACCTCGATGCGGCTCTTTATGGCGGCAAACTGACGGCCAAGGGTAGAGTTGCGCCGGACAGCGCTCAGATCAATCGCTATGATTTAAACTTGAATTTGGATCGCGTTAATGCAGAGCACCTCTTTCAGGCCTTGGATATTTCTCGCGAGGTCACCGGCTTGATAAATTTACGGGGGAATATTACTGCCCGGGGGGCAAACTTGGCGGATATGAAAAGAAGCGCCTTGGGCAACATGAGGTTGCGTCTCGAAAACGGCACTCTTCGAAAATTCAACGTGCTCTCCAAAGTGTTTTCCATCCTCAATTTTTCCCAGCTACTGAAACTACAGCTACCTGATATGGTTCACGATGGTATGCCCTACAATGAAATCAGGGGAAGTTTCTCGATTAGTGACGGTACGGTTACTACACGCGATATGTACATCAACGGTGACGCCATCAATATCTCGTTGGTTGGCAGTGCCGATATTGTCAAGGAAGAACTCAACTTTACTATCGGAGTGCAGCCACTTCAAACTGTCGACAAAATCGTGAACCGCATTCCGGTTGTGGGATGGGTGCTGACCGGAAAAGGCAAGGCGGTTGTGACGGCGTATTTTGATGCCAAGGGGAAATGGTCGGATCCCAAGGTAAGCGCTATTCCGGTTAAATCCATGACCAAAGGCACCTTAAATATTTTCAGAAGAATGTTTGAACTGCCGGTTCGCCTGTTTACCGATACGGGTGAAGTGTTGCTCGGGAATTAGCATCTTGCGGATCGTATTTTCTCGGGTGTGCAGATAGTTTCACTGTCTGCACACCCGGTTTGGCGGACAAAGCAACTCGCCCCCTCTGTTTCACATTCATTTTACTACCCACTCATCATAATACTCCTGAACATTTGCCGAGTCTGTTCATGGAGTGCTCACTCAAGGCCGGCATTCCTCGCAACTGTCTGTAAACGTCAGACCCTCAATTTTATTGTCAATAGTTTTACCAGCGTCACACAGGACAAATTACAAACAATTTGTCTTTTATATTTGAAGATCAAGTGTGTGCTCGGATTCGCTGAAAAAATTATTTCGAACTTATGAATAATTTCAACTATCTGGAAATAATATTACCCCCTCCAGTTGAATATAGTAACTTAGATGGTATTATTAAGTTGATCCGATTTGGAACATGTATTGCCGGGAATACCGTAATGAGTATGGTTGTTCGGTAATGGCTCGCTTGTTCGGGGGAGAACATTTTGTGTTCCGTAATGGAACGCAGTGTGGAGCGTCATAATAAAACAATAAAAAATAAGAAAGCAAAAACCTTTCCCCTGTAAGCAGTTATATTGAGTAAACAAAAAAACATTAACTCTCGGTCAGATCTTTGCAGATGCAAAAAAAAACACTATTTTTATAGTGTGTGTCGAAGCAAAATTGCTGGGAAAAGTAATATTAAAAAATCTTGTCTAAAGTTTTTCCGTTTCTCCGATTCGATGTGGCTTGTGCTTATGGTAATGGTGTAAAGCCATATTTTGGGGTCAAACATTTTCGGGTATTCCTTTGTTTGATCGCCGTACGTGGTTCGTGCCCGCAATTATTTTTAAAATTTAAATAATTTCAGTTTGTTGTGTGAATGCGGATGATTGGCAAGAGAAGGTTTCGTTTCGAAAATCATGCTGAAGTCGGACAGGTGTCCGCCAGTTGTTTTGGTGTGAAAAAGCAGTAGCGAGCGTTTGTAATAGAACAAAAATATATATTGCAAATTTTTTGAAAAATGTATACATAAGAACAAAACTTGGTTTTAAATCCTGTGGGAAAGGTGTTTTGGCGGAACTGCAATATTGATCCTACTATGATGATTGCCAGATTGGCTGGCAACCTAGAATCAGGGTGGTGACATCCTGTACAACAAAACAAGGAGGAAGTACACATGGCATTGGCAGATCAGACTTTTGGCTTTTTCATCCCTACCGTAACACTGTTGGGTGTTGGCTGTTCCAAGGAAACCGGTGAGCAGGCAAAAGCACTGGGCGCAACAAAACTGCTGATCGTTACCGACGCAGGCCTGAACAAAATGGGCGTGGCTGACACGATTAAAGGTTATGTTGAAGCTGTAGGTCTCAAAGCTGTTATTTATGACGGCGCTGAGCCCAATCCGACCGACAAAAACGTTGCTGACGGCATTAAAGTCTATCAGGATAACAAATGTGACGGCCTCATTACCCTTGGTGGCGGCAGCTCCCATGACTGCGGTAAAGGTATCGGCCTCGTTGTAGCCGGCGGCGGCAACATTCGCGACTATGAAGGCGTTAACAAGTCCTCCAAGCAGCTTCCTCCGTTCCTCGCCATCAACACCACCGCTGGTACCGCCAGCGAAATGACCCGTTTCTGCATCATCACCAACACCGATACCCATGTTAAAATGGCTATCGTTGACTGGCGTGTAACTCCGAATATCGCTATCAACGATCCTCTGTTGATGGTTGGTATGCCTCCGAAGCTGACTGCAGCTACCGGTATGGACGCTCTGACCCACGCTGTTGAAGCTTATGTTTCCATCATCGCTAACCCGATCACAGACGCTTGCGCCATCAAGGCTATCGAACTGATCGCCAAGTATCTGAGCGTGGCTGTTGCCAATGGCGAAAACCTCGAAGCTCGCGACGCCATGGCTTATGCCGAATACCTCGCCGGTATGGCATTCAACAACGCCAGCCTCGGTTATGTTCACTCCATGGCTCACCAGTTGGGCGGCTTCTACAACCTGCCGCACGGCGTTTGCAACGCTATCCTGCTGCCGGCCGTTGAGCAGTTCAACCTGATCGCCTGTCCGCAGCGTTTTGCTGACATCGCTGTTGCCCTCGGCGAAAACATCGCTGGTCTTTCGACCATCGAAGCCGCTCAGAAAGCCATCGACAGAATCAAGTCTCTGTCCGCTTCCATCGGCATCCCCGCCAACCTGACCGAACTGGGCGTAAAAGAAGCCGACCTGAAGATTATGTCTGAAAACGCTAAGAAAGATGCTTGCCAGCTGACCAATCCGCGTAAAGCTACGCTGGAAGAAGTTATTGGCATCTTCAAAACAGCTCTCTAATTGATGAATGATACTATTTCTCTGATAAAGGGAATATGAGCAACATGATGGGCAGTGGCATTGTACACTGCCCATCACTGTAAAAAACATAGATCGCATCAGAAAACGCTATTGATAAAATTTTAATGCCATTGCTATCTCCGAGCCTTGCAACCTAAAAGGGCAAACCTCATGGTGCACGGCCAACGGGTTTCGTTGGAAACAATGGAGCCTCCCTTTTGGAAAGGAGCTTATCCTCGTTAAAGAGGGAAAAATCTAATTTGGGAGAAGATAACATGGACAAAATTTTGCGCGTAAACATGACTGATCTGAGCACAAAGATCGAAGAAGTTCCAGCCGCTTGGGCTGGCCACGGCGGTCGAGGCCTGACCTCGACTATCGTGGCAGCAGAAGTTCCTCCAACCTGTCACCCCTTAGGTCCCCACAACAAGCTTGTTTTTGCCCCCGGTCTTCTAACCGGAACACCTGCCGCCAACTCCGGCCGATTGTCCGCTGGCGCCAAGAGCCCTCTTACCGGTACGATTAAAGAAAGTAATGCTGGCGGCACCGCAGCGCAATTGTTAGCTCGGCTTGGCATCAAGGCGATGATTATCGAAGGGCTTCCAAAAGAAGACAAGTGGTACAGCCTGCACATTGACAAAGAAGGCGTTACCATCAATGAAGAAACCGAACTGATTGGCAAAAACAACTTTGCTGTAATTGAGGCGCTTGAGGCGCGTTTAGGAAAGAAAACAGGCATTCTTACGATCGGTATTGCCGGTGAGTTGAAAATGACTGCCGCCAATATCTCTGTCAAGGACCCGGACAGCAAGATCCGTAGCCACGGACGTGGCGGTTTGGGCGCTGTCATGGGTTCCAAGAAGATTAAATTCATCTCCATTAATGGCGAGGGCGCACCAGGCGTCAAGGTTGCCGATCCTGACAAATTCAAGGTTGCTGCACGTACGTTTGCAAAAGCGCTTCTGGATCATCCTGTCAGCGGTCAGGCCCTTCCCACCTATGGAACCAACGTTCTGGTCAACATCCTCAATGAGGCTGGCGGCCTGCCGACACGCAACTTTACCTACGGCCAGTTTGAAGCCCATGATAAGATTTCCGGCGAGACTATGCATGACACCATCGCTTCGCGCGGTGGCAAGACCAAGCATGGTTGCCACGCCGGTTGTATTATCCAGTGTTCGCAGGTTTACAACGACAAAGAGGGCAACTACATAACTTCCGGTTTTGAATATGAAACCATTTGGGGTATGGGTGCTGACTGCTGTGTTGAAGATCTGGATGATATCGCTAAGGCCGATAGCCTGATGGATGATATCGGGATCGACTCCATTGAAGGTGTGGTAATGTTCGGTGTTGCCATGGAAGCGGGGATTATTCCTTTCGGCGACGGCAAGGGAATTCTTCGTCTGCTTACGGAAGAGATTGGCAAAGGCACACCGCTCGGTCGTATCCTCGGCGGCGGAGCCGGTTCCGTTGGTAAAGCCTATGGCGTTTCACGCGTACCTGTCGTCAAGAACCAGGGTATTCCTGCTTATGACCCCCGCACAGTAAAGGGTATTGGCATTACCTATGCCACCAGCACCATGGGCGCAGACCACACTGCTGGTTATACAATTGCTACCAATATCCTGAACGTGGGTGGTTATGTCGATCCGCTCAAGAAGGATGGACAGGTTGAGCTTTCCCGCAACCTGCAGATTGCCACCGCAGCGGTCGACTCAACCGGTATGTGTATTTTTGTCGCATTCCCTGCTCTGGATATTCCCGAGTGTTTGCCGGCTCTGATCGACATGATAAATGCCCGCTTCGGTCTCGCTCTGACCGGTGATGACGTCGTCAACCTCGGTAAGTATATTCTGAAAACAGAGCGCCAGTTTAATATCGAAGCCGGCTTTAACAACAGCCATGACCGTCTTCCGGATTTCTTCAATACCGATCCGGTTCCGCCCCACAACCTGGTGTGGGATTTCACCGATGCTGAGATTGACGAATTTTGGAACTTCTGAGCACTTGTATTTTAACGCAGTACTACGTTAGTATTGGGGTGCGGGCACTGGAGTACCGGTGTCCGCGCTACCTCAGTTTTGCCAGTGAACGAGATGTAAGGGGAATATAATGCCAGTTGGTGATGTAATCAGCATTAATGTAAAACTTTTTGCAACTTTTCGAGTTGGACGTTTTGTTGCCGAAGCGCGTAATTATCCGGTTGGAACGCGTATTGTCGATATTATTCGCGAGCTTGAAATTCCGGAGCCGGAAATTGGTATCATTATGCTCAATTCAAAACATGCTGAACCTGATAAACAGCTAGCCGACGGAGATAATCTTGGCATCTTCCCTCTGGTCGGAGGAGGGTAATTTGGACCTAACCTCCTACCTTCTCTCCCATGCTCGTGAGGATCTGATTTCGTGGTATGTCCAACTTGCCGCAGCGCAGGATTATCACTTGAGCATCTCCCAGGTAGAGGAGGCCATCCTTGAACACGGCTTGCTGCCGGCTAGATACCAGAGAAACCGTCAAACCATTTCCACCTCAAAGCAGTTGAGGCTCTTCAGGAGTACGGCTGCTGTCGTAGGTTGCGGTGGGTTGGGGGGGTATCTGATAGAAGAAATGGCCCGGCTTGGGATCGGCAATATCGTGATGCTCGATCCGGATATTTTTGAAGAACATAATTTAAACCGCCAACTATACTCTTCACCCCATCTGCTTGGTGCATCCAAGGTGGCTGCAGCTGCTGCGCGGGTCCACGAAATAAATCCTGCCGTTAACATAACCGCACTCCAAATAGAATTTGCCATGGAAAACGCGAGAGAGCTTCTCAATGGCGCAGACATTGTGCTCGATGGGCTAGACTCAATCACTACCAGGCGAATCTTGGCGTCCGCTTGCCGTGAACTTCAAGTTCCACTGATACACGGCGCTATTGGCGGCTGGTACGGTCATGTTGCTACACAACTCCCTGGTGATGATATAACACCCTTTATGGGGGGGCAGCGCGGAGAACAGAAAGGGGTTGAGTTGCAGATTGGCAACCCGTCCTTTACACCGGCATTGGTGGCAAGTCTTCAAGTGGCGGAAGCGTGCAAGATTCTTCTTGGAGAGGGAACCCTTCTGCGGCAGAAAATGCTTTGTATTGATTTGCGTGAAATGACGTTCGAGCAGATTTCATTCGAGGCAACGCCGTCGGATTAGAATTCGCTTGCTTGATTTTTCTTTGGCGTCCTTGTCTGTTTTGATGCATTTTTCCAGGCGGTTTTGAGTGTAGTAAAGCCGCAAAAAGCCGAAGAACCGTAATGTGTTCTATGGAGGTGTTTGGACTGTAATGGAGCTCTTTGTTGAGGGAATCATAAAAGCGTGGCAACTACTTATCAGTCTCGATTCCGAGGTGTTGTCGGTAACTCTGCTCTCCCTTAAGGTTTCTGGCCTGGCGACATTGTTTAGTCTCGTGCTTGGGCTTGGCGGCGGAACGCTGGTGGCCTTGACCAGTTTTCCCGGAAAGCGGATGTTGGTCAGCGTGGTCAATACCGGAATGGGGTTGCCGCCGGTGGTAGTTGGTCTATTTGTAACAATCCTGATTTGGCGAAACGGCCCTCTTGGTTATCTGGAGCTGCTTTATACACCTGCAGCAATCATCATAGCTCAAACAATAATTGCCACTCCGATTGTAATGGGTATCTCCATTGCGTCCATCCAGAATCTGCCTGCGAACCTCCGGTTGCAGATTCTTGCACTGGGCGCTTCAAGGGTCCAGATGGCGTGGCTTTTGGTCAAGGAAGCAAGGTTGCCGCTATTGGCCGCAGTTATGGCCGGCTTTGGTGGAGTTATTTCCGAGGTAGGCGCATCGATCATGGTTGGCGGCAACATCAAAGGGTATACCCGCGTGTTGACTACAGCCACGGTCATGGAGACCAGCCGAGGCAATTTCGATGCAGCAATAGCGCTCAGCATCATTCTGCTGGGTCTCTGTTTTGGCATCAACTATGTGCTGACTATTGCTCAACAGAGACAACGTCCACGATGAGCAACAGCAATGCATTGTTGGAAGTCCGCGATCTCACGGTAGTTCGCGGCGGGTCGCAGGTGCTCAGAATTCCGGCGTTCAGCCTGAACCGGAATGAAACCGTCGCTTTAATCGGGCCAAACGGGACCGGAAAATCGAGTTTTCTCCTGACATTGGCCGGACTGCTGCCGCTGGCAAGCGGAGAGGTGCTTTTTAAGCAGCACAAAATTGTCCCTGGATATGCTTCGACCGCGTATCGCAGAAAGCTGTCCATGGTTTTTCAGGAACCATTGCTCTTTGACACAACCGTATTTGAAAATGTGGCCGCTGGATTGAAGATGCGGCATCTGCCAAAGCAGCAGATCCGCGAACAGGTTATGGCATGTCTGGAGCGCTTCCATATCACGCATCTTGCGGATCGTTCGGCTCGAAAAATATCAGGAGGCGAGTCCCAACGCACCAGTTTGGCTCGCGCCTTTGCCACAAACCCGGAAGTAATACTGCTTGACGAACCATTTGTCGCTCTCGATCCTCCAAGCCGCCAAACGCTGAGCGACGATCTTGAGCATGTTCTGCGCGAAACAGGCATATCCGCCATTATGACGACGCACGAGCAGACAGAGGCTCTCAGGCTTGCGGACCGGATTGTGGTCATGCAGGATGGAGCCCTCATTCAGAGTGGCTCGCCGGCAGAGGTTATGGACCAGCCGGCAAATGAATTCGTCGCAACCTTTGTCGGCATGGAAAACATTTTTTCCGGAGCCGTTTCTGAGGCTGATCAGGGATTGTTCGCCCTGAATGTGGGGGGGCAGACCATCAGGGTTATGGGCAGCGCGGCACGTGGGGAAAAGGCTGTGATCTGTATTCATCCTGAGCAGGTCGTCATATCGCTGGTGGATCTCGAGCCTGATTCAAGCATGCGCAATGTTCTTTCCTGCTCGGTGAGAAAAATTGTTCAGATGGGACTGTTTACCAAGGTGTATCTGGATTGTGGGTTCAAGCTGGTGGCGTCTATTACCAATCAGTCCCTTGAACTTCTTGCGTTACAACCAGGCAGTCTAGTGTTTGCATCGTTCAAGGCAACGGCAGTACTCGTTTTTCGGAAGGGGTGATCGGCTCAAAGTAGATTGACATCCCATACATATATCCGAAGCAGTTGATTCCCAACCGAGACTTTGTCAGATTTCTTCCTGCTGCTCATCACACCCCTTGAAATGGATTCTGGAGGGGCAGACAGAGAAAAGGGGAAGAGGAAAGGAGTAATGAAGGATCAAGCAATAAGCAGTACTCACTGTTGTTGATGTTGATTCACGATATTTCGCAGTTGGAAGAAGTATCGGCATTACGCATCTAATCCATTGAAGGAGAGGGAGGAAAAGAATGAAAAAATCTGTA
>MTLD01000334.1_pt1 | contig 43473 bp, 40 predicted proteins | sample 1982471 | NCBI WGS metagenome assembly MTLD01 (sample SAMN05712604, study PRJNA340218) | biofilm metagenome | isolation source: sample SPM anode biofilm adapted to -50 mV | place: USA | collected 2012-02-03 | reverse complement strand
GGGGAGGAACGCCGGCGTCGAGCCTCACGCTCGGCACGAGGCGCAGGGTTTCCTCGAGGTGCTGCTCGAGTTTGGCTTCCTTGAGCTGGGCGAGCATGTTGGTGTACATGCCGCCGGGTATCTGCGCCGTCTGCACGATCTCGTTCGGCTCGGGATAATTGAACTTCGCCTCGATGTCGCGGCAGATTTCGAGCGCAGTCTGGTACTTTCCGCCCACGGTCAGCTCGAGCGCGTCATCGAAGAGAGTGTTGAGTTCGGGCGATATCCTGTCCTTCGACAGGTCGAGCTCGGGCGGCAGCTTGCCGAACTGATCGAACTTGCTGAGCTCGGTCCGAATGCCGCGCAGCGTCTTGTCGATCCGCGCCACCGCGGCGTTGTCGACGCCCGTATCGCGGCCGAGCTTGTCGGCGAAGATGCGGATGATCTCGTAGGCGGGGGCGGCCGGGCCTCCGGAGAAGGAAAGCATGACGGTGTCGACGATGTCGACGTCGTTGACGATGGCCGCCAGAAGGCTTGCGACGCCATAGCCGGGCGTGCAGTGGGTGTGGAGGTCTATGGGGATGCCCACCGCGTCCTTGAGGGCGCGTATCAGCGTGGCCGCGCCCGCGGGCTCGACGAGGCCCGCCATGTCCTTGATGGTGATCATGTCGGCGCCGGCGGCTTCCAGTTCCTTGGCTTTCTTGACGTAGTAGTCGGTATTGAAAATGTTGCTCGGCAGCTTCCGGCCGCCCAGGAATGCCCGGAAACGCTCGCGGCGGGTGAACTTCGGGTCGACGGTGAAGCATACGGCGCAGTCGGCCAGGCCGCCCGCCTTCTTCACCGCGTCGATCGACGAGCGCATGTTGTCGATGTCGTTCAGGGCGTCGAAGATGCGCATGATGTCGATGCCGGAGGTCACGGCGTTCCTGCAGAAGCCTTCGATCACGGAATCGGGGTAGGGATTGTAGCCGAAGAGGTTTCGGCCGCGCGACAGGGCGGTGAGCTTGGACGCGTCGCCCACGCCCGCCTTGATGGACTCCAGGCGTTCCCAGGGGCTCTCGTTGAGGTAGCGCATGACCGAGTCGGGCACGGCGCCGCCCCAGACTTCCATCGCGTAGAATCGAGCGGCGCGGTAGTCGGCAAGGACTCGGTCCACTTGCCCCTGACTCATGCGGGTGGCGAATTGGGACTGCTGGCCATCGCGAAGCGTCAAGTCTCTGATCTTGAGCGTTTTGTCCATATAATGAGCCTCCGAGCTGGTTTTCTGTAAGTTTAGCTTAATAGTATATAACAGATAGCCATACGAGGGTAGTGGGCCCGCGGAAGGGTTATTTCTTTTGACAGAATCGCTCTTTACGGCTATAATGCTCAAATATGCCGCATTCCTACATCTGCCTCGAGTGACTCTTCCTCAAGCATTCCGTCGCTTGAGGCGGTGGGGAAAAAATTTCGACCAGTCGGCCGAAAGCGGCGCACTCTTCCGTCGAGCAAGGTATGGCTGAACTAAAAAAAGGCTATTTCCATGTGATCCGCGAGAAGTACTGCAAGGGTTGCGGCATCTGTGTCGCATACTGCCCGAAGCATCTCCTCGTGCTCAAGAACGGCAAGGTCTTCCCCGAGAAGCCCGAAATCTGCATCGGCTGCCACATGTGCGAATTCCGGTGCCCGGATTTCGCGATCGAGGTGAAGCCGATCGAAAGCGAACCCAATCATGGGACGAGCGTCGACTCCTTCGATCTCAGTTTGCCTCCGGAGGCGCACCGTGGCTGAAAATGTCAAATTGATGCAGGGCAACGAGGCGTGCACGATGGGCGCGCTCGCCGCAGGGCTCCAGTTCTACGCGGGCTACCCGATCACCCCCTCCACCGAAATCGCCGAGATGTGCTCCGAGGAGCTTCCCAAAGTCGGCGGCAAGTTCATCCAGATGGAAGACGAGATAGGCTCCATCGCGGCGTGCATCGGCGCGTCGCTCACGGGCAAGAAGGCGATGACGGCCACCTCCGGCCCCGGCTTCTCGCTCATGCAGGAGTGCATCGGCTACGCCAGCCTCTGCGAGATTCCCGTCGTGATCGTCAATTGCCAGCGCATGGGCCCCTCCACCGGCATGCCGACAAGTCCCGCGCAGGGCGACGTCATGCAGGCGCGCTGGGGAACCCACGGCGATCATTCGGTCATCGTGCTGGCGCCCGGCAACGTCAAGGAATGCTTCGAGCTTACCTTCAAGGCCTTCGAGCTCTCCGAGAAATACCGCGTCCCCACCTTCGTCCTTACGGACGAGGTAATCGGCCACATGCGCGAAAAGGTCATCCTGCCCGATCCCAAATCGTACAAGATGCCTCAGCGCGCCCAGCCTTCCACCCCGGCGGGATACAAGCCCTACGAGGCCGATCCTGACGGCGGCGTGCCCCTCATGGCGCCCTTCGGCAAGGGATACCGCTGGCACTGCACCGGCCTATTCCACGACGAGACCGGCGGACCGACGGGCAAGCCCGCCAAGGCCGACGCCCTGCTGCGCAGGCTCGACCGCAAGATCACCAAGAATATCGACGAGTTCACCGACTATTTCGCCGAAGGCCTCGAAGGCTGCGACATCGCCGTCGTCTCCTTCGGCTCCTCGGCCATGGCCGCCCTCTCGGCCGTCCGCCGCGCCCGCAAGGAAGGCAAGCGCGTCGGCATGCTTAGGCTCAAGACGCTCTGGCCGTTCCCCGACGCCGCCGTGCGCAAACTCACCGCGAACGCGAAGAAGATCATCGTTCCCGAGATGAACCTGGGCCAGGTCGCCCTCGAAGTCGAGCGCGTCGTCCACGGTTCGGCCGAGGTCGTCAAGCTCGGCAAGGTGAACGGCGAGCTCTTCCATCCCGACGAAGTGTATGCGGCGCTCAAGGAGGCTTTCTAATGGCTGAATTCCTGGACTATTTCCGCAAGGAAAGGCTTCCCCATATTTGGTGCCCCGGCTGCGGGCACGGGACCGTGACGGGCGCCCTCATCAGGGCGATCGACCGCCTCGGCCTGGACAAGAACAACATCGTCCTGGTGTCGGGCATCGGCTGTTCCAGCCGCGCCGTCGGCTACCTGGACTTCGACACGCTGCACACGGCCCACGGGCGCGCGCTCGCCTTCGCGACGGGCATCAAGCACGCGAGCCCCAACCTCAAAGTCATCGTCATGACCGGCGACGGCGACTGCACGGCCATCGGCGGCAACCACTTCATCCACGCCGCGCGCCGCAATATCGACATCACGACCATCGTCATGAACAACTCGATCTACGGCATGACTTCCGGGCAGTACTCGCCCACCACGCCGCACGGCATGCTGGCCACCACCGCGCCCTACGGCAACGTGGAATACGACTTCGACGTCTGCGAGCTGGCCAAGGCCGCCGGCGCCTCCTATGTCGCCAGAGCCACGAGCTACCACGTCACGCTGCTCATCGACCTGATCGAGAAGGCGCTGCAGAACAAGGGATTCTCCGTCGTGGAGGCCCTGACGCAGTGCCCGACCTATTTCGGCAGGAAGAACAAGCTCGGCGGCGCCGTGGAAACGCTCAACTGGATCAAGGACCGGACCGTCAACGTCAAGGCGGCGGCGGCGCTCACCCCCGACAAGCTCGAGGGCAAGCTCCTCATCGGCGAGCTGCATTCCGGCCAAAGGCCCGAATACACCGCCAGCTACAGCGAGATGACCGCCAAAGTGCAAAGAACCTACAACGACTATAAGGGAGGGAACCGAGGATGCGAGTTGAATTCAGACTAAGCGGTTCCGGCGGCCAGGGCCTCCTTCTCGCGGGCATCACGCTCGCCGAGGCGGCGATCCACGCGGGCAAGAATGCGGTGCAGACCCAGAGCTACGGCCCCGAGGCCCGCGGCGGCTCGAGCAAGGCCGAGGTCGTCATCTCCGACGAGGAGATCGACTACCCCAAGGCGACCGATCCAGATTTCCTGCTGGCGCTCACGAACGACGCCTACAAGACCTATGGCCCGATGATGAAAAAGGGCCTGATCATCACCGACACCTCGGTGGCGCTCGATCCGGCGATCAAGGCGAGGACGGTGGCGCTGCCCATCCTGTCCTCGGCCGCGGAAAAGGTCGGCAAGAAGGTCGTGGCCAACATGGTGGCGCTCGGCGTCCTCGGCGGCTTGTCCGGCGTGGCTTCAAAGGAAATCCTTAAGAAGGCCGTCATAGCGCGCGTTCCCAAGGGAACCGACGAGCTCAACGTAAAGGCTCTCGAAGTGGGGCTCGAGCTGGCGACGCAGTCCGGCGCGGCCCTCAAGTAAGGAGAACCGAGACATGAGCGAGAAAGAAAGCCTCGAAAACGCGCTCCGCGACTGGAACGCCAAGGCTGAGAAGTCTCTTGCCAAGTATCCCGAGCGCAAAGCCGCCTTCGTGACGGGCTCCGATGCCCCGATCAGGCGGCTCTACACGCCGCTCGATACCAAGGGCGACTACATGGAAAAGGTCGGCCTGCCGGGCGAATTCCCCTATACGAGGGGCGTCCAGCAGACCATGTACCGCGGCAGGTTCTGGACGATGCGGCAGTACGCCGGATTCGGCAACGCCGAGGAGTCCAACGCCCGCTACAAGTACCTCCTGGCCCAGGGCCAGACCGGCCTCTCCATCGCCTTCGACCTGCCCACGCAGATCGGCTACGATTCGGACCACCCCCTCGCCGCGGGCGAGGTGGGCAAGGTCGGCGTGGCCATCGACTCCATGGCCGACATGGAGGTCCTGTTCGACGGAATTCCGCTGGACAAGGTCTCCACCAGCATGACGATCAACGCCCCGGCGGCGGTCCTCCTCGCGATGTACATCGCGGTTGCCGAAAAGCAGGGCGTCTCCGCCGACAAGCTCGAGGGCACGATCCAGAACGACATACTCAAGGAGTACGTGGCGCGCGGCACTTACATCTACCCGCCGGCGCCCTCCATGAGGCTGATCACCGACATCTTCGCCTATTGCTCCAAGCAGGTTCCGAACTGGAACACGATCTCCATCTCCGGATACCATATCCGCGAGGCGGGGGCCACCGCCATCCAGGAAGTGGCCTTCACCCTGGCGGACGGCATCGCCTACGTCGAGGCCGCCGTGAAGGCGGGCCTGGACGTCGACCAGTTCGCGCCGCGCCTTTCCTTCTTCTTCAACGCCCACAACGACCTCTTCGAGGAGGTCGCCAAGTTCCGCGCCGCGCGGCGGGTCTGGGCGCATATCATGAAGGAGCGCTTCGGCGCCAAGAATCCCAAGAGCCTGATGCTGCGCTTCCATACGCAGACCGGCGGCTCGACCCTCACCGCGCAGCAGCCCGAGAACAACGTCGTGCGCGTCACGATCCAGGCGCTCGCGGCGGTGCTCGGCGGCACCCAGTCCCTGCACACCAACTCCAGGGACGAGGCGCTCGCCCTGCCCACCGAGGATTCCGTCCGCATCGCGCTGCGCAGCCAGCAGATCCTCGCCTACGAGTCCGGCGTCGCGGAGACGCCCGACCCGCTGGCCGGCTCCTACTATGTCGAGAGCCTCACCGATTCCATCGAGGCGGGCGCCCTGGCCTACCTGAAGCGCATCGACGACCTGGGCGGCGCCGTAAAGGCGATCGAGCAGGGCTACGTGCAGCAGGAGATCCAGGATTCCGCCTACGCCTGGCAGATGACGGTCGAGAAGAACGAGCGGGTCGTCGTGGGCTTGAACAAGTTCCAAGTAAAGGAAGGGGCGCCCAAGGGGCTGCTGCGCGTCGACCCCATCGTCGGCGAGAAGCAATGCGCCAAGCTGGCGGCGACCAAGGCGAAGCGCGACAACGCGGCGGTGGCCGCGGCGCTTGAAACGCTCAAGAAAGCCGCTACGGGCACCGACAACCTGATGCCGCCGATCCTCGCCGCGGTGAAAACCTACGCGACCTTGGGCGAAATCTGCGACGTGCTGCGCGGCGTGTTCGGCGAATATCGCCCCAGCGTCATGTTCTGACAGGGAGCCTAAGCATGGAACGGAAAATACGAGTTATCGTCGCGAAGCCCGGCCTCGACGGCCACGACCGCGGCGCGAAAGTCATCGCCCGCGCCCTGAGGGACGCCGGCATGGAAGTTATCTACACCGGCCTCCGCCAGACTCCCGAGCAGATCGTCCAAGCCGCCCTGCAGGAAGATGCCGACGTCATTGGCATGTCCATCCTGTCGGGCGCGCACAACCACCTCTTTCCCCGCGTGGTCGAACTGTTGAAGGAGAAGGGCGCCGACGACATTCTGGTCTTCGGCGGCGGCGTCATCCCCGAGGAGGATATTCCCTTCCTGAAATCGAAAGGGATCGCCGAGGTCTTCGGGCCCGGCACGCCGACCTCGGTCACGGTGGAGTACATCAAAACGCATGTGAAGCGGAGCTGACGCCAGGCCATGACCGACACCTTAGCGCGCCGCTGCCTCGCCGGCGACCCGCGCGCCGTGGCTCGCCTGATCAGCCTGCTCGAAGACGGGGACCGGGACGCCTACGGCGTCCTGGCCGCCCTGAAGGAGCGGGCTGGAAAGGCGCATGTCATCGGCATAACGGGGCCGCCGGGCGCGGGCAAAAGCACCCTCACCGACAAGCTCATCACGGAATTCCGCGCCCGCGGCCTGACCGTGGGCGTGATCGCCGTCGATCCTTCGAGCCCCTTCTCGGGCGGCGCCATCCTCGGCGATCGCCTCCGCATGCAGGGGCATGCGACCGATCCCGGCGTCTTCATCCGCAGCCTCGCGTCGCGCGGGCGGCTGGGCGGCCTTTCCAAGGCCACGGCCTTCGGCACCCGCGCCCTGGAGGCGGCGGGCTACGACATCGTCATCGTGGAAACCGTCGGCGTCGGCCAGTCCGAGATCGACATCGTCAAAGTCGCCGACACGGTCGTGCTGATGGCGGTGCCGGGCCTGGGCGACGACATCCAGGCGATCAAGGCCGGCATCATGGAGATCGGCGACCTCTTCGTCGTCAACAAGGCCGACCGCGATGGCGCCGACCGCGTCGTGCGCGAGATACGCGCTATGCTCGAAACCCAGGCCATGCTCCAGAAGGGGAGGGCCGTCGCCGCCGGACCCGACACCCTGGCCGCGCGCAGCGCTGAAATCCTCCACCACGGCCAAGCCGACATGCGGCCCGAGACCCTGCCGCACCGCGAGGAATGCGTCGACCTGCCACCCGTGATCAAGACGGTGGCGGAGACCGGCGAAGGCGTGCCGGAACTCTGCGCCGCCATCCTCGGACGCTTCGCCGCCGACAAGGCTTCGGGCGCCCTGGAAGAGCGTCGACACCGGGCGATCGTCGCGCAGCTCAAGGACCTCGTGGGCTGGCAGGTGGCGGATTATTTCGCCGAGAGGGAAAGGGACGGCCGCGTCGAGTCGCTCGCGCGCGCCGTGCAGAACAGGACGCAGGACATCTACAGCGCGGCGCGGGAGCTCTTTTCCGCGCTCGTGAAAGGAGAAGAACGATGAAACTCGAACGACTGGATCATATCGGTATCGCGGTGGAGAAAATCGACGAATCTCTCGCGATTTGGGAGGGAGTACTGGGACTGCCCCTGCACGGCACCGAAGAGGTGGTGGAGCAGAAAGTCCGCACGGCATTCCTCCCGGTGGGAGAATCCGAAGTCGAGCTCCTCGAGACCACCGATCCCGAGGGCGCCATCGGCAAGTACATCGCCGCCAAGGGGCCTGGCATCCAGCATGTCGCCTTCAGGGTGGACGATATCGACGCCGCCCTGGCCGAGCTCAAGGCCAAGGGCGTCCGCCTGATCGATCAGGAGCCGCGCAAAGGCGCCGGCGGGGCGAGAATCGCCTTCCTCCACCCCAAGGCGACCGGCGGCGTGCTTGTCGAGCTTTGCGAGCGCAAATGAGAAAAAGGGGGCAATTCTTAGCCGATTTGCCCTCTTTTTCTGATTAATTAAATTGTGTATATATAATGACAATATAATATAGTAATTATATACTATATAAATATTAAAATATATTAATACTTCAAACCAGGGATAGCATTTTATCTAGTTAGGGTTTATACTCGTCCAAGCATTTTCCGAACACCATTTGCTCTCTGAAACATTATAAAAGCTTAATATAAGCAAATTCGAGAGTGAATGAAAGGATGGATGGCGAAGATGGATGATAAGCTAAAGGGGCTCGAGGAACGTCGGGCTAAAGTGCTTGCCGGCGGCGGACCGAAGCGAGTTGCCGCGCAACATGCGAAAGGAAAGAAAACGGCGCGCGAACGCATCGAAGCCTTGGTCGACAAGGGATCCTTCGTCGAACTGGATGCCTTCGTCGAGCATCGCTGCACCGATCTCGGCATGGCCGCGGTTGAAGCTCCCGGTGAGGGCGTGGTCATAGGCTACGGCACCGTGAACGGCAGGATGGTCTACCTTTTCGCCCAGGACTTCACCGTCATCGGCGGCTCGCTCGGCGAGAAGCACGCGGCGAAGATCTGCAAGGCCATGGATATGGCGGTCAAGGTAGGCTGCCCCTGCATCGGCATCAACGATTCCGGCGGCGCGCGCATACAGGAAGGCGTCGACGCCCTCTCCGGCTACGGCGACATCTTCTACCGAAACACCCTGGCATCGGGCGTCGTGCCCCAGATATCGGTGATCATGGGCCCCTGCGCCGGCGGCGCGGTATACTCGCCGGCCCTCACCGATTTCGTCTTCATGACCGAAGGTTCCTCGAACATGTTCATCACCGGTCCCCAGGTCATCAAGGCCGTCACCGGCGAGGACGTCTCCGCCGAGGACCTCGGCGGCGCTCGCGTCCACACCGAGGTGTCGGGCGTCGCGCAGTTCAAGTTCCGCGACGAGGAAGCCACGATCGAAGGCATCAAGAAGCTCCTTTCCTTCCTGCCGCAGAACAACATCGAGGACGCTCCGCTCGCCAAGAACGGCGACGATCCCGCCAAGCTGGTGCCCCAGCTCAACGAGATCCTCCCCGACTCGGCCAACAAGCCCTACGACATCAGGAACGTGATCGAGAAGGTCGTCGACCTCGGCGACTACCTCGAAGTTCAGCCCGACTTCGCCAAGAATATCGTCACCTGCTTCGGCAGGCTGGGCGGCCGCTCGGTGGGCATCATCGCCAACCAGCCCGCGGTCATGGCCGGCGTCCTGGATATCAACGCTTCCGACAAGGCGTCGCGGTTCATCCGCATCTGCGATTCCTTCAATATTCCCCTCGTGACCTTCACCGACACCGCCGGCTATCTGCCGGGCGTCGGCCAGGAACACGGCGGCGTCATCAGGCACGGCGCCAAACTTCTGTACGCCTATTCCGAGGCGACGGTGCCCAAGCTGACCGTCATCATCCGAAAGGCCTACGGCGGCGCCTACATCGCCATGTGCTCACGCCACCTCGGCGCCGACCAGGTTTTCGCCTGGCCCTCGGCCGAGATAGCGGTGATGGGTCCCGACGGCGCGGCCAACATCATCTTCAAGAAGGAGATCGACGAGGCCGCCGATCCCGCCGCGACACGCAAGGAAAAGATCGCCGAGTACAAGCAGAATTTCGCCAATCCCTACAAGGCCGCGGTTCGCGGCTATGTGGACGATGTGATCGACCCCGCCCAGACCAGGGCGAGGCTCTGCTCGGCGCTCACCATGCTCCTCGGCAAGCGCCAGTCGCAGCCCGCGCGCAAGCACGGGAACATCCCCGTCTGAGAGGCCCGGCTATGTACGATAAATGGATGATCTTGCTCGCGGGCATGGGAACGGTATTCGTAACTTTGGTTCTCATTATCGCGATGCTCTCGCTCTTCAAAGTCATTTTCGGAGGGCGCGCTGAGAAAAAGCGGGCTAACCTCGCGCCTCTGCCCGAGATAAACAAGCAAAACCCGAAGCCCGCCGCGCAGACGGAAGCGTCGCCGAGAACGGCGAACGAGCCGCTCGTCGCCGCCATCACGGCGGCAATCGCCGCAGCTTCGGGCGCCTCGCCTTCGTCGTTCCGCATCGCTTCCATTCTTCCGGCCGCCGAGTCGGAAGGCAGCTTCAATACCCCTGTGTGGGGCAGAGTTGAACGTTTTTCGCGCCAGTGAGCGCCATGCCAAGGAGATCCACCTATGAAACAGTATAAAGTCACCGTGAACGGCCAGAGCTATGATGTTTCCGTCGAGGAAGTCGCCGCCGGCGCCGCCTCCGCGAAGGCCGTCGCTCCCGCCGCGCAGTCGGCCCCGGCCGCTGCTCCCGTTCCCGCCGCCGCGCCCGCCCCCGCTCCGGCCTCTGCTCCTTCCGCAGGTTCCATATGCGTCCAGGCTCCGATGCCCGGCACGGTCATGGCGTTCAAGGTCACCGTCGGCCAGCAGGTAAAGCGCGGCGATGTCCTCCTCATCCTCGAGGCCATGAAGATGGAGAATGAGATCGTGGCGCCGCAGGCTGGCAAAGTCGCGGCCCTCAGGGTTCCCGCGAGCGCCGCCGTGAATACCGGCGACCCGCTCGTGGACCTCGAATAAAGGGGCAGGTATCCCCATGACTGAATTTCTCACGGAATTCATACAATCGACGGGTTTCGCCAACATGAGCATGGGGCAGCTCCTCATGCTCATCGTGAGCTGTGTCCTCCTCTATCTCGGCATTTACCGGAAGTATGAGCCTCTCCTCCTCGTGCCCATCGCCTTCGGCATGCTCCTGGCGAACCTGCCCATAAGCGGCATCACGGACGGTCCCATCGGCAACCAGCCGGGCGGACTTATTTACTACATGTACCAGGGCGTCAAGCTCGGCATCTACCCGCCCCTCATCTTCCTGGGAATCGGCGCGATGACGGACTTTGGACCGCTTATCGCGAACCCCGCGAGCCTCCTCCTCGGTGCGGCCGCCCAGATCGGCATTTTCGTGCCGTTCATCCTGGCGACCTACCTGGGCTTCGACCTCAAGGCGGCGGCGAGCATCGGCATCATCGGCGGAGCGGACGGCCCCACGGCCATCTATCTCACCTCGAGGCTGAAGCCCGAAATGCTGGGGCCGATCGCGATCGCGGCTTATTCCTACATGGCCCTGGTGCCGCTTATCCAGCCGCCCATCATGAGGGCGCTCACCACCCCGAAGGAACGCGCGGTCAAGATGGGGCAGTTGCGGGAAGTGACCAAGACCGAGAAGATCGTCTTCCCGATCGCCGTAACCCTCCTCGTCGGCCTGCTGCTTCCCGCGGCTGTGCCACTCGTTGGCTCCCTTATGCTCGGCAACTTGTTCAAGGAAACCGGCTCCACCGATCGCCTCTCGGATACGGCCCAGCACGCGCTGATTAATACGCTTACGATATTTCTGGGCGTGGCGGTCGGTTCCACCGCGACGGCCGAGCGCTTCCTTAATCCCGAGACCCTGAAGATCATCGTCCTCGGCCTCTTCGCCTTCTCCTGCGGCACGGCCGGCGGCGTCCTCTTCGGCAAGCTCATGTACTTGGCGACCGGCGGCAAGGTGAATCCCCTGATCGGGTCCGCCGGCGTTTCGGCCGTGCCGATGGCCGCGCGCGTTTCCCAGGTGGTCGGCGCCGAAACCGATCCCACGAACTTCCTCCTCATGCACGCCATGGGACCGAACGTATCCGGTGTCATCGGCTCCGCGGTCGCCGCGGGAGTGCTCCTCTCAATTTTAGGCTAACCGTTCTCGCTCACATCGAGCCGGGCGCGAAATACGCGCCCGGCTTTTTTTTATGATGTGATGCATTTTAGCGTTTGCACTCTGGCTTGTGGAACTTGCTCTGAATTATACTGTCCGCCATTATAATCAAGAGGCTGTGACGGGAGCCTGGCGCGATCAAGAAGGAGAGCGTTGCTATGCATGTTCAAAAGTTTGGCGGAGCATTATTCGGAAGTTCTGAGTCGATAGAGACGCTCGTGGGGATCCTGCGCCGCGAAGCGGGCGGCATCGTCGTGATTTCGGCTTTCGGCGGCGTTACCGATGGTCTCATAAGGGCGGCCATGTCGGCCGAGCGGAGGGAAGCCTACGCGCCGGAAATTGAAGCGATGGCCGAAGCGCATAGCCGCATCGCCCGCCGCTTCATCGATGGTCCGGCGCTCGCCGAGGCGCTTGGGGATATCGATGCGCGCATCGCGGAGCTCCGCGAACTCCTGCATGGCATCGAGCTGCTCCGCGACCTGACCCCGCGCGTCCTCGACCTGGTGATGAGCTTCGGCGAGCGGATCGCGGCGCCTCTGGTCGCGGCCGTCCTCAAAGCCGCCGGCGCGCCGGCGCGCTATGTTGACGCGCGGGAGATAATCCTGACCGACGGCGCGTTCGGACAGGCCCGGCCCCAGGAAGCCGAGACTAAGCGCCGTTCGCTCGGCCTCTTGGGCGAGGAGAACTGTTTTATCGTCCTGCCCGGCTTTATCGGCGCCACGGCCGAGGGATATACCGCGACGCTAGGGCGCGGCGGCTCCGACCTCACCGCCAGTCTCCTCGCTTCCTGCATGGGCGCCGCGAACTTGACCATTTGGTCCGACATCAACGGCATGAGCACCGCCGACCCCGCGCTCGTTCCCGACGCCTTCACGATCCCCGAGATCACCTACAACGAAGCGCTTGAAATGACCCACTTCGGGGCGAAGTCGCTCAATCCCGCGGCTTTCCTGCCGGCCATGGCCTCGGGCATCCCGATTCGCCTGCGTTGCTGGAAAGATCCGGCGGCCCCGGGAACCCTCATCGCATCGCAGGCCGCGGCGAGCGCCTTCCCCGTGCGCGGCATCGCCTCCATCCCCGCGATCAGCCTCATCAGCATACACGGCATCGGGATGCCCGGGGTTACGGGCATCGCGGCCAGGATGTTCAGCGCCCTGGCGCGGCGCCGGCTCAACGTAATCCTGATAACGCAAGCGTCGAGCGAGCTTTCGATCTGCTGCGCCGTCGATCCGGGCGACGCCGAGGCGGGTTTGGCCGCGCTGCGTTCCGAATTCGCCTCTGAGCGCGCGGCGGGCAATATCGACGAGCCTTCCGTGGACGCGGGCCTCTGTGTCATCGCCGTGGTCGGCGAGCAGATGAAGCTTCGCGCGGGGATCTCCGGACGGGTCTTCTCAGCCCTGGGGAGGAACGGGATCAACGTCGTCGCGACGGCGCAGGGGTCGTCCGAACTGAACATTTCGATCGTCACGCGCGAGAAGGACAGGGCCAAGGCGCTCAACGTGGTGCACGACGCATTCTTCCTCGCGGGCATCCGAACCGTGAACCTCTTCATGGTCGGCGCCGGCTTGATCGGCGGCACTTTGCTCGCCCAAATCGACGCCCAGAAGCGGCGCCTCCTCGCGGAGCGCTCCATCCGCATCAATCTCGTGGGCCTCGCCAATTCCAAGAAGATGCTGATCGACCCGAGCGGCATCGATCCCAGGACATGGAAGGAGCGTCTCGCCGCCGAGGGCGCGCCGGCCGACTTCTCCCGCTACCTTGAGCGCGTCAAGGTGCTGAACCTGCCCTCGGCATGCTTCTGCGACTGCACCGCGAGCGAGGAGCCGCCCGACCACTACCTTGGCCTCCTCGAATCCTCGATCGCCGTGGTGACGCCGAACAAGCGCGCGAACGCCGGGCCGATCGGGCGGTATCAGGCGATCAAGCAGGCGATGCGCGATCGCGACGTGGTGTACGGCTATGAAACTACTGTTGGAGCTGGCCTGCCGGTAATCGGCACCCTGCGCGACCTCGTCGCCTGCGGCGACACGATCACGCGGATAGAAGCCGTGCTCTCCGGCACGGTAAGCTTCATCTTCAACGGCCTGGGCAAGGGTTCCTCCTTCTCCGAACTCGTCCTCGAGGCGAAACGCCGCGGCTATACCGAGCCCGACCCGCGCGACGACCTTGGCGCCGTGGATATCGCGCGTAAAACCTTGATTCTCATACGAGAGGCGGGGCTCGGCCTCGACTACGCCGATATCGTCATCCAGCCCATTCTGCCCGAGCGCCTCGTCAAGGCTCCGAGCGTGGAGGAATTCCTCGCCCTGCTACCCGAAGCCGACGCCGCGATCGGCGCCATGGCGGAGGCGGCAGCCTCGCGGGGCAAGGCGCTGCGCTACGTGGCCACCATCGAGCCGGGGTCAGCGGCGCTCGCGCTCAGGGAATACGGCCCGGAGAGCCCCTTCTACAACCTGGACGGCACTGACAATATCGTCATGTTCACCACGGCGCGCTATTCGACCAATCCGCTCGTGGTGCGCGGCCCAGGCGCGGGCGCGGCCGTCACTGCCGGCGGCGTCTTCGCCGACATTCTCAAGACGGCGCAATCCTACCTCTAGGCGGCCGGGGCCGACAAAGAAGCGTCCGCTTCTTTGTCGGCCCCTTCATCCGCCGCTCGGACTGCACCTGTCAGCTTCGCTCACTTACCCGCGGCGTGAATTCGGCACGGCATCTTTATTTTCAGCAATTTCAGAATCCGTTCGAAGGTCGCGGCTCCGCCCGAGGTGAAGATGTTCAGCGAGCCCGCGCCTTCGCCGGTCGAACATCCCAGGCGTTCGAGACATTCGTGTATCGCTTTCGCCTGAAGCGCCGCCGGATCGATGAAATGGACGTCGGGTGCCCATTTCTTGAACGTGTCGATCGCGATCGGGTAATGCGTGCAGCCCAGAATGATGTCCTTCACAGGATATTCCCGCGAAAGCGAGGCGAGGAGGGACGAAATCTCGGCGTCGACCGCCGCCTCGTCATTCGCGGGCGCTTCCATAAGGGCGGCGAGATGCTTGCTCCCCTTCGCATGCACGGTTATCGCGGGATTTTCCGCGCGGATCAGTTTCTGGTAATGCCCGGTGCTGACGGTAAACTCGGTGGCGAGCAAGCCGACATGCCGAATCGACGATTCCGCGACATGATGGGCTGCCGGCTCGATGATGCTGATCAGGGGGAACTCGTACCTCGGCTGGAGCTTGTCGATCACCGTCGAGATCGTATTGCATGCGATCCCGACGAGGGCGACGCCCTTCTCCTTCATGAAATCGAGCATCGCGCAGGTGAGGCCGATGATCTCCGCCTCGGGCCGGTTGCCGTAGGGAACGTTCGCGCTGTCGCCGAAATAAATGATATCGGCCGATGGAAGGAGCTTCGCCAGCGCCGCGACGACGGTCATGCCGCCAACGCCCGAGTCGATGACTCCGATTTTTGCCAACGCACCATTTGAAATAGCCTTCGTTTTCATTTCCTTTTCCTGTCGAGCCGGTGAACTCTTTGAAAACAGCATGTTGATTTCAGATAGTCTGGTGGTGAAAGCCATAAAAAAGCCGTGCAATATTTACATACCGCACGGCTTTCCCAGCATGAAACGAACGCGATTCGGTTCGTTCCGAAAAAATCAGGCAGCCAGCGGCTTTGCCGTCTTTCTTGATTTTACTATCTGCAAAATGATGGCGATAACGAGCAGCGCCGCTCCGGCGGTATCGGTCAACACTCCAGGAGTGACGAGGCCGAGTCCTCCCACAATGGCGAGAATGCGCTCATACCACGTCATGTTGGTGAGCAAGTATCCTTCAACGCCCGCGCCGATGCCTATGATGCCGATTATCGCGGAGATTATCATCCAGATCATTTCCACGGGATGTCCGGCTACGCCGAAAAGCAGCATCTGGGGATTAAACACGAAAATGAAGGGAATGATGAACGCGGCGATACCGAGTTTCGTCGCCTGCACGCCTGTCTTTATCGGATCGCATTTGGCGATGGCTGCGCCGGCGAAGGCAGCCAAGCAGACTGGCGGCGTGATATCGGCGATGACGCCGAAATAGAAGGCGAACATATTGGCGGCGAGGATGACCGCGGCGGAATCGGGCGGGAAAGGGTATCCCGCAGTTTTATTGAGGATCATGATAATGGCGGGGGCGGCGATCGTGGAAGTGATGACGTAGTTGGCCGTGGTGGGGACGCCCATTCCCAATACGAGAGAGGTGATCATGGTGAAGATGAGGGTTAATAGAAGATTGTTATGGGCTGCTGCCACCAAGACTTCACCGAGCTTCAAGCCCAACCCGGTTTTCGTCACCACGCCTGTGATGATGCCTGCGCAGGCGCACGCGGTGACTATGCCAAGAGCGCCCCTGGCTCCGGTCTCGAGAGAGCGCACTATGTCCATGAAGACAAACGTGGCCTTCTTGCCCCTGATGACGTTGACGATCGAGGCGATGCCGGCGATTCCCACTGAGATGATGATCGCCCACAGTGCGGCTTTCATCGGCGTAGCGCCTGAGGTGAGCAAGTAGATGATCACGATAAGGGGAATCATCAAGTACCCTTTCTTGAGAATGAGATCTTTCGCCTTGGGCAATTCCTCGCGCTTCAAGCCCTTGAGGCCCAGTTTCTTTGCTTCGAGGTGGACTTGAGTGAATACGGCGAAGAAGTATAGAAGGGCGGGAATGGCGGCTCCGAGGGCTATCCGGCCGTAAGGGACGCCGGTGAACTCCGCCATGAGGAAAGCCGCAGCGCCCATGATGGGCGGCATCAATTGTCCACCGGTAGAGGCGGTGGCTTCCACTGCGCCAGCAAATTCTGGTCTATAACCGAGCTTTTTCATCATCGGAATCGTGAAGGAGCCCGTTCCTACGACATTGCCTACCGAGGAACCAGAGACGGTGCCGAAGAGAGCGCTTGAAATGATGGCGACCTTTGCCGGTCCGCCGGATGCCCAGCCCGCTATGGCGTTGGCCAAATCGATGAAAAGCTGGCCGAGGCCGGTCTTTTCGAGGAAAGATCCAAAGAGGATGAAAAGGAAAATGAAAGTACTCGATACGCCGATCGGCGTCCCGAAGATGCCTTCCGTCGTGAACCAGAGATGTTCGATGAGACTAGTGATCGTCACGCCTCGATGGGCCATTTTCCCGGGAATAAAGGGTCCCGCGAAAGCATAGGTTATAAACACCAATGCCACGATGACCATCGGGAATCCTACGACCCTGCGAGTCGCTTCGAGCACAAGGAGGACGCCGATAATTCCGACCACGATGTCCAGGCTGGTGGGGGAGCCGGAACGCTGAGACAGGGCGGTAGTCCATAGAACAGTGATGTAGAGCGGCGCCGCGGCTCCGACGATGGAAAGAACCGCATCGAGCGGATGGATTTTTGTCCTCGACCACTTCTTGCTCGTCGGATAGAGCAAAAAGATGAGGCAGAACGCGAAACCAATATGTATCGAACGCTGCATCATGGCGTCGAGAACGCCGAACATCGCCGTATACAGCTGGAAAATGGAGAAAGCGATGCAAATTGCCGCGATCACTTTGCCGAAGAAACCAGTTATTACGCGAAAATCCGATTCCTTATCGAATTGACGCATCACCTCCTCTGAATTGATGGGGGTGTCGTCGATATTTTCAACTACTTCCGGTTTTCCACTCATGTGGATTTGCCTCCTCTATGATGAAATATTAGAAAAGCGCTTTCGCGGTCAGGAACAAGAGTGTCTCCTTGGGAACCCAATCGGAAAAGGCAAAAAAATGGCCATCGGCGACAATGCCGTCTCCATCGACGGTCGAGACCATCAAAGGGATTACGGCAAAATCGCGTGACATTTTCAATATGAATTTGCCGTCCACGAGGCTGAATCCATTCTCCATGCCGGACGGCATGCCCACGCCATAACTCTCGTAGACAAGCTCATACAGATGCAGGGTGGGCGATCCCGTAGCGTCCGCGACTACCATGAAACGTTCCACTACTGGGGTAAGATGAATCGAATGCAGGTAGACATGGTCGAATCGACCATCATTCAAAGGAATTTCGGCGACTGCCCTGGAATCACGGTCCGTTATCGAGAGTTTATAGGATGCGGCCGCCGGTTCCGCCGGTCGCGATTCGCTTTGGGAAAAAACGGATACCGCGCAAGCCACCGAAAAAAATACCGCGACCAGCACCACGTTTTTTACCCGCCTCATACTGATTCTCCAAAAACGGGCGCCGGCGACAGCCAACGCCCGTTAAATCAATGCATCTTCATCGTTCGCACGAATGAACTAACTGATGAGGAGACGGCAGCTATTTGTTCTCCTTGTAGAACTTCTCGGCGCCGGGATGCAGGGCGATGGACATACCGTCGAGCGCGTTGGCGATCTTGATGTTGGCGCCCATCTTGTGGGAGGCGGCGAGGCGCTCGCCATTCGCGAACATGGTCTTGAGCAGATCGTAGACGAGGTTGGCGTCGAGCTTGGAGCTGACGGCGAGCATGGACTTCACGGCGACCGTGGTGACGTCGCTGGTCTGGCCGATATAGGTGCCGGCGGGGATCTTCTGCGTCGTGTAGAAGGAGTACTTGGACATGAGCTTCTTCGCCACATCGCCGTCGATCGCCACGATCTGGATCTTCTTGGAAGCGCCGAGATCCTGGATGGCTCCGGTCGGGGCGCCGGCGACGTTGAACGCGGCGTCGATGTTGCCGTCCTTGAGGTTGGAGGCGCATTCGGCGAAGGAGAGATACTGAACCTTGATGTCGCTGAAGGAAATTCCGGCGGCTTCAAGAACCTGCATGGCGTTGAGGACGGTGCCCGAACCCGCGGCGCCGACGCCAACCCTCTTGCCCTTGAGGTCCGATACGGTCTTGATGCCGGAATCGGCGAGGGCGACGACCTGGACCGTCTCGTTATAGAGGCAGGCGAGTCCGCGGATATTCTTGGTCCCCTTGCCTTTCATGATTTCAAGGTCGTTCAGGGCATAGTAGGCGATGTCGTTCTGCGTGAAGATGACATCGACTTCACCCTTGGCGAGCATGGCGACGTTGGCGGCGGAAGCGCCCGTGGCGGTCGCGTTGGCGTTCATCTTGGCGATATTCTTGTTCCAAATCTCGGCGAGAGCGCCGCCCAGCGGGAAGTACGTGCCCGCGGTGCCGCCCGTGGCGATGGTCAGGAACTTTTGCTGCGCGGAAACAGTGCCGGCGAACGCGAGCAAGCAGAACATCAATGCTAATGCCTTCTTCATTGAAAACCTCCGTAATGACGTTTGACGAAAAACCTGGGGGCATCGCTGCCCGATAGGATCGACGAATGTCAGTATAAGGTGGTTTTCGCGCGAGAGCAATTGAAATATTTCGTAAAGCGGGAAGCAGGCTGAATGCGCTCCGACTCTGCCGCGATTGCGCAAGGGAGGGCCCGTCGTGTATGGTAGTGGGCGAATCGAGCGGGAAGGCCTCGCGGGCGGTCGCCGAGGCCCGCGCCGGGGTTTGGAGGGTAGGTCCTTGATTTCGTGCGAGCGATGGAAAGACGGCATCGTGATGACCGTCGAGGGAATGAGAGTCCTCAGGCATGCCGCGCTGGCGCCTTCGATCTTCGTCGAGGCCGCCGGGGCCGCTTCCGGAAAACGTCCCCGCTGGAGGAGCGCCGGCTCCTGCGAAATCGTCAACGAAGGTCAGGCTTTGACCGTGCTGCGCTTCCGCGGGCTGTTTTCAATGCGGATCTGCTACGAGGAGAAGGTGCTGAGCTTCGCCTTCTCGGCGGAGGACGGTTTCCAAGGCAGGCTGCGGCTCAAGCTCGGGGCGATCCGCGGCGAGAAGATCCTCGGCGCCGGCCCCCATTCCGCCTACGACCTGAAAGGGTCGAAGCTCGCGCTCCCCGCCGGCGGCGCTGGGAATGGCGCCGCGCGCGAGCCGATTTTCTTCTCGACCCGGGGCCCCTGGCTCTGGCTTCGCGGATGCGGGGCCTCGTGGCGGTTCGGCCAAAAAACCACTGAAATAACTTGCGATTCGCTGCCTGAGAACCTTTCGCTGGGATTCGGCAAGGAGCCGGCTTCCCGGATGGCCTTGCTGACCGGACGCAGAGCCGAGACCGGCCGGCCTCGAAGGGGGCGGGGGCGCCTTCCCGCCGAACTGCAGGCCGCGCCGGTGGTCGACGTCGAGAGCGCCGGCGGGGAGCTCGCCGGCGCGGCTTTCCTTCGCACCGCCTACGGCCTCGCCCCCGCGATGATCGCCGACACGGCGGCATGGGAACGGACGCTTTTGGAAGCTTCGGCGCGGGAAGTCCTTCCTGTTCAGGCGGCGCAGGGCGATGCCGCCGGCATCGTGGCGGCCCTGCTCTCGCTCTCCCTCGCCGGCGAGGGAAACGCCTTCGTCGCGGCGGCCGCCGCGCGGTGGGAGGGAGCTTCGCCCGAAGCGGTGTCCGCGGCCCTCGACATGGCCATCTTCGGCCCGCTCTTCCTTATTAAAGGAGACTTCGCCGCCGCCGGCGATTCGGCGCTGCGGGCCCTCGCGGTGGCCGCGCGCTTCTACGACGCGCTCAAGCCCTACCGCGAGCGCTGTTCGGAATTATGGGTCGAGCGCGGCATTCCCGTGCTCTCGCATCCCGCATTATCCTATCCCGACGAGGAAAAGCTCTGGGAGCGCAGCGATCAATACCTGTTCGGGCAGGATCTTCTCGTGGCGCCGGGCGCGACGGACCGCGACGGCACGCGCCGCCTCGAGCTTCCGAATGATGCGTGGATTCATTTGTGGACGTCGCGCCATTACCCGGCGGGGACGACGGTCGTCCACGCGCCCGCGGGCAGGCCCGCCGTGTTCTACCGGGCGCGCAGCGAATTCGCACCGCTTTTCGACGCCTTGCGGCAGAAGGCGTCGCGGCTCTAGCGCTCCTGAGCGCGGCGCCTGAGCAGGACGACGGCGCGCGCCTCGACGGCGTCGCCAGAGCCGATCTCGCCGAAACCCTCGTTCGTCTTGGCTTTTACCGACACCGCCTCGCTTTGAACGCCCAGCGCGGCGGCGATCGAGGCGCGGATCGCGTCGCGGCGCGGCCCCAGCTTGGGCCGCTCGAGGATCACCGTGGCGTCGATATTCCCTATCTCCCAGCCCGCCTCGAGAACTTTCCCGTACGTGGTTGCGGCCAGGACCCCCGAGTCCGCGTCCTTCCATCGCTGGTCCGAAGGCGGGAAATGCGCGCCGATGTCGCCCAGACCGGCCGCGCCGAGCAAGGCGTCGATTATGGCGTGCCAGAGGACATCGCCGTCGGAATGGCCGGCCTCGCCCTTGGGGTGTTCCAGATGAACGCCGCCGAGCACGAGCCTGCGCCCTTCGACCAGAGGGTGGATGTCCCAGCCCTCCCCGATGCGGAATGCGGCGGTTGTCTCCATAGGCAGATCTTCCCTGTAGGTGATTTTGCGGTTTTTTCGATCGCCCCGAACCCAGGCGACCTTGCCGACGTAGCGGTCCCAGAGCTGGGTGTCGTCGGTGGCGGTCCAGCCCTCGGCGGAGGCCGCCGCGTGGACCTGTTCGAGAACGCCGAGCGAGAAGCCCTGGGGCGTCTGGGCCGCCATGATGGCGTCGCGCCTCGGATGCGCCTCGACGAAGCCGTCGGGGCCGATGGTTTTCGGCGTGTCGGGCAGGTCGGCCAACGGAAGGCAGGCTCCGTGCTCCCTCGCCGAGGCGAGGACGGCTTCGATCGTTTCGGCGGCCACCCAGGGCCGCGCCGCGTCGTGCACCAGGACGACGGCGGAGGAAGGATCGAGGGGAGGCGACGCGGCGCGCGCGGCACCGCAGAGAGCGGCGAGCCCGTTCGCCACCGAGGCCTGCCGAGTCGGCCCTCCCGCGGCGAATCGCAGTCCGAAGGGCAAAGCCTTCGCCCGCTCGGCGCAGCGCGCGTCGATGGAATCGGCGACTTCGTCCAGCCGGCCTTCAGGGTAGGTGACGAGAACGCCCGCGAGTCCTGGCAGAGGGAGGAAGGCTTCCAAGGCGCGCTGGAGGACGCTCGCCCCGCCGAGCGCGAGGAGTTCCTTTTTCGCGGCGCCGAAGCGCGTGCTCGAGCCGGCCGCCGTCAGGATGACGAAAACCGGTCCCGACAGCGGCAGGCGGGGAAAATTCAATGAATGGGAAGCGCCCAGCGGGACCGTGCCGGACATCGTTCTGTCAGCGTTCGAGCCGCGCGTGGATGAGGTCGGCTATCTCGTCCTTGGGCTTGCCCAGGGAGAAGGAGATCTCGTCCTGAAGCAGGTTGATCGCCGAATCGTAGAGCTTGCGCTCGAGGATCGGCAGCTCCTTGATCTTGGAACGGTGGTAGAGCGAACGCACCACCGAGGCGATATCCATGATGGAGCCCTTCTTGAGCAGGTCGAGGTTCATCTGATAGCGAAGCTTCCAGTCCGAGGGGATCGGGGCGTAATCCTCCGAGATGAAGGAAAGGGCGCGCTCGGCTTCGTCCTTGGGGACGATGGGGCGGAGGCCGAGGGAATCCGCCTTCTCGGTCGGCACCATGACCGTCATGTCGGAAAACTCGAGATAGATGATATAATAGAGGACTTTCGAGTCCTTGAAGGATTTTTCGCGTATCTCGAGGATTCTTCCAACTCCCTGGCTGGGGTAGACGACGCGCTGATCGATCTGGTAAACGGTCGAGGTTCCTGCTTCCATAGACGGGCATTATAGCAAAAAAAAGAGGCTTCGTCAAAGCATGTCCACGCTTGCGGGGGGAATATGGCAAGTGTATCTTTCTATCTGACATGGAAAAAAGGAAGGTGAGCATGCCCCGACCCTGGTGGGAAGACGCCGTCTTCTATCAAATCTATCCGCGAAGCTTCAGGGACTCGAACGGCGACGGCATCGGCGACCTGGCCGGCATCACCGAAAAGCTCGACTATCTCGCCTGGCTCGGCGTCGACGCGCTCTGGATCTCGCCCTTCTTTCCCAGTCCGATGAAGGATTTCGGCTACGACGTGGCCGATTACCGCGGCGTGGACCCGATGTTCGGCAGCCTGGACGATTTCGAGCGCCTCGCCGCGGGAGCGAAGGCCAGGGGAATCAGGATCGTCCTCGACCTCGTGGCCAACCACAGCTCGGATCAGCACCCCTGGTTCGTCGAGGCGCGGAGCTCGCGCCTTTCGCCGAAACACAGCTGGTACCTCTGGACTCAGGATACGGGAAAGCCGCCCAACAACTGGAAGGCGATCTTCGAGCTGGGAAGCGCCTGGTTTCCCAACCCGGCGACCGGCGAGCGCTACCTCGGCACCTTTACCCGCTGGCAGCCCGAGTTCGACTGGCGGAATCCCGAGGTCAGGCGCGCCTTCTACGACATCATGCGCTTCTGGTACGGCCTGGGCGTGGACGGTTTCCGCCTGGATGTGGCGACCGCCTATCTCAAGGACGCCCGGCTTCGCTCGAATCCTTTTTCGTGGCGAGCCAATCCCGACTTTTTCCAGAAGCATCTCTATGACCGCAACCAGCCCGGGGTGCATGAAATATTCGCGGAAATGAGGAAGGTCGCCGACGAGGCTCCGGGCGTGGGCAGGCGGCCCAGCCTGCCGGGCGAGCGGGTCCTGATCGGCGAGACGCACGGCCAGGATGCGGAACTGGCGGCTTCCTGCCATGGGAAGCGCGCCGATGAGCTCCACATGGCCTTCAACTTTGATTTCCTGAACCAGAGATGGAAGGCGAAAGCCTTCAAGACTTCCGCGGAGCGCTGGTATTCCCTGATGCCGATAGGCGCCTGGCCGAACTTCACGCTGAGCAACCACGACAGGCCAAGGCATATCTGGCGCTATCGCGCCCGCGATCCCGAGACGACCGAGTCGAGGGCGAAGGTGGCGGCGGCCATGCTCCTTACGCTGCGGGGAACGCCCTTCCTCTACTACGGCGAGGAAATCGGCATGGGCTGCTTCAGGCTGCCGAGAAAGGCGCTGCGCGATCCGCTCGGCGTCAAGACATGGCCCCTGGGCTACCTCGGCAGGGATTCCGAGCGCACGCCCATGCAGTGGGATTCGACTCCCGGCGCGGGCTTCGGCTCCGAGGAGCCCTGGCTGCCGCTGAATCCCGACTGGCGCGAGCGGTCGGCGTCCGCGCAGCGCGGGCGCTCATCCTCCCTGCTCGAGTGGTACCGCGCCCTGATCGCGCTGCGCCGCGCCGTGCCCGCGCTGCGCGGCGGCTCCCTGCGCTGGACGCCCGCGTCGCGGGATGTCCTCGCCTTCGAGCGTGCCGACGAAGCGGCCGGCGAACGCGTCGCCGTCTTCCTGAATTTCGCGAGCCGCGCGGGACATGCCGCGCTGGCCGAAGAAGCCGCCGTGCTTTTGGGAAGCGCGCGGAAAGAGGGGCGGGCCCTCGCCGCCGGCGACTGCGCGCTCGGCCCCAACGAGGTCCTTATCGCTCGGCTGAAGCCGCCTCTGAAGCCACGGCCCGAGCCGCGGCAGCTTTAGCGCTCGGCGCGGCCGCGCCGCCGTCGGAAGCAGACGCGGCGCTAGCGGCCTCTGCGGCGGCGCTCGTCGTCGCCGTTCCGCAGACTGCCCCTTCGAGAGCCGCCACCCTCGTCGGCTCCAGGATCGAGGCAGCCCAGGTAGCGCGGGTTGCCGCCTTCGGAGGCCCTGTCCACCTGGTAGGCCTGCATGGCCATGAATGCCGCCAGGAGCCGCTCCTTGTCGGGATAGCGCTCGAGCCCGGCCTCCTCCAGCGCGAGGAGCAGCTCGTGCACGGTCTCGATCGTCGAAAGGCAGAGCGGGCCGGGCTGCTTTTTTATCACCCAGCGGCTCGGCTCGCGCGGCGTGAACATCAGGCGGGGCAAGGCGAGCAGCCCCGGGCTCTCGCGCAGAACCGCCTTGGAGCAGGCCCAAGTCGAGTCGACCAGGAAGGCCGCGATCCGCCTGCCGCCCGCCGCCTCCGCGAGCCTGCGGCCCGCGCCCTCCTCGGAAAGGTCGGCGGCGCCCGGTCCGGGGTACAGGAGAAGCGGAAAATAAGCGGGGTCGCCGAGGATGGCCTTGACCCGCGGGTTGTCATCAAAGGCGATGCCCGGGATAATCTCGGCATCGGCGAGGTTGAGCCTTACGAGCCGGCCCGTGCCGCAGCGCTGGCGGCGCCACTCTTTCGGGTGCGTCAGCAGCACGATCTTCGTGCGAACCTCCAGGGGAGGTTCGGCCGGACAGAGGCAGGCGTTCGCGGGACGCCCGCAGACCGGGCAGATGGTTCGATACAAAGGGACTCCTCGCCGCAGTATACCGCGGGCGGGGACGCGAGGGCAAACGCCAGCGCTCAAGCGGGCGGGCATCCTCGCGCGCGAGCGCTTCCGCGAAGGAGAACGAGCATGGCTAAGGCGATCGATTTCAGCATCCAGGGCAAGGTGGCCGTCGTGACCGGCGCGAGCAAGGGACTCGGCAGGGGTTTGGCGAAGGCCATGGCCGCGGCGGGAGCAACGGTGGCGGCGGCGGCGCGCAGCCTTCCCGAGCTCGAGGAGCTGGCCGCCGAGATCCGCGCCGAGGGCGGCTCCTGCGAAGTCTTCGCGATGGACCTGCGCGACATCGGCTCCATACGGTCGGCTTTCGCCGCGATCGCCGCGCGCTTCGGACGCGTGGACATCCTCGTCAACAACGCGGGCATGGGCAATCCCATCCCCGCCGTCGACATTTCGGAATCCGACTGGGACTGGATGATGGACCTCAACCTTAAGGGGACCTTCTTCTGCTGCCAGGAGGCGGGGCGCCTTATGCTGGCGCGCGGCTCGGGGCGCATCGTGAACATAAGCTCCCAGGCCTCCGTGGTCGCCATCCCCGGCGAGGCCGTCTACTGCGCCTCGAAGGGCGGCGTCAACATGCTCACCAAGGTGCTCGCCGTCGAGTGGTCGGGGAGGGGCGTCACCGTGAACGCGGTGGGGCCGACCTTCATCCGCACCCCGGGCACCGCCGCACGCCTGGACGACCCCGTTTTTCTCGCGGGCGTGATGGCCAAGCTCCCCCGCGGGCGCGTGGCCGCCATCGACGATGTCGCCGGCGCGGTGATCTACCTCGCCTCCGACGCGGCCGACATGGTCACCGGAACCCTGCTGCTCGTCGACGGCGGGTGGACCGCGCTGTAAAAGGCGGCGGCTGCCGCGACCCCGGCTGCCGCGGCCGTGACCGCTGCGGCGGCTCCAGCTCCGGCACCAGCCGCTTCGAAGAAAACGGCCCAAACCGCCGTCTCAAAATTGACGAAAAAGCCGCCGCTGCTTACTATTAAAAACGATGAACATCCTCGTCACGATCGACGCCAACTACATCCATCCGCTCAAAGTCATGCTGGGCTCGCTTTTCTGCAGCAACCAGGGCGAGCGCTTCCGCATCCATCTTTTGCACGCGGGCATCGCGGAAGCCGACCTGGCGGGACTCGGCTCCTTCATCGGAGGGCGGGGGCACGAGCTCGCCTCCTATCGCGTCGGCGACGACGCCTTCGGCGACGCCCCCGTCCTGCTCCACTACACCAAGGCGATGTACTACCGGCTCCTCGCCTTCAGGATACTGCCCCGGGACATCGACCGCGTCCTCTACCTCGACCCGGACATCCTCGTGATCAACCCGCTGCGGACGTTGTACGATACCGACCTCTCGGGCTATCTCTACGCGGCGGCCTACCACAGCCTCATCCCCGCCAAGGAGATCAACAAGCTCCGCCTCCTGCCTTACGAGATCGATTCCTACTACAATTCGGGCGTGCTCCTCATGAACCTCTCGCTCCAGCGAGCCATGGTGGACGAGCGCGAGATATTCGACTTCGTCGAGCGGAACCGCGCCAAGCTCATCATGCCCGACCAGGACATCATCAACGCCCTGTACGCCAAGCGCATCAAGACCCTGGACGAGAAGCTCTTCAACTACGATGTGCGCTATTACCGCTATTACCGGCTCGCCACGAACGGCGAGTGCGACATGGACTTCGTGATCGGGAAAACCCGAATCCTCCATTTCTGCGGCAAGCGCAAGCCCTGGAACAAGGGATACATCGGACAGTTCCTCGCGCTGTACAAGCACTACGAGCGCCTCGCCGCGGGGGCAGCGCGATGAGCGGCGCGCCAAAGGCCAGGACGGCCGCCAAGCGCATCCACGGCTTTCTCGCGAGCAGGGCCACCCTCTTCCTCGTCGCCATGGCCTTGCAGATAGGGATCCTCGTCGCGGTCCTCCTGTTCTTCTCGCGGTCTTTTTTCCTTTTCTACGCCGCCAACATCGTCCTGAGCTTCGCGGCCGTCGTCTGGATCCTCAACAACCGCAGCAATCCAGCCTACAAGCTCGCCTGGATCATCCCCATCCTGGTGTTCCCCATTTTCGGCGGCCTCTTCTACCTCTTCTTCGGAAAGACCCAGCTGAGCCGCTACGCCAAGCGGAGCATGCGCGAGAGCGCGGACTGCGTGGCGCAGGCCGCCGAGCCCGGCGAGGCGAATCTCGCCGCGCTCAAGGAGCTGAGCCCCGAGGCCGCGCTGCAGTCGCGGTACTTGAGCGCCATCGCCGGCAGCCCGCTGTGGCGCGGAACCGCCACCGAGTACCTCGCCACGGGCGAGGAGGCCTTCGCGCGCATCAAGGAGGCGCTCGAGAGCGCGCAACGCTTCATCTTCCTCGAGTTCTTCATCATCGGCGAGGGCAGGATGTGGGGCGAGGTCCTCGAGATCCTCGAGAGGAAGGCGCGCGGCGGCCTCGACGTGCGCGTCATGTACGACGATTTCGGCTGCCTCAACCGCATCCCGGGGGATTTCGACCGCGGGCTCGAGGCGAAGGGGATCGGCTGCGCGGTGTTCAACCCCTTGAGCCCCGTGCTTTCGTCGTCGCACAACCATCGCGACCACCGCAAGATCCTGGTCGTGGACGGCCGGATCGCCTTCACCGGCGGCATCAACCTGGCCGACGAGTACATCAACGAATACGAGCGATTCGGCCACTGGAAGGACAACGCCATCAGGATAGAGGGCGAGGCGGTGGCCAGCTTCACGCAGATGTTCCTCGAGCTGTGGACCCACGCGCGGCGGAAGAAACGCGCTGCCGGGCGCGGCGGCGGCGAGCCCGCGAGCCTCCGCGCGGAGGAATTCTACGCGCCCTCGGCCTCGGCGGGCGTCGCCTCGGACGGCTTCGTCCAGCCCTACGAGGACAGCCCGCTCGACGAGGAGCCCGTGGGCGAAAGCGTCTATCTCAACATGATCGCCAAGGCGAAGCGCTATCTCTACATCGCCACGCCCTATCTCGTGATCGACCACGAGATGATGACGGCCCTGACGCTGGCCGCCCGCGACGGCGTCGACGTGCGCATCCTGACGCCGCACATCCCCGACAAATGGTATGTCCACGCGGTGACGAGGGCCAACTACCGGCCCCTCATCGAAAGCGGCGTGCGGGTTTTCGAGTACTCGCCGGGATTCATCCACCAGAAAACCTTCGTGGCCGACGACGAATGCGGCACGGTGGGGACCGTGAATCTGGACTTCCGCAGCCTGTACCTGCACTTCGAGTGCGGCGCGTGGCTGTACGGCTGCGCCAGCGTGCTCGCCATGCGAGACGATTTCCTCCGGACCCAGGCGAAAAGCCAGGAGATAGCGTTGGCCGATCTCGATGGCGACAGGTTCGTGGCGCGCGCCGCGGGCTGGTTCCTCCGGGTCTTCTCGCCGATGCTCTAGACTGGGGCTCTAGGGCTTAGGCTCCGCGCTCAATCTATCTCGATCGCCGCGCAGACGCCGAACGCCTCGGCCAAGGTTGCGCGATATTCATACTCGGGCATGGGGATGGCGGGGAGGATCGCCTTGCGCACGAAACAGTCCATGGCCTCCTCGAGGCTGTATTCAAGGATGCCGCGCAGCACCGCCTTGAAGATGGATTTCGCGATCGCGTTGCTCGCGACGATGTAGGCGGTGAAGTCGCTGTCGGACATCGCCGCCCCATAGGCCGCCGCCAGGGTGTCCGAGCCGCGGAACACCGTGCGCTTCAGGCGCGCGATGTTGGCCGCGTCGTAGTCGGCGTAGTCGACCAGATCGTAGTAGACGGCCTGGGTGGCCGGGTTGAGCGCGACGTACTTGAAGATGAGGATGTATTTCACGAAGGTCAGGAGCATGGCGCGGCGCGGCTCGGCGGCGAGCTTCTTTCCGGCGGCCTCGGGAGCCATCGAGCCGAGCCCCGGATCGCCGGTCGCCCGTTCCGCCGCGGCCAGGATCTTTTCGACGTAGGAATCGAACAGGGCTCGGGCTGCCTTCTCCTTGTCCACGAAATAATAGTAGAACGAAGGCCTTCCGATGCCCGCCCTGTCCGCGATATCGCCCACCGCGACCTCGTAGTAGCCTCGCTCGGCGAAGAGCTCGGCCGCGGCATTCAAAATCCGGTCCCTGGTGGCGCCGCTTTTCCTGTATGCCATATCCTTGCGCTCCCGTTTTCTCCAGCCGTTATAATTCATTTTATCGATAGTTTTTGCTTGACACCGCATTTTGCCGGGCATATCATGCCCATAGAATTTAGACACGCGTTGAAATTCATGTATTCCGTGTGGCGAAAATGAGTATCCACCCCATTTCCGCGACTGTCAATCACGGAACCGCGCCGGGCGCGGAAGGCAGGACCCATGGATTCGAGCGGCATCGTATTCGGAAGCGTCGAGAGGAACAAGGCGGCCTACGCCGGGCTCAGCGACAGCGTCTGGAGTTTCGCGGAAACGGGCTTCATGGAGGAACGATCCGCCGAAGCGCTCGCCTCCGCCCTCGCCAAGCGCGGCTTTGCGATCGCCCGGGGGCTCGCGGGCATTAAAACCGCCTTTTCGGCGAGCTGGGGCCGCGGCGCGCCCGTCGTCGCCATCCTGGGCGAATTCGACGCCCTGCCCGGGCTTTCCCAGGTCGCGGGACTCCCTGAAAAAAAGGAACTTTCGCCGGGCGCGAACGGCCACGGCTGCGGACACAATCTTCTGGGCGTCGGGGCGCTGGCCGGCGCCGTCGCCGCCAAGGAATACCTCGAATCGACGGGGCTCCCCGGGACGATACGCTACTTCGGCTGCCCGGGCGAGGAATTCGGCTGCGGCAAGACCTTCATGGCGCGCGCGGGCGTTTTCGCCGACGCCGACGCGGCGCTCTGCTGGCATCCCATGGACATCAACGCCGTGTGGCAGGCCAGGACGCTCGCCAACATCTCCGTCTATTTCCGCTTTGAAGGCAAGGCTTCCCACGCCGCGGCCTCGCCCCACATGGGGCGCAGCGCGCTTGACGCCGTCGAGCTGACCAACGTGGGCGCGAATTTCCTGCGCGAGCACATCATCCCCGAGGCGAGGCTGCACTACGCCATCACCAACGCCGGGGGCAGGGCGCCCAACGTCGTCCAGGCCTCGGCCGAAGTCTACTACTACTGCCGCGCGCCCCGCATCGCCCAGGCCAGGGAGATCTACGAGCGCCTCTGCGACGTAGCCCGCGGCGCCGCGCTGATGACCGGCACCAAGCTCGAGATCGTCCTCTCGCAGGGACTTTCGGATTACGCGCCCAACGCCGCGTTGAGCGAACTCCTGCAGCGCTGCATGGAAGCCTCGGGCGGCCCCGCCTTCGACGATCGGGACCGCGAGCTCGCGCGCAGGTTCCGCGCGACGCTTTCGCCGCAGGAGATCGGAGCGACGATGGGCCAGCTCGCCTTCACCCAGGGCGCCGCGACGGTGGCCGCCATCGGACAGGACCCCCTCGACGCGGTCATCGGCCCGCTCTTCAAAGGCGACGTCTGCCTGCCCGGCTCCACGGACGTGGGCGACGTGAGCCAGCTCGTGCCCACCGGACAATTCGTCTGCGCCGCGGCGGCCCTCGGCACGCAGTCCCACTCGTGGCAGAACGCCGCGCAGGTCGGCTCCCCGATCGGACACAAGGGAATGCTGGCGGCGGGGCGCATCCTCGGCCTCGCGGCTGCCGAGCTATTCGAGAATCCCGAGATCGTCAGCAGGGCGAAGGCCGAGCACAAGGCCAAAGTGCCGCCCTACGTCTGCCCCATTCCAGAGGGCATCACCCCCGAGGACGTGCTTTCCTCGGTGCAAAGAGCGAATCCCTAATCGTATCCCAATAGGAGGCGAACGGTGAAATTCTTCGATGTGGCGAACGGCACCCTGCTCTTCGTGCTCGTCGGGGCGGGCATCGCGTACGTGATGTTCCAGTGCGTCATGTTCCTCAGGATGTCCCTGAAGCGGGCCAAGGAACTCGGAATCAGCCAAAAGGCTATTACCGACACCATCAAATCGTCGGCGGTATTCACCATCGCGCCTTCGATCGCGGTGGCCCTCGGCCTAGCGGCGATAGCGCCCAGCCTGGGCATCCCCTGGCCTTGGCTGCGCCTCTCGGTCATCGGCAGCGTGAGCTACGAGCTCATGGCCGCCAACATGGCCTCGAGCGCGCTGGGATTCGCGAAGTTGGCCGATGTCGCCAAGGGCGGCCCCGAGCCGCTGGGCGTCATCATGTACGCCATGACCGGCGGCCTCGCCGGCGCGATGATCCTCGACATTTTCTTCATCAAAAAGGTCAACTCGGTAGCGGCCCAGATGAAGGCGAAGGCGGGCGATTTCGGTACAGTGGCGATCGGCGTCCTCTATTTCGCGGTGATCGCGGTCTTCGTCGTGCCCTTCTTCGGGCAAGGCGTCGTCGCGGTGGCGACCTTCGCCACGAGCATCGTGCTGACGCTCTTCCAGGCCTTCATCGCCAAGAAATACAAGTTAGTCTGGCTGGGCAACTTCATCCTGGCCTTCAGCCTCATCCTGGGCATGTGCTCCGCAGTGCTCTGGACCTCGCTGGCGAAATAGGAGGACGGCATGGAAACCAGAGAACAGTATTTCAATAGGATCAACAGGGTAGGGCGCATCTATTTCATCATTTTCTTCCTGATGCTCTTCGCGATCCCGACCATCGTCTGCGCGGTCTACGACATCTTCCCGAGCTTCGGCGCGGTGTTGAAGGCCACGGCGGGCCTCTTCCTCATCCTCACGCCGATTGCGATCTCGGAGATCATCAGCTTCGTGCCGCTGCTCGGAGCCGGCGCTTCCTACCTCACCTTCGAGGCGGGCAACGTCTCCAACATCAAGCTGCCTTGCGCGATGAACGCCCTCAAGAACGCCGGATACCAGCCGGCGAGCGAGGAGGGCGAGGTGCTCTCGACGATCTCGGTGGCGGTGTCGTCCATCGTCACGACCGCCGTGATCATCGTGGCGGCCCTGCTCCTCGCGCCGCTCGCGCCCTTCTTCGCCAACCCCAGCGTGCGCATAGCGACGGCCAACGTCCTGCCGGCGCTCTTCGGCGCCCTCCTCGTGGCCTTCCTCGCCGGCGGCGAGACGGGCCCCGTCGAGGTCAAGGGCCAGTGGAAGGCGATGGTCCTGCCGATGGCGGTGATCGCGATCGTCCACTACCTGCTTATACCGATCAAGGGCTACGAGGGCATCGCGATCCTCATCCTCCTGCCGATAACGATTTTCGGCGCCCGCTTCCTGTACAAGAAGGGCCAGATCAAGGTTGTGCCCAAGGCGAAGAAAGCCTAGGCGAATCGCGAACCCCGCGGCGAAAGGAGTGAATGCTATGGCCGATGCCAAAGTGAAGCTCGCCTGCTGGCTGTATGGCCGCAAGCATCGCGCAACGTTCGCCGCGGCGCGCCCCCTGGAGGGCAACGCCGCGACCATGGGCGCCGACGAGCGCTACTGGTGGGGCTACAAGTACTACTTCGGCCCGATCGAGGAGCCGGAGCCGGGCTCCGGCCTTCGCGAATATTTTCGCGGCCAAGACCTCTCCGTCGCGCCGCCGGAGGGCTTTTCCGAAACGGCCGGCATGACGTTGTGCGCCGGAGGCGACCTCCTCGCGTACGCGGGAATCCGCCCGGACAACACGCCCGGCCTCTGGGACGACGTGCGCGGCTTCTATTTCTCGGGCGACCTCGCCTACGCGAACCTCGAGGCGCCCGTCGCCTACAAGCTGCCGCCCCAGTACCTGCCCAAGAGCATCATGGAGCACGGCGCGATGAACGGCACGCCCGCGATGTTCGACCGCGTGGTCGAGGCCGGCAAGGCGGTCAACTATTTCTCCACGGCCAACAACCACAGCCTCGACATGGGCGAGGAAGGCCTGATCGAAACCCTCGAATTCCTCGACGCGCGGGGCTATCCGCACGTGGGCACCGCGCGCAGCCCCGAGGAGCGCGACAAGGTGGCGATGGTGGAGAAGGGCGGGGTGAAGGTGGCCTTCGTTTCCTTCACCTTCGGAACCAACACGAGCAAGATTCCCGAAGGCAAGGCGTATCTCGTCAATTCGCTCAGGCTCAACAAGCCCGACGAGGACCTTTCGCCGCTCGCCGCGCAGGTCTCCGCGGCGAGGGCGGCGGGCGCGGACTTCGTTGTGGCGCTCCTGCACTGGAGCCTCGAGTTCGAGACCTACCCAGCCACCAACATCGTGGCGATGGGGCACCGCGTGGCCGAGCTCGGCGTCGACGCGATCATCGGCAACCATCCGCACAACGTGCAGCCCGTCGAAAAGTACGAATTCGCCGACAAGGCCTCGGGCGCCGCGCGCGAGGTCCTGATATTCTACGCGTTGGGCGATCTCATTTCCCTGCACCGCACCATCCCCGACTCGCGCCTGGCCTGCCTCGTCCGCCTGCGCCTCTCGAAAGGCGTCATCGCGGGCGGCGCCGCGGGCGTCGAGCCCTCCTCGGAGCGGCGCGTCACCAAGCTCGAAGTGCTGCCGGTCTATCTTTTCCAGAAAAAGCGCGGCGGAGACTGCGTCGATTACCGCATCCTCGATTTCCGCAAGCTCGCCGCCGAGCTGCGCTCCGGCGTCGACAAATACGGCATGACCGCCGCCATGCGCCGCGAATTCTTCAGGCTGGAAAAGCTCATGAACGAGGTGCTTGGACCGTCGCTGAAATAGAAGCGGACATGTAGACTCTCGGCCACGTCCGGCGCTATATATTCCCCATTCGCAAGACCGCCCTGAAACGATGGGCGATTCCGAACCTCCTCCGCGGGCGTGACGCAGGAAAACTTCCCCTATACGCGTGGAATCCGGTGGCGCGCATCTCGAGCGTGGAGGGGAGGGGCGCCTTCCAGATCAGGCTCCACGACAAGAGGGACTATGAAGGCCTCTGACGACAAGGACAGGACGAGCGGGACCGCGCTCGGCGTTTCCGCCGCGGCGCTGCATTTCCTCGTCGGCGCTGGCGGCATCGCGGGCGGCCTGGGCAACCTCGCGGCGGGCATGCTCACGCTCTTCAAAGCCAAGGGCCGCGAATGCCTGACCGCCTGCATGGGCGGCCTCCTCGTCGCCTGGATCGTGATCCAGTGCCTGATCCTCTGGACCGTCAACGGCCTCCACATTGCCTTTTTCGCGGTCGGCGCCGTCCAGGGCTGCCTCGGCCTCGCGCTGATCTTCAAGAACGACGCTTTCCCGCTGCCCGCCGCGAGAGCGTTGTGGACGCGCCTAAAGGCTCATAAGTGAAAGAATTGCCGCTGGCTTGACGCCTCGGTAAAATTCCACCATCCAAAGCTGCCCGCGGACTCCCGCCGGCAGCTTTTTTTCGTCCGCAGCACCTCTCCCCAGTCATGCTCCCCGGGTCTCGGCCGCGGACCGCCGCTTTTTTATCGATTTCCTCTTTACAGATTTTAAAAATGGGCTTTACAATCAAAATGTAAGACAGCTTTACAGCTATCAAGATAGTTTTAAGGAGGAATCCGTGACGGCGCTTAAAGAAAAGCTGCGATCCCGCGCCCCGCTGGCGGGTATGCATATATCGCTCGCCGACAGCTGCATTGCGGAGCTTTGCGGCAATCTGGGCTATGATTTTCTCTGGATCGACACGGAACATACCGCGATCGACTACCATGTCCTGCTCGAGCATCTGATCGGGGCCAAGGCCGCCGGCGTCGAAACCCTGGTGCGCATCCCCTGGAACGACGCCATCCTGGCCAAACGCGTGCTGGAGATGGGGCCGACCGGCATCATCTTCCCCGTGGTGAACACGCCGGAGGAGCTGGACCACGCCATGAAGAGCACGCTCTACCCGCCCCACGGAAATCGCGGCTTCGGTCCCATGAGGGCGGTCCGCTATGGACTGGACGACGCCGACGCCTACATCGCGAAAGGCAGCCTGGACATGGTCAGGTGCGTTCAGATCGAAAGCTTCGTGGCGGTCGAAAACCTCGCCGAGATGGCGAAGAACCCCTGGGTCGACTGCTTCATTTTCGGGCCCTGCGACCTTTCCGGCTCGATCGGCGAGCTGAACAAGGTTTTCGAGCCCCACACCAGCGTACTGATCGACCGTGCGGTGACGATCCTGCGCGCCGCGGGCAAGTCGATCGGCATTTCGACCGGCAGCGACGATCCCAAGGTGCTCCGCTACTGGCACGAGAAAGGCATCAACGTGATCAGCGCGGGCACGGACTATCTGCATATCCTGTCCGGCGCGCGCAAGGTCCGGGAAAATTTGCGGCAGATCCAGAGCTCTGAGCTCTGAAAACGATAGAGGAGGCATTCAGTATGAAGAAATTGCTCGTGAGCGCGTTGGTCGCCATGCTCGGCGCGGCGACGCTTTTCGCCGCCGGCAACCAGCCGACCAAGCTCGTCTTCTCCACCCAGGCATCGGCCGACGTCAACTACGTCAAGGCCATGTACATGCTCAAGGAGAAAGTCGAGGCGGCCTCGAAAGGTTCCCTGATCCTCGAGATCCACGACAACGGCAGCCTGATGACCCAGGAAGGCGAAGTCGACGCCGTGGCGCGCGGAACCCTGGACATGATGTTCAGTTCGCCCTTCCTCATTTCGAACCAGATGCCCTACCTGAACATGTTCACCGCGGCCTACATCTTCAAGGACCAGAAGCACATGCGCGCCGTGATGGACGGACCGATCGGCCAGAAAGTCGCCGAGGACGTCGCCAAGAAGCTCAACGTCCGCTGGCTCACCGCGCTCTACTGCGGCGCCAGGAACCTTAACCTCAGGAACATCGGACGCGACGTGAAGACCCCAGCCGACCTGGCCGGCGTCAATCTCCGCATGCCCAACTCCGCCGCCTGGCTCTTCATGGGCCGAGCCCTCGGCGCCAACCCCACCCCGATGGCCTTCGCCGAAGTCTACCAGGGCCTGCAGACCGGCGCCATCGACGGCCAGGACAACCCCCTGCCCACCACCCGCGCCCAGAAATGGTACGAAGTGACGAGCTCCATCGTCCTGACCGGCCATGTGATCGAGCCCATGTGCGTGGCGATCAACGAGAAGAAATGGCAGTCCCTCTCCGAGGAGCAGCGCCAGATCATGAGGAAGGCGATCAAGGAAATCACGGCCTGGAACGACGCGGCCAACCTCGAGAGCGAAAAGAACGACGTCGAGTTCTTCCGCTCAAAGGGACTCAAGATCATCACCCCGGACCTCAAGGCCTTCATGGCCGCCACCGAGAAAGCCTACCTGAGCAACAAGCAGATGACCAAAGACTGGGACCTCGATCTTTACCAGAAGATCAAGAACCTGGATTATTGAACCGCGAATCATCGAGCATCCGAGCGGGAGGGGAAGCCGGGCGACCGGTTCCCTTCCCGCGCTCCCTCTTCGCGCAAGGAGTCTCTTTCCGATGACAAAGCCTAAGAAAGCCTTGAAAATCCTGCTCGACATCGTCGAGATATATCTGCCGATGACGACCTTCGCGGCCCTGTTCATCGCGTTCATCCTGCAGATCGCGTCGCGCTACATCTTCCGGCACCCCCTCGTGTGGCCCTATGAGCTTTCGCAGTTCGGCTACCTCTGGACCATCACGCTCGGCGCCTGCTACGCCTCCCGCGACGACAGCCACATCGTGTTCTCCATCGCCTATGAGGCGGCGTCGCCCAAAGTCAAGAAACTATACGACATCATCAATTATTCGCTGACGATCCTATTCTTCTGCCTGCCGATCCCCGCGACCGTCAAGTTCTACCAGTTCTACATGACCCGCTACAGCGCGGTGTTCAACTTTCCGCTGGGCATCATCTACTTCGGATTCGTGCCCTTTGTGCTCATCACGATCTGCCGCAGCGCGGCGAGGCTCGTGAAATGCCTTGCGCCGAAAAAGGCCGAAGGCAAGGACAAGGAGGCCAGAGCATGAGCTACCAGATGATCATCGCCCTGGCGATACTCGTCGTCGCCTTTATCGTGAAAATGCCCATAGGCATCGGCATGCTCATCAGCGCCACGTCCTACCTCCTCGCCAAGGGAATGGATATGAGCATCGTCGTGGAAATATTCTCCGCCAAGATGTTCAACAACTTCATCCTGATCGCCGTGCCGCTCTTCATCTTCGCGGCGAACCTGATGAACTCCTCCAAGATCACCGACAAGATATTCGGCTTCGCGGACGCCTTCGTCGGAAGGTGGAGGGGCGGCCTGGGGCACGTCAACGTCGTCGCCTCCCTGATCTTCAGCGGCATGAGCGGATCGGCAGTGGCCGACGCTTCCGGCCTGGGCATCATGGAGATCGACGCCATGCGCAAGGCGGGCTACGACAATGGCTTCAGCGGAGCCATCACCGCCGCCTCCGCCGTCATCGGGCCGATTTTCCCGCCTTCCATACCCCTTGTGATCTACGGCGTCATCGCGGGAGCCTCCATCGGCAACCTCTTCCTGGCGGGCATGGTGCCGGGCCTCCTTTTAGCGATCGCGCTCTGCATCTATGTGGCGTACATCGCCAAGCGCAGGAATTATCCCCGGGGCCTGCGCTATTCGTGGAGCAAATTCTTCCGCATGGTGTTCAGCGCCTTTCCGGCCCTCCTCACCCCGGCCATCCTTCTCCTGGGCATCTACACCGGCGTGATGACGGCGACCGAAGCCGCCGCCGTGGCCGGATTCTACGCGATGATCATCGCGATCGCCTTCTACAAGACGCTCGGGCCGCGCCAGATGGTCGGCGTGCTCAAGGACACGATCAAGTCGACCGGCCAGATCGGGCTCGTGCTGGGCGCGTCCTACGTCTTCTCCTACATAATCTCCGTCGAGCGGCTCCCGCAGCTCGCGGGGAACCTGATCATCTCCTTCGCCTCGACCAGGGGATCCTTCCTTCTCTTCACCAACATCATCCTCTTCATCCTGGGCATGTTCGTGGACTCGGCCGTGCTGCAGCTTGTGCTCCTGCCGATCCTAGTCCCGATCGCCCGCCAGCTGGGCATCGACATGGTCCATTTCGGGATCATCTTCACGCTCAACACGATGATCGGCCTCTGCACGCCGCCCTACGGCATGCTGCTCTTCATCGTCACGGGAATCTCCGGAGAGAAGATGAAGGTGATCATCAGGGAAGTGGCGCCCATGATCATTGCCGAAGTGATCGTCCTGCTCGTGGTCACCTACATTCCCGACGTGGTCATGTGGGTGCCGAAATTGCTTGGGCGTTAGCAGCTTGTAGTATATACTGTGCCGTTGGCTGCAGGCGCCGCGCATCCGCGCGGCGCCGCGTCCGCGATGCAAATGAGGGGCTCGATGGAAGAGATCGACTATAGCATCAAGAAAAGAAACCTCTACGAGGAAGTGGCCGCCCAGATCGAGCGGTACATACTGCAGAGCGCGCCGCAGTCGGGGCAGAAGCTGCCGGCGGAAAAAGACCTGGCCGCCAATTTCGGCGTGAGCAGGCCGGTGATCCGCGAGGCGCTCAAGCTGCTAAAAGAGCGGCAGCTGATCGAATCCCACACGGGCGGCGGCACCTACACCTGCAAGCCGGGCACCCAGAACCTCATCGACGTGATCCAGCGCATGATCCAGATGGACTGCATCGACTACCACCACATCTTCGACATGCGCCTGCTGCTCGAGCCGCACGCCTGCCGGCTGGCGGCCGAGAATGGCCTCACTCCGGATCAGGCGGCCGCCCTCGACGACACGATAGCGAAGATGATAGAGTTCCAGCGCGTCACGGACGAGCGCGTCTCCTACGACCTGAAGTTCCACGCCCTGATCGCGCAGTACTCGGGCAATCCGATCCTGGCGACCTTCATCCAGTCGATGACGGGCCTGCTGACTCCCCTGATCAGGGAGGCGCTGACCCCCGCCGAAGGGCATACGAGCGGCGTCGAATACCACAGGCGCCTGCTCGAGGTGCTGCGCAGGGGCGAGGGCGACGTGGCGGAGAGCCTTATGCGCGAGCACCTGAAGGTGTCGGCGCAGAACTATCTCAAGGCGCGCAAATAGAAACGATCGGAAAGGAGCATTTCCATGATACTCGACCAGCTCGAGAGCCTCGGCTGCTACAGGGGCATCTCGAAAAGTTTGGACATCGCCATCGATTACCTGCAGAAAACCGACCTCAAGGCACTGACCAACGGGAGCCATCAAGTGGATGGCGACCGCGTGCTCGCCAACGTGATGACCTATGAAACCAAGCGCCCCGAGGAGGGCAAATTCGAGGCGCACCGCAAGTACATCGACATCCAGGTGGTCCTGGAGGGCGAGGAGCGCTGCTGCTGCGCGCCGCTCACGCTCACCACGGAGCTCGGCCCCTTCGACGCGGACAAGGATATCGGCTTCCTCGCCGGTCCGCGCCAGACCACCATGCAGCTCAATCCCGACAATTTCGCCGTCTTCTTTCCGCAGGACGCGCACATGCCCTCGCTCAGCTTGGACAAGGCGCGCACGGTCCGCAAGGTGGTGATGAAGGTCGCGGTCTAAATCGCGCAACGTCCCCGCGGGGGCGCGTCCTGGGAGGCGAACTATGCCCGCATCCGAACTGCTTCATCTCAACGGGAAGTCCTGGGTCCTGCCCGGCCCGACGAACATCGGCCTGGTGGAAAGGGAGGGCGGCGTCCTCCTGATCGACACGGGCAACGACAAGGAATCCGGCCGCAGGATCAACAAGATCCTCTCCGAAAAGGGCTGGACGCTCAAGGGCATCGTCAGCACCCACTCGAACGCCGACCATATCGGCGGGAACGACTACCTGCAGCGGATGACGGGCTGCCCCCTCTACGCCTCGCGGGCGGAGAAGGCCTTCATCGAGTCGCCCGAGATCGAGAAAAGCTTCCTCTGGGGCGGCTTTCCCCCGCGCGACCTGGACAACAAGTTCTTCGAGGCTAAACCCTCCATGGTGACGCACATCGTCGCCGAGGGGGCGGCGGCCCCGGAGGGCATGACGATCGTCGCGTTGCCGGGGCATTTCTTCGGCATGATCGGCGTCCTCACGGACGACGGCGTCTTCTACCTTGGCGACTGCATGTTCGGCGAGCGCATCCTCGAAAAGTACAAAATCCCCTTCGTCTACGACGTCGGCGCCTACAAGGCGACGATCCGCAAGGCGGCGGCGATCCCCGCGCAGTACTATGTGATGAGCCACGGCGAGATCGAAGCGGACATCGGCGCGATCGCCGCGAGGAACCTCGCGCTGGTCGAGTCGGTCGAGCGCGACATCGAGGGCATGCTCGGCGAGGGTATGAGCTTCGAGGCGATCCTGGCCGCGGTCTGCGGAGAATACGGCATCACGCTCGACGTGGGGCAGTACGCCCTGGTGGGCAGCACGATCCGCTCGTTCTTGAGTTATCTGTACAACGAGGGTAGGATCTCCTTGGCGATCCGCGGGAATGTCATATATTGGACGAAGGGCGGAAGCGGCGAATAGCCCGCGCATCGCGAAGCCGACGGAGGCTGAAATGGACGACACGATCATCGCGACGAAGAGGCTCGTTGTGCGCTATCAGCGGAAATCCGACATCAAGTTCCTGGTCGACCTATGGATGGACGAGGAGGCGACGAAGTACGTGGGAGGCCCGCGGGAGAAGCAGTTCCTGATCGACGAGTTCAGGAAGACCGCCGAGGCGCCGCGCGCGGAGGAATGGGATCTCTGGCCTGTCGAGCTCAAGCACTCCCACGAGCTCGTGGGGCACGCGGGCTTCATCCCCAAGGAAATCAAGGGCAAACCATACATCGAGCTGAACTACTACATCGCCCGTCCGGCGCAGGGGAAGGGCTACGCCACGGAGATCGCGAAGGGTCTCCTGGAGTACGCGTTCAACGTGAAAAAGCTCGACAAGGTGATCGCGATCATCCACCCGGAGAACGAGGCGTCCAAGGCGGTGGCCAAGGCGGCCGGCATGAAGTACTGGTGCAACGAGGAGCGCCCGAGCGGCGTCAAAAGCATCTACCTGATCAAGACGGGACGACAAGACTAGCGGAATTCGCAGGATCGACCGAACAAAAAAGGCCCGCGTTTGCGGGCCTTTTTCGCATCTGGCGGCGCGTGCCGCCACCGCTTCGTCTTTACAGCTTTTCGAGGAACCAGGCGGTGGTGGCTTCCTTGAGCTCGGTGTACTTCGTGAGGTCGCCGGTGAAGACCCTGAAGGTGTGGTCGGCGCCGGGGATCAGGAGCTTGGCCTTGTCCTTGCTGGAGACGGAGGCCAGGATGTCGTCGAGATCGCTCAACGGCACGACCTCGTCGTCGGTTCCGGCGATGGCGAGGACCGGCCCGAAGAAGTTCTTGAGCGCCTTGCGCAGGTCGATATTGTTGGCGTCGTTGAACCACTGGAGCGAGAGGTTGAGCGGCGCGCGCCATTCAAAGGTGGCCTTGGCGAAGCCGTTGGCCTTGGCCTCGTCGTAGAGGGGCGCGAAGTAGTCTTTCATGTCCAGGGCGCCCGCCCAGGTCAGGAGCCCTTTGAAGATCGAGTAGCGCGAGGCGGCGAGGATGGCCACGGAGCCGCCCTGGCTCCAGCCCATGATGCCGATGCGGTCGGGATCGACGGCTGCCAGCTTGGTCATGAAGTCCGCCGCGGCGTAGGCATCAGAGGCGCCGGACTGCCAGGTGTACTCGACGTAGTCGGCCTTGGATTCGCCGGAGCCCGCGAAGTCGATGCGGATGGACGCGATGCCATTCTCGGCCATGTAGGGCGCGAGCATCGCGTAGCCGTTGCCGGCCTCCTCGCGGTTCGAGCCGGTGCCGTGCAGCATCACGACGGCGGGGTAGGTGTCGGTTCCGGCGCGGATCGGCAGGCAGACCGTCGCGGGGATCATGCGCCCCTCGTTCGGGATGGAGACGACGAATTCTTCGTACTCAGGCGCCTCCGCGAAGGCGGGAACCGCCATGACGACCAGGCCAAGAACAAGGAACGCCACTGTCTTCAGTTTCATACTCAACACTCCTTCGTCCTTACAACGCGGTCATGCTGACTTTTTGCGATGATCGACATGACTCAAGGGTAGTCTAGGACCGCGCAATCGCGGCGTCAATTGTCGCGCGGCATGAACTATACTTATTCGTAGGAGGCGGCGCATGGTATTAGGAATGCCGGTCAGCTGGCTGCTCGCCGACGTCTTCAGCCTGGTCCTTTTCTTCGCGGCGCTCATCCACGCGTCCAGACAGGAGGACGGGACTTCCAGGATTCTCGAGATTTTCGGCTTCATCATCTCGGCGGCGATCTTCGAGAATGTGGGGGTCAATGTCGCGCGTAGCTACGTGTACGACCTGCGGCGAGTCATGATGGTGGGCAGCGTGCCGCTCGAGATCCTGCTGATCGAGGCGGTGATCTGGTACGCGGCGTTCCGGCTCACCGAATACCTCGGCCTCCCCTCCTGGGCGAGGCCCTTTGTGACGGGCATGTTCGCTTCGGTGCAGGACATGACCATCGACCCAGCGGCCGTCTTCGACCGCTACGCGCTGAGCGGCGGCGCCATGTCGGGGCAATGGAACTGGACTTATCCGGGCTACGAGGGCGGGAATCGTGATAGCCCATCCTTTCGCCGCGGCGATCCTCAACGTGGTTATACTGGCTTCGCCTACCGAGGGCGGATGAAACCCCTCGACTTCGACCGCGACGCGCTCATCCTCCTGATCCCGCTTCTTCTGCATGGCTGGGACTTCGTCTACGCTTTCGCGGCGCGCAACAGCGTCGCCTACGCGCCCGTCGTCGTCATTGGGCTGCCCCACGCGGCCTATATCGCCTGGGTCTGGAGCAAGGGCTTCCGGACGAAGATGCGTGAAGGAGGATCGCCACGCCTCGTTAAAGAATTCCGTACCGAAAGCGTTGTCATTTTTAGAAACCGCGATAGCATATATTCCGTAAGGCTTGTTCGTGAACGCCGACAGCCTTGCCAACCTCCTTTTCCCTCCCCCGTACATGCCGGGGGAGGGTTTTTTATACTAATATAGCCTTATTACTCTAGTTGACTTATTGTTAATTCGTTATACTATATCGTTATTATTTAAAGAGAATTGCTAATATTGACTTAAGCACTCTTATCCTAGCTTAGGAAGGCTAAGTTAAGTATAATTGATTTAAAATATATTAGTATTTTACAATATTATTAATAATTGAGTAGTTATTGTTTAATAATTATATTTAAGGAATGGTTATGAATTGGAATGTGTATTTAAATGATGATCGATTAAGACCAAGTAAACGTAATAAAATAGAAGATACAAGAAATGAATTTGAAAGTGACTATGGTAGAGTCATATTTAGCCCTTCAATAAGAAGAATGCATGATAAGACTCAAGTAATGCCACTTACTCATGATGATAATATACATACAAGATTAACACATTCGTTAGAAGTAATGGCAGTTGCCAATTCTATTGGGATTAGGTTAGTTGGAAATTCAGATTTTTTAAAAGATATAGGTACTACATCTAATGGATTGATTCGTACCATTCCTTTAATATTGCAGACTGCAGCTGTTGTTCATGATGTTGGTAATCCTCCTTTTGGTCACTTCGGTGAAGATAGTATAAAAGATTATTTTACGAATTATTTTAATAGCTATTGTGGAGAATTAAGCAAGGAAGAACAGGAAGATTTTATATATTTTGATGGTAATGCTCAAGGATTCAGAATTTTAACAAAGCTACAAATGCTAGATGACCTTTATGGGTTAAATTTAACAAAAGCTACATTGGCTGCTTATCTTAAGTACCCCAATGTTGATTCTCCTGAATTCAAGGTCGAAGTGCAACGGAGA
>MTLD01000210.1_pt1 | contig 43576 bp, 44 predicted proteins | sample 1982471 | NCBI WGS metagenome assembly MTLD01 (sample SAMN05712604, study PRJNA340218) | biofilm metagenome | isolation source: sample SPM anode biofilm adapted to -50 mV | place: USA | collected 2012-02-03 | reverse complement strand
GCACCTTCACCCACCCCCCAGCCCCCTCCCGTTGTCAAGGGAGGGGGAGTCGATTTCCAGGACTTTTGCAAGAGCCTCAATCATTTTACGCCATCTTCGCACCGCATTCCGCGCAAAATTTGGCATTCGGATCAACCGGCTTGCCGCAGGCCGGACACACGGACGAAAGCTGTTTGCCGCACTCCTGACAGAATTTGGCGTCTGCCGCTACCGGCTTTGAACATGCCGGGCAAAGGAGCTGAGATACGACCGCAGTGCCGCAGGTCGGGCAAAACTTTGCTCCGGCAGCCAGCGGCGCATTGCATTTGCCGCACGACTGACCTGTCTGTGGCGCAGCTTGCGGTTGCTGCCCCGGTTGCGCAAAAGCCCCGCCCATAGCTTGACCCAAGCCAACGCCAGCGCCGATTCCTACACCAAGCCCGGCTATCCCTCCCTCGTTTTTGGCCGCATCACGCAAGGCAGCCAACTGCTCGATGGCAGCATAGTTTCGCATTCCGTTGGGGTCTACCTGCCCCATGGCGCTTACTGCCTGGGCTTCGGCAATCTTGTCGGCGATCTTGCCGATTCTCGCCCTGGTTTCATCGTCGAAATCGGTATTTTCAATCCGGAAATCGGTCAGTTCGAACCCGAGTTTCGCCAGAACCTCCTTAAGACCCGCGAACAGCTGTTCCGAGAGCTCCACCCTGTTTTTATCCACCTCGATATAGCTGAAGCCCGATTCAGCCATAAGATCCGTAAGCGGAGTCAGCATCCGGTCGACAATGGCAGTCCGGATCTCGGCAATGGAAAAATAGTTTCTGGTTCCGGCTATGTTGACAAAGAAGCTCTCCGGATTGGCGATCTTAAAGGCAAAGTTACCGAACGCCCGTAATCCTACCGGGAATTTGTATTTTGGATCTTCATATTTGATCGGCCCCTTGGTCCCCCATTTCTGGTCGAGAAATTCGGTGGAGCGGACGAAATAGATATTGGCCTTGTGCTCCGACTCAAAGGCCTGCATGAACTTGGTCACCGTAGTCCAGAAAGGTATGTTTGCCGTGGCCAGCTCAAACAGACCCGGCTTCGTATGCACCGCCTTTACCGCCCCCTCATAGACGAATATGGCGGTTTGGCCGGGGTTGACCAGCAGTTTGGTGCAGTTCTTCAGTTCGTCACCGCTGCCATCCCACCGCCAGATCAAGATGTCCGGACTGGGGTCTTTCCACTCGATTACCGATCTCAGCTGGTTTTTTACGCCGTCAAATATTCCCATATTTATCTCCTTTTTATAACCTATTTATTTTGTTGTTTTATTTGTGTTTTATTACTTTACATCTTTATGGCACCATTCCTCACCCCATCCCCCTCCCAACCTCCCCTTGAAGGGGGAGGAGCCTTACAGTTCCCTCCCCTTCAAGGGGAGGGTTAGGGTGGGGATGGGATAAAGGACTAATCTGACAAAGTAGAATTATTATCATCTGAACCCGCTAACACCTATTCGACGTCACGATTCAGGTATCAGTCAGGTACCGTAATCCTCGTCCTGGGCAATGCGGGACAGAACCCAGTCGAAGTTTTTACCTGAAACAAGCATGCCGCAATAGGGGCACTCTCCGGTCATGCCGACTTCAATGGATGCTCCGCATCCTGAGCATGTCCGGCTTGAGCCCGTATCTCCCTTTTTCCCGGCTATTCGGACAAAGATCCAGTATTCGGAGAAACCGCGTGGAGTGCCTTTGCCTCCGACAACTTTTCCCCCTTCATCGATGCAGCGATCGACCATTGATGCAAATATGCGAACAGTAATACTGTCGTAAAACGGATCTACGTCGGCAGCAACGACCGTCAACGATGTTATGGTAATATCGGAAAGCACATTACGGATGCCTGCTGCGCGATAGGCCTCGATCCAGTAGCTGTAGACGCGATAGAGCTGGTCCGTGACCAGCGGCCTGATAGCCTGCATATCCCGGTTGCTCCAGGCTTCCTGAAGCTGAATGAATAGCCTGCGGAACGTTTTCTCAGCGTCAGCCTTGGTGAAACCGTGATCACTGTTCACGATGGCGGTCAGACCGGTGTTGAGCATTGGGGAATATACCGTCGGCAGTGAAGTCCCCTGCTCTTCGGCATAGCTTCCAAGATCGACCGGAGGCCGCGACTCCCTTGTGAGAATCGAAACCGATGTTACTGTCCAGGCCTCACTTCCCGGAGCGGGACGCTTGCCGCAATAGGAACAAGCTCCTGAAGCATCCTTGTCCGAGGTAGCGCCACAGGAAGGGCAGGCAAGCTTGAGCATTTCATCAGGTCCCTTTGAAATAACTCCTGCCTGGCGACTGAAACGCCACTCGGATTCAAACCAGAACGATTCCTTCCGGTCATCCTTGACCAAGGTAGCGCAAAACGAGACATCAGCGGTTATTCGATCCATATCGCCCGACGGTTCCAGAGGTCTGAGCGTAACTGAGCCGACCACGACATTATTCATTACTATACCGGCCGGGAACCGGGCAAACGTATTGGCTGAAATATACGGCTCCAGATTCGGCATTGCCGGAGTATTGAGAACCGTGAGACTGCGCTGGGCAAGGGCGGAGACAAAATCAAAAAAAAGCGGATAGGAAAATTTCGGATCTCTTTCCAGCATCGGCGCAACCGGCAAGCGCGCCTTTCCCCGGACAGTTCCCGAAACCTCTGGATTCATCCGGGGAAGATCGCTGCCGCTGTATGAGGAAAAACTTTCCGGCAATGATGAAGAGCGATAGAAGACGACGTAACAGACTCCACCGATGACCAGCACCGTGATTCCCAAGGCCGGATGCTTGAACAAAAGCCATATCAGGAACCCGATCAGGTCGCCGCTATCACCGCCGCCATGACCGCCACTGAAACTACGTCCGCTGCTTCTGCCTGAATAGGAGTGACCGCCGCCCAGCCGGGCAAACGATTCGGTTACGTCCAACAGTACTTCCGCAACGAATACGCATGAAAGAAGAATTCGGAAATTGCGGTGTATCAGGAATCTCATGAACATTTCAATTCATCCGGAAGTTCATTGGTATCATCACCTTGCTTCGGTATGTATCGACCAGCTGTCTGCCGAAGAAGCTCAAAAAAAACCGTCAGTTGGGCATCCGGGGCCGGAAACTTGTAAATAGCCGCCGCCTGTTCGAGACGAGCCATCTCTTCCACGGGGATCATGGCCTTGACGCCTATGTCAGGAACCAGCAGCACCTGATGCTCAAAAACCGAGAGGTACACCAAAAGACCAGTTCTGCGGATGGTGCAGTGTATCCCCTGGCGGACAAACTCCGCGCGGGCGGCGGCTAAAGCTGCATCACGCATGCGACGCTTCGAGAAAAAGAGCCGCTGCAACGGCGGGAAGCTCATCGTCAACAACGCTACGACAGCAGAGACGAAAAAGGTATCCGCAGTAACGGTAAAAGGTTCTGCATCTGCAAAAAGAATCGGGTAGACGCCCAGAATAATGGCGCATGCCACAAGAGCGGAAACAAGGGCAGGCACTGTAGAGCGAATCGTCCGGGACGAGAGTGTAACCACGACCTCCATTGACGACTCATTCTCAATGCTTTTTACCGCCGCAACGACCTTATCCTGCAAAGCGGAATTACGTTTCATGCTGTCCCCCTGCGATCCAAGATGCCAATTGGCTCACCAATAAAAATCCGATTAGCGTCGATCTTCAGAATGATTGGTTGCCGCGAAAAGTCCCCCTTTGAAAAAGGGGGATTTATAGCGGATGCCATCGTCGAAAAATCCCCCCCGACCCCCCTTTTCCAAAGGGGGGAGTGCTATTTATGCGCTTGGCTGAAGATCAAAGCTCAATCGAATAAAAAAAGCCGTTCAATCAGCTCTTCCTCGCTGACCAAACGGCTCTTCCTGAACCTGCATTCCCACAGCCCATCCGCCCCTCCCGAGCATTGCATGTAAAATTTTCACACACATACACCGGTAGATGCAGCATTGTCAAGAAATTCGCAAATCATGGAAAACGAAGAAACTCGCGCTTATTCGTATCAAGAAAGCAGAGGAATGAGGGAATCAGCCTCAAGCAGAGCTTCTGTTATGGAACCGTCCTCCATCCGTTTGAAAGCTGCCTTTCCCGTTTCCAACTCATTTTCACCGATGACAACACTGAAGCGCGCCTTGAGCTTGTCTGCCCGGCGCATCTGGCTTTTCAAACTCTTGCCCTCATAGTCCATCTCAACCCGAATTCCGGACTTTTGCAGCTCGGTCAACAGACAGAAAGCCTTGTCACGCTGGCTGGCCCCCATGGTGGCAATAAACAGAGCCGGTTTGCTGGAAAAATCCCGTTCCCCCAAAAGGAGCGCCACCCGCTCCACACCCATGGCAAAGCCGATGCCGGGGATTGATGGGCCACCCAACTGAGAGATCAGCCCGTCGTAACGGCCGCCTGCAGCAACGGCAGACTGGGAGCCGAGCAGGCCGGTGACCAGTTCGAACGTAGTGCGGGTATAATAATCCAACCCCCTGACCATGCGCGGATTGATGCTATACCGGCTACCGGTCAGGTCCAGATATCGCTTGACGCTGGTGAAATGTTCATCGCAATCGATGCACAGATAATCGAGCATGGCCGGTGCGCCCTTTGTAGCCTCGGTGCAGCCTGCTGATTTGCAATCCAGAGTGCGCAAGGGATTGCTGACAAAGCGGCGCTTGCAGTCGTCGCAGAGCTGATCCAGCCTTCCCTGAAGAAACTCGACCAGTGCAGCACGGTAGGCAGGACGGCATTCGGGGCAGCCGAGCGAGTTGATCTGCAGCGAAGGTTCGTCAAGACCGATCTCCTGAAAAAATGCACAGAGCATGTTCAATACCTGAGCATCAACCAAGGGATCGTTGACACCGGTCACCTCGGCTCCAATCTGGTGGAACTGGCGGTAACGCCCCTTTTGGGGACGCTCATACCGGAACATGGGACCAAGATAATACAACTTGGCCACTGCGTCCTGCGCGTGGAGCTTGTGCTCGATGTACGCCCGCATGACACCGGCGGTTCCCTCGGGACGCAAGGTTACGCTGTTGCCCCCTTTGTCGGTAAAGGTGTACATCTCTTTTTCGACGATATCGCTCGTATCGCCGATGGAGCGGGAAAAGAGTTCCGTTTTCTCCATAATCGGCACGCGGATTTCGGAAAAACCGTTGCGTTCGAAAATGCGGCGCGCCGCCTGTTCAATGTACTGCCATCTGCCGGATTCGTCCGGCAGGAGATCGTTACAACCCTTAATTGCCGTGATGGCCATATGTTCCTCGATGTAATAAAAATAGAGAGAAAAAAGAGTGTTCAGGAGGTTTTTAAAAAGCGGGTAACGCAGTTTTTTCCTCTGCCCTTGCCGGTATACATGGCCTGATCAGCCATTTCAAGCAACTCTTCCTTGGTCCGCGCGTCTTCAGGACAGCAGGCATAGCCGATACTGCACGTCAGACGGATATCATACCCTTCGGTTGCCAGAAAAACGTGGGATTCCACCATGGCGCGTATCCGCTCTGCAGCAATCGCAGCGCCTTCCGGCGACGTTTCCACAAGAATCAGGGTATATTCATCGCCGCCATAACGGATGACCACGTCCACGTCGCGAACCGAGAGTCTCAAGAGCCCTCCCATCTCCTTGAGAACGCGGCTTCCCACCAAATGGCCATGTTTATCGTTGACCTGTTTGAAGTAGTCCATATCCAGGAAGAGAATGGCTAAATACGTGGAATAGCGTCCGATCCGTTTCAACTCGCGATCAAGCGCAATTTCCAGATAGCGCTGATTGAAGAGTCCGCTCAGATCATCGATGAACAGCATATCCTTTGCATGGGCAAAACTCTTTGCATTCTCGAACGCCAATATCGTCTGCTCCATCAGGAACAAGATATTGTTCTTTTTTGAGTTGAGATCGTGAAGGCGCAACCCAGGCTCGTTGAACACGACAACAACACCCTGCAGAATGCCTCTGCTGCGCAGAAAAAACAGAGAGGCTTCCTCAATTCCGGTTTCATTGATGCCAGCGACATTTGCCGTTTTTTCACTGAATTGAATGTCCATCATGAGGCGGTTGCCCAGGGTGTTTTTGTTTATGCTCGCCATAATGACATTCATGTAGTGTTCGGCCATGTCTTTGGTCAAGCCCTTGACTTCACACAGTTCCAGGCCGCTCTCCACCGAGAAAAGGCCCATGGCGCGGCTCACGCCGATTTCGCGGGCATACGCCTCGGTAACAAGATGATGCAGCCGCTCGATATCAAGGCAGCCTGCAATGGTCTGGCTGCTCTGATACAGGTTGAGCATGCTTTTGAGTTCTTCGTTTTCGTCAAGAATCCGACGTTGTTCGAGGCATTGCGCCACCGAATGCAGGAATTCGTCGGAATTGATCGGTTTAACGATGTAATCGCGCGCGCCATGTTTGAGGGCAAAAATGGCCGTTTCCATGTTAGCATTGCCGGTAACCATGATTACATCCATGGAAGGGTCGATTTCCCTGGCTCTGGCAAGGATCTCCATACCATCCACATTAGCCATGACCAAGTCGGTGATAACCAGGTCGTAGGGACGGGCGGTAAGCATATCCAGCCCTTGCTGCCCGCTTGAGGCCGTATCCACGTCATAGCCCTGGCTGATCAGCAGATCGGCAAACATATCATGAAAAAAGCGGTCATCCTCGACTACCAGGATTTTGTGCATGTACCTGTCTCGATCCATGTGTGCAATGATAATGCGAAAAAAGTATTTTTACCGGTTTATGAGAGCCATGTCAAACGGCAATATGAGAAGGAAGATCTCATTCAAGGGCAATACGGTGTGACTATTCTCAGATTTTTGCCGTCACTGACCAATTCGATTGTGCCATCCAGATCGGTTCGATATGTGGCTATCCCCCGTCTCTTCAGGAGCGCGAGAGTACGTGAAGACGGCAAACCGAAATTGTTCCCGCGGCCGGCTGAAATCAGGGCGACCCGTGGAGAGACCTGATCAAGAAATTCTTCAGACGTGGAATAGCGGCTGCCATGATGGCCAACCTTGAGAACACTGGCGGGCGTAACCATCCCGTTTTCCAACATATGCTGTTCAGCGTTGAAACCGGCGTCTGCCGTAAAGAGAAAAGCTTGCTCTCCGTATTTCAGCCGGAACACCAGGGAATCCTCGTTCATATCCCTCACATCGTCCGCTGCCGCACGGACAATACGTCGTGGCGGCGAAAGCACCTGAAGAGTCACACCTCCGGGCAGCTCGAACGTGTCGCCCGCAGCCAGTTGACGCATGGGAACCCTCTGTTTCACTAAAGCGGTCTTCAACTGCTCATAGAGCTGACCACTTCCACCCGGAGCCGCCTCCCAAAACTCACCCACCGGCAATGAACGGGCGACATAGGGAAGACCTCCATTGTGATCGGGGTGGCTATGGGTCATCACCATACGATCGATCCGCTCCACCCCCAGTTTGAGCAGTGCCGGACCCAAGGCGCGTTCTCCGAAATCGCGGTCAGCTTCAAAAAGATATCCGCCTCCGTCAACCAGCAGGGTACTTCCCTCCGGAAGGCGGATCAGCAATGATTCAGCCTGCCCGACGCTGAGCATGGTGATATGCAGGCGGCCGTCGGCCAGGGGAGGTGTTGCGATATGAACCATGATTGCCAGCAAAGGCGCCACAGTGCAGAGCGATACCTTGAGCCACCGCAAACGCACAAAGGTTGCAAAGCACATGAAAGCCAAAAAGGCAAGCATGTCCAGACGGGTAATGCCGCTAAAGTGAAGCAGCGGCAAACCGGCAAACCACATAATCAACCAGTTGGAGAAAAGCACCAGCTTTCCCGCAATCCACAACAAGGGACAGGTAAGCGGAATATGAAGCGATGCAAACAAAAGAGCACAGAAACCGGTTACTACCGCTCCATAGCCAAGCAACGGAACAATTATAAAATTGGAGAGGATGCCGTTGAACGAAGCCTGGTTGAAGACAAACAATAAGGGCACAGCGGTGACGGCTGAGGCTGCGCAGGACGAAACGGAGAATTGCACTATGGTACGCAGCCACCCCTGCCGGATGCCGGAAAATCGTTCCATAACCGGCGGCACCACCACAGCCATGCCCCATAACGCAAGAAAAGAAAGTTGGAACGAGAGATCGAACAAACTGGTCGGGTTGGCAGCCAGAAGCAACATGGCCGACATGAGCAGGGCATTGATGGGATCACTTTCCCGCTCAATATACAGCGCCACGACAAACACTCCCAGCATGATGACCGAGCGGGCCGTGGCCGGAGCCGCTCCGGTCAACAGCAGATACAACAGCATGGCAGGCAGCGCAGGCAGCAATACAGCCCGGCGCAGGTTGAAGCGCAAGGCCAGCCATTCAAATCGGGTAGTGATCAGCAAAAGCGTTTGAACTATGAAAAAAGCGATAATTCCTACATGAAACCCTGAAATAGAAAGGATATGGTTGACCCCGGCACGGGTATAAGCATCGGAAAGGTCTTTGGGTATCCGCTTCTGGTCTCCGATCAAAAGGGCTGTCAATACTGATGAGATACGAACATCCGGCAAAGAAGCGCGTATGACATCTCCCAGCCGCCGCGCCTCATGGTCGATCCCGGCCAGCAAAGTATCCTGCACAGCGCCCCGCATCAGCACGATGTTATCCATGGTAGCAACGCTGCCAATGGCGGAAATGCCTTGAAAAGCAAGAAAACGGGGAACGTCGAATTCTCCCGGCAATCCCAGCCGATGGGGAATGGAAATCCTTGTCTCCAGACGGATCAGATCGCCTCGCGACAGGCCTGTTTCACCCAAACGCACATACATCATCACCATGCCGCTGACCGGTGTTGGCCGTCCATTGCGGATGATATTCGTTGTTTCAAGAACAAAACTGCTTGAGTTGCCGGTGGATGTTGCACTGACAACCGGCCGGGAACGAATGACGCCCTCTAGTGTAAGCTTATCCCGCCCTGCATAATGCTGAATGGAATGTGATTCTGCCGAATGCTGGGTCCACAGAGGCAAAGCGCACATCCCCCAGGAAAGGAAGAAGAGAAAGGTACACACATTCAACGGCAAACGATGACGGATGCAGCAGGAAAGGAGCAGACAGAAAAACAGAGCCGCCACAACGGAAAGCGACAGCGGCATTCCGTATGAATCAGCAATGACGAGCCCGGCCGACATTGCCAGGCAAGGTATCAGAAACGGCCGTTCTCCTGTCGTCATGGGCTGGATTCCCGGCGGAACGGCAAAGCGGACACGATAGATAGTAAAGAAAGCACCTTAACCCGTGATGCATCCCCCCAAACTAAATGCACACGGCCTCCTCCGAAATGAAACACTTTCAAGCAGTTAATCAATCAGATTTGCATAAGCTTAACTAGCATATATTATTGGTATTGGAAAACGAATCTAATTGATGATAATGTCTAACATCCCCAAGCAAGACATGTGTCGATACCGTCCCGTCCATGCAAAAGCCATGTATCATTACCGCAAGAGCTTGCGCCGTTCGCGTGCGTCAGCCGTGATTACTTCTCAGGGAGCACCGAATGAATGACAGCATATTGATAGTCGATGATGAGCAGCTAATCAGGGAAATGCTTTCCTCGGCGCTCTCGCAGGAGGGGTTCCAATGCCATGAGGCCGCAAATGTGGATGAGGCTTTTTCGGTCCTGGACAAAAAACAGATCGACTTGGTTATCTCGGATATCATGATGCCGGGCAGAAGCGGCGTAGAGTTGCTGAAAGATCTCAAACAGATTGATCATGACATAGCCGTTCTGATGATCACGGGCCTGACCGACACGAACACGGCCATGGAATGCATACGCCTGGGCGCCGACGACTATATTGCCAAACCTTTCAGTATCAACCGGGTCGTATTGACGGTGAAAAACCTCATCGAACGCCGCTGCCTTGCGCTTGAGAAGAAAAGCTATCAGATCGGCCTGGAATTCAAAGTGCAGGAAAAGACCGAACAGGTCCGGCGCACCATGCTTGAGCTTCAGAACGCCTACAACGATACCCTTACAGCATTGGTCAAAGCGCTGGATGCGCGAGAGAAGGAAGTCGGCTCACATTCCGAGCGCGTGATGAATTATTCAACGTTTCTGGCATCCAAAATGGGAATCGCAGGCACGGAGCTTGAGCATCTCGCCAAGGGCGCCCTGCTGCACGACATCGGAAAAATCGGAATCAGCGACAATATTCTTCTTAAACCGGGTAAACTTGACCCTGCCGAGTGGCTCGAAATGTATCGTCATCCACAGGTAGGTTACGACATCCTTTCAGAAATCAACTTTCTCAAAGCTCCGGCAGAAATGATCCTCAGCCACCACGAACGATTCGATGGCACCGGCTACCCCAGAAAGCTGAAGGGGAAGCAGGTTCCCATCGGCGCCCGCATTTTCGTTCTTATAGATACTCTGGACGCAATGACCACCGACCGCCCCTACCGTAAAGCCCTACCTTTTGAAAGCGTAATCAAAGAAGTCGGCAGATGCCGTGGGACTCAGTTCGATCCCGAAATCGCCGACCTGTTCCTCTCCATTACCCGCAAGCAGTGGGAAGAGTGCGTAGGCAAAAAATTCATCGGATAATCAAAAGGTTCACTCGAACTGAATACGTTGTCTGATTAGTCCCTCACCCCATCCCCACCCTAACCCTCCCCTTGAAGGGGAGGGAATAGTAAGGCTCCTCCCCTTTCAAGGGGGAGGTTGGGAGGGGGATGGGGTAATGAGGTATGTCGCAATAACGATGTAATGTAACAAAGTAGCACTATCGTCCCCTGCCCCGTTTTTTCCGTTCCCTGTTGGATTTCCGGGTAAATTTGGCTGGCTCCGGACGATAGCCGCAGTCCCGCGGGAGCCACTTCAACTGGGGCACCAGTTCGGCTGTCAGCTTTACGCAATGGGGATTGATCTCGAAACGCCGCTCGAAAATCTTGCATTGACGGGTAATCACATCCAGATAGCGGCATGCGATCTGGGTATAGATGATCTTGCCCCGGGCATCCTCCAGTTTTTCAAAACAGCAACGGCCGCACTGTTTGCACAGAGAATCCCACTGTTCGCTATCGCTTGATATATTGGTCATAGGGAACATACTATACAAAACGGAACATCTTGTAACCGTTTTAATCCCTGATCACACCTACTGGCACGCCACATTTTCACCCAGCATTTCCCGAATCTTGCCGGTCAATAGTTCCATGTTGACCGGTTTTGTAATGATCGCAAGACTGCTGTCCTGATTTTCACACGCCTGAAGGACAGCCTCGGGACTGGCGCTGCAAAAAATGACTTTGATTTCCGGCTGCAACTTCCTGATTTCTTCATATGCTTCAATGCCATTTACTTTAGGCATTATCGGCTGTGAAATGGAGGTTGAGGTTGAGTTTGCCCATCAGGTTGGTCCGATTGCATAACCTTAAAGTCCAGGTGAAATGTATCTTACCGGTTCATGTTTCCTCCTCAGCCAGAGCAATCCGCACCGCATCGTCATAGGAAGTCAGTTTAAACGTAATCAGCTCGCGGATTCGGTTTTCCCGGCATACAACCTCATTTGCCAGTCCTTCGATCAAAGGCATGGATATGGACGGTTTAACCGGAGTAATCAGCCAGACCCAATAGGAGGAGAGCTTCGGAGTCAGCACCGGAACAGGGATAATGAGCACTCTCTTTTTCTCAATGGCGGCAAACCGCTCCATCATCTCCCGGTAGGTCAAAATCTCGGGTCCGCCGATATCATAGGTCTCCCCGGCGGATCGCTCGTCATACAGACAGCCGGTGAGATAACGGATCACATCATCGACGGCAATGGGCTGGCATCTGGTGCTGACCCAGCGGGGGGTGATCATCACCGGCAAACGCTCCACCAGACAGCGAATCATCTCAAAGGAAGCTCCCCCCTTGCCCAGAATGATCGCAGCACGAAGAAAGGTCGTGGCGAACGGAGCCGCCTTGAGAAGCTTACCTATCTCCAACCGGCTCCGCAGGTGCTCTGAAAGACCGCTGCCGGTCTCGCCCAGCCCACCGAGATAGATAACCCTTCTGATTCCGGCGTTTGATGCGGCAGTAATGAAATTGAGGGCAGCGGTCCGCTCTCTGGTTTCAAATCCGGCCCGGCCAGCGGCCATGGAATGGACCAGGTAATAGACGGTATCGATTCCGGCCAGCGCCGGTACGAGAGCTTCAGGCTTCAGCAGATCGCCATCGACGGCTTCGGCGCCAGGCGGAAGAGGCAGAGAGCGTCTCATCAGACAGCGAGGCTTTTCACCTGCCGCACTTAGCGCCTTGACCAGACGCTGTCCAATAAAGCCAGAAGCCCCGGTAATAAGAACTTTCCCAGCCATAACCCCTCCCGTGGCCGAGGATGCTTTACTGAAACCTCAACCTAAAGCGAAAATCAACACGAAATGGTGATAAAATGATGTTAAAATATCCGGCATGAACCCCGATAAACTGCCCGAAATTGATGCTGACAAAATTGCCTGCCAGCAGATTCTTGAGGCTGATCATTCCGTATTTTCCATCCAGTGGATCGTTATACCAGGCGTCTTTCCACGTACTCTCTCATCCACCACCCTGCTGGAACTCTACCTGCGCCATATTCGGCACTGCACCGCGGGAATCATCCGTCCTGCGCAAACAACTTCCGGAGTTGAGTTCCGCCTTTTGGCAAGCTCATTGGCACTTATAAAGTTTTTACCACCACGGCACAGCCTGGAAACCGCCGGAGATAAAACAATCCTGAACATTTCCGGCGGCCTGCTGGTTAACAAACAGGAATGCAACCGGGGACAGCTTGAATTCATCGTTGAAGAAACTGCCGCAGGAAGCAGACTGACATTGAAACTTTCCGAATATTGCCCTCTGCTTCTCGGCGGTGGACAACCCTCACTTTGGCGAAAGTGGCTCTACAGATTTACCCAGGCTTATATCCACAAGATCGTCACCGTAAATTTCCTGGCCATGGTCTACCACGGTATTACCGGAAAAACGGTAGGTCGGGGGGTAGTCAACATTGTCGTCAGAAATGGCGATGCGACCTGACTGTTCAGATAATTCGGCTGTCATAAGCCCAGTGCAATACAGCCTGGCGCTGCTTTCTCCGGCAATTCAGATCTCCCGGGACACAATTTAATCTCAGCTGGGCGATATGTCTTCTCATAGCTTTCCATCGGCTGATCTGCCGGGCATCATCCGCGCACCTTCTCCCCATGAAGTAGCGGCAATACCACTGGAACCATCCCCGAGGATCTTCGTGATAGATCCAGCACCTAGCCCGCCAGTAAGATAATGGCTTGGATGCATTGACGCCGAAGTAGTTCAATTCCGGAACGTGCCTTTCATGACAAAGCTTGGCATGGATAAACCAATCTTTGGGAAACTCATTGGTGCAGTCAGTCATGTACTTCCCACCGAAAACACCCAGCTCAAGCATCTCCTTAGGCGTCAGCTCGGGCTTGAATTCCGGATGGAAATTCATGCCCACCGGCTCCGACAAAGTATAGATGTAGTTTCTCTGCATCAGGTCATCGACAACAACTTCAATCTTGTCCATAGTCCGTCTCTTTCTGGCACAGCCCCTGCGGATCTTGTGAACGTTTGTATGATCCTTTCAGCGGACGCATCTTCATCCAAGTGCCTGCAAGGAGCAGGACACACACATTCCCTTTCGGAAGCGAGCTCTTTCAAACTCTGGAGCAGAATGACCATGCCAATGAAATTATTCTTCCAGATAGGTCGAAGAGTGAAGAGTTTTATCCAGGAGTGTAATAAAATGACTGCACTCCTCGATTGAAACCTTCCTGAGCGCCACCCCCTTTTCCAGATCTTTGCGGATGTGCCGGAGGATTTCATCGCTATCGTACTGCACATATTTCAGGCTCTGCTTTACGGTGTCACCGCTTACCACCGTGTCGATCTTGTAATTGGTCTTTTTGTTGAAGGTAATATGGACCGCATTCGTATCGCCGAACAAGTTGTGCATATCCCCCAGTATCTCCTGGTACGCACCGATCATGAAAAAGCCGATGAAATAATTCGTATCACTCTGGATGGTATGCAACGGCAGGAATTGCGCCCTGCCTGTTTCACCGACGAAACTGGTAATTTCGCCATCGGAATCGCACGTGATATCCGCCAATGACGTGATTACTTCGGGTTCTTCATCCAGCCGCTGAAGAGGCATGATGGGAAACAACTGGTCAACCGCCCATGAGTCCGGAACCGACTGAAAAATGGAGAAATTGGCGAAATAGGTCTGGCGCAGACTGATCTGAAAATTCTGCAGCTCTTCAGGAACCGGTTTGATTCGCTCCACAATGCCGTTGATTTTACGCATGATCATGGCGTAGAGCCATTCAGCCAGAGCCCGGTCATTCAGATTAAGATAGCCGAGATTAAAAAGGCTGACCGCTTCCTGGATAAGCTGAATGGTATCGTGATAGTCCTCAAGAAGCGAATAACGATCGATACTCTTATAGATATCGACCATTTTCGTCACCGTGGGCGACAGTTTTTCCGGCTTCAACAAATGGGACTCGAAATCAGGCAGCCGTCCCTGAATGGTGGTATCCAATATATTTGCGACCAGAACCGAATAATGGGCGACAATTGCCCTGCCCGATTCGGAGATGATATTGGGGCAGGCAATGCCCGCAGAGTCACAGATGTTCTTAACCTGGTAAATGACGTCATTGGCATATTCTTCGATGGAATAGTTCACGCTGGAAAAATTGCTTGATTTCGAACCGTCATAATCGACTCCCAGACCGCCGCCGATATCGAGATACTCCAGATTGACCCCCAATCTTTTCATTTCAACATAGATGCGTGTCCCCTCGATCAAAGCGTTCTTGAACTTGTCGATCTTGGTAATCTGGCTGCCGATGTGAAAATGGAGCAGTTTTAGCGTATCGATGAGATCATGTTCTTTCAGCAGTTCGATGGCGGTTATGATTTCGGATATCCGCAAACCGAACTTGGCTTCGTCACCGCCGGAGGTCGCCCATTTCCCCGTTCCTTTCGACGACAATTTAACCCGGATGCCAAGCTTCGGGACAATCCCGGCCTGCCGGGAAAGCCGGATAACCTTTTCCAGCTCGAACAGCTTTTCGACAATGATGGTGATGTCGTAACCGATCCTGGTTGCATACAGGATCGTCTCGATGAATTCGTTGTCCTTGTAGCCGTTGCAGATAATGGGAATGCCGTTGCCGGTGGACAGAAAAAGCGCCGCAATCAGTTCTGGTTTCGAGCCGATCTCCAGGCCGATCCCGTACTTCTTTCCGAAACAGGTAATCGCCTCCACGACCTGGCGTTGCTGATTCACTTTTATGGGGTAGAATGTCTGATATCTTGCCGGGTAATCGTTCTCCTGGATTGCATTTTTGAAGGCCCTGTTGATGGAGGAGATGCGCCCTTCGAGGATATTCATGAACCGGAGCAGAATGGGAGGTTTGATCTTCCGTTTGAGCAGATCATCGACAAGCGACTTCAATTCGATCGAATGCTTCGAGTTAGGTGAAGGATGAGCGCAGATATTCCCCTTTTTATTGATGGAAAAAAAATCCGCTCCCCAGTTGTCCAGGTTGTAAATCCTCGCAGAATCGCTAATCGACCAGCGCGCCATAGTTCCACCTGCTTTCAACACCGGGCTTAAAAACACATATCAGTCGTTACTGAATGTTGTATCCGGCGGTTGCGACCTTAAGTATATCAGCATTTTTTTAACTATCTGCCGAGCCTCGTGCAAAACTCCGTTTTTGTCATTCCTGAAGCGGTTCTAGTCGGGAATCCAGCTTGTAACGAACTGAAATCATGGATGCCCGATAAAAGCATTCGGGCATGACAGATACTTTTGCAAGAGGATCAGCTAACAAGCCATATTTTGGCAGGAATGAAGAGATGCATCCGACGGCCGGATATAAAAATGCTTTTCCGTACAACAATGTTACAGCTTTGTTACAATATGGCTTTTCATTATATTTTCATTGATATTTAAGTCGTATCATTCAAAATGATCAGAGAGATGATTACGAATCAAAATTCTCCATAAAGAGAGATAATCATGAAACTTTTTGTAGTCAGGCATGCGGCTGCCATTGAGAGAAGTGCTGAAATATCCGAAGAACAACGGTATTTAACTCCTGAGGGAAGAGACTTTATGCGCAAAACCGCGCGCACAATGCTTAAAAAAGGGGTGGAGCCATGTTTGATTCTCACCAGTCCTTTGGCGCGCGCCATCCAGACGGCCGATATTCTGGCCGAAACCATTTCTTCCGTCGCACCGGTTGTGGTGACGGATGAGTTGGCGCCGGGATTTGACATGGAAGCGCTCCAGAGGCTGGTGGATACGTATCAGCAGGCTAAAGAGCTGGTGATTGTGGGACATGAGCCGGACATGAGCGGTGTCGTAGCCTCTCTTCTTTCGCTTGAGGGAGAGTTTGTTTTTAAAAAAGGGACTGCCTTTAAGCTGACAATCGATACGAGGTTCGCCAAACCGGCTACCTTCAAATGGCTGGCAAGCGGTAAAAAATTGATAACCTCGCTGGACGAAGCTGTTGGTCGATAAAATTGCTACTTGATATGACACAGGAGGAGATATGAAGATTGGATCAAAAGAGTTACAGACACTCAAGGGAGTGGGGGAAGTGTTGTCGCAACGCTTTATTGAAGCAGGGTATGACACCTTTGCCAAAATCGTCGCTGCCGGAGAGGATGGGTTAAAAAAAATCCGGGGAATTAACCCAAGGGTAATTCAGGCGATCATTGCCCAGGCCGGTGAACTGGCCGGAGAAGCGCATAAGAGCAAAGAGGAAAAAGTTGAAGAATTGAAGGCTCGGGTGGCGTTTCTGAAAGGCCGGGTCCAGGCAATCGCCCTTGACGTGCGGGAACGTTTTTTGGAGGAAACGGCCGGTAAAACCGGCAAAAAAATTGAGTTGGCGCTGGTAAAGATCGTTTCGTCCCTGGAAAAAGCAGAAGGCAAACTGGAAGGCAAAGCCAAGAAAGCGCGAAAAGGATTGGCAAAGGCTGAAAAGCGCCTTGAGGACCTTACCGGTTCCGGGCTCAAGGATATCGGCAAAAAACTGAAAAAGGCCAGAAAATCTCTGAAAAGAATTTCCGATTAGCGTCCGCCCCCGTCTGTTCCTTCGCCCTGAGGGAGAAGGTGGCCGAAGGCCGGATGAGGGGACAAAGAATCAAGACTACACCGGAGAGTGAAATGCTGCTGGATGGAACAACACCATTGTGGGTTGCGGCCACTGTTTTTCTCAATGTGCGGGGGGAAGAACTTCTCAGACACAGTGAAAAGGTTATGGAAACCCTTGATCCGGAAGATATCCATGACCTGCGCGTAGCCTCCCGCCGCATGAGGGAGGGAGTGGCGCTTTTTGCGCCTTGCTACCCGGAAGAAAACATCAATCGCCTCGACAAGCAGGTCAAAAAGATTACCCGCCTTCTGGGAGATATCCGCAACACCGATGAGGCAATTTTTTTCTTTACGGCATTGATGGATGAAGTGGGTGACACCTGTCGCGACGATCTGGAACCTTTTCTCGCTTCCTGCCGTAAAAAACGCAAACGGGAGGTGCGCAAGCTCAAGGCCGGTTTGGAGAGGATTGCCGCAGGAGAGTTGATCGATCTTTATACCCGCACCATCAACTCTCTTCCGCTGTTCACCCCCACCCCACATGGTATCGACCTCTTATCCCCCTTGTCCGGCTATGCCAGAGACGCCCTTGATTCCCGCTTTAACGCCATACGAGCATTGCTGCCGCAAGCGCGGGAGAAAGAAGCAATCGAAGCGCAGCATCGCCTGCGGATTGCCGTCAAACACTTTCGCTACCGGATGGAGTTGCTCTCTTTTTTGTTCGGCGCCGATTATCAGCAACTCCATGCGGCGGTGAAGAGTTATCAGGAGGTGCTCGGAACAATGCACGATCTTGATGTTTTTTCGGAAATTGCCAAGAAAGCCGGTTTTTCGCCGGAGTCCGAAAATTCGGTTCTGGATGCCATACGAGCCAAGAGGGAAAAGCTTTTCCAGGATTTCTCCGGCATGTTGGAAATAATGCCGCTGGAAAAAATTGGCGAATACGCGAGGAACGGATTGTGAAACGGAAACGGTTGGCGGCCATTGACATAGGCTCGAACTCGATTCGCTGTATTGTCGTGGAAGTAGACGACAAAGGCGTCTTCAAAGTGCTGACCGATGAAAAGGCCACAGTGCGTCTCGGAGAAGGGATTGCCAGGGACAATGCCATATCGCCTGTCGCATGGCAACGAGCCCTGGATGCTCTGGCCCAGATGAAGAAAGTTGCCGATGGCTATGGAGTTATGGGGATCGAAGCGGTTGCCACCAGTGCTGTGCGCCGAGCACTGAACGGCAATGATTTTGTCAAAACCGTAGCGGATACCGTCGGTCTGGAGATCGCCATTATCAGCGGTGAGGAGGAAGCGGAACTGGCAACATGGAGTGCTCTCCGGAATTTCGAGATGACGGGGCAGCGCTACGCCATCGTGGACATCGGTGGTGGAAGCGCGGAAGTTGTTGTTGCCCTAGGCAACCATATTGAGGAAATGTATTCCCTTGATCTGGGAGCGGTAGTGCTGACGGAACATTTCCTTTCCGCCGACCCGGCTAAAAAAGGCGACCATCTCAAATTACGCAAGCATATCCGTAAGACCCTCAAGATGGAATGCATCAATGGGACAACGCCTGTCCAGAGCCTGATCGGTTCGGGAGGCACCATGACCGCCCTTGCCTCGATGGTCATGGCGATGCGGGGCGAGGAATACGGCTCAAGCCACGGCTATGAAGTTCTCCGCTTCGAGGTTGTGCACCTTCTTGCCATGCTCATGAGGAAAGACCTGAAAGCCAGAAAGGCAATTCCGGGTCTTAATCCCGACCGGGCCGACATCATAATCGCCGGCGTGACCGTAGTTGACGAGTTGATGGACTATTTCGGCGCGAATCTCCTGAAAATTAACGAGAGAGGTCTGAGAGAGGGTTTGATTCTTAAGGCGCTGCGAAAATATGAGCTTCTTCCCGTTGAAAACAAGCCGCGTACGTGGCGGGAATCAGTCCTCGAGTTTGCCTGTTCCTGCCACTTTGACGAAGAGCACTCCTTACAGGTCGCGAAACTTTCACTTGCAATATTCGATGCGGTTGCCTCGTCATTCAGTCTCACCGAAAAGAAACGGCAGTTGCTCGAAGCAGCGGCTTTGCTTCATGATGCCGGTTATCTGATCAACTACTCAGGGCATCACAAGCACACCTATCATCTGATCCGCCACGCCGATCTGTTCGGATTCACACCGCGTGAGCGGGAGATAATCGCCAATATTGCCCGCTACCACCGTAAATCCCTTCCCAAGAAAAGTCATGAAAGCTTTGCCAAACTGTCTTCACAGGACAAAGTAGTCGTCAAACAACTCGGCGGGATACTGCGGTTCGCGGATGGTCTTGACCGGCGCAGGAATAACGCAGTAAGTGCGCTTGAATGTTCATTGTCTCCAACAACGTTCGTGGTGAAACTGATTGGCGAAGATGATGTGTCCGTCGAATTATTCGGCGGCAAGGCAAAGGGAGACCTTTTTGAGGCGGCATTCGCCAGGAAGCTGCTCTTGAAAGCGGCTCCGGCTGAATGCCTCCACGCCACCGGTTGAAAAGGCTTTCACCGATATTTTCAGATTGGTCGATACGCCGGAGGATCTCCGGCAAATCGCATATCCGGCACGTCCGGAGGGATTGACCATGAGTCCGAAAGCCCAAATTGTTACCGCGCTTGGTGAGCGCCGCCTGCTCCTGCCGTTCCTTCTGAATGAGGCGCTGGCAGCCAATGATCGCGCAAAATATCGCCTTACCCTTCTCCAGACAGCCAAATCACACGCTGACTTTCCAGACATGCCTTTCCCGAACCTGCGTGCCGAGCGTCTGGCATGCAGCGTCGCGGATACATCTTTCGATGATATCGTGGCGGAAACCACTACAGCCGGACCAGATATCTATGCAATACCCTGCTGCCGCGAACTCTGTTCAGCGCTCTGTGACGATGTCCTGGCAATGATCGCCCCGTTCGAGGCGGCTCAAAAGCCGCAGGAAGCTGCGTTCCGGCAACGGTTGCAAGCGTTGTCCGGCGTGCCGTGGTGCGGAGAAGACGACTCCATCACCGGAGCGCGCATCGCATCCCTGACATCAGGAAACCCGGCCGAAGGTGACAGCCTGCATCTCCTTATCATGGAGATGCACAAAGCATTAAACACGCTGCAATCAGAAATCGCCACCGAAAGCATTGACGGCGCCATGACCTACGGCCTGCGGGGTGAAGACAAAGCCCTCGTCGCCGCATTCATGAAAGGAATCAACCGTACTATCCCCCTCAAGTTTGACCATCCCGGCCTGGGAACCACCGCCACCAGAATTGGTGGAAAACTAACCATCCAGAACGATATCGGCACAACTGACGCCCATGTGCTCGTGGTTCATGTCGATGCCAACACCGCGACCATAACCTGTTCCGACAACCATCTTCCCCGCCTCATCTTCTTCCAGGGAATGTTTGACGGCTGGGATGTTGCCTGGAGCGATGTGCGGTCTCTTGCCGACCAGTCATTCGAGGGAGGAGGCTATCATCTCTCCGTCGGGACGTACCAGGCGCGGAACAAGGGAGATATCAAAGCATACCTGACGCATCTCGGGTCCCGTCTGGTCTTTCTGATCGACTGGAACCGCGCCCGGAAACGTCTCCAACTGCTCGTTCCGAGAGAGGATGCGCTCTCCCTTCTCTCCTGGAGCGCGGAAAACGATATCGGACACATGGCTTTTCTCAAGGCAGGAGGAGAGCGGATGATCTTCGACGCCTTGCAGTTCGTAGCGGGTGGAACACTGACCTACGGGGTTACGCTTGCGGAATTGCTGGGCAGGGAAACAGCCGTAGCCTACCTTCGCTTCATTCTCAGGATCTGTGCGCGGGGACTGCTCGACAAACGTCCGCTCGCCATGATCCGCGACGAAGCCAGGGTCGAGTTGTCCGGCTACTATCACAACGCCCAGCAAAATCTTCTCGATCTTGCCAGCAATCACGCGGCGCTGGCGGTTGAGATCGCGACCGGAATCCGCGACGGTATCCTGGCATCTTCGGTCCCCGGAACATTTTCACGCTTTGAGCGGATCGGACGGCGCGCCAAGGAATGGGAACACAAGGCCGACGAACTGGTCACTCGCGCCCGTGAGTTCGCCAAGCAGTCGGAACAGGCGGATGCTATCCGGCAATTGCTTGAAGCCGCCGACGACATCACGGACGAGTTGGAAGAAGCGGTCTTCCACCTCACCCTGCTGAAGCCGGAGGCGTTGGAGGAAGCCATCCGGTTTCCGCTGGCTACTCTTGCCCGGCTCCTCGTGGAAGGGACACAGGAATACCTGAAAGCGATCGAGAACGCGCGCGGAATCCACCGCAGCGCTTCCCCGGATGATATGCACGATTTTCTTGAGTCCATTCACCGCATCACCGTCATTGAACAGGAAAGCGATACGGCGGAACGCGAGGTGCGAAAAGCGCTGGTCATCGCTCTGGATGATTTCCGGCAAGTATTCGTCATTGCCGAAAGTGCGAAAAAAATGGAGTCGGCCGCCGATGCGCTGATGCATACCGGCATGGTCCTACGTGATCAGATTCTTGGGCGGATTGTGGAAAGTTGAGTCTTCATGAAACGTAACGGTATTTTCAGGATCACCCCCTGGCTCATGGGCGCCGCAAAAGGAGATGCGGCCACCATGGGGATGAAAGCCTTTGACTTATCGAGAATGGCGCGACTGGGGCTTCCCGTGCCACCTGCGTTTGTCTTGGGAACTTCCCATTGCCGCCTCTACCGCCAGGACCCGGAACGGTACGCAAAACGTCTGGCCGGACTGCTGGATGCACAGCTTCATTGGTTCCAGTACGTCACAGGGCTTAACTTTGGCGATAGCCGCAAGCCGCTGCTGGTTTCCGTGCGCTCCGGCGCGCCGGTTTCGATGCCCGGCATGATGGACACGCTGCTTAATATCGGCCTGTGCGATTCAACGGTCCACGGCCTGCTGCGGATTACCGGCAATCCACGGCTGGTCTGGGATTCATACCGCCGCCTGATCCAGAATTTCGCAGAAGTAGCCTTTTCGGCTCCCGCATATCCCTTTGCCGCGGCGCTCGATGCCATGCTGAGCCGGGAGCGGGTTGACCGCGTTCAGGAACTGGACTTCCTGAGCTTGGCAGAACTGACCCGAACCTATCTCCGGCTTTTCGAAGAGCTGACCGGAAGACCGTTTCCTCAGAAGCCGCTTGATCAGCTCGTGCTCGCCGTGCAGGCGGTGTTTGCCTCGTGGGACTCGCCCCGGGCAATTGAGTATCGCCGTCTCTACGGGTTGGCTGACGAACCCGGTACTGCGGTGAATGTCCAAAAAATGGTGTTCGGCAATGCGGGAGGAACATCAGGCGCTGGTGTTGGTTTTACCCGTGACCCGGATACCGGAGAGAAAAAACTCTACTTCGATTTCCTGTTCAACAGCCAGGGGGAAGATGTCGTTTGCGGGCGTACCGCATGCCATGACGCTGAACAGCTTTTTCGGACCCTGCCCGGAACCGAGCGGGCATTACTCGAAATCTGCGAGGTGCTCGAACAGGAATTCCGTGACGCCCAGGAATTCGAATTTACCCTGCAGGACGGCGCTCTTTACCTGCTGCAGGCGCGAACCGCCAAGAGAACGCCCTGGGCGGCATTACGTATCGCGGTCGAGCAGGTAAGGGAAGAGTTGATTGATGTGAGCGAAGCCCTTGCCCGTCTCGCCGGTCTCGACCTGAACAGCATTCACCGGCAATGGCTAGCCCAGGCTGATAAACAGCCGTTGTGCTGTGGTCAACCGGCGGGAATCGGTGTTGCCACCGGTCCTATCGCTCTCGATGTTGACGCTGTCCGCGCTTTTTCCGCCCAGGGACGGCCGGCGATTCTCATTCGCGAGGAAATGGCCACTTCCGACATTGCCGGAATCGCTCTTTCCGCGGGAGTGTTGACCGTCAAGGGAAATCGAACGTCCCACGCGGCAGTAGTGGCACGGCAACTTGGCAAGGCATGTATTACGGGATGTGGTGTTCCGGCACTAGACCAAGTGCGGCGGATTGCCGGCTTCGGCGAGAGTTCCCTCGCAGAAGGAGAACTCATCACGCTCGACTCCAACACGGGCCGGGTTTTTGCCGGCGAGGTAGCGGTCGTTCTCGACTATCCCACGCAATGGCTTGCGGAAGTCGAAAAATGGCGTCACGTGCCGGAAGAGAAGAATAAATTAACGATGTCCGGTTAGGTTTTTGCTGCAAGTCAAAATCCCCCCTCATCCGCCCCTCCGGGGCACCTTCTCCCTTGGGGAGAAGGAATAAAATCAGCCCCTCTCCCAGCGGGAGAGGGTGGCCGAAGGCCGGGTGAGGGGTTAAAGCAGGGTTTTAGCGCTTGTGCAAATAAATGTACAAAACAACGTGAGCCGCTTCAACTCAATTCTTCTGAAGCGGTTTTCCCCACATCCCCCTTGAAATTTCGTCCCCCGGTTATTATGTTTATCCATGCCACTTCCATTTGCATAAAGGAGATTCACGAGACATGTCAAAAACAACCAAACAGTTTCAGACCGAGGTTCAGCAATTACTCGATCTGGTGATTCATTCGCTCTACTCCAACCGTGACATTTTTCTGCGGGAACTGATTTCCAACTCCTCCGACGCCATTGATAAGATTCGCTTCGAAGCCCACTCCAATGAAGAACTTCTGGAAGGAAACAGCGACTGGAAAATCAAACTGATTCCCGATAAAGACGCCGGTACCCTAACCATTCGCGACAACGGCATCGGCATGAACATGGCCGAGGTTGAAGAAAACATCGGTACCATTGCCCGCTCCGGAACTAAAGCCTTTATGCAGGCACTCAAAGACAAGGCCACTACAGACAATCCCGAACTGATCGGCCAATTCGGGGTCGGCTTTTATGCTTCCTTCATGGTGGCGGACAAAGTAACCCTGGAAACCCGTAAAGCCGGAAATACAACCGAGGGATGCCGCTGGGAATCCATCGGTGACGGAACCTACACTGTTGAGGAATGCACCCGCGAGCTGCGGGGAACGGAAATAGTCCTGCACCTCAAGGATGAATTCAAGGATTACCTTGAGGAGTGGAAAATCCGCTCCATCGTCAAAAAATATTCCGATTACATCCAGTATCCGGTGGTCATGGACATCACCCGCACTGAAACCCCCACGGGTGTGGACGGCAAAGAGATCGAAGGGGCCGGTACCATCGAAAAAACTGAGGAACAGACCCTTAACTCAATGAAAGCCATCTGGGCTCGCCCAAAGAGCGAGGTCACCGAAGAAGAATACCAGGAATTCTACAAACATATCTCGCATGACTTCGAGAATCCCTTTAGCACTATCCACTTCTCGGCGGAAGGGATCAGCGAGTTCAAGGCACTGCTCTACATGCCGTCCAAAAAGCCTTTCGACATGTTCATGGCTGATCGCAAAAAGGGCTTGCAGTTGTACGTCAAGCGAGTTTTCATCACCGATCGTTGCGAGGAGTTGATTCCCGACTATCTCCGATTCGTAAAGGGCGTGGTCGATTCCAGTGATCTCCCGCTGAACGTTTCCCGCGAAATCCTGCAGGAGGATGTGCAGATCAAGCGAATCCAGAAAAGCCTGGTAACGAAAATACTTTCAACATTATCGGACAGTAAAGAGAAAAACTTCGATGAATACGTGAATTTCTGGAAAGAGTTCGGGCAGGTGCTCAAGGAAGGGTTGCACTTTGACTATGCCAACAAGGAAAAACTGCAGGAACTGGCTCTGTTCGAAAGCACGACAACCGAAGCCGGCAGTTTCACCACGCTCAAGGACTATGTGGAGCGCATGCCGGAAGCTCAGCAGGAGATCTACTTCATCACCGGAGACAGCCGCTCCAGCCTGGAAACTTCACCTCACCTGGAAATATTCCGGGCCAAGGGTTATGAAGTCCTCTTCCTCACCGACCCGGTTGACGAATGGGTGGTTCAGGCGCTGACCGAATACAAGGAAAAGAAACTCAAGGCTGTGGACCGCGGTGACGTGGATCTGGACAGCGAAGAGGAAAAAAAGGAAAAGGAAACCAAACAGGAAGAAGCCCGCAAGGAATTCGGCGATGTGCTTTCCTTTATCAATAGCCATTTGGAAGACAAGATCAAGGAAGTCCGGCTTTCCAAGCGCCTCACTGACAGCTCCTGCTGCCTGGTGGCTGACGAATACGGCATCAACGCCAACATGGAGCGTCTCCTCAAGGCCATGAATCAGCCGGTACCCGAGTCCAAGCGTGTTCTGGAACTCAACCCCGATCATCCGATTATGAAAACCATGACCGGTATCTTCAATGAGAACAAAGAAGATTCCAGGCTGGGTGACTACGCCGATCTGCTGTACGATCAGGCCCTGCTCACCGAAGGTTCTCCCATCAAGGACCCGCTCCGCTTCACCAAGCTGGTCAGCGAACTGATGGTCAAGGCCGCCGCGAAATAACCGCCGCATGACAAACCACCGAGCAGGGCGAAACGTCTCGCCCTGCTCACTTTTTTGCCCCGCCGTTTCTTCGTAACCACGGCATTCGCCGAGCACAAATCCTTAGCCCCGCAATATCAGATACGGTGTGGTTCTGTTTTTGATCGTCGAACAATATCCTTTTGAGGCGAATGATATTCGAGTCAGGATTTGTGCTTCATCCCGCGCTGCCGGTCTGATCATGAATGTCAGAGCCCTCCGGGTTTTTTCCCCTCAACAACCGCAACAACGCCCCCGGCCAGATCATGATAAGCAGTTTCCACGAGCCCAGCCTGGGCAAACATTTTGACGAGTTTCTGCTGAGGCGGAAAAACTCGCGCCGAATCATGGAGATAGGCATAGGCTTTCCTGTTGCCGCTCCAAAGTTTGCCCATGGAGGGAATAACCTTCTCAAACCAGAGCCAGTACATTTGCCTGAATACCGGAAGAGAGGGATGTCCCATATCCAGGGAAACCACCTTGCCGCCGGGTTTGACCACCCGCACCATCTCTTTGAGCGCAATCGCGATGTCAGGCACATTGCGCAATCCCCAGCCGACCGTAACACAATCGAAGGAATTGTCCGCAAAAGTGAGCTTCATGGCATTGCCCTGAACGAGTTGAATGGCGCCGCCGGATTTAAAGTGTTGCACATTCTTATGAGCCACCGCCAGCATCTTATCTGAAAAATCCAAACCGGTGACGCTTCCGTCGCGACCGGCAGCCCGAGCCAGTTCAATGGCAAGCATCCCCGTACCGCAACAAACATCAAGCCCATGACCGCCCGGTTTGAGTTCCGCGCACCGTATCGTAAATTTCCGCCAAGCCTTGTCCCGGCCGAAAGACATAAGAGAATTCATCAAATCATAACGCCCGGCAATGGTATTGAACATTTCCTGAACGAACGTTTCCTTCTGCTCCTTGCTCGGCAAACAATTGTTGTTTAGTGAATCATGCATCTCCGCTACCCGTATATCCCGAAAATTCCGCACATTGGTTTTCAATATACATGCCCAAAGGTTACAGCGTCAAGGAATTCAGCTTGGAGAAAACAGACGTGTCAAAAGCCTTTTGTAACCATGAACATGACAATTCCGTCTAAGGAGTAGACGCCGTTATTTCCCTGAAAGATACATTCAATCCAAATGGACGCACCGGCATGAAATGGAACATTGCAAGCCCCCAAACTCGCCTTAACATCAGCAGCGCTCTGATACTTTGCGCCGGTTTGGCCAGTTCAATCTATATTTATCTGACCGCCGGAACTATTACGGACTCTGTACTTGAATACGAAGAAACAAAGAAGTACGTGCATGATCTGGAGCTTTACGGCGGCAAGGCGAATGTCCTTGCAGTGGAGCTTACGAAATGGTTTCACGGGTTATGGCATGGACAATCGCTGGCGTACACAATAGCCTGCATCAGCATCTTCATATCGTTTGGTTTCTTCCTCGTTGCCTACGGCGCGCCATCCGACGTGGAATCCGATGATTTCAGTAAGAGCAGGCAAGGCGGTTCCGAAAAAGAAACTCTTGTTCATAACCGCCCCCAGAGTCGCTGAAATGAAATAACCATTCTGAATTACTACGTTTTATCAACCACCCTCCTTTTTTTTATTTTCACATACACAAACGGTTTTTTTTACTGTAACTTTCCTTAATCTGGATGCGTCTAATTGGTTAAAATGAAGGGACATCCGGTATCGGCTCAGCGGAATGATGTGTTTTCCGGAAGTGTACATTCCTTCCCTGCCCATGCAATGAAAGGGATTCGAAACTTACCGATGTACCAGTTTTGACGAGATGTAAAAACGGTATATTAGTAAGACCCGGATCCCGAAGGAGACATGAAAACAATGGGATACATGCAAAAAATTGCACCATTTCTTGTAGTGCTGACGTTGAGCGGCTGCGCCACGCTCCCGGCTGGACCGAGTGTCAGCGTCCTTCCGGCACAGGGGAAACCTTTTGAAACATTTCAGGCGGAAGACATGAACTGCAGGCAATGGGCGGAACGCCAGATGGGAATGTCAACCCAGGAAGCCTATGAAAAGAATACCGCCACGGGAGCGGTTGCAGGCACGGCAATAGGAGCAGGTCTTGGCGCAGCCATCGGTTCCGCTTCCGGTCATGCCGGAGCAGGCGCCCTTATCGGCGCTGCAAGCGGACTTCTTTTTGGAACGGCAGCGGGGTCCAATGCGGGCCAGGCCTCCAGCAGGGAGTTACAGCGCAGATATGATAACGCCTATATCCAGTGCATGTATTCCTATGGAAACCAAGTACCGGGAAACCACCGCCGTGTCGCTGCCGCGCCTCCACAACGCGTAGTAACCGCACCGCCGCCACCCCCACAACCTGCACCACTTCCGGAACCGGAAGCGTATCCACCTCCAGCGGAGATTTATGTTGAGGAAGCACCGCAATTCATCTATTCGCCTACGCTCAATATGTACGTTGCGGTTGAAGTTCCCTACGACCTGGTGTATACCGGCGTCGATTACTTGTATTTTTCCGATGGCCGCTGGTATCGGAGTCCTTATTACAATGGTCCGTGGACGCTTGCTGACGGAAGGAATTATCCTCCGGTATTGGGCAGATATAGAATCGACAACATCCGGCATTACCGCGATATGGAGTTCAGGCGGTATGAACGTGACAGGGCGCACTATGATGGACGGTTTCACCATCCCGAATATCATGGTGAAAGACGAGGGGCAGAGCGCAGAGTGGAATACCGGTAAAGAAACTGCGGCTCGCAATGGATAGCTCTTTGAAGACTCGAAACCAGCCCACGGTTGCCTCGAGTCTCTTAACACGGGAGGTAGATATGAAAAGAATCATGTATGTTACCTTTGCGTCAATGACGCTCTTGCTGGCGGGAGTCTCGACTAGTTTCGCCTATCATGGCTGGCACGGCGGACATCATGGACGGGTCGGTATCTGGGTCGGTCCGGGATGGGGTCCGGGGTGGGGTTATCCATACTACCCTTATTACTATTCAGCACCGCCTGTCGTAATCCAGCAACAACCCGACACATACATCCAGCAGACTCCTGAATCCAATGTGCCAAGCTACTGGTATTACTGCAGGGAACCGGAAGGATACTATCCCTATGTAAAGAAATGCCCGAAAGGCTGGTTGAAGGTGGTTCCTCCTTCAACTCCTGAATACGATGAGGAGGAATAAGCGATGAGTATGAAACTGAAAAGAATGATCCCATTCTTTGCATTATTGGCATTGACCGGATGCGTGACGCTTCCGGCAGGTCCAAGCGTCCGGGTAATGCCCGGACAGGGAAAGACATTTGAACAATTCCGGGACGATGATGCTATTTGCAGAATGTGGGCGGAACAACAGCTCGGTATTTCTCCGCAGGAAACGGTTAACCAGAATGCGGCAGGCGGAGCTGTTGCCGGTACGGTACTAGGAGCAGGTCTTGGCGCGGCCATCGGCGCCGCCGCAGGCAATCCGGGTGCCGGAGCAGCTATCGGCGCGGGCAGCGGGCTTCTCCTCGGTACGGCAAGCGGTGCAGAAGCGGGAGATGCCTACGGATGGGAAGCCCAGCGCCGTTATGATAATTCCTACGTCCAGTGCATGTACGCCAAGGGAAACCAGGTGCCGGGAACGAGACAGTATCGCCGGGTGCGCAGGTATACTCCTCCCCCGCCACCGCCGGACTTGAGAAACGTACCGCCGGATTATGTTCCCGACAATACGCCTCCTGTTCCTGCGCAGTAGCAAACAATATTCCTCTGGAGTGGAGGCTTCAGCCGGATTAAGGGATAGTGTGAACATCCCGGCTAAAGCCTCCACTCCTGGCACAAATCCGGCTGCTGCCGCATATTGGGAAGCACACACCGGAGAATAAAAGATTAGATACGCCCAGCGGGTAACTCCCCCCTCGAAAGGGGAAGAACCATAAAGCCCACATTAGTGAAAGAATGTGAGAATCGATTTCCGGGATTTTTGCATGAGGCTCGCAAAGAAGGGTAACTATTCAAAGTTGAAAACGCCCCCCTTTGAAAAAGGGGGGCGGGGGGGGGATTTGTCAACGCTGGCAACAGTTGACAAAAGTGGTACCGGTGTTAAATCCCCCTAAATCCCCCTTTTCCAAAGGGGGACATTTGCCGCATACCGGTAGCTGAATAGTTACAAGGAAGGGACTATATGATGATATATACGATTACGGTACTGGTGATTATATTTATGGCTGTCATAGTTGGAATTTTCAACAGGCGCTGGGCCGTTGCATGCGCCATACTCGTGTTGCATGTCGCAATTGCCGGCTTTTTCATGGACTGCGTATCAAGCTGGTCGTCGAAACACCAACGTATGGCATCCCCAACCGGTTCGCATGCACTTGGAAAAAAATATTGGGTAACTCTCCCTGGAAAATCGTAACCTTTTTTCGTTGAGTGCCGTCTAGCAAAGTAGCTGGTTAGACAAATTTCTCAACGGAGGCCAAAACAAATGATTAAGAAAAGCAGAAACATGGCAAAATTCGTAGCACTTTTCAGTATCGCAGCAGTAACGTCATTCGCCGGAATTGCACAGGCGCACGAACACGGTGGACAAGGCAGGCACGGCGACTGCGGCTGTGAGCAAAGTGGCGAAAATTATCACCATGATTTCGACAAGATGCATCATCACGGTTTCATGATGATGGACAAGAAACTGGGGCTGACAGACGCGCAGAAAGCTAAGGCAAAGGCAATTTTCCAGGCAAACAAGGAGACGATGAAGCCGATTATCGCAAACATGCGAGCCGAGCATAAAAACCTGCGGGCATTGATGTTTGCCGATAAGGTCGATGAAGCGGCGATCCGGGCTGAAACCGCCAAAATCGCCTCGATCCGGGCTGACCTTAATGTCAACAGAGCAAAGACTTTGGCACAGTTCCGCGCCATCCTGACACCTGCACAATTGGAAAAGCTGAAATCTTTTCACAAAAAATGCGAGGCTAAAGACGGCGCAACCGCTGCTCCTGCCAAATAGACATTTCACATAGTGCTGAGTTCTCCGTAGAAACGGGGGTTCCCCCCTTTCCCCCACAACACGGAGCTCACAAAGACCTCCTCGCAAGAGGAGGTCTTTGTATTTTGGCTTCAAACGATAAAATGATCAGCGTTGATCTTCGGCTAGCCGATTTCCTTCCCTTGAAGAAGTGCTTTAAAATTCGACACTAAACCGTAACAATAAAGGCCATTGACATAATGACGTACTTGGGATAGTGGATAAGGGATGAAAGGCCCTCTTTCGAGGGCTTTTTTTATGTGGAGATTCAGAACCGCATATGGACTATTCCAATGAAACAGGCAGACCAGATCACAAAGAAAATCGTTCCCAACCTGTGGGACGCCGTGGCGTTTCTCCTCGTCATGGGCCTTGTCACGCTCTTTGCCTGGGGAAGCCGTCAAATGGCGGTCCCTTATACACCCGGAGAGCAGATTCCCCTTTCCCTTGATCCGGTTCATCTCCCCCTGTACGCTCTGCGCACGGTGCTTCGCATGGCCGCCGCGCTGGGCCTTTCACTGGCTTTCACCTTCACCTATGCCACCATGGCGGCCAAAAGCCGCCGCGCCGAGGGTATCCTCGTCCCCCTTCTCGACATTCTCCAGTCAGTGCCGATCCTGGGCTTCCTCTCCGTCACCGTTACCGGTTTCATCGCCATGTTCCCCGGCAGCCTGCTGGGGGTTGAATGCGCGGCCATTTTCGCCATTTTCACGTCCCAGGCATGGAACATGGCTTTCAGCTTTTATCAATCGCTGCGCATCGTGCCCAAAGAACTCCAGGAAGCAGCAACGCTTTTCGGACTTTCTCCCTGGCAGCGCTTCTGGAAACTGGAAGCGCCCTTCGCCACGCCTGCCCTGATCTGGAATACCATGATGTCGGTTTCAGGCGGCTGGTTCTTCGTAGTCGCCTCGGAAGCAATCACGGTCGGCAAGACATCCGTGACCCTTCCCGGTGTCGGCTCATACGTCGCGCAGGCGATCCAGGTGCGCAACCTGCCTGCCATCGGTTGGGCGCTTCTCACCATGCTCCTGGTCATCCTGATCTACGATCAACTTCTGTTCCGTCCCATGGTCGCCTGGGCGGAAAAATTCAAATTCGAACTCACCGAAAGCCAGGACAGCGCCGAATCATGGGTGCTTACCTTGTTTCAGCGCACCCACTTCCTGCGCATTGCCGCAGCGAATGTCACCCGCATGTGGGACGCACTCGCTGAACTGCTGCCACGACTGCCTCGCCGCCGGGTTATTTTTCGGGAAACGCCCCCGGTCCTTTTAAAACTTCAGGAATGGGTGTGGTACATTACACTCTGCAGCGGATTAGCACTGGGTGCATGGTCGTTGGTTCGCTTCGTCGGCAGCGGAGTCGATCAGGCAGAGATACTCAAGGTCTTTCTCCTTGGGCTGATAACACTGGCGCGAGTCATGATCCTGCTGGTCCTCGCCTGCCTGATCTGGATACCGCTGGGGGTTGCCATCGGCCTCAATCCCAAGTGGGCGACCAAGGTTCAACCATTGGCCCAGTTCCTGGCTGCCTTCCCGGCAAACCTCCTCTTTCCGGTAGCTGTCTTTGTGATGGTCCGTTACCATCTCACCCCTGAGATCTGGACCGCTCCGTTGATGATTCTGGGTACCCAGTGGTACATACTCTTCAATGTCATTGCCGGAGCAGCCGCAATACCCACCGACCTGCGCGAAGCTGCCCGCAACCTCGGCCTTTCCGGTTGGCAGCTCTGGAAGAAACTGCTGCTTCCCGCTATTTTCCCCTCCCTTATCACCGGATTGGTCACCGCATCTGGGGGAACCTGGAACGCCAGCATCGTTGCCGAAGTAGTAACCTGGGGCAACACCACCCTTACCGCAACCGGCCTTGGTTCCTACATTGCCCAGTGGACCGAAAAGGGAAACTATCCGCATATCGTCCTCGGCATAGCTGTCATGAGTTTATATGTCGTCTGTCTCAATCGTTTTTTCTGGCGGAAGTTGTACAATATCAGCCAGACCCGCTATCGGTTGGATTAGGGGAGAAGCCGCATGGAAACACCGCAACCGCAATCCGGTCTGCTCACGCTGACCGATATCCGCAAGTCATTCAAAAAGAACGAAGGCGGTGAGCACCTTGTTCTGGACGGCGTCAACCTCACCATCAACGAGGGAGAAATCGTCGCTCTTCTGGGACGATCCGGTTCCGGTAAATCAACGCTTCTGCGTATTATTTCCGGCCTTGCCAGGCCGGGAAGCGGCGATGTCGTTTTTTGCGGAAAACCGGTCCAGGGTCCCGCGCAAGGTCAAGCCATGGTCTTTCAGACGTTTGCCCTTTTCCCCTGGCTTACGGTTCTGGAAAATGTGGAGCTGGGACTGGATGCCATGGGTGTTCCCCAAGCGGAGCGACGGCGGCGGGCACTGGCTGCCATCGACCTGATCGGCTTGGACGGTTTTGAATCGGCCTACCCCAAAGAGCTATCCGGTGGCATGCGCCAGCGTGTGGGTTTTGCCCGTGCCCTGGTGGTCGAGCCGACCCTGCTGCTCATGGACGAACCATTTTCCGCCCTTGACGTGCTGACTGCCGAAACGCTCCGCACCGACCTTATCGAACTGTGGCTTGAACGGCGCATTCCCACCAAAGGGATACTGTTGGTTTCGCATAATATCGAAGAGGCAGTCCTGCTCGCTGACCGGATCATCATTCTGGGGAGCAATCCCGGCCGGGTCGTTACCGAAATTTCGATTCCCCTGCCCCATCCCCGCGACCGTGAGGCACCGGTGTTCCGGCAAATCGTCGATAATGTCTATGAATTGATGACTCAGCGTCCCCGCGGTACCGGACTCAAGGCCGAGGCAATTCCCATATCGCATCGTCTTCCCGAAGCGCATGTCATCCAGCTTGCAGGCCTTATGGAAGCCCTGGCCGCGGAACCTTACCGGGGAAGAGCCGACCTGCCCGAACTGGCCGACCAGATGGGATTCGGGGTCGATCAGCTCTTTCCGCTCCTCGATGCCCTGGAAATCCTCATGTTCGCCCATATCGCAGAAGGGGACGTGGAATTGACGGTATCCGGAAAAAGCTTTGTAGATTCCGATATCCTGCGGCGCAAGGAAATTTTTGCCGAGCATCTGGTCAGGCACGTCGCTCTCGCAGCGCACATTCGCCGGGTGCTGGACGAACGGCCGGGCAACCGGGCCAGGGAAGACCGCTTTCTACGAGAACTAGAGGATTTCTTTAGTGAGGATGAGGCGGAAAGAGTACTGCAAGTGGCGATTGAATGGGGACGTTACGCGGAACTATTTGCTTACGAAGAAGGGGCCGGGATTCTCAGTCTTGAGAATCCCGCCGGTTCCGAACAGGAAGAGTAGCGTGCTCCCTTATTCACTTCTTGTCTGAATTCAATTAGCACCGATCTTCAGCCGGTTCCTTCTCCCTTGAGGGAGAAGGTGGCCGAAGGCCGGATGAGGGGGACAGCAGCGGCCCTAAATCACGGTTTCAGAATCTTATCCCTGCTTCCAGATTTCAATAATCTTCTCAGCAACCTGCTCCGGGGTCAGGGGGTCCGTATCGATGTCGCAGTTAGCGGCTCTTGCGTATTTTGGGGTTCTTCGCTCCAGCACTTCCTCCACCTCTTCGGTAAAGCTCTTTCCGCCGGTCAGGGAAGGTCTTTGGGTGTCCCCCTGGATTCGCGAGACGATGGTGGCTACTGATGCCTTGAGCCAGACAATGCGGGAATTCACCTGAAGGGCATCGATATTTTCCGGCCTTTCAATAACGCCCCCGCCGCAATCAATGACAATTTTGTCATTCTGCGCCAATTCACGGGCGACTTCAGTCTCCATGTCGCGGAACCCCGGCCAGCCGTGCTTGTCCACAATTTCCGGAATCGGCATACCGGCCTTCTCGACGATTCTCGCATCCATGGAAATGTACTTCATCCCGAGCGTCTCGGCGACAATCTTTCCCACAACGCTTTTTCCTGTGCCTCGATATCCGATCAGTACTATGTTCATGACGTTAAACGCTCCATTACGACGCGGCGCATCACCTCGATGGGTGCTGCTTTACCGGTAAAAAGCTCGAATTGCAGAACTGCCTGGTTGAGGAACATCTCGACTCCGGGAATGACCTTAAGACCGGCCGCCTTCGCCTGCACCAGCAATTTGGTTTCAAGTGGCGTGTACACGATATCAAGCACAGCCTGCCCGGCCCGGAACAGCTCGGGGGGAATCAGGGAGGCATCCACGTTCGGATGCATTCCCACCGGCGTACAGTTGATAATTATGTCGGCATGCTCCATTGCCGACGCAAGACCGGTCATCGACCCGGTCTTGATGGAGGCTTTCGTGCCAGCCACCAGATCCGCCTTCAATCCCTGCAGCAGTGCTTCGTTGACATCCAGTATTGTAAGTTCCGCAAGTTTGGTTTTCATGGCAAGCGTAAAGGAGATAGCCCTGGACGCACCGCCGGCCCCCAGCATAAGAACATTCTTGCCGTCAACCTCCACCCCGTTATCGATCAAGGCTTTGAGCGCACCGGTTCCATCCGTCCCCACCCCGATCAACTTGCCGTTTTCGTGAATGACCGTATTAATCGAACCTATGCTGCGGTCCACGTCCGATATCTCATCCACGTACTTCATTGCTTCGGTCTTGTGCGGAATAGTGACACTCAGTCCTCGAAAGTTTTCCATTGCACGCATGCCTTCCAACATACCTTTTACGTCTTCAACCGGAAAAGCCAGATAAACGAAATCCAAATCCAAGGCATTAAAAGCGGCATTGTGAATCGCCGGTGAAAGGCTATGCCCAACAGGATTTCCAATAACCGCACACAATCGGGTTTTGCTGCTGAATGATACCATCTTTGCCGAAACCTCCTATTGGTTGATGAACTGCAAGAACCACATGCAACTGGTTGTCTAAAATACGCAAAAATTCAGCAGAAAAATACAGAAAAAAAATGCAGGTAAATGCCGCCATGTAATTGAGAGCTACACCTGAAAGAAGTACATGAAAGCATTTAGCTAACTTGCAACCGTTTGGCATGACCTTTTGATGGCTTACTGTTCTTAGCCTGTGAGGTTTTCTCGTGTATTAACCGTAGCTCCAAACGGCATCCGAGAGCATGAGCGTATTTCTGCAAGGTTGCAATTGAAGGAGAATGTTTGCCTTTACCTGATTCGAGCCGGGCTATGGCGGATTGGGTTGTACCGATTCGTTCCGCCACTTCCGCCTGTGTCACACCAGCGGCAGCACGAGCTTTAAGGAACTCGTCAAGAAACTGGAATTCCTCATCCAACCGGTCATATTCAGCCTTTACCTCTGCCCTCTCCAGGGCGCGTGTTTTAAGTTCTTTGTGAGTGAGCATTTTTGTACTCCTTCATTCTTCTCCAGGCAGTTTCGAGTTCTCTTGGCGGAGTTTTGTCCGTTTTCTTAACAAATTGATGCAGCATTACAATCTTTCGTCCAATTAGCGTGCAGTAGAATACTCGTGCGATTCCCTCCTGCGATTTCAGCCGTAACTCAAAAAGTCCGTCACCCATTGCGCGAGTATGCGGCATCCCTAAATCCGGCCCATAAACCTCCATTCTCTCCGTATAACGCAGATATCGTGCGAGGAATCCGGCAGACATTGCAAGGATGTCTTCTTGTATGGAATCGCTGTAGTAAGTAATCGTCCAGCTCATGGCATGAATATAGCGTATTTGCTATTTTAGGTCTATCAGATTTTCAAATTTGCAAGAAATGTTCAGCGTGAGCCCAGCAACCACCAAGATTTTAGACCCTGTTGGCCTCATTCTTGTGATAGACATCAAAAAAGATCACACTGTTGTCCGGAAGTTCATGACAGTGACCGCATTTATCCTCCAGCTTTTTCTCTTCCTTACGGCAGAGTTCGCACCAATGGTATATAAGGCGGTAGTCTCTCCGGCCAACATACTTTTTGAGGCGGCCGTGATGTTCACCGTGCATCCAACCGTCAGCGTCAGCGGGATTGATGAGGAGGCGGTCAATCACATCGAGAATGCGGGTATGTCCTGGCGGGTCATGTTTTTCGATCTTGGACATCTTCGAATTGAAGATATCGGTGGGAAAATAAACGAATGGCATCGTTTCCTCCTCATCTACGGGTCAAACTTTATGGGTAATTCTATCAAGTGAGTACACCGAGAAGATTGCCCCCATGACTTCCATTGTAAAGTCAAACCAATTCTAGGCGAAGCTCTCGCCCGATAAGTGCGGCAGCGCGTTGTAGCGTCTCGATTGTCACGTTGCCCTTTGCTTTGAGAATACGGTCAACCTGTGTCCGGCTGGTGTGCATTTTTTCGGCCATTTGAATTTTCGTAATACCCTGCTTGCGCATTTCCTCGGCGATCTGCCACGAGATCACGCGCGTAACCGCCTCTGCCCTTGCGGACTCATAAATACCTTCCTCATGCAGAAAGTCATCGAGCGATGATCCTAAATGTTTTTTTTCCGTGCTCATGACGTTACCTCCCTCATCCGCTTACGCGCTAATTCAAGCTCGTCCTGTGGCGTTTTCTGCGTTTGCTTGATGAATCCGTTTACAATAACAATCTGTCCCTCATGTATGAAAAATAGTACTCTCGCAATCCGGCGACTCGGAAGACTGCTGCGCACTTCCCATAATCCGCCACCAAGCGAGCGACACAACGGCATACCTACCGGCCAACCCACCTGCACCGTTGCAAGGTCAACCCCGATTACTCGCCTGTCATCAATCGGTAAGCCGCGCAACCAATCCCTGACTGGCTCAGCACCAAGCGAGGTACGATAAAATATAACGGCTATCCCACTTAGTTGTCTGCTGGTCATCAACAAATCTCCAGAAACAAATGTACCATATAAAGTACACAAACACAAGGTTTCTGAGCAACATCATTCTGATTAATGTCAACAGCACGATACCCATGTGCTTACACCGCTTAACCCACACTTCCGACAACTCAAAAACAAACCAATTAATCCCCCCTTATGCCTACGCCTTTTCAGCCATATCAAACGCACAACAGCCGGTCAACAACATTCGCATGTAAGCTGCGAAGCCTTTTCCCACCTTCTGCGATCCCACCGTGCCAAAGATTCAAAGCTCTTTACCTTTCCCCTCCGTAATTCTATAATTTATTTACACAAAAGATGCGGTCGCAAGACTGCTGGAGTGCCCGGAGAGTGGTGTTCCTTCAGCTCTCCGGAGCCATAAGGAGAGCACCATGTACGTAATCACCGGAGCAACGGGAAATATAGGGAGCAAAGTTGCCGATACTCTACTTAATGCGGGTGCAAAAGTACGGGTTGTCGGCAGAAACAGCGCCGGACTGAGGCGCTTTGTGGATAGAGGTGCTGAAGCGGCAGTAGGTAACCTGAAGGATGAAGCATTCGTCCGCCAGGCATTTAAGGGTGCCAAGGCAGTATTCGCCATGATTCCGCCGGATTATTCCTCAACGGATCTTCGTGCATATCAGAATGAGGTGGGAACGAACCTGGCAAACGCCATCAGGGATTCGCGAGTCGGCTATGTGGTCAACCTGAGCAGCCAGGGAGTCGACATCCCCGAAGGAACGGGCCCGATTCTGGGACTCCGCGACCAGGAAGAGCGACTTAACAAACTTGAAGGCGTAAGTGTAGTGCATGTGCGTTGCACGTACTTCATGGAAAATCTTCTGATGAGCATCCCGCTCATCAATGAAAGAGGATATGCCGGTACGCCGATACGGGGCGATCTGGAAATTGCCATGATCGCTACCCGTGATATCGCTGATTTCGTTGCCAAGCAGCTCGTCAGGTGGGACGTGGAAGGTAAATACGTCCGGGATCTGCTCGGCCATCGGGACGTATCTCACGGCTATGCCTTCGAAGCCATTGGCCGTGAAATCGGCAAGCCCGGCTTGAAGTATGTCCGGTTCAGCGACGAGGAAGCGACGAAGTGGATGCGGGGAATGGGAATCAGCGCCGACGTGTGCAGAAGCTATCTCGAAATGTGCCATGCCATCAACGATGAACGCTTCGGGGTTGACCTGTTCCGGATGGATACCGACACGACAACCACATCCATCGAGGAGTTCGCGACAACCTTTGCCGAGGTATTCGCAGCTTCATCCTTCAAAAAGGCGGCGTAATACATCCATAAGCCTGAGTTCGCCTACCTGCTGGGAAAACCCGCCTATGGCGGGTTTTCTTTTGTGAGCATCGTGCATGACTGCTATGCTGCAGAGTCCGATTTGAGATTATCAATAGCCGTATTCCCTCCCCTTCAAGGGGAGGGCTAGGGTGGGGATGGGGTAAAGCAAGATTTTTTCAAGGAGTTGCCGGCACAACCCCATCCCCCTCCTAACCTCCCCCTTGAAGGGGGAGGAATGTGCTAACGACTTTCTAATGTAAAATCAAATTACCAAGAGAGACATCCATGAAAAACAGTTTGAAACATACAGCCGCGAGCCGCGACGACACACTTCTGCTCGTTGCCACCCTGCCCGCGGAGTTGCAGGCAGCTCTCCATAAGTTGCCGCTCGACCATCTGCTTGAAGTGGTGATGGACCTGGGGCGCTTTCCCGAGGCGCGCTTGCATGATCGCGTCGTACGGCTTTCCGACCGGCATGTCACCCAGGAAGAGCTGGCTCACGTCATTATGCATGTGGGAGAGTTCGGTGAAGACAACCGGGCAGGCATAGAACGCACGCTGCACCGTATTTCGGCCATCCGCAACCGCAAGGGGCAGATCGTGGGGCTCACCTTGCGCGTGGGGCGGGCAGTCCTGGGCAGCATTGAGCTATTGCGCGACCTGATCGAAACCGGCCAGAGTATTCTGATCCTGGGGCGGCCTGGCGTGGGCAAGACCACCAAACTGCGGGAGATGGCCAGGGTTCTGGCCGATGATTTTCATAAACGGGTGATTATCATCGATACTTCCAATGAGATCGCCGGAGATGGCGACATCCCCCATCCGGGAATCGGCTGCGCCCGGCGGATGCAGGTGCCGCGCCCCGAACGCCAGCATGCGGTAATGATCGAAGCAGTGGAAAATCACATGCCGGAGACAATCATCATTGACGAGATCGGCACCGAAGCCGAAGCTACGGCGGCCCGGACCATTGCCGAACGCGGGGTGCAACTGATCGGCACGGCCCACGGCAATGCCTTGGAAAATCTGATCAAGAACCCGACTCTCTCCGATCTGGTGGGCGGGGTGCAGGTGGTAACCCTGGGCGATGAGGAAGCGCGACGGCGGCGGACCACCAAGACCGTCAGCGAGCGGCGCGCTTCCCCAACCTTTGGAATCGTTGTGGAAATGGAGGCCCGCAACACATTGACCGTCCACCGCGACACCGCAGCAGCAGTTGACGCCATTCTGCGCGGTGCTCATCCCGCCGGGGAACAGCGTGAACAGGACGCAGAGGGCCGGATTCACATTCACGAGAAAGAACCCGAAACTCCCGCCTCCAGTCCCCGGCCCGCTACCATGCGACAACAGGAAGGACCATTGTGCATTTACCCCTATGCGCTTTCCCGCGATCTGCTGGAACGGGTAATCCGTAGCCTGCGGCTCGATGCCCGCTGCGTCGGCGGCCCGGATCAGGCGGATCTGATACTGGCGCTCCGTTCCCGTGAAGAGGATCTGCGCCTGAGCAGAATGATGGCTGGTAGCGGCGCATCACTGCACTTTATCAAACGCAATACCGCCAATGAAATGCGGCGGTTTCTGGAACGTTTCTTCAATGTTCTGGAAGGAGCGGCGGAAGATCAGGCCAGCGAACTGGTAGAAGAAATCGAAGAAGCCATCAGAAAGGTGCATCAGGAAAAAGTCGAAGTCGGTCTGGCTCCCCAACCGCCGCTCCTGCGCAAAATGCAGCACCGCATCATCTCGGGATACGGCTTGCTGGCCCAGAGCGCCGGAAAAGAACCGAACCGTCATCTGGTGATTTTTCCGCCTGAAGAGGAGTGAAGCCAGAAGGAGTAATAGTTTCAGAAATTAAACAAATATAACCGTCCCGTTTTGACAGCCGGTAACCGCCTGCTATTATAAATACCAGTGGCACGAATTAACTTTACCGAGCTTCTTGCAAACGTCATGAAAGGCCTACCTCCCCCGCCAAGGGGGAGGGGACATTTTGACTTTTGCAAGAGCCTCGCATGAATGCTTACTGACAGCCGTTTACTTCGATGCCCCCTGGATGGCTCATATGAAAACATTCTGGCTTGCCGGTGGTCTGATTGTCACGATAGGCGCTGTTATCGCCCTTGCGGTGTTCATGTACATTCTGCCGCTGGATGTCAGCGACCGCTCTCCGGCTCAACCCATCGCTTTCAGCCATAAGCTTCATGCAGGCATCAATGGCATTCAGTGCCTGTACTGTCACCACTACGCAAGAAAATCCCCGGTCGCCGGTATCCCCGCAATGGCGGACTGCCGGGACTGCCACCAATTCATCTCTCCCGACGCCCCGGAAATCAAGAAACTTACGGGGTACATTGACAAACACGAACCGATTCCCTGGATCAGGGTCCATACACTGCCCGACCATGTCTATTTCCCGCACATGATGCATATCCGCGCCAAGATCGACTGCACCGCATGTCACGGCACTGTCGCGGCCATGGAGCGGATCACCCGCACCGCGTCTCTCAAGATGGGCTGGTGCCTGGGATGTCACCGGCAACACAAGGCCAGCATCGATTGCTGGACGTGTCATATTTAAGAGGGAGCCTTGCATGGAGCGCAGAACCTTTTTAAAGCTCAGTGGAATGACCGCCGCCGGCGCGCTTCTGGCAGGCTGCCAGTCGAAAAACGAGAAACTTATTCCCTACCTGGTTCCGCCGGATGAAGGCATAACCCCCGGATTAGCCACCTACTACGCCAGTTCCTGCACTGCATGCCCGGCCGGTTGCGGCATCCTGGTGCGCATATCCGAGGGACGGGCCAAGAAGATCGAAGGCAACCCCAATCACCCGGTCAACCGCGGCAAGCTCTGCGCCAGGGGACAAGCCATACTTCAGGAACTCTATCATCCCGACCGGATACGGCAGCCGCTCAAACGCAGCGGTTCGAGGGGTTCGGGACAATTCCAGAAGATATCTTGGGCAGAAGGACTCGGCCTTCTCACCGCAAAACTCAAGGAACTGCAACAGGCCCATAGCACGGAAGGCTTGGCCATGCTGACCCCTCAGCTCTCCGGCTCTCTGGACTCACTGGTCAGCGGATTCATGCGGACGTTCGGCTCATCCCGGCACCTCTCCTATGAGCTGCTGTCCTCCAACTGGCTGCGGCTGGCCAGCCAGCAATCCTTTGGCCAGTCAAGCCTACCCTTCTACGATATGGCCGAAACCCGTTACCTGCTCAGTTTCGGCGCAGACTTCGTTGATAGTCATCTCTCGCCGGTCCAGTACGGCAATGCCTTTGGCCGGATGCGCCAAGCACGGGACACGGTTCGCGGTCATTTCACCTACATCGGCGGCCGCATGTCGTTGACCGCCGCCTCGGCCGACCGCTGGATGCCTGCCCGGCCGGGAAGCGAAGGCATGCTGGCCCTGGGCATGGCCCGGATAATCCTGGCTGAAAAACTCTTCGACGCACCATCGTTGGCTGCCAATGGACTCAGGCCGGATGAGCTTCTGAACCGCTTGAAGGAATACGATCTCACTCACGTGGCCGAACTAACCGGCCTGACGATAGAATCCATCGCCGAGGTAGCCCGCGAGTTCGCCACCACCCGCCCGTCCCTGGCAATGGTTGGGGAAAACGTGGCCTTCCAGAGCAACGGCCAGGAGTCGGCACGCGCCGTACACCTGCTGAACGTGTTGGTAGGCAACCTGAACCGGCCTGGCGGCGTCTACCCGGCTGCTTCCCTGGCTGACCCGGAAAAGTCGCTCACCAGCCTGACCGAGTTGATTGCAAACATGCGAGCGGGCAAAATCAAGGTGGCCTTGATCAAGGGAGACCCTGTTCATGCCATCCCACCGGCCACCGGCTTCCAGAAGGCCTTGGGCAACGTGCCGTTCACTGTCAGCTTCTCCACGCTCTTGGACGATACCGCCCTGCAGGCTGATCTTATCCTGCCCAATCACACCGCATTGGAGAGTTGGGGGGATGTGATCCCCCTGGCCGGTTCCCGTCACCTGGTATATGGGCTGATGCAGCCTGTGGTGTCCCCGCTTTTCGATACCCGCCAGTTCAGCGATGTTCTGCTGGCCGTAGCCTCAGAACTGGGTGGAACAATGGCCACGGCCCTACCTTGGAAATCTACGGTTGAGCTGGTCAAGGATACGGCGGCCAAGCTAGGCTCGCCTGCAAAAAACGGGGACTTCGAGACCCTGTGGGTGGAGCTTCTCCGGCAAGGCGGTTACTTCGGTTCGGGCAAAGGATCAGGCAAGGACTATCGCTGGGCTTCCGCTTCAGCGTTGCCCAATCCGGCCAAACCAGTATTCGCGGGAGATGAGAAAAAGTTCCCCCTGCACTTGCAGGTCTATCCCTCTACCGCCTTTTACGATGGCCGGGGTGCGCCGCTTCCCTGGCTACAGCAGATGCCCGACCCCATGAGCACGGTGGTATGGGACAGTTGGATCGAGCTCAACCCCAAGACCGCCGCGTCGCTGGGGATCGCCCATGGCGATCTGGTGGAGGTAACATCCCCTCAAGGAACGCTGCGCCTGGCGGCAATGATCTACCCCGCCATCCGCCCCGACGTGGTTGCTATTCCCCTGGGGCAGGGACACACGGCTGGAGGACGCTATGCCAAAAACAGGGGAGTAAATCCCCTGGCGTTGTTGTCGCTCGTGGAAGGCGGAGACCATGCAGCCTGGAACGCCACGCGGGTGCGGGTAACTCGCATTTCAAAAAAAGGCGAACTGGTCACGGCTGGGAACCCGCAGGGAAGCTACCGGAGTGATTTGATCGAGATTTAACCGTTCGAAATTGTTTTCAAACAGTCCCCCATCCCCCTCCCAACCTCCCCATTGAAGGGGGAGGAGCCTTACATTCCCTCCCCTTCAAGGGGAGGG
>MTLD01000766.1_pt2 | contig 44195 bp, 37 predicted proteins | sample 1982471 | NCBI WGS metagenome assembly MTLD01 (sample SAMN05712604, study PRJNA340218) | biofilm metagenome | isolation source: sample SPM anode biofilm adapted to -50 mV | place: USA | collected 2012-02-03 | reverse complement strand
CGAAGGGCAAGGGGCGGCGCCCGGCGCGATGCGGCGTCAAGCTCCTCGTCGATAGTGCCGCTATCGCCTTCGTCGCTTTCCTTGCCCCGCTTGGGCGGCGCCTCTTGCGCGGCCGCACCCCACTTTGGAAACAGACCCTAGCCCACACCCTCCAGCGCCGCCTCGGCTTCGCGCTGGGCGCGGCGGGTGGACAGGAAGGCCCACAGGGCGCCCAGCGCCCCGGTCGCGGCGCCCACGACCGCCAGCAGCGCCATGCTGCGTGGAGAGAAGAAACCCAGCCGGGCCAGGTCCACCAGGAGGGGCGAAACCCCGCCCACGCCGCGAGCCAGCGGCCACCAGAGCGCGAAGAGTCCGCCCAGGGCCAGGAGGCTCCCCGCCAAACCCAGCGCGGCGCCCTCCACCACCAGGGGGGTGCGGATGAAGCCCTCGGAGGCTCCCACCAGCCGCATGATCGCGATCTCCTCCTCCCGGGCCATGATGCTCATGCGGATCACGTTCCCCGTGGCGAAGCCCGCCGCGAGCAGCAGCAGCAGGCCCAGGGTGGCCAGGGCCGAACGGACCATGCGGGCCATGTGCTGCAGGTTCTCCAGGCGGGCCTGATCCACCAGCACGTCGCCCGCGCCGGGCATCTGGCGCAGGCTCTCCCCCACCTCCGCGGCCCGGTGGGCGGTGGTGAGATCGGGCCGGAGGGTCAACTCCAGGCTCTCCGGCAGCGCATCGGGGCCAGCGCCCTCAAGCAGGAGCCCAGCCTCGCGGGTGGCGGACTGGAAACGCTTCTGGTTCTCCCCGGCACTCACCCGGCGCACGTCGATGAACCGCGGATCGCCCTTGAGCCGGGCCTCGGCCGCCTGGAGGTTCTGGCCGTCGGCGGCGAAGACCACCACCCGGGCCATGCCTTCGAGATGCTGGACGAAGCGGTCCAGGCTCTCCACCAGCAGGAGGCCGCCTCCTGCCAGGAGCAGGCCGGAGGCCAGCGTCAGCACCGCAAGGAGATACTGCCCGCGGTGGCGGAAGAGATCCTTCCAGACGTCCTGGAGCAGCAGCCCGAGCAGGCGGAGCTGGGTCACGAGGCGTCCCCGTCCATCGCCACGCCGCGGAAGACGGTGGTGGAGGGGCTCACCGCCAGGACCTTGGCATCGGTCCCTCCCAGGGGCGACTTCCAGAGAATGAGCGTCGGGTAGCCCGTGGTGCCCTGTCCCCGGAGGCCCACGAGCCAATCCTTAGTGCCGGGATGGGCGAGGACGCGGAGGTCGGGCTGGGCGGTGGCGCTGCCCAAGGTGAAGGCCGGCGCTTGGTTGTAGGTCATGCCGAACTGGCCCGTACGGAAGACCTCCACGGGGGGGGCGGTGCTGCCGCTGTCGGTGTTGTGCCGGGCCACGTAGAGGTAGCTGTTGCCCGTGTCCAGGGCCAGGCTGCCGTATTCCCCGAGGCCCGTGAGCCCGCCGAGGATCACGCCGGAGGCTGTGAACCCGCCCTGGGTGCCGCTGCGGAGCCGGGGCCCCGTGAGGACATCCGGACCCACGGGGTTGCCGTCCTGGAAGTAGGCGTACACGCTTCCCGCCCCCGCGGCCACGCCCGTCCCGCCGCTGTCTCCGCTCGTCTGGAGGGCCTGGAGGGCGACGGTGTTGTCCTGGAGCTGGGTGCTGGCGTTGGCCACCACCCAGATGCGGGTGCCGTTGTCGCCATTCTCGGTGATGTACAACGTGTCCGTCTGGGTGTCGATCGTGGCCTGCCCGAACTTCCCGTTGGTGAGGCGGTCCGTGGTGGCGAGGCTGAAGGAGGTGATGTCCGTGCTGGGCACCGCCCCGGTCTGGCTGCGGAGGCGGTTGATGCGGACGATGGTGCCCGAATCGGACACGAGGTAGAGCAGGCCGCGCTGGCTGTCGAGGCAGAGTCCGCCCCACCCCAGGCCCGAGACCTTGCTGAGGAGGCTCGAGGTGAGCGTGCGGTCAGGGGCCGGCGTCGAGGTGGCGGAATACAGCGCCTCCAAGTCGTTCCAGGCCATGACGGTGCTGGTGGTGGAATCGAAGGCGTAGAGGGCCACGCCCGACGTGCTGCCGGAGGTGACGGCATCCTTGCAGCCGAAGGGGAGGAGCAGCAGCGCGCAGGTCGCGAGGCCCCGCAGGGTTCGGGTGATCATGGGGACCGCCTACTTGGTGAACAGGGCCTTGAGCTGGGCATTCAGGGTCCGCACCAGCTCGGCATCGCAGCCGGCGTCCACGGCCCCGCGGGAGATGGCCAGGGCCAGGCCCTTCACGGCCTCCGGACCCTCGCCGCCGATGATCTGCTGGGTGGACTTGGCCTGGAGCCGGTTCACCATCTCGTGATGCGCCTCGGGCAGCACGGTCTTGGCCGCCTGGGCGATGCGCTGGGTGAAGGCCGTCAGCTTGGCCATGCGCACCGGATCGTCCGCGGCGGCAGCCGGCTTGGGGCTGGAGACGGCCACGGGAGGGGCGTCGGCGGCCACGCCGCCGCCCACGGTCACGGGCAGGGACTCCTCCGCCTCCGGGAAGCCCTGGATGGGGATGACCGGCATCGGCGGAGGGGCCTGGAGCCGGACGATGGCCGTCTCCTCCTCGCGCGATTCAGGAACGACAGGCGACAGCCCCAGCCGCTCGGAGATGGGCACGAGCTGGGGTTCAGGCGCGAGCGGTGGTGCGGCGGGAACCGCATCGACCTTGGGGGCACGGCCGGAACGGATGCCCTTCAGGTGGATGTGGCCGGCCATGACCAGGCCATAGAGATCCTTGGCCACGGTGAGCACGGGCTTCTGCGTGACATCGGCAAGTTCGGCCACGCTGTAGTAGCCCGTGGCGAGATTCAGCAGGCGGGCTTCCCGGGGGTTCACGCCCTGGGGGGTCTCGCCGGGCAGCAGGGTGGACTGGGGATAGAGCTCCACCGAAGGCACCTTCTGGCTGATGACGCGCCACTCGTCCATCCGTCGGCCAAGTTCCATCAGGATGGAGGCATTGGGCTTGGTGATGGTGGCGGGCACCTCCTGGGCGCCCTCCTCGAAGCGGTAGCTGCCCTCCAGCCAGAGCGCCACTTCCATGAGGGCGTCGAAGCCCTCGCCATTGTTGGTGATGGCGTGGATGATCCGGCCGTCCCTCAGGTAGATCCGGGCCCTGGAGGAATCCTGCTGCACGTGGAAGCAGCCCGACTTCCCGCCCTGGCTCACGAGCTGGATGATGTCCGGCAGCGGAGCCTCGCGCATGGAGCCTTGAATCACACCCTGGGACATGGGCAATTCCTCTCGGAAATTGGGCGGCCTATATGGATTTGCGTATCCTACCACGGAGTGCGCCCTTCCCCCGCGGCGGCGCCTCGGCCATCCTGGGGGGCCTATGGAACGCCGACCCGATTCCCCCTTCGCGCCCATCGAGGATGCCATCGAGGCCATCCGGCAAGGCCGGATGGTGGTCGTGGTGGACGACGAGGACCGGGAGAATGAGGGGGACCTCACCCTCGCCGCCGAGCACGTCAGCCCCGAGGCCATCGCCTTCATGGCCACCCACGGCCGGGGCCTCATCTGCGCGGCCCTGGAGGGCCCCCTCCTCGACAAGCTCCAGATCCCCCTCATGGTGCGGGAGAACACCAGCCCCTTCGAGACGGCCTTCTGCGTGAGCGTGGAGGCACGGGAGGGTACCACCACCGGCATCAGCGCCCAGGACCGTGCCCGGACCATCCAGGCCCTCATCGACCCCGAATCCCGCCCCCAGCACTTCGTGAAGCCCGGCCACGTCTTCCCCCTCCGCGCCCGGCCCGGCGGCGTGTTGGCCCGCACGGGCCAGACCGAGGCCAGCGTGGACCTGGCGCGCCTGGCCGGCCTCCACCCCAGCGGCGTCATCTGCGAGATCATGAAGGACGACGGCACCATGGCCCGGGTGCCCGACCTCGTGCCCTTCTGCCGGCAGCACGGCCTGCTCCTGGTGACCGTGGCCGACCTGGTGGCCTACCGGCTGCGCCAGGAGCCCTTGGTGAAGGAGCTGGAGACGCGCACCCTGGCCTCCTCCTGGGGCGAGCTGCGCGTCCACCGCTTCCAGAGCCTGCTGGACGGCGGCACCCACCTAGCCTTCGTGCTGGGGGATCTGGCCGCCGGAGAGCCGCCCCTCGTTCGGGTCCACCTGGAGACCCTGCCGGAGGACCTCCACGGCTTCGATTCCGGCCTCTTCCAGAAGGCCATGGCGGCCCTGGCCCGGGAGGGCCGCGGCGCCCTGGTCTACCTGCGTCGCCACGCCCGCACCCAGGGCGTGCTGGGGGAGGCTCAGGAGGCCGCCCAGCCCCAGGCCATGAGCGACCGCGATTTCGGCGTGGGCGCCCAGATCCTCCGGCAGCTGGGGGTTGGAAAAATGCGCCTCCTCAGCCGTCATGAAACCAAGTACATTGGCCTGCGGGGCTTCGGCCTCGACATCTGCGCCCATGTTCCCCTGGAACAGCCCGCGGTCCCGCCCACGGAACAACGTTGATCGACACCCTTTTCCTGACCCAGTCCCCCCTGTTCAGGAACCTGGACGAGGCGGAGCGCGCCCAGATCCTGATCATCGGGCAGGTCCGGACGTTCACGGCCGGCCAGGTGATCTTCCGGGAGGGGGATGCCGGGGACGGACTGTTCATCGTGCTCAAGGGTTCGGTGCGGATTTCCAAGCGCAGCGCCACGGGCGAGGAGGCCTTGGCCGTGCTGGAACCCCCGGCCTTCTTCGGGGAGATGGCCCTCATCGACCTGGCGGCCCGGGCCGCCGACGCCATCGCCAATGAGCCCACGGAGCTCTTCTTCATCCCATTGCAGGAACTGCGGTCCCTCATCGAGGCCCATCACCGGGTGGCCCTCAAGATCCTCTACGCCCTCTGCGAAGTGCTCGCGCAGCGGCTCCGGGAAACCAACGAACGCTACATGAGCATCTTCACCATCGCCCAGTGGGGTGGCGCCAATCCCGACGGCCCCATCCCCGTACCCTGAACCCGAAAGGAGCTTCCATGTCCGACCTCGTCGCCCACATCACCGACGCTGACTTCCCCAACACCGTCTCCCAGGGCGTCACCCTCGTGGACTTCTGGGCCCCCTGGTGCGGCCCCTGCCGCATGATCGCCCCCGTGCTCGATGAACTGGCCGGCGAGCTCCAGGGCAAGGCCAAGATCGTGAAGATCAACGTGGACGAGAACCCCCAGGTGGCCGGCCAGTTCGGCATCATGAGCATCCCCACCCTGATCGTCTTCAAGGACGGCAAGCCCGTGAACAAGATGATCGGCGGCCAGCCCAAGCCCCAGCTCAAGGCCTTCATCGAGAGCGCCCTGTAGACCGGACCTGCCGTGCGGAGAGGCGCCGGGGCGACCCGGCGCCTTCCTTTTCAGGGTCTTACTTTCGCCGCAGCACCAGCCGCACCTGATTGCCCTTCTCGTTGTAGTGGACCTCGTCCATCACCATCTGGATGAGGGGGAGGCCCCGGCCGAAGTGGGGCGCCAGGTCGGAGCCGGGAGGAGGCAGGGTCAGGCGGCTCGTGTCGAAGCCGGGCCCCTCGTCGGAGATCTCCAGCTCGAAGCGCTCGGTATCGAGGGCCAGGCGGACCTCGATGAGCCGCTCCGCATAGCGGGGATCCGCCATGCGGGCCTCCCTCAGCTTCGTGTATGGATCCTCCGCCACGAGCAGGTCGCCCTTCAGGCTGGAATCCAGTTCCAGGTTCCCGTGCTCCAGCGCATTGGCCAGGGCCTCATGGATGGCCATGGCGATGACGTCGATGTTGGCGGGCGAGGCGAAGCCCATGGGGATCAGGCGGTCCGTCAGGTGCCGGACGAGGCTGGCCACGTCCAGCTCGTCCGAGCGGAACAGGAAGTGGCGCCGCTCGTTCACCAGTCCCCGCAGGCCATCCTCGGCCATGCGGAAGTCCCGGTGGAGGTCCACCAGATGGAACACGCTCTGGACCAGGTCCTTCATGGCCAGGGGCTTCATGAACAGGTTGGAGGCGCCGAGGCGCATGGCCCGGATGGCGTAGTCCACCGAGGCCTGGCCAGTCATGAGCACCACGGGCAGGTGGGGCGCGATGGCCTTCACCTTGCGGATGACGTCGAAGCCGTCCATCCCCTCCATGTTGATGTCGCTGATGACCAGGTCGAACTGGGGGGCGCCGGGCGTCACCAATCGCGCCAGGGCCTTCTCGCCCTCGGAGCAGCAGTGGACGGTCATGCCGTAGTGGGTGAGGGCCGACTCGACCATGTCCAGCACCGCCTCATCGTCGTCGATCAGCAGGATGTGGGTGCCTCGGCGGCTCATGGCGGCTCCAGGGTGCGTTCCGGATTCTACCGGGGCAGGCAGGGCTCCAGGAGGGCGAGGGTGCGCTCGAGGGCGCCCGCCAGGGATCCCGACAGGCCCGCGCTCCCGCCCGCCGGACGGAGAGGCGCGGCAGCTAGGGCATCGCGGAGGGCCGCGGCCAGGTCTGCCTCGGACGCCACGCGCACCCGTCCCGCGGCCAGCAGCGGGGGTACCAGGTCGTCGAAATTCGTGAAGCCCGGACCGAGGATCGCCGGAACGCCCGCCCGCACCGGCTCCAGGGGGTTGTGCCCGCCCCCGGCCCGCCAGCCCCCCGCCACCAGGGCCACCGTGCCCTCGGCGTAGGCTGCCGGCAGTTCCCCGAGGGTGTCCAGCAGCAGCACCTCCGTGGCGGTCCATTCCGGAGCAGCCTCGGGCCAGGACGCCGATGCGCGGCGGAAGCGGAGCCCCGCTGCGGCGAAAGCGGCGGCCACGGCCTCGAACCGGCGGGGCTGGCGCGGCGCCAGGATGAGTCGGAGCCCCGGAACCGCCTCCCGGGCCGCCTCCCAGGCCGCGAGCACGAGCGCCTCCTCGCCCTCCAGCGTGTTTCCCGCCACGACCACCGGGCAGGCCGACCAGGCCGCCCGCAGCTGCGCCCAGCCCGCATGCAGGGGTGCCGGCGGCGGCAAGTCCGCCTTGAGGTTCCCGCCCAGGGCGACGTCCGGTGCCCCGAGCCGTCGGAAGGCCTCGGCGCTGGCCTCGTCCCGGGCCGCCACGAGGCTGAGGCGCGAGGCCGCCCGGCGCAGCCACGGCCCGCCCCGTTCCAGCGATTTCGGAGTGAGCCGCCCGTTCACCACGCAGCGGGGGATGCCCCTCGCGTCCAGCTCCCGCAGCAGGTTGGGCCACAGTTCCGTCTCCAGGGCCACGAAGGCCCCAGGCGGGCGGACCAGAAAGGGCTCCAGCCCCTCCGGATCGTCCAGGGGGAAAGCCCCCCCGCTCACGCGCCCCGTGCCGCCGTCCCAGGCCGGCAGGCGCCGCGCGAGCAGATCCAGGCCCGCCGGCGTGCCCGTGGTGAGGTGGATCCGGAGGCCGCGATCGCGGAGCCGGACCACCAGCCCGTCCGCCAGAAGCAGCTCCCCCACGCTCACGGCATGCACCCAGACCCAGGCTCCCGCAGGCAGGCCGGGCGCTTCGGCCAGCAGGCGCAGTCGCCAGCCCTCGGGCAGACCGCGGGCGCAGGCCCGCGCCGCCGCCCCCGCCAGGGAGACGGCCGCCAGGTAGCTCAGGTCGAGGGCATCCACGCCTCCACGCTCTCACAATTCGCCCGGCGGCGGCATCATGGAGGGATGCCGCAGGCCCCGCTCCCCGCCCCCATCGCTGTCCTCATCGTCACCGGCCCCCTGGGCGCGGGGAAGACGACCGCCGTGAACCGGCTGCTGAAGGAGGAGATCTCTGCGGGACGGCGGGTGGCCGTGCTCATCAACGAGTTCGGCGCCGTGAGCGTGGACGGCAGCCTGGTGAACGCCGAGCGGCCGGAGCTGGCGGGCGTGGAGAACCTGGTGAACGGGTGCGTGTGCTGCAGCCTGCGCGACGACGTGGTGGCCACGCTCCGCGCGTGGTGCGACCAGCCGGAGGCCACGCGGCCCGATCGCGTGGTCCTGGAGACGACGGGCCTGGCCGATCCCACGGACCTGGTGGACCTGGAGCTGGATGCCGCCCTCGCCGGCCGCCTCCGCATCGCCGGCCTGCTCACGGTGGTCTCCTGCCTCGGCCCGCTGGACCACCTGCGGACGCGCCCCCTGCTGCACCGCCAGGTGGCCCTGGCGAGCCTCATCTACCTCAGCAAGGCGGACCTCGATCCCTCGGCGGCGGTGGCCTGGGAAGGCGAACTCCGCGCCGCCTTCAAGGGGATCCCGCTGGTCCACAGCCGCCAGGGCGTGCCCATGGAAGGCGCCCCGGATCCCTGGCGGGGCGACCTCCGCTCCGCGCCCGAGGGCTGGGCTCCCACGGCAGGTCCCAGCTTCGCCGACGCGCGCTCCATCACGGTCCACTGGGACCACCCGCTGGACCCGGCGGCGCTGGAGGCTCTCTTCCTGGCCCCGCCGGCCCAGGGCGAGCTGCTGCGGGCCAAGGGGGTCTGCGCCTTCGCGGGCTGGGCGCCCAGGAACGACGGCAGCGACCGCTGGGCGTTCCAGCTGGCCGACGGCCGCCTGGAGGTCTCGCCCCTGCCCCTCCCCCCTGGAGGTTCCGCACCGGCCTGTGCGGGCGTCGTCATCGGCACGGAGCTTGACGGCGCCTTCTGGAAGAAATCGCTGAGGGAGCTGGAGCGCCCACCGGAGGGCGTCCGGCGGAAGGTCGTCGTCCCCCGCTGAGCCCACAGGGGCCAGATCAGCGCCCGGCTTGGTATCATCGCAGTTCCTCTTCCCGGGGATCGCAAGGAGCAGGTGTGGATCAAGTGCTGGACCTCATGGCCAAGGAGCTGAAGCTCCCCCGCGCCGGCGTCGCCGCCATCGTGGGCCTCCTGGAAGAAGGCAACACGGTGCCCTTCATCGCCCGCTACCGGAAGGAGCGGACCGGCTCCCTCGACGAGGTGGCCATCCGCGCCGTGGAGGACCGCCACGCGTACTACAAGGATCTCCTGGACCGCCGGAAGACGGTGCTCAAGTCCATCCAGGAGCAGGGGAAACTCACCACCGAGCTGCAGGCGAAGATCGAGGCCACCTGGGTCAAGGCCGAGCTGGAGGACCTCTACCTCCCCTTCAAGCCGAAGAAGCGCACCAAGGCCACCGTGGCGAAGGAGCGGGGCCTGGAGCCCCTGCTGGAGGCCCTGCTGGCCGATGCCACCGGCGCCGATCCCCTGCTGCTGGCCGAGCCGTTCCTGAAGGACGAGGACGGCCTGCGCACCCCCTCCGAATGCGTCGAGGGCGCCGGGCACATCCTGGCCGAGCGGGTCGCGGAGGACGCGGAGATCCGTGCTTGGCTGCGCCACGAGTTCCACGAGCAGGGTGTGCTCCATTCGGTGATCCGCGAGGAGCGCAAGGCCGACCAGGCCGCCCTGCGGTTCAAGCCCTACTTCGAGTTCTCCGAGCCCATCAAGAAGATCCCCAGCCACCGCCTGCTGGCCCTCCGCCGGGGCGAGAAGGAGGAGATTCTCACCGTCAAGCTGGCCGTGGACCGGGAGAAGTTCGTCACCCATCTTGTTGCCCGCATCGCCATCGACGCGGCCAGCGGCTACCGCCGCTTCCTGCACGAGGTCGCGGGCGATGCCTTCGACCGCCTGCTGGCCCCCACCATCGAGTCCGAGGTGCGCTATGAGGCCAAGAAGAAGGCCGACGCCGAGGCCATCAAGGTGTTCCAGACCAACCTCGACCACCTCCTCCTGGCGCCCCCCGCGGGCCAGCGCTGCACCCTGGGCGTCGACCCGGGCATCCGCACCGGCTGCAAGCTGGTGGTCATCAACCGCCTGGGCCAGCTCACCCAGAACGAGGTCATCTACCCCCTGGAGCCCAAGCGGGATCTGGAGGGCAGCCGCGCCCTGCTGGAGAAGCTCTGCACCGAGAACCCCGTGGAGGCCATCGCCATCGGCAACGGTACCGGTGGCCGCGAGGTGGAGGCCCTCATCCGCGAGTGGCTGCGCGAGACGGGGCGGAACCACATCATCTGCGTGAGCGTGAGCGAGGCCGGCGCCTCGGTTTACTCCGCCAGCGACATCGCCCGCGAGGAGTTCCCCGAGCACGACGTCACCGTGCGCGGGGCCGTGAGCATCGCCCGCCGCTTCCAGGATCCCTTGGCCGAGCTGGTGAAGGTGGATCCCAAGAGCATCGGCGTGGGCCAGTACCAGCACGACGTGAACCAGACCGCCCTCAAGAAGGGCCTGGACGACGTGGTGGAGAGCTGCGTGAACCGCGTGGGCGTCGATCTGAACAGCGCCTCCTACAAGCTGCTGTCCTATGTGGCGGGCATCGGCGAGGGGCTGGCCAAGAACATCGTGTCCCACCGCTTCGAGCACGGCGCCTTCCGCCGGCGCGAGCAGCTGCTGGAAGTCAGCCGCTTCGGATCCAAGGCCTTCGAGCAGGCCGCCGGCTTCCTCCGCATCCACGACGGGGAGGATCCCCTGGACGCCTCCGCGGTGCATCCCGAAAGCTATCCGGTGGTGCAGCGCATCTGCCAGCTCACAGGGAAGACCGTCCCCGAGCTGGTGGGCAATGATGCCGTGCTGGACACCCTGGACCCCAAGCTGTTCACCGACGAGCGCTTTGGCGTGGAGACCGTCAAGGACATCCTCGCCGAATTGAGGAAGCCCGGCCGGGATCCGCGCCAGCGCTTCGAGGCCGTGCAGTTCCGCGAGGGCGTGAACAAGCCCGAGGACCTGGAAGTGGGCATGGAACTCCAGGGCATCGTCACGAACGTCACCGACTTCGGGGCCTTCGTGGATGTCGGCGTCCACCAGGACGGCTTGGTGCATCTCTCCGAGATTGCCCACCGCTACGTGAAGAACCCCGCCGATGCGCTGAGCGTGGGGCAGGCGGTGAAGGTGAAGGTGCTGGGTGTCGACCTGGCCGCGAAGCGCATCGCGCTCTCCATAAAGGCCCTGCTGCCGGCCCCCGAGGGTGCCGCGCGACCCCAGGGGCCGCACCACCGGCGGCCCCAGCCCCGGCCGGAAGGCGCCCGTCCGCCGAGGCCCGAAGGGGCCCGTCCGCCTCGGCATGAAGGGGCCCGTCCGCCGCGCCCCGCCGGCCCCCAGGGGGCCCGGCCCGAAGGTCCGCGTCCGCCGCGCCCCGAAGGTCCCCGCCCCCCCCGGCCCCAGGCGGAGCGCCCGCCCCGGCCTGAGCGCGAGGCCCGGCCGGCCCAGCCCCGGCGCGAGACGCCGGCGACGCCAGCCTCGGGCGCCTCCCTGGCGGACCTCATGGCCAAGTTCAGCAAGGGGCCCCGGTGATCCGCCGGCTCCTCCCCGTCGCGGCCCTGGTCCTCCTGGCCGCCTGCCAGTACCAGGCCCGCGGCCCCCTGCGCTATGGCCCCTGGGAGGAGGGCCTGACCCTCGCCTACGAGGACCCCTCCGTGCCCGAGCCCCAACGGACCCAGCAGCGCCTGCAGGTGCGGGTGGCCCGCGCCTCCTTCCCCACGGAGGGCGATGGCACGGTCCGCCTGGACTACAGCAGCATCCAGGGCACGCTGACCCTGGTCCTCCATCACCACGCCGGCGGCATCGCCCTCCTGGGCCCCGATGGCAAGCCCCTGGCCCGGCTCCTGCCCGAAGGCTTCCCCGGCACCCCGGCCTGGGAGGACCACGGCACGGCCTATCGCGTGGTGGGCCGCGGGGCCTGGGAGGGCGCCTCCATCCTCCCGGCCACCTCCCCGCGGGTGGGCGTGTGGGTGGAGGCGCGGCCCGCCCAGGGCCCCCTGCGGCGGACCCTCTACCTGCCCGACCTCGGCGAGGTCGAGTCGCTGGAATTCCGGGACGGCGCCTGGATCGCCGTCAACCGCCTCGTGGGTCGCGGCTTCACCGACCTCCCCATCTCCGCGCGCCCCTAGGAGCTTCCATGGCCGACGAGACGACCGAAGTCACCCTGCCCCCCGGCGCCGCCAAGGGGTCCCTCCGGGACAACCTGGAAGTGCTGTGCTTCGCCATGGTCCTGATCCTGTTCTTCAAGACCTACGTGGGCCAGCAGTTCAAGATCCCCTCCGCCTCCATGCGGAACACGCTGATGATCGGGGACCACCTGCTGGCCAACAAGTTCATCTTCGCCACGCCGCAGTGGTCGTGGGAGGAGAAGCTCTTCCCCATGCGCCCCGTGAAGCGCGGGGACATCATCGTCTTCCGCTATCCCCTCGACCGCGACCAGGACTACGTGAAGCGCTGCGTCGCCCTCCCCGGTGACACGGTGGAGATGCGCAACAAGCGCCTCTACGTGAACGGCAAGCTCATCACGGGCCCCTGGGAGTACCAGTTCGGGCGCAGCCCGGACGGACCCACGCCCGGCCCCTGGCCGCTCACGCGCAATGCCGGCGAGGCGGAGCAGCCCACGGGTGTGTGGCGGCACACGGATCCCGACGAGCTGGCCATGGACCGCCAGGGCATCGACAGCCTCATCCAGGAGGGGTTCAAGGACAACCTGGGCCCCGTCACCGTGCCCCCCGGGAACGTCTTCGCCATGGGCGACAACCGGGACAACAGCCTGGACAGCCGCTACTGGGGCTTCCTGCCCCTGGACCACCTCCGCGGACGCCCCTTCATCGTGTGGTGGAGCTTCCGGGAGGGCGATTCCGACGACGACAACGGACGCGTGCCCAACGGCCCCATGGATGTGCTGTCAGATTTCGTGGACGCCGCGCGCCACTTCTTCACCCGCACCCGCTGGGAGCGGACCGGCACCATTCCCCGGTAGCCGGTTGAGGTCCCGCCTCCTCCCGCTGCTGTTCGCGGCCCTGCCCCTGCTGGCCTGGGGGGACAAGGGGCACCGCGCCGTCGTGAGCCTGTCCCTGACGACCCTTCCGCCGGACCTCCAGGCCTGGTACCGGGGCAGGGAGACCTTCCTCCGCGACCACGCCTCCGATCCCGACCACTGGCGCCAGGACCGCAAGGAGGGCCCCCGCCACTTCCTGGATTGCGAGGCCTACGGCGGCCCCGCCGGCGTGCCCAGGGACGAGGCCGCGGCCCAGGCGAAGCTGGGGGCGGCCTTCTACCGCAACGGCGTCGTGCCCTGGATCATCCAGGACCGGTGGCGCGACCTGGTGGCGGCCTTCCGGTCCGGCGACCCGCAGCAGGTGGCCTACGCCACCGCCATCCTCTCCCACTACGTCGCCGACCTCCACGTGCCCCTCCACACCACCGCGAACCACGACGGCGAGGCCACCGACCAGCGCGGCGTCCACAGCCGCTGGGAGACGGGCCTGGTGGAGCGGTTCGTCCGGGAGGAGGCGCTGAAGGCGCCTGCGGCCGCGGACGATGCGGAGATCCTGGACCGCCCCTGGCAGTGGCTGGCGGCCTCCTACGCCCTGGTCCCCAAGCTGCTGGCGGACGATCGCGCCGCGGACCGCACCTCGCCGGAGGGCCCCCGCGGGAAGCAGCGGGGCCCGGCCTACTGGGCCATCTTCTGGGCCGAGCAGGGCCCGACCGTGGTCGGCCAGCTGGAAGCCGCCGCCCGGCACCTGGGCGACGCCGAGCTCAGCGCCTGGATCGCGGCGGGCCGGCCGGCGGCGCCGGACGCCCGCTGACCGCTACTGCCCATCCTCCCACCGCTTCCGGTCCAGCCACACCTGTTCCATGTGCCCCTTGGCGTCCTCGCCCCGCCAGTGGAGCTTCACGGGGCCCCGGGCGTCCCGCTTCGTGACGGTGACGCCGGTGCCTTCGCCGGTGCGGAGGAGCTTCAGCAGGGCCTCAGGGCTGGCCACCTCGGGCAGGAAGGGCAGCGGCAGCCCCGCCAGCGTGAGGGCACGCTGATCCAGCTTCTGGCGGGGCACCTGCACCCGGTAGCCGGCGGCGCGGTCGCCCTCCAGCAGGAGCAGGCGCTCGCCGAGGCCGTGCAGTTCGAGGACCAGCTTCCCCGTGGCGGCGTCCACCAGCACGCTGAGGGTGCCCGTGCCCTCGCCGTCGGGCCCCTCGTAGCCCCAGCCGTACTGGGCCCGCACGGGCGCCACGGGCGTGGTCGGGGCCGGCGCGGTCTGCGCGGGAACGGTCTGGAAGAGCGGGATCACGGGGCCTCCTCATCGTCGTCCGCGGCGGGCGCGGGTTCCACCACCTTCTGGGCCTGCTCCTTCGCCATGCGCAGGCGCAGGTCGCCGAGGCGCTTCTCCAGACCCGCGTGGTCGGGGAAGACGAAGGCCAGGGCGCGCTCCCACTGCTCGGCGGCCTCCTCCAGCTTGCCCTGCTTGAGCAGCACCTCCCCCAGGTGCTTGCGGACCTCCGGGCTGAAGGGGCTCAGCTCCACGGCCCGCCGCAACGTCGCCTCGGCCTCGGGCAGCTTGCCCAGCTTGAACTGGGCCCAGCCCAGGCTGTCCACCACGTTGCCGTTGTCGGGCGTGGCCTTGGCGCTGGCTTCGATGAGGGTGGCGGCCTCGGGCAGATCCTGGTCCTGCTCCAGGAGCAGGTAGCCCAGGTTGTTCTGCACCATGGGATTGGCGGGCGCCATGGCCTGGGCCTCGCGCAGGACCCTCAGGGCGTCCTGGGGCCGGTCGAGCTGCTCGAGGGCGGTGCTCTGCATGAGCAGGATGTCCACGCTGCGCACGGGGCCGAGGGCGCGGACCTGCTGGATGGCCTCCAGGCACTTGTCCCAGCGCCGGAACTCGGACCAGAGGGCGGCCATGCCCTCCCGGTGGAGCTGTTCGAGGGCCGAGCGCGCCTCCTTCCGCGAGAAGAAGGAATACTCGAGATACTTCGAAGGCAGCGTGGCCGCCTGCGCGAAGAAGGGCACCTTCGGAAAGCGCTGGATGCCTTCCTGGATGGCCGCCAGGGCTGCCTTCCAGTCGTTCAGGCTGATGCGCGCCTGGCAGACGAACACCTGCATGTCGCCGGCCACCGGCCCGAGGGGCGGCTGGCGCTTCACGTAGGCCAACAGTTCCGCCCCCTTGCCCTGGAGCAGGAGCGATTCGGCATAGAGGGCCTTCGCCCCCTCTGACACGGCCCCCTGGTCCGCGGGAGCCTCCACCAGGGCCTTGAGCCGGGTCTCGGCCTCGGCGAACCGGCCCAGGTTCATGAGGGCCATGGCCATGTTGAAGCTGATGCGCGGGCTGGGTTTCAGGGCCTCGGCCCGGCCGAGGCTGTCCAGCGCCTCGGCGAAACGCGAGGTCTGCAGCCGCACGAGGGAGATGTTCTCCCAAAGGGCGGGCTCCTGTGGCAGGTGCCGGGCCAGCAGCAGGAAGCTCTCTTCGGCGTGGGCGAGGAAGCCGGCCTGGATCTGCTCCCGGGCGAGGTCCTCGAGCATGCGGAGCTGGCGATCGTCCGGGTGGTGGGCGTTGAGCGCCAGCACCGCCTCCCGCTTGCCGGCGTAGTTCTGGGTGGCCACGGCCTGCAGGTAGGCGCGCTCCCAGGCCGGCGTGAACGAGGGGCGCAGGCGGCCGAGGCGGAGCCAGGCCCGCAGGGCCCCCGGCGCGTCCTGGAGTTGTTCGGAAACCTCGCCCAGGCGGGCCCACAGTTCCGGATCCTGCGGCAGCAGCGCGGTGGCCGCCTCCAGAGCCTTCCTCGCTTCCGGCATGAGCGCGGCGTCCTTCTGGGCGCGCTGCACCTGCAGCAGGGCCAGGTGGGCGCGCGCCTCGCCATTCTGCGGCGCCAGCTCCACGGCCTTCTGCGCAGGGGCCAGGGCGCCGTCCAGGTCCCGGGATTCCTGCAGGGCCTCGGAGAGGCGCAGCCTGGCTTCCGCGCTCGCCGGCACCAGGGCCACCACGCGGCGGTAGATGGCGGCGGCCGCCTCGGGATCGGTGCCGCCCCCCCGGAGCTGGAGGGCCCGGCCCTCCAGCATCAGGGCGCGGACATCCACCTGCGGCGGGGCGGCCAGGAGGGGCGGCACGAGCAGGCCGGCCAGGATCAGGGTTCGGGGATCACGCACGGGCGGCCTCTCGGGCAAGGAGCTGGATCAGGCGGGCATGGGGATCGGCCCAGGCTTCGGGGGGCAGGATCCGCTGGATGGCGGGTTCGGAGGCCCGGGGGAGGATGCAGTGGATCTCGGTGGCAGGGTGGTCCTCGGTGCTGTGGGCCGCCGCGCGCGCCTTCTTGTCCCGATGGAGGAGCGGCAGGCACTCGGACCAGGGCGCCACCATCGGCGCCAGGGGCGTCAGGCGCTGGGCCAGCAGATCCAGGAACTCCGCCGGGAAGGGTTTCAGGTCCAGGTCCTCCACCATGAGGCACGAGGCCAGCAGGCCCAGGCCCACGGCCTCGCCGTGGAGCAGCTGGTAGCCCGAGGCCGCCTCCAGCGCATGGCCGAGGGTATGGCCCAGGTTCAGCAGGCGCCGCTCGCCGGATTCCCGGGGATCGCGGTGGACGACGGCGGCCTTGTAGGACAGGGCCCGTTCCACCCAGCCCTGCTTCACGGGGCCCTCCTGCAGCATCTCCGTGGCCCAGCCCAGTTCACCCTGGATCAGCGCCGTCTTCACCAGCTCCCAGCGGCCGTTCTCCAGGTGGCGCGCCGGCAGGCCCGCCAGGAAGGCCGTGCAGGCCACCAGGCGGCGGGGCGCATGGAAGGCCCCCACGAGATTCTTCCCCGCGGCCAGATCCGCGCCCGTCTTGCCTCCAAGCCCCGCGTCCGCCATGGCGAGCAGGGTGGTGGGCCAGGCCTGCCATGCCACACCCCGGAGGTAGATCGCGGCGCCCAGGCCGACGAGGTCCGTGAGCACGCCGCCCCCCAGCGCCACCACCGTGGCCTCGCGATGGAGGGGCACCCGGGCCCAGTGCTCGAGCCACGGGATCACCGTGCGCAGCTTCTTCTCCTCTTCGGTCACCGGCACCCAAAGGGCGTGGGCCGGTTCGGGCATGGCGGCCTCCCGCCAGGCCTCCCGCAGCCGCTCGTCCCCCACCAGGGTCCAGGGGCCCTCCGGCAGGAGGCCGGCGTCCGGAGCTTCCTGGATGAAGACCTCGGTGGCGAAACCTGAGGGCGTGGCCAATCGCACGTCAGTCCCTCCCCCGGAGGGTGGCTTCGGCCTGCATGGGCCGGTCGTCGCGCAGCCAGCGGATGACGGCCTTGTCGCCGGGCTTGTAGGCGCCCAGGGCGCCCATGAAATCGTAGATGTCCTTGATGGGCCGATCCCCGAACTGCGTGAGGATGTCGCCGGCCTGGAGCCCGATGGCCTCCGCCGTGGAACCCTTCGAGACACCGTTGATCCGGAAGCCCTTGGCATTGTCCGCATAGTCGGGAATGGTCCCGAAGGCGATGCGCATGGGCCCGCCGCTCCCCTTCGAGGGGATCTTCGCCGTCTCGGGGTCGAAGGCCGGCACCGCCGTCCCGTCGGCGAGCTGGAGGACGATGGCCCGCCCGTAGGCGGCCAGCTCGGCCATGCCGGCGTAGTCGACGCGGTCAGCCGTGTCGCTGGGCCGGTGGTAGTCGCCGTGCAGCCCGGTGAAGAAGAAGAACGTGGGGATCTTCGCCTGGGCGAAGCTCATGTGGTCGGAGCCGCCCACGGCCGCGCCGATGTCGGCGGTGATGGCGAAGGACTGCGGCGCCAGCTTCTCCGCGGCCTCCACGGCTGATTTCGGCGCGCCGAGCCCGCCCATCATCAGGCGCGGGGCCTTGGGATCCAGCCGGCCCACCATGTCGAAGTTGAGCATGAACTTCACGGTGGACAGGGGCTGCGTCGGGTGCTGCACCCAGTACTGGGATCCCAGCAGGCCCTCCTCCTCGCCACCGTAGGCCATGAACAGGACGGAACGCCGGGGCCGGGCCCGCTTCAGCTCGCGGGCCAGCTCGAGGACCAGGGCCGTGCCCGAGGCGTTGTCGTCGGCGCCGGGATGCACCTCGCCGCGGGCGGTCGCGCCGCCCAGGCTGTGGCGCTCGCCGAGACCGAGGTGGTCCATGTGGGCGCCGACGGCGATGTACTCGCGGCGCAGCTTGGGATCCCGGCCCGGGAGCACCGCCACCACGTTCGGCACCTTCGCCTCGATGCGCCGCAGCTTCAGATCCAGGGTCAGGGTGCTCCAGGGGGCGTAGATGTAGTCACGGCTCTGGGGCTGGCCGGTCTCCCGGATCTTCTGGAGGCGGGCGGCGAGGTCGTCGCACGCCGGCGCCAGGGCCGCAGGCGTCATGGCCAGCACGGGAAGGTCCAGCTTCGCGGGGCCCTCCTCCCGCTGGGGTGGATGCAGGGGGCCGTCCTCCAACACGACCACCGCCTCCGCCTTGGCCGCCTCCAGGCGCTTGATCCGCGCGACGAGGCTGCGGTCGCCCCGCCCCAGGTGCGCGAAGGCCGGAAGGTCGGGCACGGTCCGGGCGATGACGGCCACATGATCCTTCAGGTCGATTCCGGCCAGGTCGTCGTAGCCGCCCGGCACCTGGAGGCCAAAACCCACGAAGGCCAGGGGCTTGTTGCTGAATCCGGCATCCGAGCTGAAGCCGTAGGCCTCGACGTCCTTTCCCCAGGCGAGGGCGTGGAGATCCTCACCCTTGGCAAGCTGGGCCGCGGCCTTCACTCGGACGATGCGGGCCACGAAGGGGAATCGCTGGACCGTGGTCTCCAGTCCCAGCGCCTTCAGCTCCCCCGCCACGCGCGCCGCCGCCAGGTCCAGCCCCGGGTAGCCGTTGCCGCGCCCCTTCAGTCCGGGGGAGGCCAGGTACCGGACATCCCTGCGGAGCCGGGCCTCCACCCGGGCAGGAGCGTCCGCGGGCGCCGGGCCGGCCAGGAGCGCCGTGAGCGCCGGGATGAACACCAGGGATTTCCAGGGGCGCATGGCCACTCCTCGCGTGCCTGTACTTTACCGGCGCCGGGCGGATCCGTCCCGGGAGACCGCTGGGGGCCGGGCCTGTGGGAGAATGGCCCCATGTCGGAACAGGAAGCCTTCTTCCAGCCGGACCAGGTGGACGAGCGTCCCCTCCGCCACGCGCTGCTCTGGCGGCTGACGGGCTACATCCGGCCCTACTGGCCCGCCCTGGTCGCCCTGCTGCTGCTCATGGCCACCGGCGCCTTCCTCGAGGTGATGCCCTCGGAGCTCACCCTCCGGCTCATCAACCGGTTCATGGACCACGGCAGCCTGCGCGGGGCCGCGCCGCTGCTGGCGGGCTTCGTGGGCGTCCTGGTGGGGGGCTTCATCGTCAGCTTCCTGCGCTACTACCTGCTGGCCTGGGTGGGCCAGAAGGCCATGGTGGACCTGCGGGTGCAGCTCTTCACGCACCTCATGGGCCGCAGCACCCACTTCTTCCACCGCAATCCCGTGGGCCGGCTGATGACCCGCGTCACCAGCGATGTCCAGAACCTGAACGAGATGTTCGCCTCGGGCTTCGTGGCCATCGTGGGCGACGCCATGTCCCTGCTGGCCATCGTGGGCTGGATGTTCTGGACGAGCCCCAGCATGGCCCTCGTGGCCCTGGGCATCCTGCCCTTCCTGCTGGCGGCCACGGAGATCTTCCGCCGCCGGGCCGGCGAGGCCTTCCGGGAGACTCAGCGGCGCTACGCCGCCATCAACGCCTACCTGCAGGAACAGATCTCGGGCATGGGCCTGGTGCAGGTGAACGCCCAGGAAGCCCGGAGCGAGGGCGAATTCAAGCGGCTGAACCAGGACTACCTCGATGCCTTCCTCCGCACCATCTTCGCCTACGCCGTGTTCTTCCCCGTGGTGGAGTTCATCACCTCGGGCACCCTGGCCGCGCTCATCTTCTACGCGGGCTTCAAGCTCAAGGCCGGGGCCATCACATGGGGCCTCCTCTTCGCCTTCATCCAGCAGTCCGCGCGGTTCTTCCGGCCCATCCGGGAACTGGCGGAGCGCTACAACGTGATGCAGACGGCCCTGGCCTCGAGCGAGCGGATCTTCCGCCTCCTCGACAACCAGGAGGAGATCCCCGAGGCGCCGGAGGCGAAGGCCGCGGCCTTCCGGCAGGAGATCCGCCTCGAGGACGTCACCTTCGCCTACGATGCGGGCGGACGGCAGGTGGTGCGGGGCCTCAGCGGCGTGATCCCCAAGGGGCGCCGGGTGGCCGTGGTGGGCCACACGGGCGCCGGCAAGAGCACCCTCATCAACCTCCTCATGCGCTTCTACGACCCGCTCCAGGGCCGGATCACCGTCGATGGCGAGGACGCCCGGAGCCTGCGCCTCCGGGACCTCCGCGGCCTCTTCGGGCTGGTGCTCCAGGATGTCTTCGTGTTCTCCGGCAGCCTGCGGGAGAACATCCTGCTGGACCGCCCCCACGACGAGGCCCGGCTGGCCTCGGTGCTGGAGCAGAGCCAGCTGCGCGATCTGGTGTCCCGCCTGCCCCAGGGCCTGGAGACCCAGGTGGGAGAGCGGGGCCAGAAGCTCAGCGCCGGTGAGCGCCAGCTCCTCGCCTTCGCCCGGATGCTCTACCAGGAGCCCGCCATCCTGCTGCTGGACGAGGCCACGGCCAACATCGACTCGGAGACTGAATCGAAGATCCAGACGGTCATCGAGCGCGTCAGCCACCGCCTCACCACCTTCACCATCGCCCACCGCCTCTCCACCATCCGCGACGCCGACGAGATCTGGGTCATGGACCAGGGCGCCCTCGTGGAGCGCGGCACCCACGACAGCCTCCTGGCCCAGGACGGGGTCTACGCCAAGCTGGTGCGGCTGCAGTTCGCGGAGGGCGAGGCCGCGTAGGGCAGCCGGTAGACTGGACCCATGCTCCAGCTGCCCCCCCTCTACCCGATCACCGACGCCGCGCGCCCCGAGCCTCTCTCGGCGCAGATCCGGCGCCTGGGGGCGGCCGGCTTCCCCCTGGTCCAGTTCCGGGGCAAGCCCCTGGGCGCCGCCGCCCAGGGGGAGGAGCTCCGCAAGGCCCTGGCGGAATCCGCTGCAAGTGGCGGATGGCCTTGGATCTGCGTGAATGACAGGGCCGATCTTGCCGTGCTAACCGCCCAGGAGGGGCTGACGCCTTGGGGGCTCCATCTCGGCCAGGGGGACCTGCCGGCCTCCGACGCCCGGGCCCTACCCGGACTGGCGGCCTGTCACCTGGGGGCCTCCACCCATGAGCCCGCCGAGTGGGAGGCGGTGGATCCCGCCTGCGACCACGCTGGCGTGGGCCCCTTCCGCGGCACGACCACCAAGGGCGACCACGCCCCCCCCATCGGCCTGGAGGGCCTGGCAGCGGGCTGCGCGGCCCTGCGGCGGCAGGGGCTCGCCCCCATCGCCATCGGGGGCCTGGATCCGGCCGACGCGGCGGCCTGCTTCGCCGCCGGGGCCGAGTCCCTGGCCATGGTGGGCGCCGTCCACCGGGCGGAGGACCCGGCCGCCCTCGGCTGGGCGGTCCAGCGGGCCCGCTGGCGGGCCCGTCCCCCCTTCCGCCGCGGCCAGGGGCTGGTCCTGGTGGGCGGCAGCGGCGCGGGGAAATCGACCCTGGGCCGGGAGCTGGCCCGCCGGCTCGCCCTGCCCTTCGCGGATCTGGACGCGGCCGTGGTGGCCAGAGCGGGGAAGACCATCGCCGCCCTCTTCGCGGAGACGGGGGAGGCCGCCTTCCGGGCCCTGGAGCAGGACACCCTCCGGAGCCTCCTGGACCGCCCGGCCGTGGTGGCCCTGGGCGGCGGCGCCTGGGAGGCCACCGCCTCCCGACAGGCCGTGGCCGACCGGGGCTTCCAGCCGCTCTGGCTGGCCGAGGTCCCCGCGCGGGCCTGGGCGCGGGCCGGGCACGACCCGGCCCGGCCCCTGGCCCAGGACCGCGCAGCCTTCCTGGCCCGCTGGGCGGCCCGCACGCCGGCCTGGGCGCTGGCCTCCATCGTGCTGCCTTTCGGTCGGGAATCCGGGGAATTGGCCTCGGCCTTGCTAGAATCCTGTTCAACCCCCGAGACTCCGTGGACCTGATCCTCTCCGATCTGCATTCGAACCTGCATGCCCTCCGCGCCGTGCTGCGCTTCGCCCGACGCCGGGCCATCCACCGTTTCGTCCTCCTGGGCGACCTGGTGGGCTACGGCGCCCACCCCAACCAGCTGCTGGACCGGATCAGGGAGCTGCGGCCGCGCTTCGCGGTCCGGGGCAACCACGACAAGGTCTGCGCCGGCCTGGAGCAGGATGGCACCTTCAGCCTGCCCGCCCGCCAGGCGGCGGACTGGACCCGGGAACGGCTGCGGCAGGACAACTGGCGCTTCCTCTCCGAGCTGCCCCAGGGACCCCTCTGGGTGGGCGAGGACTACCAGATCGCCCACGGCTCGCCCATGGACGAGGACGCCTACCTGCTCCACATCCGCGAGATCGGCCAGGCCTTCGACGCCTTCACCGGCCAGCTCTGCTTCTTCGGCCACACCCACCTGCCGGGCTGCTTCGAGCTGGACGAGTCCCGCGGCCAGCTCAACTGGATCTCCCTCCAGGCGGGTGAGTGGTTCCCGTTCCAGCCCCATTGCCGGTATCTCGTGAACCCCGGCTCCGTGGGGCAACCCCGGGACCGGGACCCCCGGGTCTCCTTCCTCACGTACGATCCGAAGCACCGGCGTGTGCGGCTGCACCGGCTGGATTACGATGTCAAAGGCGCCGCGCGGGCCATCCTCGCCGCGGGACTGCACGCCAACCTCGCGGACCGGCTCGCGCAGGGCATTTGAAAGGAACACCCATGGCCAGCGGGGCCACCCTCACCGATCTCGCCCTTCACCAGCTGCTGCAGGAGGCCGTGGACACGCAGGCCCCCGCGAGCCTCCGGCCCGAGGGGAGCCCCCGCCTCCTCGGCGACCTCCGCCTGGTGGCCTTCGAAGCGGGGGAGACGCTCGATGTCGAGGGCATCCGGCCCCGGGACCAGGTGCCCGCCACCGGCGGGCCGGCCACCCTGTCCATCCTGGTCGGGAGCGAACTGCTCTCCCTCGAGGGCGAGCTCCTGTCCATCACCCCCAGGGAGGGCGGAACCGCCCGCCTGCGCCTCGGCTGGCCGCAGGACGCCCGCCTTCACCGCCGGGCAGATGTCCGCGTGGCTGCGCCCGAACAGGCGCCCCTCCGGGTCCAGGTGCGCCTGGGCGGGATGAGCCGGGAAGCCCTCCTGGTGAACCTCACAGAGACCGGGGCGGGACTGGCCTTCCCCGAGGTCTTCATGGTGGACCTCCACACCCCCATCGAGATCCACGCCACCCTGCCCGGGGGCATCCCCCTGCACTGCACCGGCGAGGTGCGGCACCTCACGATCCTGGAGGGGCAGGATCATCCCACCCGCCTGGGCGTAGTGCTGCAGCCCGCCGCGGAAGGGGACCTGGAGCCCATGCGCCGCTTCATCCAGGCCCGGCGCATGGACCGGAGCCAGCGTTTCCGGCAGGACGGGGAATGAAGGCCATCTCGCTCCGCGTGGATGTGGACACCCTGGAAGGCTCTGTCCGCGGCATCCCCACCCTCCTGCGCCTGCTGGACAAGCACCAGATGCGGGCGAGCTTCTACTTCAGCTTCGGGCCGGACAACAGCGGCAAGGCCCTGCGCCGGATCTTCCGGAAGGGCTTCCTGGCGAAGATGCGCCGCACCAACGCCGCGAAGCTGTACGGCTTCAGGACGATGATGTACGGCGTCCTGCTGCCCGCGCCCACCATCTGGAAGCGGGCCGCCGCGGAGATGCGCCAGGCGAAGGCTGCCGGCCACGAGGTGGGCATCCACGCCTGGGACCACGTGCAGTACCACGACCTGCTGGACCGGAAGTCACGGCAGTGGCTCTCCGACTGGTACGCCCAGGCCCACGAGGCCTTCGGCAGCGTCTTCGGGGAGCGGGCCCGCGGAGCGGTGAGCCCCGCCTGGCGCTGCAACGACACCACCCTCGAGCTGCAGGAGGCCTACGGCCTCGACTACGCCGGGGACTGCCGAGGCGCTGCGCCCTTCTATCCCATCGTGAACGGGCGGACCCTGGCGACCCTCCAGGTGCCCACCACCCTGCCCACCCTGGACGAGCTGCTGGGCCTGGACGGCCGCACGCCGGACCAGGTGAACGCGGAGGTCTGGGGTCTGGTGCGCGAGGATGCCCTGAACGTCTACGCCCTGCACACGGAGGTGGAGGGCGGCGCCCTCTTCGGGACCTTCGACGCCTTCCTGGGCGGGCTGCGCGAGCGCGGCGTCCAGGCCCGCACCCACGCGGACTGGCTGCCCGAGCTGAAGGCCGCAAACCCGCCGGCGAAAGCTCTCACCCGCCGCGACATCCCGGGACGCGCCGGCTGGGTGAGCTGGGAAGGATGAGCCTCGCCATGCGAGGCAGTTGGGCGTAGCCTCGTAGGCGACCTTCTCTCGCGAGGCTGCCCATGCGCTCACCGTTCCTCCGGGCGACAGCCCTGCTCACCGTCGCCCTCGCCTCCGCCCCCCTCGCCGCCCAGGCCCCCGCCGGGGAGGATCGCCTCAAGCGGGTGGAGACCCAGGTGTCGGGCCTCCAGTGGGAGCTGGATGCCGTGCGCAAGGCCGCAGACGACCAGCTGTGGTTCCAGCGCCTCTCCGACGTGGCCGTGGTGGACAAGGTCACCTACACCGGCCCGCCCAACCCCAAGGGCGAGGAGACCTACGGCATCCGGAACGAGCGCCACCCGCTGAAGATCCAGCAGTACGTCTTCGTCCCGCGGAGCGCCCCGAAGGGCGCGAAGCTCCCGCTCATCGTGCTGCCCCATGGCGGCGTCCACGGGGACTTCGGCACCTACCACGTCCACATCGTGCGGGAGATGCTCGACCGGGGCTACATCGTGGTGGCGCCGGACTACCGGGGCTCCACGGGCTACGGGAAGGCCTTCTACGAAGCCATCGACTACGGCGGCCTGGAGATCGACGACGTGTTGGCCGGCCGGGACTGGGCCGTGGAGCACCTGCCCGTGGACCCGAAGCGCTGCGCCCTCGTGGGCTGGAGCCACGGCGGCCTCATCGCCCTCATGGCCGTCTTCGATCATCCGGAGAAGTTCGCGGCCTGCTACGCCGGCGTGCCCGTCTCCGACCTCATCCTGCGCCTGGGCTACCTGGGCCAGGACTACGTGGCCGAGTTCTCCGCCACGTACCACATCGGGAAGGAGCCGAAGGACGCGGTGGACGAGTACCGGCGGCGCAGCCCCGTGTGGAACGTCCAGAAGCTCCGCACGCCCCTGCTGGTCCACAGCACCACCAACGACCGCGACGTGAACGTGGTGGAGGTGGAATCCCTCATCCGCGCCCTCCAGGCCGCCGGGAAGACCTTCGAATACCGCATCTACCCCGACGCCCCCGGCGGCCACAGCTTCAACCGCATCGACACCACCGTGGCCAAGGAATCCCGCAAGGAGATCTACGCGTTCCTGGAGAAGCACCTGAAGTAGTCGCATACGAAAAAACGCGGCCCGGATGGGCCGCGTTTTTCGCAGGGCTGAAAAGCCTCAAGCATGCTGCTTCAGTTTGTCCTTGCCGCCGAACCACTGGTCCCAGTACACCACCACGGGGCTGGCGATGTAGATGGAGCTGTAGGTGCCGGTGATGACGCCGATGACCAGGGGGAAGGCCAGGTCGTGGAGGGCCGGGCCGCCGAAGAGCCAGAGGCAGACGCTCACGAAGAGCACGGACACGGAGGTGAGGATCGTCCGACTCAAGGTCTGGTTGATGGAGTCGTTCACCAGCTTCGTGATGGAAGCGCGTCGGTACTCCGGCTTGTGGCTGTTCTCGCGGATGCGGTCGAAGACCACGATCGTGTCGGCCATGGAGTAGCCCATGAGGGTCAGGAAGCTGGCCACCACCGGGACGTTGAACTCGTAGCCGAAGGCCGCGAACAGCGCCAGGGCCATGAGCATGTCGTGGATCAGGGCCACGATGCCGCCCACGGCGTAGCTGGCCGTGAAGCGGAACATGACGTAGATCAGGATGGCGATGCTCGCCGCAAGCACGGCACTGAGCGTCTTCCGGGTCCACTCGCCGGAGATGCTGGGCGAGAAGCTCTCGTCCTTCTGGATGCCCACCGAACCGAGCCGGTAGTCCTTCTGCACCGTGTCCTTCACCGCCTGGGGCAGGTCCGGCGGCAGCTGGTCGAAGCTCTGGTAGAGCCCCGAGGGAAGGCGGTCGCGGAGCGCGATGATCCTGTCCGCCATGGGCCCGTAGGCCGCGCTCAACGCCTGTCCCTGATCATCCTGCTGAACGCCCATGGGATTGGCCTTGATCAGGTCGTCCGAGAGGTTCTTCGAGCCTTCCAGGTTGAGGGGCGGCAAGGTACTGGTGGCCGCCTCAGGATCCAGCTGCTTGAAGATCGCCCGGAGGGCATTGGCCTGCTTCGTCGCGTCCTTCTGGTCGGCGTCCTTGCGGGCCTTCACCTTCACGGAGAAGTCCTGGTAGGACTTGTCGGCCCCTTCATAGGCGACCACCGTGGCATCGGCATAGCCACCCTTGGCCAGGGCGGCCCGGATGGTCTCCGGCTCCATGGGTCCACGGAACCGCACGGTCATGTCGTTGCCGCCCACGAACTGCATGCCCAGCTGGATGCGGGGGTTGTTCGTGATGTGCCAGGGACGGACGTAGGCCAGGCTGACGAGGATGATGCCCCAGCTGATGGCGAGCGCCATGCCCTTGTACTTCATGAAGTCGAAGGAGGCGCCCTTGAAGAAGGTGTGGGTGCCCACGGAGAGGGCCTTGGTGCCGGGGTGGCGCTCCAGCACCCAGTCGTAGATGTACCGGCTGATGTAGATGCTGGTGAAGAGGCTGGCCACCACGCCCACGGTGAGGGTGACGGCGAAGCCTTTCACCGGGCCCGTGCCGAAGATGAAGAGCAGCAGGGCCGCGAACAGCTGGGTCACGTGGCTGTCCACGATGGTCCAGAACACCCGGTCGAAGCCCGCGTCGATGGCGCCTGGCACGCTCTTGCCCAGGGCCAGCTCCTCCTTGATGCGCTCGAAGATGAGGATGTTCGCGTCCACGGCCATGCCCAGCGTCAGGGCGAAGCCCGCGATGCCTGGCAGGGTCAACGTCGCTCTGAAGGATCCGAGGAGCCCCAGCATCACCACGACGTTCACGGTGAGGGCCACGATCGCGTTGACGCCGGACCAGTGGTAGAAGACGACCATGAACAGGATGATCGTGAGGAAGCCGATGAGGGCGGCCCTCACGCCGGCGTGGATGGAGTCGCGGCCGAGGCCGGGGCCCACGACGCGCTCCTCCAGGAACTTCATGGGCGCGCGCAGGGCGCCGCTGCGGAGCTGGCTGGCCAGGTCATCCGCGTCCTGGGCGGTGAAGTTGCCGCTGATGCGCACGGCCCCGCCGATGATCTTCTCCTTGGCGCTCAGCTCCGTGATGATCTTGTGGTCCAGCACGATGGCGATGAGGCGGTTCTCGTCCGCGGCGATGCCGGTGAGGCGCGCGAAGTCGTCATCCCCCTTCTTGTTGAGGGTGAAGTTCACCTCGTTGGCCTCGGTCTGGGGATTGGAGGCCCGGTGGGCGTCGATGATGTCGGCGCCGTCCACACTCATGGTCCGGTCCAGCAGCACCCAGGCCGTGATCTTCTCCTCGCCGGGCTTGACCTTTTCCACGGGCTGGCCGGCGCGGCGGGCCGCGCGGTCGCTCTCGATCTCGGGGCGCAGCTCGAACTGCTCGGGAATCTTGCCCTGGAAGTGGGCCAGGGCCGCCTCGCGGGTGGGGAACTTGATCACGTCGGCCTTGGCCAGGAGCCGCTGCTCCAGGTGGCCCGGAGTGGCCAGCAGCTTCTTGATGCGCTCGCGGTCTCCCTCCTCGATGCCGGGGATCTCCACCACGATGCGGTTGCCCTCGGCGCCGCTGGCGGTGATCTCCGGCTCCAGGACGTTGGCGGGGTCGATGTCCCGGATGCGCTTCTCGATGACCTCCAGGGCCCGCTTGTTGGCGTCGTCCTTGAGCTGCTTCTGGTAGTCCGACTTCTGGGAGAGCCGGTAGGCAGCCCCCTCCTGGGCCAGGGTGTAGCCGGGGAAGAAGTCCTTCACCACCTTCTCGAGGGTGGCCTTCTGGTCGGCGCCGGCCCCGTCCACGCGCAGCGTGGTCCCGTCCACCTCCACGTCGGCGGAAGTCAGGCCCTTGTCCTTCAGGCGCGAGGACAGGCGGTCCCGCGTGTCGCGCAGGTCGACAGCGAGGGCCTCCTGGCCCTGCACCTCCAGTTCGAAGTGGACGCCGCCCCGGAGGTCGAGGCCCAGCTTCACCTTGGAGAGGGGCGTAAAGAAGTAGCCGCATCCGGCGAGCACGGCGAGGACGATGATGAGGCGCCAGAGGCTCCGTTTGGTCACGGGGCGCTCCTAGAGAAGGCGGCCCGGCATGGCCGGGCCGGTGGGAGGGGGGATCAGTTCTGGGACTCGGGTTCGGCGGCCAGGGCGGCCACGGCGGTGCGGCGGGCCTTCACGACACTGCCGCCGAGCTTCAGCCAGATGTGCTTGTCCTCAACGCGGTCGATGGTGGCGTAGAGGCCGGAGGTCAGAATCACCTCGTCGCCGGCCTTCAGCTTCGAGAGGCGGGCCTCCATCTCCTTCCGGGCCTTGCTCTGGGGGCGGATCAGGAGGAAGTAGAACATCAGGGCCATGCCGCCGATGAACACGAACTGCGTCCATCCCGGAGGGCCGGCGGCGGGGGTCTGCTGGATCAGGGCGAAGGTCATTCAGGGCTCCTCGGTCATCCATCCGGCGCGCGCGGTCTGGGCGAAGGCGGGAAAGCGGTCCTCCAGCAGGGCCTGTCGCGCGGCTCGGGTGAGCCCCACAGTGTAGCTCAGGTTGTGGATGGTGTTCAGCGTGAAGCCCAGCAGCTCGCCGCAGCGGAAGAGGTGGTGCAGGTAGGCCCGGCTGAAGGTCCGGCAGGTGTAGCAGCCGCAAGCCGGGTCCAGGGGCAGGTCCGCCTCCCGGTGGCGGGCGTTCTTGAGGTTGAGCTTGCCCCGGCTGGTGAGGATCCTGCCGTGGCGGGCCTCCCGGCTGGGCAGGACGCAGTCGAAGAGATCCACCCCCTGCTCGATGCCAAAGAGCAGATCCTCGGGGGTGCCCACGCCCATGAGGTAGCGGGGACGTTCCGCGGGCAACTCCCTCACGAACTCGGTCAGGACCGCGTTCATCTCCTCCTTGGGCTCACCCACGCTGAGTCCGCCCACAGCGAAGCCCTGGAAAGGGGTCTTCGCGTCCAGGTCCAGCGCCTCGGCCAGGTGCCGCCGCCGCAGGTCCAGGTGGATGCCCCCCTGGTTGATGGCGAAGAGGCCCTGGTGCGGCTGCAGGGGCACCGCTCGACTCCGGGCCAGCCACCGCGTGGTGCGGGCCATGCTCTCCTCCAGCCTGGACCGCTCCATCCGCCCCGGCGGGCATTCGTCCAGGGCCATGCAGATGTCGGAGCCCAAGTTCCGCTGGATCTCCAGGCTCCGCTCCGGCGAGAGGAACTGCGGGCTCCCGTCCACGTGGCTCTGGAAGGTCACGCCCTCCTCCGTCATCTTCCGGAGCGAGGCCAGGGAGAACACCTGGAAGCCGCCGGAATCCGTCAGGATGGGGCCGTCCCAGCCCATGAAACGGTGGAGCCCGCCCAGGTTCGCCACCAGGCCGTCCCCGGGCCGGAGTCCCAGATGATAGGTGTTACCGAGAATCACCTGGGGGGCGATCTCCCGGAGTTGGGCCGGAGTAATCCCCTTCACCGTCCCCTGAGTGCCCACCGGCATGAAGGCTGGCGTGAGAACCTCCCCGTGGCTGGTGGCGAAGCGCCCCGCCCGCGCGGGTCCTGGACCGGGCGACTCCTTCTGGACTGCGAACAGGCGAGTTGTGATCGATGACATGAGTGTGACCCAACCTTCTTAACAAAAATTAACAACCCCACCGATTTGACTCTTGAGTCCAGCTTGGAACAGACATGAAAAAAACGCGGAACACCGTGCCCGTGTGGCATTGCGCGGGTTTTCTGCGCTTGACCCGGGGGCAGTCCTTTGCCATCTTAGCCGTTGGGCTCGTCCCAGTTCTTTATCCCACTTTCCTGAAGCCGGATTGGTGATCCCGCCAGTTCGGCTCGCTGTTTTTCCCCGGATCTTTAAGGGAGTCGCATGAGCAAAGATCCCAAAAAACCTGCCCCCGCCAAGTCGGCCGCTCCCGCAGAGACGCTGGAGGATGCCGTCTATCGGTCCTCCCTGTCCGCCGGAAACGCAGCCATCAAGCGGGGCAACCCCCTGGTGACCGTCCCCACGACGATCGCCATGTACTGCCTGTTCGGCTTCGTGGCCTTCCAGCTGGCCAAGCAGACCGAGGCCGGCAAGAAGGTCATCAAGACCGTGGGCATCGATCTGGCCGAGACGGTGGACGCGCCTCCGCCGCCGCCGCCGCCTCCCCCGCCGCCGCCGCCGCCGCCTCCGCCGCCGCCGGCCGCCGCGACCACCTCGGCGAAGGTGGACACGACGCCCATCGATCCGCGCCAGGAAGTGGTGCCTGAGACCGTGCCCAAGGAACTGCCCAAGGTGGACCAGTCCCTCGGCGGCGTCCCCGGCGGCGTCCCCGGCGGCGTCCCCGGCGGTGTCATCGGCGGCGTGGTCGGTGGCGTGGTCGGCGGTGTCGTCGGCGGCACCGGCAAGGTGGTGGACTTCGACTTCAGCCAGATCAAGGTGAAGTACCAGCCGCCCCCGCCCCCCTATCCTCCCCTCGCCAAGATCGCCAGGATCCAGGGCACCGTGGTCGTGGAGATCGTCGTCGGTCCCGACGGCATCCCCACCTCCGCCACGGCCAAGGAGGGTCCCCCCCAGCTGCAGCCCACGGCCGAGGCCTACGCCATGCGCTGGAAGTTCGAGCCGGCTCTGCTGAACGGGGTACCCCAGTACGCCCGGTTCAAGCTGACCATGCCTTTCCGCCTCCGGTAGGGCCTCCCGCCTGATCCGACAGCACACGACGGGCGGGCTTCCGCCGAACGCAACCCTCCTTACGCCACTTCACCCACTTACAAGGAAACCCCAATGAACCTGCTTGCTTCCCCCCTGGTGATCGCGCTTGCCGAAGGGCAGGGCTTCTCCCCGATGGAGATCTGGCACGCCGCCTCCATCTTCAACAAGTTCATCATCATCCTGCTCTTCGTCCTGATCGCCCTGCAGATCTACGTCGCCATCGAACGCTTCGTCACCTACGGGCAGAGCAACGCCGCCTCCGAGAAGTTCCTGAAGCTCTTCATGGACACCCTCCGCCGCGGTGACTTCGAGGCCGCCAAGCGCGCCGCCACCACCCACAACAAGTCCCACGTGGCGCTGGTGCTGAAGCACGGCCTGGACATCTTCCAGTACGAGAAGCAGCTCAAGACCATGAACCCGAACCACGACGCCATCCAGCCCGTGGAGCGTGCCATCGTCCGCGGCACCGCCGAGGTCGTCGAACTCCTGAAGAAGGGCATGAGCAGCCTGGCCACCATCGGCGCGCTCGCCCCCTTCATCGGCCTGCTCGGCACCGTGGTCGGCATCATCAAGGTGTTCTCCGACCTGAAGACCAAGGGCGCCGGCGACATCAACGCCCTGGCCGGCTCCATCGGTGAGGCCCTGGCCACCACCGCCCTCGGCCTCGTCTGCGCCATCCCCGCCGTGTGGTTCTACAACCTGCTGACCAACAAGCAGGACATGGTCGTCACCAACATCAACAACGCGGCCTCCCAGATGATCGACGAGTTCATCCGCCGCGAGAGCCAGGCCTAGTCATTCCACCCCGGCCCGGGGGTGCGAGCCCCCGGGCCATTCTTCAAGGAGGACACCATGGATGCAGGTGGTGGTTCCAAGGGTGGCATGAAGGCCGACATCAATGTCACGCCGCTTGTGGACATCGTTCTGGTGCTGCTGATCATCTTCATCGTGATCACGCCCGCCGTGAACAATGCCGTCAAGCTGCCGCTCTCCAAGCATGCGCCGAAGGTCGACCAGCAGGAGGACCAGGGGGTGAAGTACCTCACCCTGATGTTCACCTCCAAGCGCGATCCCCGGACCTATGAAGTGACCGGCCCCGGCCCCATCCTGATCGACGACAAGGATGCCAAGGACGAGCGGTTCTCCATCAGCAACGAGGCCGAGCAGCAGAAGCTCATCGACTACATCAACCGCAACGTCTCCCAGCACATGGACAAGCGGGTGTTCGTCAAGGCCGACGCCGATCTCCCCTTCAAGTACGTGAATGAGCTGTTCCAGGCCTGTCGCAAGGGTGGCGCCGACGAGGCGTCCATCGTGACGGCCGAGGACAAGAAGGAAGGAGGCCAGTAATGGATGCCGGTGGCCCGAAGGGCAAGCAGAAATCCGACATCAACGTCACCCCGTTGATCGACATCGTGCTGGTGCTCCTGATCGTCTTCATCGTGATGGTGCCCGGCCTCGCCAAGGCCATGAAGGTGGTGGTCCCCCAGGTCATCCAGACCACGACCCCGCCCAAGCCCGACCCGAACAACCCGCCCGTCGTCATCAGCCTCGACAAGGACGGCAAGCTGATGCTCCAGGCCGATCCCATCGATCCCGACGGCATCAAGCAGAAGCTTCCCGACATCGTCATGCTGCAGCCCCTGGGCTACCGCAAGATCTTCCTGAAGATCGACGAGGACGTGAAGTTCCAGAACGCCGTCGATGTCCTGGATGCCATCCGCGTGGCCTCCGACACGGCGAAGAAGAAGTCCCTGGAGCAGGTCGACAAGTTCCAGGGCCAGGACGGCGGCGACGTGAAGGTGGCCGTCTCCATCCTGAAGCGTCCCGCAGCGGCCACGGCGGCTCCGACCAACGGTTGAGCCCCACCCCGCGCCATGGAAGGCCCCGCACCCGCGGGGCCTTTCCTTTTCAGGCGCCCCTCCGGCGGTGGCCCAGGATCGTCCCGTAGGCCACGCCCGTGACCGTGAGGCCCACCCCTGCCAGGCCTGTGGCAGTGGCCTGTTCTCCCAGGAGGGGCACCGCCAGGAGATACTGCGCCACCGGCATGAGCTGCAGCCACACCGCCGCCTCGCCCACGGAGAGGGCCCCATAGGCCTCGGCCATGAGGAGCTGCCCCCCGAAGGCCAGCAGGCTCATGAGCAGCGCCACCGCCCAGGGGACCAGCCCTCCGGGCCAGGGCTCCAGGGCGAAGGGCAGGACCACGGGCAGCCCCGCCAGGCAGAAGAAGAAGAAGATCGTCGATGCGTTGTCCGTGGGGCGGGCGGCCCGGATGGCGTTGGCGCTCACGGCCGCGAACACCGCCGCGGCCAGGGCCGCGATCTCCCCCCGGCCCAGGCGCAGCGCCAGGGCAACCCCGCCCTGCCCCAGCACCAGCACCACCCCCAGGGACGCGGCCAGAACCGCCGCCAGGAGGTGGATCGTGGGGCGCTCCTTGAACAGGAACAAGGAGAGGACCGTGGCGAAGACCGGGAACAGGTTGTAGAGGATGCCGGCCTCCCCGGCGGGGATGTGGGCCAGGGCATAGAAATACAGGACCACGACCAGTCCGCCCGAGATGCCCCGCAGCACCAGGAGCCGGTAGTTCCCCGGCCGGAAGAGGCCCGGCCAGATGCGGAAGGCCGCCAGGCTGAGGAGGATCCCCACGACGAAGCGGATCACCGAGAGGTGGCCGGCCGTGAATCCCATGCCCGGCTGGCTGAGCTTCCGGGCGAGGATGGCCATCAGGCCGAAACAGAGGGCCGCCCCCGCCAGTTCCAGGCGCGCCAGGGCGCGGGGACGGAATGGAGCAGGCAGGCTGGACATCCCACGATTCTTCCATGCCTCCGGGCTTCGCCCGGAGGTTAACCACGGCCGCTGCGCGGCCGCGGCAAGGACGCCTTCATGGGTTGTAGGCCCCCTGCGGCAGGTTCAGCCCCTCGGGATGGAAGGTCCGGTGCAGGGCGCCGCCTCGGAAGGCACCGCGGTCCGCGGCCTCGAGGTGGTCCAGGAGGTGGGAGAGATTCGCGCCGCTGGGCACGGCGGGGACACCCAGGTCCGCCGCCAATTGGGGGAGCGTCAGGTCGTCCAGGAAGGTGCCCTCCTCCCGCACCACCTGGCCGCGGAGGGTGTACTGGTCCGTGGGCCCGGTGTGGGTTCGCAGGCTGGCAGACGGCACCACCACCGCGTCCACCCAGTCAGGGCGACCCCCACGGGCCTCCCGGTCCGCGTGGGCGGCGTACTTCAGGTCCTCGCCGCAGAGCAGGCCGGCCACGGTGACGCTCTCGCCGAAGCTGACGTTCGCCGCGGGAGCCACCCGGAGCTGGCTTCCGACCGCGCGGTTCAGTTCCGCCACCACCCGCGAGAGGGTGGGCGCGAAGCTGGCGCCCGTCAGCAGCAGGGCCCGGCGGCCCGCGAAGCCCTTGGCGCGCGGGCTGCGGATGAAGCGGCGGCTGTGCTCCAGGAACCGCCGCACGAGGCCCACGCCATTCTCCAGCTGGGCCCAGGAGCGGGAATAGAAGGCCCGGCCCGGCACCTCGATGCCGCCGCGAGTGAACCACTCGTCCGCAAGCAGCAGCCAGGGCTCCCCCTCATTGGCCTTCGCGTACCGCCGCACCTCCGGCGTCCAGCGGGCCACCCAGTCCCGGGCGAAGGCGGGGTCCACGTCCTGGACGGTGGGAAGGCCGTCGCGGTGGGCCGTGAGGCCCACGGGCACGCAGGAGAGGCTGAGGACGCTGCCCCGGCCCTCGCGGCGCCGGGCCCACAGGTCGTCCAGGGTGCGCTGCCAGATGGCCCCATCGTTGAGCCCCGGCGCCACCACGGCCTGGGTGTGGACGTCGATGCCCCCGGCCAGCAGGCGGTCGATCTTGCGGAGGACATCCCCCTCCCGGGGGTTGCCCACCACCCGCACACGGGCCTCCGGATCCGTGGCATGCACGGAGACGTGGATGGGGCTCAGGCGCTCGCGCACGATGCGGTCCAACTCCGCGTCGTCGCTGCTCGAGAGCGTCGTGAAGTGCCCGTAGAGGAAGGAGAGGCGGATGTCCTCGTCCTTCAGGTAAAGCGACTTCCGGAATCCCTTGGGCATCTGGTGGACGAAGCAGAACACGCAGTTCTGGCGGCAGACCTTCACCTCGTCCTGGGCCAGGTCCACGCCGAGACCCTCGCCCCCGTTCTCCACCGTGACCTCGAAGGCGCTGCCGTCCGGCCGGCCCACGAGCAGATCCGTCTCGTCTCGCTGGGTGACCAGGAACTGGTAGTTCAGCTGGTCAAGCACCGCCTCGCCGTTGATGGCCAGCAGGGTGTCCCCGGGGCGGATCCCGGCCTCCTCGGCCAGGCTGCCGGGTTCCACGGTGATGATCTGCACGCCTTTCTGGGCCAAGGGGACTCCCTGCTCCGGATTTCCCCTGGAAATCCGGAGATAGATTGTCTCACCTGGAGGGCTTTATGGCTTTTCCTAACTCCGGCGCGCCTGGGACATCAGGCCTTCCGCAGGCTCACCGCCACCCCGCCGGCCCCCAGCAGCAGCATGATCACGGCCTGGACCAGGGTCTTGTAGGAGACCTCCGGCCCGCCGAACAGGGCGGACCCCAGGAACAGGAGGCCCGCCAGGACTAGGAGGCCGTAGACGCCCAGCATCACCTTCCGGGCCCGGGCGTTGGTCTCCGGCGTGTCCTCTGCAAACAGGCGGTCGTAGATGACCAGGCCTACGGCCGCCAGCACGTTCAGGGCCACGAACAGGAGCCAGAAGGTCCGGGCCGCGGCGGGTCCGCCCGGCTGGCCCACGAGGGGCTTCAGCATGGACCCGTAGAGCATGCCGCCGAGGCTCGAGCCGATCAGGCTTCCGATGACGCCGTACAGGAAGGCGTACCCCATGTAGACGGCCTTCTTGTCGGCAGGCGCGACGAGGCCCACGTAGCTGTAGTACTTCGGATGGGCTGTCATCTCCCCGATGGAGAAGACCGAGATGCCCAGGATGAAGATCCACACATTGGTGGAGGCCGCGAGACACAGGAACCCCACGGTGCCGATGACGATGCCCGACACCATCGTGGGCAGGGGCCGGATGTTCTTCACGGCCCGGCTCACGAGCACCTGGAGGAGAATGATCGTGCCCCCGTTGATCACCGTGACGTGCTCCGCATCGAACTTCAGGGGCACACCGAAGGAGGCGAAGAGGCGGTCCACGGGCGTGGCATCCACGAAATCCCGCAGGTACCAGAGCACCGATCCGAAATTCTGGAAGTAGAGGATCCAGAATCCGGAATAGACCACGATCATCAGCATGAAACGCGCATCCCCGAGCACCATGGCCGCGCCCTTGGCCACCTCGCGGAGGCTTTTGGTGTTCTCGGGCCGCGGGGGATCCTTGAAGAGGAACACGGTGGGAAGCAGCATGGCGGCGCAGTACAGGGCGGAAGCCACGAACACGTAGCGCCAGGCGAACCCCTTGAGGACGCTCACCACGAGGGGCGCCAGGAAGGCGCCGATGTTGATCATCCAGTAGTAGATCCCGAAGCCGAATCCCGAGTTCTCCTCGGTGGTGGTGCGGGCGAGGGTGCCCGAGATGATCGGCTTGAACAGGCCCGCCCCCGTGGCCATGAAGAGCAGCGCGGCGAACACGGCGCCGTAGGCGGTCACGCTGCCTGCGACGAAGTACCCCGCGGTGAGGATCGAGAATGCGAAAAGGAGCATCCGCCGGTAGCCGTACCGGTCGGCCAGCGCCCCGCCTGCGATGGGGACGATGTAGGTGAACGCGTAGATCAGGCTCTGGAGGAACCCCACCGACTGTTCCGAGAACCCGAGCCCTCCCGCCGCGACCCTGTTGGTGAGGTAGACCGCCAGGACGGAGTTGAGCCCGTAGTAGGCCGCCCGCTCGAACAGCTCCATGACGTTCGCGAGCCAGAACACGGGCGGGAAGGAGCGGATGAGGCCGGATGGACGCTGGGTGGGCATTCGTGGAGTATACGGGATCCCCGTCCGCGAGCCTTCAGAAGCGTCCAGCCCGCCAGGGTCGGAACCCTGGCGGGCTGGACGGATCGCGCGGAGCTACTGGGCCGCGGCCTTGGCCTGCTTCCGGGCCTCGACCACCTTGTCGGCATCGCGGCCGACGAGCTCCTGCAGGTGGTGGAAGGACCAGGTGAAGGAGCCGACGCCCATGGTGAGGCTGCGCAGCTCGACGATGACATCGCCCATCTCGGCCTGGGGAATGTAGGCGGAGACCACGTCCCAGCCGTTCCAGCCGGGCTTGGCGTCGAAGCCCAGCACTTGGCCGCCGCGGCGGCCCGTGACGAGCCGCTGGGCCTTGGAGGTGAACTCGCTGGGCACCGAGATCTGCACCTCGGTGATGGGCTCCAGCAGCACGGGATGGCAGAGGGGCGCGCCCTCGGTCATGGCGATGCGGGCAGCGGTCTTGAAGGCCATGTCGGAGCTGTCCACCGTGTGGTAGCTGCCGTCCACGAGGGCCACGTGGATGTCCACCACGGGGAAGCCGAGGGGGCCCCGCTTCATCCAGTCCACCACGCCGTGCTCGATGGCGCCGAAGAAGTTCTTGGGCACCACGCCGCCCACGATGCGCTCCTCGAACTGGAAGCCGGTGCCGCGAGGCAGGGGCTTGATCTCGAACCACACGTCGCCGAACTGGCCGTGGCCACCGGTCTGGTGCTTGTGGCGGCCGTGGATCTTGGTGGCCTTGGTGAAGGTCTCCCGGTAGGGCACCAGGGGCGGGTGGGACTGGACGTCCAGGCCGAACCGGCTCTTCAGCTTGTCCAGGGCGCACTTGAGGTGGACCTCGCCCTGGCCCCAGAGGACGCGCTCCTGGGTCTCGGCGTTCTGCTCCACCTGGAGGGAGGCGTCCTCCTCGCAGAGCTTCTGGAGGGCCAGCGACAGCTTCACGTCGTCGCCACTCTTCGTGGTGTGCAGGCTGAGGGCCAGCATGGGCTGGAGGGGCTCGGGCCAGGCCAGGGGGAGCTTGGCCGAGGCCGTCAGGCCCTCGCTGGTCTTCACCTCGTCCATGCGGCCGAGGGCCACCATTTCGCCGGCCGTGGCTTTCTGGAGCTTGGTCTGCTGGGAACCGAAGAGCCGGTTGATGCCGCTGACCCGGTTGCCGGCCAGGGAGGCACCGTCGGCCACCTCGCCCCGCCAGACGCGGGAGAGGCTGAGCTTGCCCACATGCTGGGCATGGACGGTCTTGAACACCTGGACGAGGGTGCCGTTGCCCTCCGGGATGCCCAGCCGGACCGCGGTCTCCCCGGCGAAGGGGGCCTCCTCGCAGAGGGTCTGGAAGAGGCGCCGGACGCCGGCATCCCGGTCGGCGGAGCCGAAGAGGACGGGCACCAGCAGATCCTCGCGGACATCCTTGGCCATGTCCTCGGAGATCTCCTCCAGGGGCGGCACCACGTCGCCCAGCAGCTCCTCCATGAGGTGATCGTCGAAGTCCGCCAGCTTCTCCAGCATGACCTGCCGGGCCTCGTGCTCCTCGGGCAGCACGGATTCGGGCAGCGTCACCAGGTCGGCGTCCTTCCCGGCTTCGTACTGGTAGGCATGCTCGCTGATGAGGTCCACGTAGCCGGTGATCTGGTCGCCCTCGCGGATGGGGATCTCCACCAGCACCAGGGGACGTTCAGAGACGCCCTGCAGGGCGCCCAGCACGTCCTTCAGCTTCGCGGCGCTGCCGGGGGCCTCCATCTTGTTGATGAAGACCACGTGGGGGATCTTGTGGTCGTCCAGGAACTTCAGGGTGGGCGCCACCATCAGGGCGCGGTTGGGGTCCGGATCGGCCACCACCACGGCGATGTCGGCCACCATGAGGGCGTGGACCGCCTCTTGGCTGAACTCCACGGAGCCGGGGCAGTCGATGAGGGTCCAGGCCTGGTCCTGGTAGGTGCAGGCGGCCAGGCTGGCCTCCACGCTCATCTGCCGGGCCTTGGCTTCGAGGGAGGCGTCGCCGACGGTGTTCCCCTCCTTGACGGAGCCCTTGCGCGGCAGGGCGCCCGCCACGAAGAGAAGGCTCTCCATCAAGGAGGTCTTACCGGAGAGGTAGGGGCCCACGATGGCCGCCACGCGTGGAGTTGACTGGGAATTGCCGCTCACAGTGCCTCCTATGGATTGGGTCCGATTTGGGATCGCCCCAAGTGTTCCGACCTGCCTCCGGGCTGGCAACCCGAAAAAAAAGCCGCCCTGGAAAAGGCGGCTTAAGTCACAAATCCGGGAGGGTTCCGGACCCGCTCCAGCGTTTTTTTCACCGCAGAGAGCGCAGAGAACGCAGAGAAGAACGGAAATCCCGCCGTACTTTTCTCTGCGTTCTCGGCGTTCTCAGCGGTTGGCGTCCTAATTCCGCAGCGGCTTGCCCGTCTTGAGAATGGCGTCCATGCGGGCCTGGGTCTTCTCCATGCCGCAGAGGCGGGTGAAGGCCTCGCGCTCGAGCTCGAGGATGCGCTCCTCGGTGATCTCCTGGACCAGGCTGACATCTCCGCCGCACAGGATGTTGGCCAGCTCGCCCATGATGACGGCGTCGTGCTCGCTGGCCAGCCCCTGCAGCTGGAAGTCCTTGACGGCCAGCTTGAGGGCCTCGCTGCCGCCCCGGCCCGGCAGGCGCAGGGTGCGCTCCTTCACGGGCTGGAAGTCGGCGGCCATCTTGAGGACCTCCTGCTTCGCCTCGTTCAGGAGGAAGGCCTTGTTCATCACGCGGCGGTCCGTGCGGCGCAGGTAGCCGTTGCGCTGGGCCTCGTCGAAGCTGGTGTTCACGTTGGCGGTGCCGATGCCCTGGAAGGCGGCCTTCACCTTCGGCATGGGACCGAGCTGGTTCTGGGCGGCCAGGGCGTCCTCCATGCGGAGGAGCATCTGGAGGCAGCCGCCGCCGGCGGGGATGACGCCCACGCCCACCTCCACCAGGCCGATGTAGAGCTCGGCGTGGCCCACAACCCGCTGGCAGGCCATGGTCATCTCGCAGCCGCCGCCCAGGGCCAGGTTGAAGGGCGCCGCCACCGTCGGGAACGGGGCGTAGGTCAGCATCCGGCCCGCGTACTGCAGCCGACGGGCCACCTCGAGGATCTGGTCGAACTGCTTGTCCTTGGCGGCGTTCAGCACCATGACCAGGTTGGCGCCGGCGCTAAAGTGCTGGCCCTGGTTGCCCACCACCAGGCCCTTGAAGCGCCCCGGGACATGCTTCTGGAGGGTGTCCTCCATGAGGCCGATGATGCCGTCGTCCAGGGCGTTCATCTTGCTGCGGAAGGCCAGGCAGGCCACGTCGTCGCCCAGGTCGATGAGCTGGCAGCTGCCGTTCTCGGCCACCACCTTGCCGCGGCCCTCCTCCCGCTTGAGGATGATCACGCGCTTGTCCTCGAGGATCGGATCGTAGGCCAGCGTCTTCGGGTTCAGCTGGGCCACGGGGATGCCGTGCTCCCAGCGGTAGAAGCTGGTGATGCCCTTGGCCAGCATCTGTTCGACGAGGGGGGCGATGGGCTGCCCGTCGAAGCGCATCCGCGCCACGACCCGCTCCACGCCGAGGGTGTCCCAGGTCTCGAAGGGGCCCAGCTCCCAGGCGAAGCCGTTCTTGATGGCGCGGTCCACGTTCAGGGGCCCGTCTGTCACCTCGCCCAGGCGGTTCACGGCGTAGGTGAGGTTGGGGGAGATGCAGCGCCAGGCCAGGCGGCCGGCCTCCGTATCGCTGGTGAGGAGGGTCTTCACCTTCTCGGCCGGCTCGTCGATGCCCTTCAGTTCCTTGAGGATCGGCCAGTCCTTCTTCACCTGGGGGACGTACTCCCGGGTGACGGGATCGATCGCCAGGAAGGTCTTCTTGCCCTTGGCGTCCTTGGGCCCTTTCTTGAAGAAGCCCTGCTTCACCTTGTTGCCGAAGAGCTTGTTGTCCAGCATCCACTGGAGGAACTCGGGGAACTTGAAGACGTCGCGCACCTCATCCTTGGGGCACAGGTCGTAGACGTTCTTGGCGGTGGCCGCCAGGATGTCCACGCCGGCCAGGTCGGCGGTGCGGAAGGCGGCGCTCTTGGCCCGGGCCGACGCGTCGCCGAGGACCAGGTCCAGGACCTCGAAGGGGATCTGCTCCGCCAGGGCCATGTGCAGGGTGGCCATGATGCCGTGGATGCCGATGCGGTTGCCGATGAAGGTGGGGCTGTCATAGGCCGGCACCACCTCCTTGCCGAGAGCCTCCTCCAGCCAGGTGCGGAAGGCCTGGGCCTCCTGCTCGTCAACCTCCGGGCCCTTCACGAACTCCAGCAGGCGGAGGTAGCGCACGGGATTGAAGAAGTGGGTGATGACGAAGTGCTTGCGGAAGGCGTCGCCCCGACCCTCCACGAGCAGCTTGAGGGGGATGCCCGAGGTGTTCGAGCTGACCCAGGCACCGGGCTTCAGGTGGGCCTCGAGACGGCCATAGAGCTCGCGCTTGATGGCCAGGTCCTCCTTCACCACCTCCACCACCCAGTCGCAGTCCGCGAGGCGGTCCAGGTGGTCCCGCAGGTTGCCGGGCCGGATCTTCTTCAGGAACGAGGGATGCATGGCCAGGGCCGGCTTGGATTTCGCAAGGCCCGCCAGGGCGCCTTCCGCCAGCTTGTCCGGGGCCGCCTCGTCGATGACGATGTCCAGCAGCTCCACCTGGCAACCCGCCGACGCCACGTGCGCCGCGATGCCCGAGCCCATCACGCCGGATCCGAGTACGCCGATCTTCTTGATGTTCATGTCCAACCTCCAGTCTCGATGTCGTGTGGTTGGATCACAGCTTTTCGATGACGGACGCGATGCCCTGGCCGCCGCCGATGCACATGGTGGCGATGCCGTACTTGCCGCCGTCGGTCTCGAGGCGGTTCAGCAGGGTGGTGAGGATGCGGGCGCCGCTGGCGCCAAGGGGGTGGCCGATGGCGATGGCGCCGCCCCAGGCGTTGACCTTGGCCATGTCATACCCGCCCTCGCGGATCACCGCCAGGCTCTGGGCCGCGAAGGCCTCGTTCAGCTCGATGGCGTCGATCTGGTCCAGCTTGAGGCCCACGCGGTCCAGCACCTTCTTCACGGCCGGCACGGGGCCGATGCCCATGCGGTCGGGCTCGACGCCGGCCACGGCGCCGTTGAGGATGCGGGCGCGGGGCTTGAGGCCCAGGGACTTAGCCACGGATTCCTCCATGACCAGCAGGAAGGCCGCGCCGTCGGTGATGGGGGAGCTGTTGCCCGCGGTGGTGAGACCCTCCGCCAGGAAGGCGGGCTTCAGCTCGCCCAGCTTCTCCAGGCTGGTGTCGGCGCGGACGCACTCGTCCTGCTTCAGCGTGACGGGCTTGCCGTCGAGGCCCTTCGCCTCGAAGCGGACGACCTCTTTCTCGAACTTGCCGGCCTTCCAGGCCGCGGCGGCCTTCTGGTGGCTCTGGAAGGCGAACTCGTCGCACTCCTTGCGGGTGAGCTTGTACTCCTTGGCCAGATTCTCGGCCGTGATGCCCATGGAGCAGTAGGCCTGGGGATAGGTCTCGGTGAGGAAGGGATCCACGCTGGGGTTGAAGCCCATCATCGGCACCTTGGACATGCTCTCCACGCCGCCGGCGAGGAAGACATCCCCGGCGTTGGCGAGGATGGCCCGGGCCGCCATGAGCATGCTCTCCTGGCTGCTGCCGCAGAACCGGTTGATGGTGGCGGCGGCGGCCGTGATGGGCAGGCCCGCCCGGAAGCTCACCAGCCGGGCCATGTTCATGCCCTGCTCGCCCTCGGGCATGGCACAGCCCACCAGGACGTCCTCGAGGATGGACCAGTCCTTCAGCAGGGGCTTGAGGGCCTCGATCACCACCGACCCCAGCTGCTCGGGCCGGGTGGCGGCATAGGCGCCCTTGACGCCCCGGCCGACGGGGGTGCGCTTGGCTTCGACGATGACTGCGGATCGCATGGGACCTCCGGGTGATGACTCTCTGAAGAGCTTGGTTCCGGTGAGCCTAGCACCCGCGCCGGGCCTGCAAAGTCCCTACCGTAGGTCGGATCGGCCCCGATCCCGATCGGGATGCGCATCACCTTGACGGGACAGGCGGATGGATGGATCTTTCGAGGGCAAGCGGGAAGCATCTTTTTTTTATGGGTCGGCTCCATCAACCGCGGAGGGCCGCCCCACCAGGGGAGAGGATCATGCCCCTCAAGGAACCCTACCTGAGTCCCCGTCGCATCATGACCGTGGTCCTCGCCGGGGGACGAGGGCGGCGCCTGGCCGATCTCACCGACTGGGCCTCCAAGCCCGGTCTCGATTTCGGCGGGAAGTTCAAGATCATCGACTTCACGCTCTCCAACTGCGTGAACTCGGGGTTCCGCAAGATCGGCATCCTCACGCAGTACAACTCCCACCGGCTGCTGGAGCACCTGGAGTTCGCCTGGAGCTTCCTCCCCGGGAACCTGCAGGAGTTCGTGCATGTGTGGCCCGCCCAGCAGAGCCTGGAGAAGGAGTGCTGGTACAACGGCACGGCCGATGCCGTGTTCCAGAACGTGGACAACATCCGCAAGTTCGAGCCCCAGCACGTGCTGGTGCTGGCCGGGGACCACATCTACCGTATGGACTACAAGTACTTCCTCCAGGACCACCTCGACACCGACGCCGACATGACCATCGGGTGCCTGGAGGTCCCCCGGCTCACCGCCAAGGGGTTCGGCATCGCCCAGGTGGACGAGGGCGACCGCATCCTCTCCTTCGTGGAGAAGCCCCAGGATCCGCCCGGCATCCCGGGCCGGCCTGATCATGCCCTGGTCAGCATGGGCATCTACCTCTTCAAGGCGGATTTCCTCTTCGACGAGCTGATGCGGGACGCCCGGACGGAATCGGGCCACGACTTCGGCCACGACCTCATCCCCATCCTCGTGCAGCGGGCCCGGGTGTACGCCCACCGCTTCGAGCGGAGCTGCATCGCCAATCCCCTGAACACCGAGCCCTACTGGCGGGACGTGGGGACCGTGGACGCCTACTGGGAGGCGAACATGGACCTGGTGTCCGTGCAGCCCGCCCTGAACCTCTACGACTACAGCTGGCCCATCTACACCCACCAGGAGCAGCTGCCGCCCGCGAAGATCGTCCACCGCGACGACGTCCGCCAGGGATCGGCCGTGAGCAGCCTCATCTCCGGCGGCTGCATCGTCTCCGGCGCCCACATCCGGGATTCCCTGCTGTTCACCCGGAGCCGTGTCCATTCCTATGCCCAGCTGGAGGAGGCCGTCATCCTGCCCACGGCCGACATCGGCGAGCGCGCCCACCTCCGCCGCGTGGTGGTGGACCGCGGCTGCCGCATCCCGCCCGGACTGGTGGTCGGTGAGGACCCAGAAGATGACGACCGCCGCTTCCACCGCACCCCGGGTGGCGTGACCCTCATCTCCCAGGCCATGCTGGACCGGATGGACGAGTGACGATGCGGATCCTCCTCGCGGGCACGGAACTCTTCCCCCACGTGAAGGAGGGGGGCCTCGCGGACGTGCTGGCGGCCCTGCCCAAGGCCCTCCGGAGCCTGGGGGCGGACGCCCGCCTGCTCCTGCCCGGCTACCCGGCCCTGATGCGGGCGGCGGCGCCCCTGGAGCCGGTCCTCGCCCTGGGCGACCTCCTGGGGGGCGGGCAGGCCCGCGTGCTGCTCGGCCACAGCCCGGCGGGC